>Ga0070765_100003251_pt1 | contig 10398 bp, 6 predicted proteins | sample HubBroMetageWFT5_FD_71516 | JGI IMG/M metagenome (GOLD analysis project Ga0070765, IMG submission 71516) | Warmed and freeze-thawed soil microbial communities from the Hubbard Brook experimental Forest, New Hampshire - Hubbard Brook CCASE Soil... | ecosystem: Environmental > Terrestrial > Soil... | reverse complement strand
CCCGATCCGCAGGATCACGATCGGCCGCGCCGCATTCGGGTTCTCCGGGGAGCCGGCAAGCGGGTCGGTTTCCGGAAGCACCAGGATCCGAGAATGGATGTGCGAAATTTTCATTGTGTTGCCCCACGGACGCTAATGCAGATTTCAACCAGATTTATGCGGGTCATCGCGAGGAGAGGCGACGAAGCAATCTCGCCCGAAGAGCCCGATCGGGACGAGATTGCTTCGCTGCGCTCACAATGACCCCGTCGTGAGTAGCGGTTCAAGTTGGTCGAAATTTGGTTTAAAGCGCGGTAACGGACACGCTTTCCAGGCGGAGGCCGGGATCCATATCGGCCATGGGCACCGGCCTTCGCCGGTGTGGCGACCAGACGGCAAGTGGTCATGCCACGCGGTAGCGGTCGATCGTTTGCCGGTTGAAATTGAGGCCAAGGCCGGGCGCCGTCGGCATTGCGAGTTCCCCGTTGACTGGCTGCGGCACTTCTTCGAAGAGGCGCGTCAGCCACGGCATGTATTCGACAGTCACCCCGTTCGGGATTGCGCCGATCAGGTGGACATGGACTTCGGGGATCAGATGGCTGACGACCGGCAGGTTGAAAGCTTCGGCCATCCCGGCGACCTTCATCCACTGCGTGATTCCGCCGACCCGCACCAGATCGATCATGACGATATCGACCGAGCGCGCCTCGACCATGTGGCGGAACGGCACGATACCCCAGACATACTCGCCGCCGGCGACCGGCGTGGACAACGCGGCGGTGACCCGCGCCAAGCCGGGATAGTCATCCGCAGTGGTTACATCTTCGAGCCAGAACAAGCCGACCCCAGCGTCCTCGACCCGGCGGCCGATATCGATCGCCTGCTCGACCCGCCAGCGCTGGTTGATGTCGCACATCAGCTTGATGTCGGGTCCGATCGCCTCGCGCACCCGCTGCATGCGCTCGACCTCCTTGGCGGGTGTGGTCTCGCCGGGCAGCGCCAGCTGCGTCTTCATTTCGCGGAAGCCCTTTTCCTTGAGGCGCCCGGCGGCAGTGACGACCCGGTCGAGCGAGAGCCCGCGCATCAGAGCGCCGCTCGCATAGGTCGGGACCCGATCGCGCGCGCCGCCGAGCAGCCTCCACAACGGCAGGTTCAGGGCCTTGCCGCGGATGTCCCACAACGCCATGTCGAGCGCCGACAGGGCCAGATGGAAAATCCCGCTGGGCCCGGCGGAACCGGCGGCGGCGCGCAATTTCGCAGCAACCGCCTCGACGCGAAACGGATCGTCACCCACGATCAGCGTGCCGAGCTCGCCGACCGCGCTGCGCAACGTGCCGGTCAGAGCGCCCCCGAAATAGGTCACGCCTACGCCGATGACCCCCTGGTCGGTTTCGACCTCCAAAGTGACGATCGGGCGGGTTGCGTTCGGGTTTTCCGCGGCGTCGGCAAGCGGCTCGTCGGCAGGCAGGGCAATGATTTGAGAGCGAATACCGGAAATCTTCATCGGATCACCATCGCGGTTCGAGAGCGGGGCAATGCTCTTAGCCTCTCCGATGGGGGCCGGTTCGACAAGGGGTGACTCTCCCGCACGCTAGATGCATCTGGTCCCATGCCTCCGACCCCACGCGCAACGGGTTTAGCACCCTTAAAAAAGTGTTACCCGGTGTGATTTGCTTCACATAGGATCCACAGAACGGGGGCCTATCTCCGAACCATGGCGCAACAGGTGCTCAGCGTGTCCGAGGAGGCGAGAGCGCGCGTCAGACGCCGACTTGCGGCGGTCCTGGTGGCCGGCTACTCCCCGCTGTTCCCCGGCGACGAGGCGGACGGGCTCGCCGGGCTGAGAGCGTTGGTGACCGATGTCATCGAGCCGCGGATAGCCGAATTCGGCGGACAAATGATCAATTGGACCGGCGAGAGGGCGCTCGTCGAGTTCGACAGCGTAGTCGAGGCGACCCGCTACGCTGCGCTCCTGCGCGATTGCGCCGCGCAGAAAAACGAGATGCTGCGGCCAGAGCAGCGCATCGCCCTTCGCATCGGAATCAATCTGGGCGATATCGTCGTCGAGTCTGGCGATATTTTTGGCGATGGCGTCAACATCGCGGCGCGGCTCGAGGCCCTGGCTGAGCCAGGCAGCATCTACGTCTCCGAAAACGTCCGCGATCAAATCGCCGGCAAGGTAGATTTCGATTTTATCGACCTCGGCCCGAAGGCTCTCAAAAACATCACGAGACCCGTTCGTGTATACCAGATGGGCGGGAAGAAATCCGAGGCTGGCAACCCATCCACAGCCGTTGCGAGCCCGCTCGAGTTCGACGACAGGCGCGCTGTCGCGGTCTTGCCTTTTGCGAATTTCAGCGACGACCCGGAGCAGGAATACTTTGCCGATGGCATAACCGAGGACATTATTGCGCTTCTCGCCGGCTGGCGCGCATTCCCAGTCATCGCCCGCCATTCGACCTTCACCTACAAAGGAAAGACTGTCGACATCAAGAAGGTCGGCGTGGAGCTGGGCGTGCGCTATGTCCTCGAAGGCAGCGTGCGCAAATCGGGTCGTCGCGTTCGAGTGACCGCGCAGCTGATCCGGGCCGATACGGGCCACCACCTCTTCGCTGAAAAATATGACCGCGACCTGACCGATCTTTTCGAATTGCAGGACGAGATCGTCACGGCCATTGCCGGCGCGATCGAGCCGGAGCTCCTCAAATTCGAGCGCGACCGCATCGCGGACCAGCCGCAACAAAACGAGCATGCCTACGAGTTCTACCAACGCGGAATGTGGCACCACTACCGACACAACAAGGCGGACAACATTGAGGCGCAGGTTTATTTCCGGCGCGCTTTGGGTACCGACGCGCAATATCCACAGGCAACGGCGGCATTGGCGATTGCGGTATGCAATGCGGGCTATCTCGGGTGGGCAGAGCATGCCGAGCGCAATTATGAAGAAGCATACGAGCTGGCGCAGGGTGCGGTCGCTCTCGATGCCCGCTATCCGAACGCCCGCTTCGCACTTGGCCTCGCTTGCATGTACATGCATCGATCCGATCGCGCCATGGCTGAGATGCGTCAGGCGATCGAGCTCAACCCGAGTTTTGCCGCAGCGCACGCCATCCTCGGGCACATGCTGACCTATATCGGGCGCCCCGAAGAGACGATCCCGCTCGTCGAGAAAGCGATCCGCCTCAGCCCAAGCGATCCGCGCCTATTTATCTGGCTGCCCGCGCTCGCAGCCGCCCATTACCAGCTCCGTCATTACGACCAGGCGGTCGAGATCGGACGGCGGTCGTGGTCACTGAATCGCAATTGGCCAGTCGGATTGCGCTACGTGGTTGCCGGGCTCGCGCAGCTTGGGCGAAGCGATGAGGCGCGGATCGCTCTCGATGGACTCAAAGCTCTCGACACGGACTTAGCCTCCTTTGAGCGGGTCGCGCGGCGGCTATTCCAGGAGGCAGCTCCCGTCGATCACATACTGGATGGTCTGCGCAAGGCTGGTTTCGAGTAACGACCGGTAATTTGACCGAACCGGCACACGACGGGGACCGCGACCAACGCGCAGACGAGGATTAGAATGGATGGCGGCTCCGGTGCAGGAACTGCCGGTGACTGACCACCTTCTTCGGCGGGATTCGCGTCGGCAAGATCAAGCGGGGGACAGGTCGTCATCCCAGGTAGCGGGACGCAGGGTAGTCGGCCCGCATTGGCGGTGACTAGAAGAGCCTCGTCATAAATCTGGGGGGGAATTGTAGGATCAGGGTTCCACGAATCGGCGTCTAAGAGATTTGAGGCGCTCAACTTTAGGAGGCTCGTCGTCTGGTAACCATCGCTAAATCGATACTGATAGGTCCCACCTGCCAAATTATTTGTGGATATACGAAGGCAGGAATCCTCTTCGATTAGAGTCGAGCAGACGCCAATGGAATAGTCGATTCTATCTCCAAGAACAAAAGGGCTTCCGGAGAATGTCAGCACCAATGATTGGCATAGCGCATCTTCAGTGTCACTGCAATTCAAGAATGACGGATTAATATTTATACCCGAAGTATCACCAGGAAAGTTAAGCAGAGAAAACGAGGACGAGTCTAATAGAGATCCTGCAGGTGCGGTTAAGGTCAGTGTTTTGAGAGATTCATTTGGCCGCCCGGCGCGATTGAATGAGACCGAAAAATCGTCGCCGGCGAAAGGGTCCGCGATCTGCGCGCCAATGCCCCCAATCGCGTTCAGGAATCCATTCAGGACCGGATTGCCGTTGCTGTCCACGACGCCGTTCGGATTGATAATTTGCGCAATCTGCGTCGCGTTTAGATTATCAGCATGTCCACTGGCGATGTCGCTCACTCCGCCGGGCTCGTTGCGAGGTATCGAGCCCATCGACATCAGGTTCTCGGGTGGCTGCTGTTGGTTATCGGTCGTATGGTCGAGCCCAAAATCATGGCCGAGCTCATGCGCGATGGTATCGGGACGGGCGTTAAACGTGCCCACCCCGGGTACGGAGAAGCCAAAGGTATCTGACCCGATCGCCACCCCGTTGTTGCCGATCCAGCTGAATCCATAAAGGATGCCGCTGCCCGGCGGATCCGGAGTGAGCCCGGTCACGAAGAACATATTGATTGTATGAGGGTCCGGGCTGAGCGGGGACGTGGGCTGAATCGCCGGCGGTGGGTTCCCGGAAATCCCGGGTTGTTGCGAGAGTGTCTTGAAGCCAGCGCTCGTCAGGCAGCTCTGGTTCGGGCCGGGAACACAGCCGGGGATTGTCGTAACGTTCAGCGTCTGAAGCGTGGGGTCCCCAGTAAAAAACGGCTGAACCGGCAGATAAGTCACGTTGATGCCGGCTTGGTTCAGGATCGCTGGGGTGATGTCCTGTCCCGTGCTCGGGTCGGCGAACCCGATCTGAGCGATCCCGTCGTTGAAAGGCGCGCAGTTTGAACCATCGCTCGCGCACACATCGATCGGCTGCACGTTCACGAAGTACTGCACCGGCACCTGGGCGAATGCCGCCGCGGATATCAGGCTCGCGATTGCCGCCCAACCGCCGATTACGGCGCCGCAGCCAACCCGTGATCCGAGTCTCCCCATTTTCGACGTCATGAGTGCGCGATACCCCGTCTCGCGATCGCCAGCGCCTACGAGCAAAATACATGCCGAAAGCACTCCTTCTTGATTTCTAACCACATCTTTGTCTATTTGTAAAAAATTCCGACGCTTACGGTAAATTGAGAAGTCGATCTCGGCACTCGCGAGGACGAAAAAATGATGGTAAATCAGTTAATTCGTCGAAATGGTCAAATTTTGGTAGGATAAGGGATCCATGGAGTGATGTCGGATTTGTTTACAATGCCGGGGCGGCATGGGATTCCGTCCCGGTCAAAAATTCCCGTGCTATCTCACCCAAAAGCTCTAAAAACAAACTAGATAACGAAGCTTTCCGATTTCGCCGCTATCGCGATCGGTTTCGGAGCCCGTCGGAAAATCTGACAATTCCGTCCGGTGCGCGGAGCTTTGGTAAGGAACGACCTTATCAAAAAGTTTGGCATGAAACATGAATGCCTTCTTAAAAAGGGTGCACGCTACAAGGGTGGGGATGTCGCATGTGGCCTTGTTGGGTGGATCGGCGGCACGGAGTGGAGAGATTGATCGGGCGAGCGACCACCGTTTGGACCGCGACGATTGCCGCCTCCTGGCTGGGCACCGCTGCCCCGGCATTCGCGGGCGGGGGAGGCGGCGCGGATCTGGGCTCTGTTCAGCAAGTTTTGAATGGGATCTGTACGGGCCTCCACGTAACCAGTTGTCCGCAGCTGCCCACTATCAACCAGGTCGTCATCGAGACTTCTGCGTTGACCGGTCTCACCCCGAATGTCGTTCGAACCAATCCTGCGATTGGAATAAACCTGCCTCCGGGAGGAGCGGTCGACGCCGGATCCCTGGCCGGCCTCTCCAATCCGCTCGCTTTCATCAGCGCGTCTAACAACCAGGCAAAGCCGACGCCCACTCAGGCCAGTAACCCCGCCGCAAATTCTTTACTCTCCGCGACAACGACACCTAGCGGGAGCCCCACAACCCTCGACCTAACCTTCGATTTCCATTCGCGAACACTGGGTTTTACATCGTCTCAGGAAGGTCTGAACATCGGGCAAATCACGTTACCGCTTATTGTCGCAGATATCAACAGGAATGCGACCCCAAGCGATCTATCGATGCCTCATTTAGCTACGCTGCAAGTTTTAGCGGACCCTAATACCTGCCCCACCTGCGTCACCACCGATATTATAGCCAATCTGACCGGCACGACGCTGACATACCAGCTGTCTCAACTTGGCATTAGTTTTTCGAACGACAACTCCAACCCGCTCACCAGCAATTTTAGTCCGAATGAGGTGTTCACGGTGGATGTCCCGCTTCTGATACCCGCCGCTTTGCAGCCGGCCTATACCTTCTCCGCCTCCGGCCATGAGTTTGCGAGTGGCCTATTTGATGGGATCGACCCGGTTGCCAATTTCCTCGATGCGAGTTTCCTAAATAACGCCGACAATCTGGTCGCAGCGACGCACGCGGACCTCGCAATCGCAAGAACTGGTGGAACGATCTTATCAGATCCGGTGCCGACCGCGGAGCCGGCGACTCTTGCATTGCTTGGGAGCGGGCTTGCGGGTCTGGCGTTCGCGCGCCGGCGGCGACGTATGTCCAATTGACTTGTAGCGGTCGCGGCAAGATGAGTTCGTAAGGGGTTCGGGGATCAGGTTGCGGACACTTCGGGAGGGTAATTGGGAACCCTCAGCGTAATTTTTGGTAGCTTCGTGTTTGTGGCATCATGCGAATTCTTCCCTCCACGACGCCGGCGAGAGTTCCGTGCACTTCGTCGGCGCGTCGGCAACATCGGCTTCTGGGTCGCTAACCTCTTTCTCGTCGCATTCTTCCTGCCCCCGGCTTCGACCGTCCGGCTTTACCTTGAGGCAATAGGCTTTCCGGTTTGGCCGGTGCGGGATTTCGGGTTGAGCTTTGTCGCCGGTTTTCTGCTGCTTGATCTGCTTCGTTACGCCGTGCATCGGTGCGAGCACGCGGTGCCGCTCTTCTGGCGTTTTCACGCGCTGCACCATTCCGATCCCGATGTCGATGTAACAACATCAGTGCGGCATCACCCGGTCGAGTACGTTGTGGCTTCAGCGGTCTACTGGACGGCCGTGCTCGTCCTCGGTGTTCCGGCGATTATCGTGTTGAGCCACGGTCTGACGAATTTCGCCGCCGCCGCGATTCAGCACGGCAACATCCGCTTGCCCGAGAGGCTGGAGCGCTGGCTGCAGCCGGTCCTAGTCACGGTCGACATGCATCGCATCCACCACTCCGTCGTCTTCGATCAGGCGAACTCCAATTACGGTGCCGTCTTTTCGATATGGGATCGGCTCTTTGGGACCTATACGGTCATAACTCGCGCACAGCACGACAGCATTGTCTTCGGGGTGCGCGAGCTGTTGCGGCGAGAATGTTTAAGGCCTTCCGCTATGATGCTGACGCCCTGGCTTCTTTCCAGTGCTAAAGCGCAGCGCTATTCCAATTGCCCCCTCGCTCGCACGGTGCCGAGAGGCCGGCGGCGCGCCGCGAGCAGAAGTTAAAATGACCGCGCCGTTGTCCCGGTGAGCATGTCGGCTTTGCGGTTGAGGGCGGCGATCAGGCCGTCGACGCCGTCGGTTCGGAGGATCGCGGCAAATTCGGAGCGGCGGGTCGCCACCTCGCTGATCGCGCCGTCGAGGTAGATGTCGGAAATCAACCAGCCATCGCCGTTGCGGCGCATCATGTAGTCGACCTTGACCGGCTCGCCATTGGCCTTGACGATCTGGCTCCTGACCATGGTTCCAGCCGCATTGGGCTGTTCGCCGGTGACCTGCAATTTCTGTCCGGCATAGCTGTCGAAGCGGTCGGCATAGATCGCCGAGATGTAGCGGCCGAAACTTTCGGTGAGCTGCTGGCGCTGAGCCTCGCTGAGACCCGCCCAATATGACACACCGACCGATAGGCGGGTCATCGACGGGATGTCGAAGGTCCGGCGGATGACCGGCTCGAGCTGGGTAAAGCGGCCGCTCTGGCCGAGGATGCGGCCGTTCTTCATCGTGCCGAGCAGCGCGTCGTAGAGCCCCTGCACCGTGTCGCCGCCGCTCACTGGCGCCGCATGGACTGGATACGGAAGCGCCGATGCTGCTGCCAGCATGGCAGCCAGGCAGAGCGCTTTCCGCGCCGGCGCGTTTGGCACGATCGAATTCCTCATGACAATCTCCCTGGCTCTCCTCAGCCTTCAATTCCTACAAATTTAGGTATTCGCTTCTAGTGGTTCGCATCCCTGCGGCTTTCAAGCGCATGGCTGCGCTGCGGTCCGTTTCTCCCCGCCGCACGGGACGCGGTCTTGAAAATTAGCGAAGCATTCCCTTTACGGATTGGTTGCTCGATCGGCTCGGTAGACAACGTGCAGTGGCAAGACTGACCGGCTTGAACTAAGAAAAGGTTTCCGGCTGCGCGCATCCCTAAATCGATGGTGCAGCCTGGGTCGGTCGGGACCATTATAATTCGCGGTGGCTGCGCGCGAGATAAGGGCTGAGCGTACATGGATCCGAAGGATAAGAAATTCCACATCAATTTCTGGTATGTCATTGCCGCGGTGCTCGGCATGTTGCTCATCCAGGATCTCTACTTGGAGAGCATCAAGTTGACGCCGATTCCGTACAGCCGTTTCCAAACATTGCTCAATGAAGACAAGGTCGACAAGGTTGCGATCGGACAGAATTACATCAGCGGCTCTCTAAAGGAGGCGCAGCCAGACGGCGTAAAAGATTTCATCACCGCGCGGGTCGACCCAGAACTCGCGCAAAGTTTGGACAAACACGGCGTCGTTTACAGCGGGATCGTCGAAAATCACTGGTTGCGCGATCTGTTGTCCTGGGTTTTGCCGGCGATATTTTTTGTCGGGATCTGGATGTTCGCGATCCGGCGCATGGGTCAGGGCGGGCTCGGCGGGTTGATGCAGATCGGCAAGAGCCGCGCCAGGATCTATGTCGAGAAGGAGACCAAAGTCACTTTCGCGGATGTCGCCGGGGTCGACGAGGCCAAGGACGAATTGGTCGAGATCGTGGAGTTCTTGAAGGAGCCCGTCCGGTACGGGCGGCTCGGCGGCCGTCCGCCCAAGGGCGTGCTGCTGGTCGGTCCGCCTGGAACCGGCAAGACGTTGCTCGCCCGTGCCGTCGCCGGTGAGGCCGGGGTTCCGTTCTTCTCGATCTCCGGTTCGGAGTTTGTCGAGATGTTTGTCGGCGTCGGCGCCGCCCGGGTGCGGGATCTCTTCGAGCAGGCGCGCCAACACGCGCCGGCAATCATCTTCATCGACGAGCTGGATGCGCTCGGCCGCGCCCGCGGACCTTACGTCGGAGGTGGGCAAGACGAGAAGGATCAGACATTGAACCAGCTATTGGCCGAGCTCGACGGCTTTGACCCCTCGAGCGGCCTTGTCCTCCTCGGCGCAACCAACCGGCCCGAAGTGCTCGATCCGGCATTGCTGCGCGCCGGACGGTTCGACCGGCAAATCCTGGTCGACCGCCCGGACAAGAGGGGGCGGGAGCAGATTCTGGCTGTACACCTGAAGAAAGTGACAAAGCTCGGCGACGACGTGAAGCCTGAGCAGGTCGCGGCGCTCACTCCCGGTTTTACCGGTGCGGATCTGGCAAATCTGGTCAACGAGGCGACCTTGCTGGCCACCAGGCGCAACGCCGAGGCGGTCACGATGACCGACTTTACGGCCGCGATCGAGCGGATGGTCGCCGGGCTTGAGAAGCGCAATCGCCTGCTCAATCCGTTGGAGCGCCGGGTGGTGGCATACCACGAGCTCGGTCACGCAATGGTGGCGCTGGCTCTGCCGGGCACCGATTCCGTGCACAAGGTCTCGATCATCCCGCACGGCGTCGGCGCGCTAGGCTATACGATTCAACGGCCGACCGAGGACCGATATCTGATGACCCGTCCCGAGCTCGAGTACAAGATGTCTGGTCTGCTAGGTGGCCGCGCGGCCGAACAGCTGGTGTTCCGCGAGATATCGACCGGCGCTGCGGACGACCTCGCCCGGGCGACCGACATCGCGCGGGCGATGGTCCTGCGCTATGGCATGAGCGATGCCCTTGGCAATGTGACCTATGACCGAGACCGCTCCCCCTTTCTGCAGCCCAATGTGCCGGCCCCGCAGGAGCGCAACTACAGCGAAGAGACTGCGGAAGCCGTGGATAGGGCGGTTCGCCAATTCGTCGACGGCGCATTCCAAACGGCCTTCGGCATTTTGCAGCAGAACCGCTCGCTGCTCGACAGCACCGCGGCAGCCCTGCTCGAAACTGAAACGCTGGAAGAGCCGGCTATCGAGCGGCTCAAAGGTGAGATCGTGACCGCCCCGGCACT
>Ga0070765_100003249_pt1 | contig 10399 bp, 9 predicted proteins | sample HubBroMetageWFT5_FD_71516 | JGI IMG/M metagenome (GOLD analysis project Ga0070765, IMG submission 71516) | Warmed and freeze-thawed soil microbial communities from the Hubbard Brook experimental Forest, New Hampshire - Hubbard Brook CCASE Soil... | ecosystem: Environmental > Terrestrial > Soil... | reverse complement strand
CTCGCAAAAAAAATCGTGCAGCGCGCGGAGAAGATCTCGTAAAATATACGCTGGTGCCTTGTATTTCAGCCGATACAACGCGCGGCGGTTTTTCCCTCCCTCACGTTGTATCTCGCGGAATATAGCCCGGCATTATTGCGAAGTATTTCCGCCGGCTGCGGTCTACTCTGCGCACTGGCAGATCACGATCGTGAGACAGTGAATTCTTCGGCGCCGCAAACTAAAGCCATGGTTCCCCGCAACCGTTTCGATCGGATGGAATGGGCGGGAGCCTTCGGCGATCTCGGGACGCTCGTTCCGTTCATCGTCGCTTACATCGCCGTCTTGAAAATGGACCCCTTCGGAATACTATTCGCCTTCGGCACCGCGCTACTGATCTGCGGTCTGTACTACAAGACGCCCTTTCCGGTTCAGCCGATGAAGGCGCTCGGCGCCGCCGCGGTAACCCAGGCTGCGCAAACCGCGGTCATTACCCAAGCGACGGTTTATAGCGCAGGCCTCGTGACCGGTGCACTCTGGCTAATACTAGGCCTGACCGGCGCCGCTGCGCACTTTGCGAAGCTTGTGCCGCGGTTCGTGGTCATCGGCATCGTATTGGGACTCGGTTTTGGCTTCATGCTCGAGGGCATCAAGCTCATGAGCACGCAGTGGCCCATCGCCGCGCTCGGGCTGATCGGAACACTGCTTTTGCTGACGAACCGCGCCGTGCCGGCCATGTTTCTCTTACTGTTGTTCGGTGCCGTGTGCGGAGTCATTCAAGACCCGGCCGTGGCGCACGCGCTGTCGGGCGTACGCCTGCAGTTTCGCCTGCCGAGCTTTGCGCTGACGGCCATCAGCTGGCACGACGTGTGGGTGGGCACGTTGTTTTTGGCGCTGCCCCAACTGCCCTTGACCCTCGGCAACGCCATCATTGCGGTACGCGAGGAAAACAACCGCCTGTTCCCCGATCGGCCGGTGACCGACGGCCAGGTCGCCCTATCAACGGGATTGATGAATCTTGGTGGCGCCGCCGTCGGCGGCGTTCCCATGTGTCACGGCGCCGGAGGCATGGCGGGACACGTCGCCTTTGGCGCGCGCACCGGCGGCGCACCGATCATCTTGGGCGCGATTCTCCTGACTCTGGCGTTCTTTTTCGGCGGCTCCATACAGGCGATCTTGAATGTATTTCCGAAGGCGGTGCTGGGCGTCATTCTCTTTCTGACCGGCGCCCAACTTAGCCTCGGCTCCTGTGATCTGAGCAAGAATAAAGGCGAGCGCTTCATCACACTCGCGACCGCGGCCTTCGCGATGTGGAATGTGGGTTTGGCGTTCGTTGTAGGGATCGGGCTGGCCTATGTTGCGAAGCGGGGCTTGCTGAGGTTGTAGCGAGCCTTTTCTATTGTGGCAACACTTCCTCCGCCCGCAGCACCGGATACAAGTTGTAACGTGTGTCCCAGGATGCATGGCGGCGCAGGAAGAACTCCAAGCGCGCCACCGGACTTGCGGCGAAGTTTGCATCGTGCTCGCACCGTTTCCAGAATTCGTACGCGAGCCGCGGATCTTCCGCGATCATGTCGCGTGCAATCTGCTCGGCGACATAGGGTTCCATGTGCTCCTTTTGCTCGAAGCACGCATTGAACAAGCCCCACGCCGCGAAGGAGTCCGGCGCACGCGGCTCGAAAAGCGCCACCGCCAGCCGCGCCAGGGGTTGTGCAATCGGCGCGAACAGCGCGCCGTCCTGAGGGCGATACATCTCCTCGTGCCAGACGCCGGTCAGGTGTGCGCGCATCCGTCCTTCGAAGGGTGCCGCGGAGAAGCGAACCTCGGTGGCGCGAAATCCCTTGGCCCGGAACTGATCCTGAGCGCCGCGCAGGCGCGAGAACACGATCCCATGCGCATCCAACCGAGGCGCAATGTCAGCGGCAAAAGCCGCCGGAACAACATACCCGCCGAGCGGCGCGGTCGCGGATACGGAAACGCCGACTTGATCGCGCAGCGGCACGCGCCAGATTTGCGGCGTTTTCGGATCGTAGGTCGTGACGAGACCCCCGGATATCCGCGACGGTGCCCGCGTGTATGCGTATCCCCTAAAGTCGATCACGCGGGCCTGCGTCGAGGCATCCCGATCCGGTGTGGCGCCGCCCGCGGCTGCCGGTTCGCGCCAGCTCGAGGTGAAATCGAGCGGCATCTCCGCGCCGCCCAGCTTCATCGCCTCCTGGTCTGCCTGGTGCGCAAGCTCGAGCCAATTTCGCCCATGTGCGGCAACCAACTCAGCCAAGCCGATAATGGTGTCGTGCATCACCCGGACGCGGTGTGCGTAGTCCTTCCAGGAATGCGTTTCGACCAACACGGTAAAGCGATTGCGCTGCGGAAAATAGCCCGTCGAGAAACGCGGCGAATACACAGTCAGCGCGAACCCCGAAGCGGGGTCATCGGTGCTGGCCAGATCGGGATAAAAGTCGAGGGCTTGAAACCCGCGTTCAGTAAGGTGTCCAATGAGTGCGTCGCGCATCCGTCGGCCGCTCACGCGCAATTTTGCATCCCCTTGATTGAGCGGTTCGACTTGAAGCGAAATATCGGGCTCGAAGTCCGCACCGTCGGTGACATGCAAGTCGGCGCACACCAGCGGATCCCACGCGTTGATGAGGCGCAACATGGCCCGCATCTCCGGGGTGTCCGCTTTCATGTAGTCGCGATTGAGGTTGATGTTTTGCGCCGTCGTGCGCCAGCCGGTCTCGAGCGGCCCATTCTGATTGGGGCGATTCCAGCGCCCGACGCGCTCGTGGCCGTCCGTATTGAAGGCGGGAACGAAAAGCACCGCAACCCGCTTCAGCAACGCATCGGTCGAGGAATCCGCGAGCAGCTCGCGCACGGCGGCGAATCCGGCGTCCTTGCCGTCGCTTTCACCCGGGTGGATGCCGCCCTGGATCATGAGCAGGGGAATCGCTCCGGCGCGCAAATCCGCCGGCGTGAGCGCGCCGCATCGGGAGATCAGCAGGCCACGCATGACGCGTCCTTCCGCGGAACGGCCGTACTCGAACGAGCGCACCGCCTCGGGCCACACACGCGCCAATTCACCGCTTAGCCGCTCGACCTCCTCGAGACGTCCGGTCTCCTTGTAATTGGAGAGCTCAGCGATCGTCATCAGTGTCGGGTGATTCATCGGTGGATTCTAACAGCGCTGAATCCCATCTCGCCCCCGGTATATTCGGCGTGATACTATCCACTGCTGCGGTAAATGCTGGCATCGCTGGGATCGAGAGGCCATAAATATGTCGCATCGCTCGTCGGGCTCACTGTTTTTCATCCTAGCGTCATTCGCGCTCGTCAGTGTCCTTCGCGCGCAAGAGCCGAGCACAGCCGACGCCGCTCGGGCGCAATCCGCTCAGCAGCCGCAGTCGCAGCCTCAGTCGCAGCCTCAGTCGCAGCCTCAGTCGCAGCCTCAGTCGCAGCCTCAGCCTCAGTCGCAGCTTCAGCCGCAAGTTGAGACACCGAAGACGGAAACCGCATCATCGAGCGATCAATCACCAACGGTCAGTTCGCCGCCGGCGGCGAGCAGCTCGCCGTCTGCGGGGAACAAGTCAGCTTCACTGACCACGATCACCGTGAACGGCGGCCCGTCCGCCGATATTCTCCGATCGGCTCGAAACGCGGGCTTCACCATCAAGATCGCCAACGGTGCCACGCACTTCTGTAAGACCGAGGCGCCAATCGGCACGCATTTCGTGTCCGAACGCTGCATGAGCGAGGAGCAGGTCACGCTCTGGCTTTCCCGAGCCCAAGATCAACGGGAAAAACTCGGCCATCTGCTCGGGGCACCGGCGGTTACCCATTGATCGGCTAGCGGCTTCTGCGTCTCCACAAGAATCGCAGCAGATACAACCCTGGGATCACGACCAACAGCCACGGCAAAATGTACGCCACCGCGGTGATCGCCTGAGAGACGCCTTCCGACAGGTTCCCCAGAAAGTCTCGCACCGCTGCGCGGATGGGCCGCCAAAATGCCTTCTGCTCGGTGACCGAGAAATGGATGGTGACGATGTCGGTGGTCGTGCGCTTCGCCTGATATGCCGCTTGCCCGTTCGCCTGCTCCAGATTGCTCTGAACGCTCGATAGCTCTGATGCGACTTTGATGGCCGCGTCGATGTTTGTTCCCGCTCTGCCTTGCAATTCGAGCAGCTGCTTTCGATAAGTCGTCAACATCTCAATTCGCGCTTGCGTGTCTTGAATCGCATCCGCCAGATCTTCCACTTGGGTCGAGCGGTGCTCGAGTCTGCCGAGACCGGCGGCGAAGCCAATCAGATCCTCCACCGCCTTGGGATCAATCCGTAGCTTGATGAGGCCGGAGGAAAATTGCCCGCTCGTCACGTCGGATTGAAGAATGGTGCAATGATTCGCTGAGTCCGCCGTGCAGCGATCGCTCAGGCGTTGAAAGCCGGAATGAAGATCCGATGCAGGTACCTCGATGGTCACGGAGTGTTCGCGGCTCAAGGTGCCACGCGCCGAATCGGCTCGCTCCAGGTGGGAGGAGGCGACCTGTGCCACCACCGCCCCGACCGAGTGGCTATTGCGATTGCACCCTGCCATTCCGACGAGGCAGCAAAGACCGAATCCAACCATCCCCATGCGGCGGATTTTTCGAATCGTTCTCAACCGGCCGCCGAAGTCTCTGGAGTTCATCCTGCGGGCTCCTCTTAGTCTGTATCGGATCGTACCGCGGGAAGGGGTTACCGAAGGCGGCTATTTTATTGATTGCGCAAGGACGTAAACACTGGTCGCGCGCGTCAACTGTCGCCTAAGATGTCTCGCATGCGCGCATCCAAGCATCGATCGAAGAGTCCATCCCATTCTCGTCGCGCTCCGGCCGCGCCCAAACCCGTGGGACGCCGGATCGTCAAAATGGGTGCGCGCCGGGTCATCACCGAAGGAATCGTCACGCCGATTTTCCACGACCTGTTCCATCATTTCATGACCGTAAGTTGGCCGCGTCTGTTCGCCACGCTGGCCGCCTTTTTCCTCGTCTTTGACCTCTTATTCGGCTTTCTCTACTACCTGGCCCCAGGATGCATCGCCAACTTGAATCCCCCCGGTTTCGCGGGCGATTTCTTCTTCAGCGTGGAAACTCTCGCGACCGTTGGCTACGGGGAGATGCACCCCCAAACCTTCTATGGCCATTCGATCGCGATGATCGAGATTTTTGTCGGTCTGATGTCATTGGCGCTGATTACCGGCCTCATGTTCGCGCGCTTTTCCCGCCCTCACGCGCGCTTCTTATTTACCAGAAATGGCGTCGTGCGCCCGATTACCGGCAAGCAAACATTGATGTTTCGTGCCGCGAATGAGCGCCAGAATGTGGTTCAAGATGCCTCCGCACGCTTGCGCATGCTGCGCGATGAGGTAACCGAAGAAGGTTATCGCTTTCGTCGCATCATCGAATTGCCGCTGCTGCGCTCCGAGCACCCCATGTTCGCTCTCGGTTGGACGCTCATGCACGTCATCGACGAGGCAAGTCCCTTGCGTGTCGAGACGGAGGAATCGCTTTTGAACTCGCAGGCGGTGTTTATCCTGAGCGTGAGTGGTACCGACGAGAATACGGGTCAGACCTTGATGGCGCGGAGTGAATATTCCAGCGCCGATATCCGCTGGAACTCGCGCTTCCACGACATCCTCGAAGTGGCGCCGGACGGCACCATCCACGTTGATTACGGCAAGTTCCACGATATAGAGCCGCTACAAGGCGCTGACGCAGTTCCTCGGGCGGTTTGAAATTGGCCTCCCCCGCGGCATCTGATACCGCCCTATAATGCCGCCCGATGCAAATTACGATCTTCACCACGGGCGGCACGATCGACAAGGTGTACTTCGACGCCAAAGGCGGTTATGAGGTCGGCGCACCCATGGTTCGCCAAATCCTGGACCAGGCCCGCGTTACCGCGCAGATCCCCATCGTGGAGCTGTTGCGCAAAGACAGCTTAGAGATGACCTCGGCCGATCGCATCGCGGTCCGCGACGCCGTCGCCGCCTCAGACGCGATCCGCATCATCGTGACTCACGGCACCGATACGATGGTCGAGACGGCGCGCGAGCTCCAAGGACTTCCCGGCAAAACCATCATATTGACCGGTGCCCTTCAGCCCGCTCGCTTTGCCGACAGCGACGCGGCATTTAATTTGGGCCTGGCCGTCGGCGCCGTCCAAGTCCTGCCGCCGGGAGTTTACATAACCGCCAACGGCCAGGTATTTCCCGCCGATGCCGTCCGCAAAAACGTCGCCCTTAATCGATTCGAGCCGGTTTGAAAAAAATACAAATGGTCGCTGCAATCGATGCGGCGATACAGGCCTTGCCTTCGTCGCTGCGGCCGAGTAAAAAAATCATATGAATATTGTCGGTAAACGCGCTGAAATCAACGATCCGCGCCAATCGTTCGCCGCCGCCACCTTCAGGAAAGTCTTGAAAGGTTTTGAGATCGGCGGCCTCCCGTATACGGAAGTCGAATTTCAATTGAAGCGCTTGCTCGCCACAGGAGCTCCGCCCGGCGAGCTGCGCGAAGTTCTGCGCCGCAGTGAATTGATCCAACCGCTGCCGGAGTACGCGTACCGAGAAGTTGTCGGTCTTCTCGATGAGGCGATCGAACAGGCCGCGGCGGAACAGGATGCGATGGCAATCGAGCAAGAGGAGCAATTGGATCCTGTTGCGCTCTCGGCCGAATTGCTCAACGCGCGCAATGCGTTGGAAGCGGAGCAGAGCCGGGCTCGGGAGGCTGAAGAAGCTTTGTCGGAGAAAATCGCCGCTGAGGAGGCGCTGCGATCTCGCCTGGACAACACGCTGCGGGAGTCGGAGCGCTCCCAGCTCGAATTGCGCTCGGCGCGCAATTCCATGGCGAGCCGCGACAAGGTCACTGCGCAAATGCGCCAGACGCTCGACGAGCGCGATGCGGAACTAGCCGCGCTGCGTGCTGAGCTCGATGCACTCACCTCGAGCAATGCGCAGATCGGCGCCGCACGCGAGTCCCTGGCATCGCTGAACAAAATGCTGGCCGAAACGCGCCAAGCGCTGGCGGAACGCGATGCGCAGCGCGGCGCACTGCAACGCGAACAGGCCGAGACGCTCAGCGCGCTTGAGACCGAGCGGCACAAGCGTCAGGAGATCGAACGTTCACTGACCAATAGCAATTCGCAAATCGGCGCCGCGCGCGAAGCGCTGGCATCGCAGAACAAAATGCTGGCCGAGATGCGCAAATCGCTGGCAGAACGTGACACGCAGCTCGATGCGCTCCGCCAGGCGCACACCAGGGCTTTGGCCGATGCGGAAGGGCGCGTGCAAAAGGCCGAGGAGAAATTGAACGCCGCGCAAAGGCGCGTTGCCGGCGCGAATACAGATCTCGAAGTGCTGCACGCCCAAGTGGCGAACCTGCAGTCAAAGCTGCGCGATGGCAATGCACTGATTGAAAAATTGGGTGCATCCGTGCGAAGCGAGGCGAAGCGCGCGGCGCAGTGGCAAGAAGCCGCGGCGCGGCAGCGAGAATCCGCAGCGGCCGAAACGCTGCCCCGAGCAGGGGTCCTGCCCCAAGAGCAGGTGCTGCCGCAAATCGAGGTGTCGCCGCGAGCGCACGTAGCCCAAGCCTCAGCCTTGCTGTCCAGGCTCCGCTTGAATGTTCGCGGCTGGCGTTGGAATTTCCGCGCCCCGCCGAGGGCGGTTCAGATCGGCGCGCTGATCGTGTTGCTCGCCACGGCGCTTTGGTTCGTTGTCCATCGTGCGCCGCCCGTGCCGGTGCCGAGCATTCCAGCGCCGTCAACGGCGGTCGTCATCCAGCCGGGCACCACACTGCGCGACTGTCCGACCTGTCCTGTGTTCACGGTTCTGCCGACGGGCCGATTTCAGCAAGGATCGGCGCCGACTGAAAATAGCTCTGCGTTTGAAAAGCCGCTGCATTGGGTGATGATCGCCCATCCGATTGCGCTGTCGACCAATGCCGTCACCGTGGATGAATTCCGCGAATTCGTTGCGGCCACCGGCAGGGACATGCAGGGTTGCGACACGTACGATAGCGACTGGCGCCACCGCCCGGAAAACAATTGGGAAAATCCCGGCTTCGCGCAGACCGGATCGCATCCGGTCACCTGCACCTCCTGGAATGACGCCAAGGCCTATGCTGCTTGGCTGTCGGCAAAGACAGGTCAGCATTACCGCTTGCCGAGCGCCTCGGAATGGGAATATGCGGCACGCGCCGGCGGCGCGGCTGCGCAGCCGTGGACCGAGGCCTCGGGCGCCTGCGCCAATGCGAATGTGGCGGATCAAAGCGCGGGTCATCGTTACCCTGGTTGGGTCGTGTTCGCTTGCAATGACGGTTTCGTCCAAACATCCCCGGTGGGATCGTTCAAGGCGAACTCATTCGGCCTCAACGACATGCTGGGCAATGTGTTTCAGTGGACCGAGGATTGCTGGAACGCGGATTATAAGGGGGCGCCCATCGATGGCACGGCGCGCGCCGAAGGCAATTGCGCCGAACGCGAACTTCGCGGCGGTTCGTGGTTCAGTACGCCAAACTTTGTCAGGGCCAATTACCGCAATCATTTCGCGGCGGATTATCGAACCAGCAGCGTAGGCATCCGCTTGGCCAGAGATATCGCACCATGAGTCGCCTGGCACGGATGGTTGGGTCCGCCGCCCGCGTGGCGTGCCTGATATGTGCCCTGACGGCGCCGTCCCTGGCTGCCAGTACCGATTTTGATCGTTGCAGAGCCGGCTCGGTGGATGCCTGCTATGACGCGATTCGCCGCAGTCCCAGTGATCCGTCGCTGCTCTCCGCCTTGGGTGATGCGCTGATGCGCGCAAATCGCCCCGCGGATGCACTCCGAACCTACCAACGCGTTGCGACCCTCGCGCCGAATACGCCCGGCATTGCATCAAAAATCAGCGCGGTCGAGGCGAAGTTGTCCGCCAAACGCCCCTCTGGAAATGCATCGCGCACGACGGTGGCCGATGCAGCCTCCGGCAAGCGCTACTCGAACGCCGCGCCGGAAACGCAATCGCACTGAAACTGCGCGGCCTTTGGCTCGCCGCACTACAGAATCTCGGGTTACTTCGTGTCGAACTTGATCGTCAGCTGCGCGCAGCCGGAAGCGGGCGGCCCATTCGGTGAAGTGTCTGGCCGATAGTAAGCAGAACCGGATGCTGCAATTCTCACTGCGGCCTGATCGAGAGATGCGCTTCCCGAAGAGTGGACAATCGTCGGGTCCTGTAGGAGTTTTCCCGCTTCATCGACGCAGACATGCACTGTCACGTTGTCAGCATGGCGACGCGAGTCATCCTGTTTCGCATTCGCCGTGATATTCGCCGTGACATTCGCCGGCGCTGCCGCGATCGGTTCAGACGCGCGAGTTGCCCAAGTCAAGGCAATCTGCTGCCACGAGTCGATCGGATCGCCGCTGCCGAGCGTAGTTGCGGGCGCGAATCGAAGCTGGGTGACGCAGCTGAGCGTCGCGGAATCCAGAGCATTCGAACCTGAAGACGACCTGACGGAGATGTGCGACGGAGTACCATGGCTCGAGAGCCAGAAAACAACCACCGCCTTGGTTCCCACATCAGTGATCCGAAGGTCCGGACAGCGTGTCTCGAGATTGAATCTCCAAGCTGTTTGTGCCGGTCGAGGGTTTTCGGGAACGGGGGGAAGCGCAGCGGCGTGAACATATACTGGAACGCTCAAAACCACGCATAGGAGAGTCGCGCCAAACCAATTATGCATCGGGACCCCAAAAGTTCAGGCACTGCTGAAAGGAACTAACACACAGGGCCGCCGTTGGTTGCAATTTTACCCTTACCTGCGCGAGTGTCTAGGCGGCAGACGGCAGAACCGGACCAGCACCCGGCCCATTGCGGTGTTTAACGCCAAAACGAGAGATCGATGCACCACAGACAGCATCGCGCCTAGTATCTTTCGCTGTATTGGGCAATCGCGTGGGCCGGTTGCTCGAAGTCAGACCCGATCAGAATGGTGTCGATGACTCAAGGGAAAAAGGGAGTGTTTACCTACTATCTCGAACTGGCAGTGCGCAGCTTGCGGCGAAGCCCGGGCCTTACTGGATTGATGATCCTGGCGATCGCCTTTGGCGTGGCGGCATCCATGACGACGTATTCGATATTCCGCGGCTTATCCGCCGATCCGATTCCGTGGAAGTCATCACAACTGTTCGTGCCGCAAATCGATGCATGGGGACCGGAGCACCGCGAAAATGGCGAGCCGCCTACGACGCTCACCTATATCGATGCCATGAATCTGATGCGTCAACATCGGGCCTCACGTCAATCGGCGATCATTCCGATGTTTCGTTCGATCATGCCGCCGCGCACCAACCAAGACAACAGCCAGATCGAAACCCGTGGCTATGCGGTCCACAGCGACTTTTTCCCCATGCTGGAT
>Ga0070765_100003248_pt1 | contig 10399 bp, 6 predicted proteins | sample HubBroMetageWFT5_FD_71516 | JGI IMG/M metagenome (GOLD analysis project Ga0070765, IMG submission 71516) | Warmed and freeze-thawed soil microbial communities from the Hubbard Brook experimental Forest, New Hampshire - Hubbard Brook CCASE Soil... | ecosystem: Environmental > Terrestrial > Soil... | reverse complement strand
CAAATCAAGCAACTTTCCGAAGTCGCCGACAAAGTTTCCGACCCCACCTTCGAAATAATCGGTGTGGTCGCCGACGTCAAGAATAACGGCCTTCAGGAACCGCCAAGCCCGGAACTCTGGGTTCCCTACACCGTTACCGGCTCCGCTTTCCGCGGCATCCTGGTCCGCACTGCACAAGAGCCGCTGTCCATGATGAATGCCATGCGTCACGAAATCTGGGCTACCGATTCCAACGCCGCTCTTACTCTCACCGGCACTCTAGAAGGCTACATGAATCAATGGTCTTACGCGGGCCCCCGCTTCGGATTCATGTTGATGATGATCTTCGCGTCCATCGGATTGATTCTCGTCACCATCGGTGTTTACAGCGTGCTCGCCTACACCACCGCGCAACGCACTCAGGAAATTGGAATTCGCATGGCCCTCGGCGCCGAAAGCTCCGACGTGCTCAGGATGGTAATCCGCATGGGCCTCCGCCTCGTAGCCATGGGTGTCGTCGTCGGCTTGCTAGCTAGCCTCGCCATGGGAAAGATCATCGCCACCCAACTCTGGGGCGTCTCCGCCTACGATACCTGGACGCTAGCTCTCGTCCCCACGCTTTCGCTGCTCACCGGCCTGGTAGCCTGCTGGCTCCCCGCCCGCCGCGCCTCCCGCGTGGATCCCCTGATCGCCCTCCGCCACGAATAACTCTCGAGACTTCCGCGCTCAATCATTCAAAAGTATCGGCGTTCTCAGGCTTCGGTAGATACAAATTTCGTTATATACTCCCGGTCGCACTATCGTTGCGACGACATCAACCGCGCGAGTGTCCACATGGCCGATGAAAAACTCCGGCTCTTTTTCAGCGGCTTTCTAGTCAAGGCCGAAGTCCTCATCTATGCCGTCCTTGCTGTATTGATCTTCGTAACCGCTCTCGGCAGCATGGCAAGCGCGGGCCGATTGCTTTGGGATGGCTTCGCTCATTGGAACATTGCTAGTCAAACATTGGTCGTGCTGGACCAACTTCTCCTCGTATTGATGCTCGTGGAAATCCTCCATACAGTGCGCATTTCCATCCACTCTCACGTTCTCGTCACCGAACCATTTCTCATCGTCGCCTTGATTGCCTGCATCCGGCGTATCCTCGTGATCACTTTGGAAGCCGCTTCACTCACCAAAGGGGGAATCTGGTCCGCCGATGGTTCCAGCATATTTAAAGCGAGCATGGGTGAGCTTGGGTTGTTGGGATTTTTAATCCTCGCTTTGGTACTTTCCATCGCCATTCTTCGCCGCTATGCGCCCTCCCCCGAAGGGGCGCAAAGCTAAGAGTACGATAGTCCCTCGATAGTCCCCTCGTCCCTCCTCCCTCGTCCCTCCTCGTTGACTTGCGTTCCGCTCCACCCTAAGATGTGCGCCGATGCCTGAAACTCCATCTCGAATCGGCCAGACAATTTCGCATTATCGAATCACAGAAAAGCTCGGTGGCGGCGGCATGGGCGTCGTGTACAAAGCCGAGGACACGACCCTGCGCCGGTTTGTCGCTCTGAAGTTCCTTCCCGATGACGTGGCTCGCGACCCGCAAGCGCTGGAACGATTTCGCCGCGAAGCGCAAGCTGCCTCCGCGTTGAATCACCCGAACATCTGCACCGTTTATGAGATCGGCGAACAGGACGGCCACGCCTTCATCGCCATGGAGTATCTGGACGGCGTCACCTTGAAACATCGCATCGGCGGCCAGCCAATGGAAATGGATGCCATTCTTGATTTAGGCATTCAAGTAGCGGACGGCCTCGACGCGGCCCACGCCGAAGGAGTGGTTCACCGCGACATCAAGCCTGCCAATATTTTTGTAACCAAGCGCGGACACGCCAAGATTCTCGATTTCGGCCTAGCCAAGCTCGCGCCGTCGCCTCGTATCGCGCAAGGTGTCGGCGTTTCGTCGATGGCCACCGTCGGGGCCGAGATGTTGACCAGTCCCGGAGCGACAGTCGGCACCGTGGCCTACATGTCACCTGAGCAGGTGCGCGGCAAGGAACTCGACGCGCGCACCGACCTGTTCTCTTTTGGCGTGGTGCTGTATGAAATGGCCACCGGCGTCCTCCCGTTCCGTGGCGACACATCCGGAGTAGTCACCGACGCAATTTTGCACCAGTCTCCCGTGGCTCCCGTGCGCCTGAATCCGGATGTTCCGCCAAAGTTCGAAGACATCATCAACAAGGCTCTCGAAAAAGAGCGCGACCTGCGTTATCAATCGGCGCCGGAAATGCGCGCGGATTTGAAGCGCCTTCGGAGAGATACGGATTCGGGCCGAATTCCCACGTCCGCCGGAAGCGGGCCCCTTGATGTCGCTGGGGTACCTTCTGGTTCCTCTGCATCCCTTCGCGCGGTCAGCGACGCAGCCGCGAGACCTACCGCCCGCGGTGGAAACTTGAAATATATTCTCGCCGCGCTGTGCGCCATCATCGTGCTGGGCGCGTTGTTCGCGGCATTTCACTTTTGGAATCACGCCAGCGCGCCAATTGTCACGGGTCAAGTGAAGAAAATCAGCCACTGGAACAAACCCATGGAGCGAGCAGCGCTCTCGCCCGACGGCCATACAGTCGCGTTCGACTCGCCGGTGAGCGGCACGTTCCAGGTCTTCGTGATGCTCACCTCCGGTGGCGAGCCGCTTCAGCTCACATCTGACGAAGGCGACAAGAACGTGAGCGGTTTTTCGTTTGACGGCGGCGAGATCTTCTATCAGCGCAATCTCGGAAGCTTCGAAATCTGGGCTGTCCCTACGCTGGGTGGTGCACCGCGGAAGGTATTGACAGGCGGTGCAGTGGTTCCATCCGCCGATGGCAATTCTCTTTTCTACTTGAACCCACCATCCCCAACGATATTCCGCGCAAACAAGTCCGGGGTCGGCGCGGAAGAGATTTTCAAATTCGATGCGACCTCCGGTTTCCCCATTGGACTACTACCTTACCCAGGTGGGGATGCGTTGCTGGTGGCCACGTCAATGTCCGTGTTTGGTGACAATCGGCTGCACAAAGTGACGATTTCAACCCATTCACAGTCCGATCTAGGCGAAGTACCGGGAGATGTGGGTCACGCAGATTGGGCCGAGCCCGGAAAGTCCCTGCTTTTTAGCCACACGGTCAACGGACTGACGAACATCTGGAAATACAATTTCGCGGACCGCTCGTTGACGCAGGTAACGTCGGGCGCCGGTCCTGACCTTTCGCCGATGCCGGACCCGGGAGGGAAGGGTTTTTACTACATAAACGGAAAATCGTCCGGCTTTCTCACCGCTTATCACGTGCGCTCGAAAGAATCCGTGGACATCGTTTCCGAGACTGCCAGCCAGCCTTCAATTTCGCCAGACAGCAAGCGTGTGATGTATCTCACTTCTCCGGAGGCCAACCACTTCGAGCTTTGGGTGTCCGACATCGACGGAAAGAACAAAGTGAAGGTGGCAGCCTCGGAACATATGGCCACCGGCACGTGGTCACACGACAGCAGCAAGATTAATTACGTCGACGACGCAACCAAGGCGAGCCGGATTTACACTGCCGGGGCGGATGGCAGCGGGGTTCACGAAGTGCCATGGAATGGGCAATATATCGCCACGAGCATCTGGAACAGTGATGATAAGGCCCTTTACCTCGGCGCGTTCCAACCACCCGCGACGATATCCGCTTGGAAAGTAACCGTTGACGGTTCTGACGCGCGTGCAGTAACGACCGCGTGTGCGTTCCCCGCCGACGTGAGTGCAGACGGAAAATATGCGGTCGCGTTTGTGGTAAGAGGTGATCGCGCGGGGATTTACCAGATTTCTCTCGCCGACGGTAAATGCGACGCTTTGATTCCAGGCGCGGTAACTTTCGGCGTCGTATTCGCACCGGATTACAAATCATTTTTGTACGCCGTGGCCGCCCGCGGCCAAATGACTGTCTATCGCCAACCCTGGAGCAATGGAAAACTGGCCGGCCCCGTTCAGGTCGCTCTGACGCTTCCCTTCTCGTTCAGCATCGCCTTGAAGGGCAACGGCTACGATTTCTCGCACGATCTTTCTACCTTCGTTTACGCGCGCCCCGGCGGCCAGCACGATCTGTATTTCCTAAGCCAGAAATAAATCCTCGCCGCGCAACAAAATTCTGTTAGCTCCGATCCTCCTCTGGCGTAGGCTACCCTCGCAAGCGTTCGAACCGCAGCGGAACACCACAGCATCGCCGCGGTGTTCCGCCCGCGAATACTGAACCCATCTTTCACTCCGCCGCCGGGGAACCCTACCCCACAAACGTCGTAGGCGGCGACTCTTCCCTGGCTGCCTTCACCGCCAACGAGGCTACCCGTCATTACGAACATCGCTGACCCGGCCGCCACAAGGCAATTTGTGCGCAATCCTGCGGTACGCTGCCGCCATTGCCGCTGGGCGCCAACCAAAGCTCCAAGCAAAAGCGCGGCAACTAGACAAATTGCGAATACATACCCGGCCATATTCCCGTCCACTCCGGGCTCGGTACCTTGTCCATACACGCAAAACACGACCCGTATCGCTGAATCAGACATCGTCATGTCTCTCTCGCCGAGACCATCTGGAAGAAACTGCTGACGCTCTCATTGGCATCGTGCGCACCTTCCTGAAATAGTCCAGGCATCCTAATTGGAATAATCGTTGGGAGTCTAGGTGTTACTTGCGTGGGTTCTCTTGGGTGGCCATAGCGGCGCGGGTGCTGTGCATGAAGACGATCTTCCAGGTTCCTGCCTGTTTTTCCAGGAAGGCCGATTCCAACCAGTTCTGGTTCACCGGGCCCGAAGTATCGGTGATACTGCCTTTATTGACGTAGGCGATCCAAGCGACGTTGCCGCTGACGTGCACGTCGGGCTCGGTCACGTTCCATTCATAACGCATGCCCGCGGCATGTTGTGCCTTGACGAGAGCCATGATGGACTCTCCGTTGAATCGCGCGCCGTTATCGAATACGTAAAAGTCCGGCGCAATGACGGAGTGGAATTTCGCGAGATCGTCTGCGCGGGCTGCGGCAAATATTGTGCTCACCGTATCTACCACTTGCGTCTCGTCAGAGGTGAGCGGTTTCTGCTGTGCTCTCGCCGCAAAGACGTTTGCGGAAAAGATTAGGGCGAAGATAACGGCCAATCTGATCGGGAATCGTGATGACATGGAAGAAGCCTCCTTGAGGGCAAATCGAAATGAGCGAGCGCACAATGGCCCGCGGGATCCTCCTTGCACCGGCCCGCTCGAGTTTACGCAATCCATAATGACGAACCGCCCGGGACTTTGACAAAACGGAGTGTATTTTCGCAATAGACTTTTTCGATAACGGGAGCCTGGCGGCGGTCGCAGGTATTTTCTGGCACGGCCGACGAGTGCCTCGGCGTTGATTTCAGTCAGTCTCCAGCGAAAAGTCCGCCGCCTCGCACCCTTGTATTTCAAGGAAAAGCTCCTATTATTAGTTAGTTTCGATGGAAATTAGCTCGAGCATTCGCGCTAACAAAGGCAGCCTGCAACCGTCTGAACCGTTGTATCTCTCCCACTGGAGAAAAACTCAGCCCGTCCGTATGTCTATAGATCAACTTTCCGTGAAAATCGCCTGCGAAACGAGCGAAAATTGCCTCCCTTCTAACTGGTTCTGGGCTGAAAACAGAAGTTATAGAAAACAAATGAGTAAAGCCTCTCTAACCGGATCTGGAACACGGATTAAGGAATTGCGATCTGATGCATATGCCAGCGCCATTTTCTGCCCGTCGAATTCCTGGGAACGCGGCAAATTCAGAGGTCGGGGCACCTCGCGAGACGCGGGCTCAATATCAGTCCTGCCGCGCACAGCCGCGAAAAGCATGTGTGGTACAATTTAATTCTGGCGTACAGTGAGGTCGCATGCACTCTCAACCATCGTCTAAGCGTGGAATCGTCGTACTCATCGCGGTCCTCGGCGTCTCGGCTGTCCTCGGAGGCCTCTTTGGCCCCACGCTCAGAGCCCGCGCCTCCACTACCGCCACCTCCGCCAATTCTGACGCCCAGCTCCAGGACTCGGTAAAGAGTTTTACCCGCGTCCTCTCCGTCGTCGAGCGTAATTACGCCGACCCGGTTGACACCGACAAAGTGATCTACGATGGCGCCATCCCCGGCATGCTTCACGTCCTCGACCCGCACTCAAACTTTTTTGATCCCAAGCAATACGCGCTCTTCAAGGAAGAGCAGCAGGGAAAATATTACGGCGTCGGCATGACCATCTCGCAGCGCGACAACCAAACCGTCGTCCTCGCGCCATTCCCTGGCTCACCTGCATATAAAGCCGGCATACGTCCCGGTGACATTGTGTTGAAAGTGGAAGGAAAATCCTGCGACGGTCTCACTGGCACTGAAGTAGCGGAAATGCTCAAAGGCCCCAAGGCCACTGTTGTCCACATCTCGCTCGGTCGCGAAGGCTGGGACAAACCCATCGAAGTCGCTGTCACGCGTGACGAAATTCTGCGTCCCGCGGTTGAGTACTCCACCATGGTCAAGCCAGGCATCGGTTACGTACGCTTGGTATCTTTTAGCGAAACTACCGATAGCGATGTGGCCGACGCGTTGAAGCAACTCGATTTTCCCAAGCTTGACGGCCTGATCCTTGACCTGCGCAACAACGGCGGCGGACTACTCAGCCAAGCGGTGGGTCTGTCCGATATGTTCCTGGACAAAAATGAAATAGTTGTCTCGCATCGCGGACGTTCCTCCCCGGAACGCCGCTACTACGCCGTGCGCGGAAATCAAGGACTTGAAGTCCCGATCGTGGTCCTCATCAACGGCCAAAGCGCCTCCGCTTCGGAAATCGTTGCCGGCGCCATACAGGATCATGACCGTGGCTTGATCGTCGGCGAAACGAGTTTCGGCAAGGGCTTGGTGCAAACTCAGCTTCCGCTCAGCGAGGACACTGCCCTGCTGCTCACCACCGCGCGTTATTACACGCCCAGCGGCCGTTTGATTCAACGCGACTACAAGAACGTTTCGCTTTACGATTATCACTACAATCCGCAAAAGCCCAAGCAGCCCGAAGTGAAGCTAACTGACAGTGGCCGCCAGGTTTTCGGACAGGGTGGCATCACTCCTGATGATTTCGTCGCCGCCCCCAAGCAGGACGATTTTCAGCAGTCCCTCTATCGCCGCGGCGTCTTCTACGCGACCCCTCAAGGCGTTGGCGATTTCACTCGCTTCTACCTCAGCGCGAAGCCAGATGTGACTAAGGACTTCGTAGTAACCGATGAAGTCATCAACGAGTTCCGGAAGTACCTCTCGAACCAGCACATCAAGTACACCGAGCCTGAAATTCAGGAGAACTTGACCTGGCTGAAATGGCAGATCAAGCGCGAGGTTTTCACCAGCGTTTTCGGGTTGAACGAGGGTTTCAAAGTCGCGCTGCAGGACGATCCGCAGCTCGATAAAGCCATCGAGTTAATCCCACAATCCCGAGCGCTTTACCAAAACGCGCGCAAGATCGTAGCGGAGCGCCAGGCAGGACAAACATCCCATCCGTAAAACGATTCGACCGCTGACCCGCGGCCGCAACCAACTGTGGACGCACAACTTATCCAAGCTAAATTTTGATGCAGTGGCCTTCCGACTATTGCTCCTAAAGTCACGCATTTAGCAATCTCATTCGCACGCGACCCCGGACAATCGTATCCTCAGTAGAAGCCAAATCCCCTTAGGCCAGGCATGAACGCCCCAGACACCGCCCTCAACCGATTCATGAGCCGCGCCCCGCGGATGTCGCCCATATGCTGGGCTCTAACCGTGGGCTGGGCCGTCATTGTCGGCGGCTATTGCCTGGTCGCTCTGACGATTCCCTCCGGCAGGGGGCTAACCGCTTTCGGCGACATCTTCCAGTGCCTTGCCGCCCTCTTTGCCTGCGTCGGCCTGATGATGAATTCGTCGCTGCCGGAGCGGCGGACGCGGCTGTTCTGGCTGCTCTTGGCGCTGGGATGTGCCACCTGGTTCGTTGGCCAATCCATTTGGACTTACTTCGAAGTGATCCTGCGCAAGGAAACCCCCAACCCATTTATCGGCGACGTGATTCTTTTCCTGCACCCGGTCCCCATGATTGGTGCGCTGGCGCTGAAGCCTCACGATCGCCGCGACGATTTGAACGTCCATACAGGATATTTGGACTTCACGCTACTACTGGTTTGGTGGGTTTACCTCTACCTTTTCGTGGTGATTCCGTGGCAATACATCGCGCCCAACGTGCTGACCTACGGCTTCATGTACGATCATTTGGCGGCGGCAGAGAATCTTCTGTTGGCGGTCGGATTTGCCATGTTGATAAATCGTTCGAAGGGAAAATGGCGCGAAGTTTATGCCCATCTTTTCAGCGCTTCCCTTTTGTACGCAGCAGGCTCTTACATCACGAATCGCGCGATCGACCGGCAGGATTATTACACTGGCAGCGTCTTCGACTTGCCTCTCGTCGCGTCCTTCATATGGTTCGGCACTGCGGGTTTTGTGGCTTACAGTGTGAAGCCGCAGCGTCAGGAAGCGCCCGAGCCGAAGAGCAACGAACGGAATTGGGCTTTCTTGCTGTCCCGAGCTGCGGTCGTTTCGATTCCGCTGATGGCGCTGTGGGCTCTTTGGCTTAGCGCCAGCCCCTCTTCGGTTCAAACTTTCCGATTCGGCGTGGCCCAAGTAACCCTGCTCGCTGTGGCTATGCTAACGTTTTTTCGTCAGCGCCTAGTGGACCGCGACAGGATGCGCCTGCTGGAAGCCGCGCGCGAATCTTTCGATAACTTGAAGCACGTTCAAGAACAAATGATTCAGACCGAGAAGCTCGTTTCCCTCGGTCAATTGGCGGCAGGCGCAGCGCACGAAATCAACAATCCGCTCGCCGGAATCTTGGGATATTCCGATTTACTGGTGGACGACCCCGCTCTCGGCGACCGCCAGCGCGTCGTTGCGGACAAAATCCGCACCCTCGCGCGCAGAATTAAGACGCTTGTGACTAGTCTTCTGAGTTTTGCGCGGCGCGTTCCCACTGAGAAAACGCTCCTGGACATCAACCAGGTGATTGCCACCGCTCTGCATCTGAGCAATCTGGATTTGCGGGGACGTCACATCGAAGTAGAAAACTATCCCGCGCTCGATCTACCCACGGTCCGCGGCGATTCCAACCAGGTTCTGCAAGTATTTTTCAACTTGATCAGCAACGCCGTTGACGCGCTTGAAGAAGTGGGCGGCGGCAAGCTCTTGATTCGCACTTCCCACAATGACACCAGAATCGTCGTGCAATTCTCCGACACTGGCGCGGGAATCAAACATCCACAACAAGTCTTCGATCCCTTTTTCACTACTAAGCCCGTAGGCAAAGGCACCGGGCTGGGCCTAAGCATCTGCTACGGAATCATGCAAGAGCACGGCGGCAGAATCGATTGCTTCAACCGCCCCGAAGGGGGCGCAACCTTCGTCGTCGAATTCCCCACCGAAATGGAACCCATCTACGCCGCAGAGCCAACCGAAACCGTCGCATCAAAATCAACCTAAGCACAGATATTTCTCTGTCGCTTCCAAACTTCTTCGCCAACCTGGGTTATCATCGCCAACTGATTGGGAGGCTGTGTTGAAGACGCGGTTGCTCGTGATTCTCGCAATATTGGTTAGCGTGACGCTGCTTACGGCGTATTTGTCTGCGCGCATCAGCCGCGAGAAAACTGGGACGCTCTTTGGCGGCATGATCAATCCAGTCGTGCCGGCTGCCGCACGGCACTCAGGCGATTTGAAAACGCGGGCGGTCGTGCTGATTGTGATGGACGGATTTCGCTGGCAAGAAGTGTTCGACGGGCCGGAGCACGATTTGATGGACGAGAAGCATGGCGGCGCGCAGGACCTAAAACAACTCCGCAAAGATTTCTGGCGCGACACGCCGGAAGCAGGCCGCAAAGCCCTAATGCCCTTCCTTTGGGGCGAAATCGCTCAAAAGGGTGAGATCTATGGCAATCAACATAAGGGCAGCGTCGCGCAGGTAACGAACGGCTTTAAATTTTCCTATCCCGGCTACAACGAAATGACCACCGGCCACGCGGACAAACGAATCGACCGCAACGAGTACGGCCCGAACCCAAACACCACAGTTTTTGAATGGTTGAACAACCAGCCTGAATTTCACGATCAAGTAGCAGTCTTCGCCACCTGGGATACGTTCAACGATATTTTCAACGTAAAACGGAGCGGGTTGTTTGTGCGTACAGGATGGGATTTGCCGTGGGCCGAGCAGCTCACTCCGCGCGAGCACTTGCTAAAGAGATTATACCAGACCACCACGCGCGTGGAAGATGACGATGCGCTCGACTCGTTCACCCACCAGGATTTGATGGATTATCTCACCACGCACAGCCCGCGGGCGCTGTTCGTCGGCTACGGCGGCACCGACGATTGGGCGCA
>Ga0070765_100003244_pt1 | contig 10412 bp, 7 predicted proteins | sample HubBroMetageWFT5_FD_71516 | JGI IMG/M metagenome (GOLD analysis project Ga0070765, IMG submission 71516) | Warmed and freeze-thawed soil microbial communities from the Hubbard Brook experimental Forest, New Hampshire - Hubbard Brook CCASE Soil... | ecosystem: Environmental > Terrestrial > Soil... | reverse complement strand
GCTTGTGTCGTCAGTTCTCGTAGCTTTGCTCTGTTACAAACTCACCGCATGGCTCGAAACGCGCCTCGCCTGGCACACCACTTGGGGCGCGCTTCAGTTGCTGGTGATTGTGACGGCCATCGGATTCCCGTTGATCATCCTCCTCGCCAGGCTGCTCGGTGTGAACGAGATCGATACCTACGGCCGCAAATTATTGTCTTGGGCCCCCAAGCGGACCTTGCCCGCTCCCGAATGAAAACCGGAATCGCGTACAAGCTGCTCGCCGCGGCCGTATTTAGCGTGCTTCTTCTCGGTGTAGCCTACAAATTCAGGCATCGCATCGAACATTTTCATCTGGACCTCCGGCATCGCAGCCTGGAAACCATCAGCATTTCGCCGCTGCCGTCGCTGTTGCCAAAGGGTGCGAGCAGAAAATTTACCGCCATCGCTCATTATCGCGATGGCAGCGACGCGGAGCTCGTTTCGGGAGTCACTTGGACTTCCTCTGATCCGCAAGTTTTAGCGATTACTGCGGAAGGCATCGCCACAGCTGCCAATCAGGGAGTAGCAAACCTGCAAGCCTCGTTGGAGAAAACCAGCGCAGCCACCAGCGTTACGGTAGTTCCTCCGGCGGCCGTAGCTCTAGCACTATCGCCTGCCGATGGCACCGTCAGAGTGAATGGAGAGTCGCAGTTGAAAGTCTTAGCAACCAGCTCAGACGGCCAGGTAGAAGACGTGACCCGTCGTGTGCAGTGGACTTCTTCGGCTCCCAGCGTCGTAAGCATCACGCCTGTCGGCCTGGCGCGTGGTCTCGCGCAAGGACACACCACCATCGTCGCGGAATTGCCGACTTCACTAGGAACAATTCAGACCGCTACCCGACTCAGCGTCGTTTCAGCCACCAGCCCGCTCAGCGGCGTTTACTCTTATCGCTACGATGAACGCGGCACAGCCCAAAACAGATTTGAAACGATTTTGAAACCACAAAATGTCAATTCCCGCACGTTCGGAAAATTATTTGCCGCCCCGGTGGACGGTTACGTCTACGCACAGCCACTCTACGTTGCCAATGTTGCCGTTTCAGGCCAGGGCACTCACAACGTCGTTTACGTTGCCACTGAGAACAACACCATATTCGCAATTGACGCCGATTCCGGTAAAGAACTGTTCCACACGAATTTAGGTCCCGCCGTTCCTAAAGCCCAATTGGTTTGCCCGGATATGGGCCCGCAAATCGGAATCACCGGCACGCCCGTGATTGACCCTGCGACCCAAACGCTCTACGTAGTCGCCAAGAGCTTCGAAAACGGGCGCCACTCCTTCTCTCTGCACGCGCTCGACATCGCATCAGGGCAGGAAAAAAGTGGTAGTCCGATTGTGATCGCGGCAACCTTTCCACGTTTGGGAACGAACAATCACAATGGCGCTGCGATCTTCGATCCCACGCCCCAGCTGCAACGGCCGGGCCTAGTGTTGACGAGCGGACAACTAATCGTCGCGTTCGGCTCGTTCTGCGATCAAGGCAATTTCCACGGTTGGGTGTTTAGGTACGATGCCGCCCATCTCGACAGGAGCGCCGTCTTTCTCACCACCCCGAATGGCACCCACGGTGGTATCTGGCAGGCTGGAGGGACGCCGGTTGTCGACCCTCAGGGTTTTCTCTACCTCATTACCGGTGACGGAGAATTTGACGTGTACGATGGTGGCAGGGATTACGGCGATACGATTTTGAAACTGGGATTCTCGCCAGGTGATCCCATTGCGCCCGTGGACTATTTCTCGCCGTTCGATCAAAACGAAATGAATGTGGAGAATTTGGATTTGGGCGCGAGTGGTCCGCTGGTGCTGCCAGACCAGCCAGGCCTCTACCCGCATCTGTTACTCGGTGCGGCCAAGACGAGTTCTTTGTACCTGCTCAATCGCGACAACATGGGCCACTTTCAGTCATCGAGCAACAATCAGATCGTCCAGTACATTCCGCGCGCTTCCCAAACCAAAATCCACGTTAGCCCCGCGTATTGGCGGAACGCCACCTCCGAATGGGTTTACGTAAGCGGCGTGGAAGGTCCAGTCATGGCTTTTTCGCTTTCGCAGGGTCGCCTCTCATCCAGCTCGGTCTCCCAAACTTCCACAATTTTCGGTTACCCGGGCGCGACGCCAGTTATTTCTTCGAGTGGCGACTCCGACGGAATTTTATGGGCTCTGGAGAACTACACCGGCGTGCTCCATGCCTACTCCGCAGCCGATCTGTCCAACGAGCTTTATAATGGGAAGCAAGCGCCGAATGGCCGTGATGCGGCCGAACACGGAGTGCAGTTCTACACGCCGATGGTCGCGAACGGAAAAGTCTATTTTGGTACCCGTGGTCACCTTTACGCCTACGGATTGCTGTCAAAGTCTCAACCGAACTGACACTGAATATCCGGACGCCGGGCGCCACGCCCAAACTAAGGCATCCGCAGAAAAGCCGCGAAAACACTTGATGGTTTTCCGAATTTATTCCTAAACAGGGAGGCACACAGTGGAAAGTCACAAAATTGCCGTAGTTACCGGTGCGGGTGGATTCATTGGCGGCCATCTGGTCGCCGAGTTTCGCAGAAAAGGCTACAAACACATTCGCGCGGTTGACGAAAAGCCGCTCGTCGAATGGTATCAGCGCTTCGACGACGTCGAAAATCTCTGCCTCGATCTGAATATCAAAGAAAACTGCTATCGCGCCGCCCAGGGCGCCGAAGAAATCTACAATCTTGCCGCCAATATGGGCGGCATGGGCTTCATCGAGCATAATAAGGCGCTGTGCATGTTGTCGGTGCTCATCAATACCCACATGCTCCAGGCCGCGAAGGACCATGGCTGCCAGAAGTTTTTTTATTCCTCGTCGGCCTGCGTTTACAACGGAGATAAGCAGAAGACCTTCGAAGCTCCTTCCCTCAAGGAAGAAGACGCCTACCCCGCGCAAGCAGAGGATGGCTACGGCTGGGAGAAGCTTTTCTCCGAACGCATGTGCCGCCATTTCCGCGAGGATTTCGGCCTCTACACCCGCGTCGCGCGCTTTCACAACGTGTATGGTCCCTGGGGCACGTGGTACGGCGGCCGAGAAAAGGCTCCCGCCGCGATTTGCCGCAAAGTAATCGAAGCCAAAGTCCACGGCAAACATGAAATCGAGATCTGGGGTTCAGGCGAACAGACGCGCAGCTTCATGTTCGCCGACGATTGCGTCAAGGGCATCCAGCTGATCACCGATTCGCAAATCCTCGAGCCCATCAATCTCGGCTCCACCGAAGCTGTCAGCATAAATCAATTGGTGGATATCGTGGAAAGCATCGCTGGCATAAAGTTGAAAAGAAATTACGACCTCAGCGCTCCCAAAGGCGTCAACGGCCGCAACAGCGACAACACCCTAATCAAGAGGTATCTGAATTGGGAACCTGATACCACCTTGCGTGCTGGTCTCGAGAAAACCTACGCCTGGATTTACGATCAGTTCTTGGCCCGTGAACGAGGAGACTCAAGCGTCGTGCGCGAAGCCTCCGCGACCCACTAGACATTCCCAGGGCAAGTCCAGTCACTACAAATCCATAGCTTTCGCGCGGAATATCACTCCGCGAACCACTAAGCGGGCAGTCTCGCGAGCATTTCGCGAGTCGCCCGCTTTTTTCATTTCTCATCCTTCGTTCTTGCCTAACCAATCGGTGCCGGTGTAACTGGCGGCACTGGTCCAACACTGTCCTGAGTCCAATTACTCGAATCCCAGGTCAAGCGGCTTTCGCGCTCCAGCCGGCTACAAGCTATCTCCTGCCTAATCAACCTTCTGTGGGTTATAACGCGACCTAAACAGCCCAATCCTAATCTCATCGTTTTCGCTGCTACCCCGCCGTCGCGCCGCCTCTACCCTACCTTCCCAGTCTGTTCCAGACCCCACCACCATTTCAGTAGCGCAGAGGTACAGGGGACCAAATCCGTCCCTTCGGCCAGTATCGGCTTGCACGTCCGAGTTGCTAGCCTTCAATCGAACCTCAGCTACATGCGGTATCAGTTCCCCCAGTCCGGGGACGAATCCATTCAATCTTTGGGACCGGCGCGGAGGCACAAGTTGCAGACTCGGCTCAGACTGACGCTAGCCCTTCTCTCCATTAGCCTTATGGCTAGCTGTGCGGGGTTTACAAGCCCGAAAGATACCCTCCCTCCGACGGGCCCGGCCACTCAAACCATCGCTATCTCGCCCGCCACCATGACGGTGCGTGCAGGTGCTACGCAGCAGTTCACCGCGGTCGTCACGGGAGTCACCAATCCCGAGATCACCTGGCTCGTAAACGGTCTTCAAAATGGCAATTCCTCGGTTGGCTCGATCGCCCCGACAGGCGGGTTGGCAGCTCAATATACAGCCCCGTCTCAGATTCCCAGTCCAAGCTCGGTAACGGTCACAGCCACTGTCAGCTCTGCTTCCTCGTTAAGCAGCACTGCGACGCTCGCGCTTGTGAATCCGATGCCGCAACTCTCTTCGATTTCTCCCTCACAGTTAGGAGTTGGCCCTTTCACAATCACCGCTTCGGGAAGTGGATTTGTCACTGGGGCAGCCGTGAATTTCGGTACCACTGTCCTCCAGACTACCTTCGTCTCCTCTACGAAACTGACCGCAGAGGGAACCGCAGCCAGTTCGCAATCGGGCACCGTGCCAGTCAACGTCACGAACCCGAACCCCGGATCTGCCACGTCTGGATCCGTAAACGCACAAGTGACGACGTCATCCCCAGAGGTGCCGAAGATTTCCGCAAATCCGCCTAGCATCACTGTTCCTGCAGGCGGTGCCGCTACCGTGGCACTCACCACCAGCGGAACCCCTCAGCCGTCCGTAGCGTGTTCTGTCGAAGGCGAAGGCGCGGTGCAACTCTCCGGCTCGACCGTAACCTATACCGGGCCAAACAACGTTCCTGCAGACGGCCACGACACCATTTCTTGCACGGGCACCAGCGCCGCCGGAACCGCTACCGCTCAGATCGTTGCAAATGTAGCTACGTCAATAGCCGGCTATGACGGCCCCGTACCCTCCACCTTTTTCGGCATGCACTACATCAACACCAACAGCTATCCATCCGTTTCTTTCGGCGCCAACGGTAAGATGCCCGGAACCGGTTGGGCCAATCTGGAGCCCGCCAATGGGGAATATAATTGGGCGCTCCTCGATCAGTTTGTTGTGAACGCCAATGCGCACGGGATTGGCGTCATGTATAGCTCGGCCGGCGTTCCTCCCTGGGCCGCTGCGAGCCAGTCAACCTGCGCTGCTACTACCTTTGTTGGCGTGAAGAGCTGCACTGGAAACGTTGCCAATATCGCCGATTGGGACGCATTCGTCACCGCTCTGGTAACCAGGTACAAGGGCCAAATTCAGATCTATGAGCTCTGGAATGAACCGCAAAATGCTTTCACCGGAACAATCCCGCAAATGGTCGTGCTCACGCAGCACGCACACGACATTATTCGCACCCTCGACCCATCCGCCACGATTCTCTCGCCCTCAATGATCGCTTGGGGTTACCAGTACTTGGATAGCTATTTCGCAGCAGGCGGAACACAGGATATTGACGCCATCGCGTTCCACCTGTACCCCAACACCTCGAATGACATCGCCGAGACCGTCACCACCACCGCGACTTCAACTCTGCGGACGGTAATGGCCAAATACGGCCTCGCTGCCAAGCCCATGTGGAATACCGAGGGAGGGTGGGGCTACCAAAGCGATGGCGCGATAACCGACCCCAACCTGCGCGCCGCCTTCGTCGCGCGAGACTATCTGCTTCACTGGTCCATGGGCATATCCCGCTTCTATTGGTATGCGTGGGACGATCCCAACATCGGCACCTTATTCACCCCAGGTACCTCTCAGTCGCAGGCCGCAATCGCGTATCAGCAGGTCTATAGCTGGATGCACGGCGCCGTACTCACTCAACCCTGCTCGGACAACGGCGCGGCTTCTCCCTATAGCGCGATCTACACTTGTGAGCTGACCAGAACCGGCGGTTCCCAATTTATCGCCGTTTGGAATACGGAAGGGAACAGCACCTATACAGTTCCGAGTAATTACCTCCACTATCGCGACTTGTCGGGCAACGTCACCGCCGTGCCCAGCAATCACCAGGTGACCATCGGCCTCAAGCCCATCCTCCTGGAAAACTTCTAACCCGAGCGTAGCATTTCACAGTTGCTCCGCTCCGATCACGTATAGTAGTACGGGTACCTTCCACAGCGGGTAATTTCGCTGCTCCTGCTCTCACACAACCTCACCTTCTACGGCGGTCCTTTCGTTCCTTGCGCGCATTGTTGCGCAATTCCCCCGAAAAAGACGCGAGCATTGGCGCCACGATTCGGGCATAATCCCGCTTGCGAATCGCAGATGATGCGCAGGCTGATTGTCTTTGCCTACACCGTTACCCACAGAATAAGTGATGGAACGACTAGATAATCAGAAACGTTCCTCTACTTCCGAGATAACCACTCTGCCGAAACGCGACTATTTCCTTCTGCCGCTCCTCAGTTTCCTCACCATTCTGGTGATGCTTGGAGCGTCCGAGATCTTCACTCGCCTGATTTGGGTGCAACACAAGAGCTACGCTTGCGTGATCGAGGATCCGGTGGAAGGCGACCGGTTCAAACCAAACTGTACCGAACGTACCAAGCTTGCAGAGGGCCCCTGGGTAACCTACAGCTATAACGAATGCGGATACCGCAGTATCACGTCCTGCGGACCGAAGCCTGCCGGCGCGATTCGCATCGCCATCACGGGATCCTCGATGAGCCAGGCGCTCCACGTCCCCTACGAAGATACGTTCTTCGATCGTGCCTCCCGCGACCTCGCTAACCGCTGCGGTCGTCCCGTTGACGTGCAAAATCTCGGTGTGCCGGGCTTAAGTCCGATCTACGCATATCGTCGTATTCCGGAAGCTTTGGCGCTCAAGCCCGACGTTATTCTCTATCTCGTCAATCCATTCGACCTCGAGCAAAAAATCCTCCCCGGAGAATTGGCCGAGCGCGACAATCCCACGCGCGTTTCATCTACCCTCGCCGCGAAGATAGCCCCGAATCCCTTAAGGGACCTCGAACACCTGCTTATTCAAAGTCGCACCGTCCTGGTGGCCCAGCATTTCATTTTTCAGAACAGGGAAACTTTCATTCGAACATTCATGGTGTATGGCGACCGGGCCGACTTTCTTCGCCAGCCCTTTACTCCTGCCTGGCAGCAACGCTTCTCCGATTTCGACGTGATACTCGGCAGCGTGGCGGAAAAAGCGCGCGCCGCCGGTGTTCCGCTCGTCATCGTCCCGGTGCCATCCCGCGTGGAGGCGGCCTTGCTCAGCTCGCCCCAGTTGCCCCCGCATGTTGATCCCTTCGCATTCGGTCGCGAGGTTGAGGCGATTGCTGCCAAGCATGGTGTAAGCTACTTGGATTTGATGAAGCCCTTCGGTTCCATCCCAAATGCCGAAAACTTGTACTACACGGTGGATGGCCACGTCCAGTCTGATGGACACAAGGTGATCGCGCAGGAACTGGTGCGGAAGTTGCTAGAAGGAAGTGTGCCGGCTTTTTCTCATTGCGCCCCGCGGCCAAGCGCGGAACGGAGCCAATAACGTGGGAAATGCATCACTCTCGTTTCTCGCCTACGCATTGGCTGTCGTAGTCATATTCAACTTCAGCCCGTCCGTTGCCTGGAGGCAGTTCATTCTGCTGGCTTCCAGTATTGGATTTCTCGGATTCTTTTCTCATCAACCCGCCGCGTTTGTCCCTCTCGCGGCTTTTCTGCTTTTTGGATTCGTAAGCCTGCGCCTCATGCAAGCCGGCGCGACGCGATTGTTTGTCCCGCTCTTGATTGTCGGCATCATCGCCTTCGCGTGGTTCAAGAAATATGCCTTCATACCGCCTTCGCTGTTTTTGCACTATCCCTACGTAACGCTCGGCCTGTCTTACATCTTATTCCGCGTTCTGCAATTGATTATTGACGCGCGCTCTCGTTCCGCCACTCTGCTCGCCAAAGTTAGCCTGGTCTCTTACCTGAACTTCACGTTGAATTTCACTACGCTGGTCTCCGGCCCCATTCAACGTTACAACCAGTTTGCTTCCATGCAGCTCGCCCCGGACCCCCTGGCGCTGAACCTGATCGTTGCCGGCCAGGCGCTCCATCGCGTCATCGTCGGTTTCTTCAAAGTCAACGTGCTATCGCCGCTCCTGTTGTGGATCCACACCAACGCGCTGCATTCGCTTCCCCCAGTCCAGACCAGCGCCGCGCGCGTACTGGCGATCGCTGCGGCCGTCGCGGTGTATCCGTTTTACATCTATTGCAATTTTTCCGGCTATATAGATATCGTGATCGGCATCGCCCGCTTTCTGCGCATCAAGCTCCCTGAAAATTTCAATCGTCCTTTTTCTTCGCGGAACTACTTGATTTTTTGGAGCCGCTGGCACATCACCCTGTCCACCTGGTTGCAGATTTATGTGTACGCGCCCCTGATGCTGGCGGGCATGCGCCGTTGGCCCTCCCGCGCCACCGAACCACTTCTGAATATCTTCGCCTTGTTTGTTACCTTCCTCCTTGTCGGCGTGTGGCATGGCCAGACCTCCGCGTTTATCCTTTTCGGCCTCCTGTTGGGACTGGGCGTGAGCATCACCAAGGCTTACCAAGTGCTGATGACAAAGTGCATGGGTCTCGAACGGTATACGGAGGTGAGCAGATATTGGCTTTACGGTGCCGCAGCCCGCGGTCTCACATTCCTCTGGTGCGCATTCACGATGCTGTGGTTCTGGTCGAATTCCACCGAGTTGCGCTCCGTGGCGCGGCCCGTTCGTGCATGGGAAATCGCCCTCGCGTGGATTGTAATTCTTGCTGGGGCAAGCGTAATTCTCGCTCTGTGGGAATCGATTCGTGAATGGGCGCTCTCGTTTCAGTTTGAAGATCAGCCCGCATTGGCGTCTCGCTACTTCCGAACAGTTTGGGACACCGCTCTGGTCGTGATCTCCATAGCGACGATAACGCTCCTGAATGCTCCGCCTCCGGACATCGTTTACAAAAGATTTTGAACCGGATCGGCCTGCCACTGCTCGATCATCATCGCGCGCCGTCGCGGAAAATAGCGGGCACCCGGGCTTCGAGCGCCACTGCGTCGGAGAGGAGACTTTCGACAGCCTCGCCGCGCTGCGCCGCGATTTTCTGCCCCCCGACCTGCATCCGCAACTTCATGCCGGCGGTTTTCACGGCAGCGTCGCAGTTCAGGCACGCCAGACGCATCGTGCTCTTCACCACCGGCCTCGGCACGCCCGCGGGGAATCCCGTCGCACCCTTCGTAAAACTCTCCACAATTCCGCTCTCGCCGAGCGCATGCCGGATTTCGTTGACGTGGATACCGGCGCGATAATCTCCGGCTAAAAAACCATCGCGCAAATGGGCGAAGGCGTCCTCGACTTCGCAATCAAAGTAGCCAGCTGCGAGATTCACACTAAAGCAGAAGGGAAGGGCCAGGAAGATTTCATCCCCCGGAAACGCGGCATCTCTCTCTAATCACCGCGCGTTAGGTTCCCAGCAAATTAATCTGCAATTTCTCGTACCCGTGCTCGCGCGCCCACAAGTCTAAAGGTATCGTCGCCAGCTCATCCACCACCGGAACCGCGAGCCCCGTCTTCGTCAGATCAATGCTCTTCAAATAAGTGTGGCAAGTGTCGCACACATCCACGCGCACATGCGCAATTTCTGGCGTCGAATAAAACGCCATCTGCGGCTCCCGCTCTTCTCCGCACGCCGGACAATACACCCGCCGAAATCCCCACTCGTGCGCGCACAACATGCAAATCAAAGATTTCTTCGCGCCGTCGCCTTCACTCCGCAGCACGCCCACGATCGGTTTCCCCCCGCACAGCGGGCAAGTCGAAGGCGCTCCATCCACGATCGTGTTCTCGCGCTGATCGGCCAGATACTCCGCATAAGGCTGCAGAAAAATCCACGCCAGTAATTGCTCTCGAGGGTCCATCTCACCCGCATCGCCCTCCCACTCTGCTGGCGTCCCGCCCGCTGCCATAGCCGTATCCAAATCGCCATGCCAGAAATCTTCGATCGCGTGCTGCCATCCCGGCGTCCCTTTGCGCGCCAATCCCGCTGCAGCTTGTGCCATCGGCGCGGGCGCAATCTGCTCGATCAACGCTAAAAATTTCGGAAATGGAGGCAGCAGCAGGAAAAGATCCAATTCATCGCGCAAAGGTCTGGCCGATGAAATGTTAGAGGAATCGCCCAGCGCTTTCTGCAGGTTCGCGTACAGGTCTTTCTGGAAAGTCGCCACGCTCGAATAAAATCGCAAACCTTCCGCGGCAAATGGATATGTGGAAGTTAGATCATTGGCGCGCCGGATGCGCCGGTCCCATTCCCGCTGCACCATTACTTGGATCGCGTACCGCCT
>Ga0070765_100003243_pt1 | contig 10413 bp, 5 predicted proteins | sample HubBroMetageWFT5_FD_71516 | JGI IMG/M metagenome (GOLD analysis project Ga0070765, IMG submission 71516) | Warmed and freeze-thawed soil microbial communities from the Hubbard Brook experimental Forest, New Hampshire - Hubbard Brook CCASE Soil... | ecosystem: Environmental > Terrestrial > Soil... | reverse complement strand
TGAAAGTCCAGAACAACAGCTTCTCGGCGGAGTTCGGCAACAACGGCGGCACCGTGGTCAACATGATCATGAAGAGCGGAAGCGACAAGTTCCATGGCAGCGGCTGGTATTTCCTGCAGCGCCCAGGGATCGACGCCCGCGATTTCTTGAACCCTGCGCCCAACCCCAAGCCAGACAGCAAGCGCGACCAGGGCGGCTTTTCCCTGGGCGGGCCGATCAAGAAGAACCGCACGTTCTTTTTTGTTGATTTCGAGAAGGTCAGGAGCTTCAGCGCGCAGAGCGGCGTCGTCACTGTACCAACTGCGGCTGAGCGGATGGGCGACTTCTCGGCAGATACGAATCCCGCTACTGGAATGCCTCAGAACATCTACGACCCATTTCAGCCTCTGGTTGTTTGCCCGCCACCGGCCACCGGCATGTGCCGGCCGCAGGTGCAGTCCAACGGTCCGTCGAGCACTCAATTGAATGTTATCCCGGTGGGCGAGCAGGACGCCATCGGCATGGCCGTGCTCAATCTTTACCCGCAGCCCAGCAACGCGAACGAGTTCGACAACTATAACTACACCGCGACGACGTCCGCGCCGGATTACCAGTTCGACATTAAGATAGACCACCAGATCAACGACCGGAATCGCATCAGCGGCCGCTACAGCCGGGGCTGGAGCAACTTTACGACTCCGCTGACCCTGGGCGACGGCTTCGATAACGACGGAATCGGGAGCGGCGTGACCGTGGCGCAAAACGCCTCGCTCGAATATACCTGGACCGTGAACCCGCGCATCATCTGGACCAGTCATTTTGGAGTGGACAGGGTGCACGAACTATCGATACCGAGTATCCCAACGATCTCCAGCTTCAATGCCTCTCTCCCGAGCGGCGAGGGATTGCCGGCGGTGTTCCAGCAGGCCAACGGGATCGACAAGATGCCGACATTTCTGATGCAGGGGAACCTGCCCTGGAACAATCTTTACGATCAGTGCTGCATCAACACTTCGTTCGGCCACACGCTGTACAGCTATTCGTCGCAGCTGGTGATTTCCAAGGGATCGCACCTCATCAAGATTGGCGGCGAGCAGAGAATTTTCTACAACAATTTCTGGCAGCCGAACTACCCGACTGGGCTCTTAACCTTTACGGACGACGTCACGTCCCCAACTCCGAACAGCAACTGTGACCCGAATTCTCCGCCGAACAGTTGCATTACCACGGGCAATCCGTACGCCAGCCTCGCGTTCGGATACGCCGACAATGTTAACGCGTCAACTCAGCTCATCGTGACTCCCTCGGTGGCCAACCGGTCGTTCGAGACCGGGTTTTATATCCAGGATGACTGGAAGGTGAATTCAAAACTCACAGTCAATCTCGGTCTGCGTTACGAGTGGAGTTCGCCCTACACCTCCCGCCATAACCAGCTCGAATTCAGCAACTTCAACGCCGACAGCGGCGTGAGTATCGACCTGACCAGCCTGCCGCCCGCAGCGCAAGCGGCCGGAGCCATGAGCGTCCAGGCGCAGATGCAAAGCGTGGGGCTGAATACCCCTGCGTCGCAAGAACTTCTCGGGACGACGCAATTCGCGACTTCGAGTATGAGGACGATTCCCACCTACCGCAAAGATGTTGGGCCGAGGCTGGGATTCGCCTACAGCATCGATAACAAGACCGTGGTACGCGGCGGGGCCGGCGTCTATTTCGGAATGAGCCCAGCCACCAACTTCCAGTATCCGGGCTCCGCGTTCCGCAAGACCGCGACCTTGTTTTTCACGAACAATAATTTTGGGTGTGGCGACGGTGCCCCTCCGCCCTGTTCCCCGACTGCGACGCTGGAAAACCCGTTTCCGACCGGATTCACCGGTCCACAGGGCATGCAGTACGGGCAGTTGGCGAACTGGGGCTATCAGAACCCGAATGATTTGGGTACGACTGCGGCGCGGGACGCCCCGATTTACCAATGGAATCTGGGAATCCAAAGAGAGTTGCCCAGCCAGATCGTGCTCGGTGTGGATTATGTGTCGAACCGCAGCACGCACCTGCCCTGGTCTGGCACAAACAACCGGGCCTACATTCCGTCGGCTTTGCTGGCGCAGATTTCGGCCGCCGTGACGCCCACAGACTCCACATGCCAGGCGGATAGCTGCGTGAGCAATTTTCTTGCGACCCAGGTCGGCAACCCATTTTTCTCACAGTTCAATTCTCCTTGCACGCCCTCGGCTTCCAATCCTTGCTTCAACGAACCCAACTCAAATTACGGCCAGCCAACCCTCCCGCTGGGAACTCTGCTGACTACGTACCCGCAATTTAACGGCGACTTCGAAGGCCTGATGCTGGAAAACGCGAATTCCTGGTACAACGCGATGCAGATTCGCTTCCAGAAGCGCACCACACACCACGTGAGCTTCGAGGGCAGCTACACGATCTCGAAGGAGACCGACGATTCCTCGGTAGGCAGAAACAACTGGGTGGGCGCGCTCGGCCTCGGTCTTCCGCAACAACTGGACCGCTTGTCCGCGGAGCACAGCATCGGAGCCAGCGACACGCCACAGCGGCTCGCTCTTGCTGTAGTTGTCGATCTGCCCGTCGGCCGCAAACAATGGATTGGCGGCAATATGAACCGCGCCGTCGATGCCGTCGTCGGAGGCTGGTCGATCTCGACACTGGTCACCGAACAATCAGGCCAACCGATGGCCCTCAACCTGACAACCGCACGCCTGGCGAACGGCACGCAACGTCCCGACGTTCTTTGTCCTCAACTGAAGAGCGGCGTCAGCATGCACGACGTCGCGTTGCAATGGGCAAACGTCGGTGGGGCAACGGCCACGCCTTCCTTTTTCAACAGCGCCTGCTTCGGCGACCCCGGCGATCAGAATCCGGGAAACGCGCCGCGCTATTTCTCCGGACTACGTGTCGATGGCATCCACAACTTCGACGTCAACCTCTACAAGTCGTTTGTGCCGAAAGAAGGTATGCGGCTGGAAGTGCGGGCGGAGATGTTCAATTTCTTCAACCACCCGCGCTTCGGACAACCGGACTCGTCAGTGGGAGATCCGCTCTTCGGGACAATTACCAATGACGCGCCTGGAGAGACGGCGCGCTTCTTCCAATTTGGCGTGCGGTTCGAGTTCTGAAGACTTAAGCTGCGTACTTTTTTTTCCAACAAGCGTTCGTGTGTCGGCAGTTCCCTAGGTGTAGCACGAGCATCCGAGGCGGAACTTGCGAAGAAGATCCTTTTTGAAAGCTGGTCTGGCAGGTGGGGCGATCACGCTGGGCTCAGGCCTTGCGGCCAGACCGCTGCTCGCCCACATCCCGCCGCACAACTTCGATCGCTACGATTTCGGCTCCGGTCCTCCAGTGGCTGACCGGCTCTATCAGGGGCCGTTTTCCGCCGATGACTACCCGAGCTGGGGTGTGGTGATGGCTCTGACGCCTTCTCGTGAAGTAGTGCCGAACTACGGGATGGGCCTCATCACTTATGTCTGCGACGAAGTTGGACCGCCGAAGAAAGATGGCGAGACGCAGGCACAATCGATCGAAAACCTGGTGAAGCTGCCGCTGGGGACGAAGCTGTACCTGCGCGTGAACTGGAAAGATGTGCAGCAGCGTGCGGGAAGGCTCGATCTCTGCGAACACTGGAAGCTGACCTTCGATCTCGCGCGGAGATACGGAAAGCGGGTCGGTTTCCGCGTGATGATGAACAATCCGGATATTCCGGATTCGCCGCTGCCGGAATTTTTGCGCGACAGGATTCCGATGGTGAAGATGGGCGATTGGCAGGGCCGCACCCGCTATGAGCCACGCTACGACGATCCGGCATTTCAGGCTGCGTTTCGTGAACTGGTGGATCTGCTCGCGGATTCGTATGACGGGCATTCTGACGTTGAGTACGTCGATACGTTTATGTACGGCTTCTGGGGCGAAGGACATACATGGCCGTTCGAGTCGAATCCGTTTCCGGACGCGGTGACAGCCGAGAATACGTTCGTGAGCATGCTTGAGCATCAGCTCGAACGATTCAAGAAAACTCCGCTGGCCACCAACACGCAGCCCGACTTCAGCAAGGTGGGGAATTCGGAGCTGCTGGACCGCACAGTGCGAAGCGCGAACTGGCTGCGCACCGACACGATCTTCATCGAGAACGAACAGATCGAAGAGTTGAGCAATCGCCCGCCCTGGATTGGTGTAACCGTAGAGGTCGGAATGTCGGACGGATCGCCGAAGAATCTGAAGCTCGATGAGGGCGTGACTTATACCGACAACGTTTTTTATCACGGGCGCGACGTGGGCGCATGCTACTTCTCTTTGTGGAACTGGCACCGGATTCAGGCCGATCGCATTTTGAATTACTACCATCAGTTTCCTGAAGCCATCGACGGACTGGCACGGCAGATCGGCTATCGCGTCCGGCCCTCATGGGTATGGACCTACGAAGAGAGTGGATATCCGGGATTGATTGTCGGTTTTGCCAATGACGGAATCGCGGGAGTTCCTGGAGTGCTGCGCGTTTCGGTGACGAGCGAAGACGGAAAGGTGATTGCGGCGGGCTGCCTGGACGCCGGTTATCCGTTGCCCGGGAAAGTTCGGCAGGCGAAGTTTGCCTTGCCCAAAGGAACGAACTGGAAGGGGCTGCTTCTGAAGGCGGAGATCGAAGTGAAGGGACAACGACATCCGGTGCGTTGGGCATGCCGGCAGAAACTGAATGAAGACGGCAGTTTGACGCTGCGATCAACGGCCGGTCTGGGAGAGAACGACGAGACCGGCGGTGTCGCGCCGACCAGCTAGTTTTGAAACTCTCCAATCGAAATATCAGACTTCTGTAGTGAAAATTCATACCAAGGAAACGATTCTGATGAAACGATACAACCTTCTTATAGTCGTCCTTGTAACGTCGCTTTCGTTGGGCGTTGCGGCGTCTCCAGTCTCGAATGAACAGAACTGGACTAACTATGCCCGCATTGGGGCCTACGGCCTGAAGGGCGGCGACGCGAAGCAGATTGTCGATAAGGCCCAAGCGAGCGGGGTATTCGGCATTGAAGTCGACAACGATATCCCGGGGCGCTACGAAAGCTTCCTCCAGCCAGAAGAAAAGTTGAAGGCGATTCATGACGTGGCGGAAGCGGCACATCAAGCTGGAAACTACGCCTTCGTTTACATCGCCGGTACCGAATGCATCACCGCGCACGGCGATCAGACCGCTCACACGCTGGCGAAGGATCATCCCGATTGGCTGCAACGCAAAATTACAGGCGAGCCCGCGATTTTCGGCGGGGGATCGGCCTTCTGGATTCGCCCCGGCGACGAGGACGTCTGGGTCAGTCCTTACGCCCCCGAGTGGCGGAAGACTTATATGGAGCGGGTGCGGCAGATCGCGGCCACAGGCATTGACGGAATCTATATCGACATCCCGTATTGGATGACGCATTTCGACGGATGGGAAGATACCTGGGCGAGCTTTGACGACTATACGGTTGCGGCGTTCAAGCAGCAGACCGGGCTCGACGCGAAGCACGACCTGAAGCTGGGAGATTTTTCTGACTTTGCGTTTCGCAAGTGGGTTGAGTTCAGAATTCAAACGTTCACAGATTTTCTGAGTGAGATCGACCGCAGTGCGAAAGCGGTCAATCCGAAGATCAAAACCATTCCGGAGATTTATCCTGGCATCGAAGAAGAAGCCGTTCGAGTTGGCGCAGACGTTTACAGCCTGTACGGCGTGGTGGACGCCATCGCGCACGAGTATGAGTTCGGCAACGGCGACCACATGGCCTCGTCGCGCAATCCGCTGGACTGGTTTCGATATCAGGTCGGCATGCATTCGTTCCGCGCCTTTGCCCAGGGCCCGCTTGGACAGGATAAAGCGACCTGGATTCTGAACTATTCGTGGGATGGTAACAAGAAAGTTGATGCCCGTGAGGCGATGATGAATCTCGCGATGTCCCAGGTCATGGCCGGAGCGAATTTCTGGGACGCTCCGGGTCATTCGATGGCCGGTTCGAACGATCTGCCGACACGAAAGAAAATCTTTTCGTGGATCGAGGCCCATGAGAAAACATTTTACCTGCCGCGTTCGCCCATCGATCCAATCGGTGTTTATTTTTCTCCCGAGACGCGCAATTTTGGTGCCGACGAGTTCCTCGCGTCCTATCGCGGCATTCTGATTCTCTTGATGCAGAAGCATCTCGAGTTTCAGATCGTGACTCCGAGGACTTTAGCCGACTTCCGAGGCCAGACGCTGGTTCTGCCCGATGTGCGCATCCTGGGCGAGAACGAAAAGAAGTGGCTTAACGGATTTGTAGGGGAAGGGAAGCGACTGGTGATCACGGGAACCGACGCTACCGGGCCGGTGCCTTCACCGAATGTGATTCGTTTCGCGGATTCTCCCGGCAAGGCTTACAACGCAGCGCTCGAAAAAGATTTCGAGAGTGCGTCCCCGGATTCGCAGTCCGAGTTTTTCAGCAGTCTGCGAGGCGGCACTACGATGCATATCAAAGCCGGGCCGCACGTCGCAACGTCGATCGCGCAGACTTCCGATGGGCACATCAATTGTTTCTTCGCTAACTTTGACGGCCTGCGCGGCGGCTCCAATCCGAGCCAAACGCCGCAGCGCGGAATCGAAGTCAAGATGAAATCAATGTCGAGCGGCAAGGGATTCTTCCTGCCCTTCCTGGGCGAAGCACAAGAGGTGAAGGGGACGCGCGAGGGAGACACGATCACTTTCCCTCTGCCGGAAATTACAAAAGGCGCAGTCTTCTGGTACGAACATTGAACTGTCCGGTACGGACTAATCGAAAATCTGCGCGCCGTTCTCGGCTGAGCACCGGTATACCTGCGGCTCGATTCCAGTCGCCACGCGATAGTGCTCGGCGATGCGGGCAGAAAATTCGGATGCATTGTCCCGGCGCACGAGATTGACTGTGCATCCACCGAAACCGCCACCAGTCATGCGTCCGCCACAGAAACCTGGCAGAGTGTGGGCCGCTTCCACCATAATGTCGAGTTCCCAGCAACTGACTTCGTAGAGGTCTCGCAGGCTCTCATGCGACTCGCGCATCAATTCTTTCATTCGCCCAAGGTCGCCGCCGGCGAGTGCGCGGGCAGCGTCGGTGGTTCGCTGATTTTCGTGGACTACATGGCTGCATCGTTTCCAGATCGTGGGCGGAAGATCATTTTTGTGCCGATCGAGCAACTCCACTGAAACATCGCGCAGGGCGCGGATCGACGGCTCCCATTTCGCGAAATACTGCACTCCCTCCTCGCACTCGGCACGGCGCGTGTTGTAGTCGCTGGCAGCTACTTCGTGTTTCACCATCGTGTTACAGACCACCAGGTCGACTTCCGTGGGGAGAGGAACAAATTCAAAGTCGAGAGAGCGGCAGTCGAGAAGAAACGCGTGTCCCGCTTTTCCCATGCAGGAAACAAACTGATCCATGATTCCGACCCGCGCCCCGACGAAAGTATTTTCCGCCTGCTGGCAAAGTTTAGCGACGTCGGGCAGTGGCATCGGCCTTTCGTCGAGATTCAGCAACGCGAGCGCCGAAGCCACTTCGATCGCGGCAGACGAGCTCAGACCCGCGCCAATCGGGACTTCCCCATGGACCAGCAGATTTCCACCCCGGAGCTTATGTCCGCGTTGCCGGAGAATCCCTGCCACACCAAGCACATAATCGCACCAGGTCCCCGTGCGCTGTTGCGGCAAGTGGTCGAGATCAAATTCAAAGTCGCCCGAGAACTCTTCGGAATGAATGAGGAGCTTGCGATCATCGCGCGGCCCGAAGGCAATGTAAACAGAAAACTCGACAGCCGCGGGCATGACGAAGCCGTCGTTGTAGTCAGTGTGTTCGCCGATGAGGTTCACGCGGCCGGGCGCGCGCGAAATTCGCGGCCGCGTGGCAAAGAGCTGTTCAAACCGTTGAGCGAGTTGAGGTGCTTTCATCTGCGATCCCGTGCCGACTCATTGTAATGGCGGAATGGGCTGGTAGGAACTGCAGGGGATGGAAAAGGTTGACGAGTCTCGATTTCGCGGCAACTCCTTCGATCTCTCCGTGATTTACAATCGCTCGGTGACTACGATACGAATCCGTCTTGTTGCGGTGATCTCCGTCATCTGCCTGATTGCCAGTTTCACGTTTAGCGCTGCGGCCCAGGCTGCGCCGTCGGCACAGACCGCTGACCAGGGGAACTCTACGACGCCCACCGTCCCGGCCGGTGCCTCACGAGAAGCCGACGCTGAAATGGCCAGCCGCGTGCGCGAAGAATTCCGCCATGCGTGGGACGGATACAAGCAATATGCCTGGGGCCACGATGCCCTCAAGCCGTTGAGCAAGAGCTATCACGACTGGTACGCTTCGCCGCTGCTGATGTCTCCGGTGGACGGACTGGACACGATGATCGTGATGGGCATGGACGACGAGGCGGCCAAGACGCGCGAATACATTGCCAAAAATCTGTCCTTCGATCACGACATCTACGTCAAGAATTTTGAAATCACAATCCGGATGCTGGGCGGTTTGCTCAGCAGCTATCAACTGAGCGGAGATAAGCGCCTGCTCGCTCTGGCCGATGACCTCGGCACGCGACTGTTGCCAGTCTTCAATTCTCCGACTGGAATGCCGTATGTGTACGTCAACCTCAAGACTGGCGCGGTTCGCGGGGAAGGGACGAATCCGGCCGAGGTGGGCACGCTGCTGATCGAGTTCGGCGCCCTCAGCAAGCTCACCGGGAAACCGATTTACTACGAGAAAGCCAAGCGCGCCGTGGTCGAACTCTACAACCGGCGTTCGCCCCTCGGGTTGGTCGGATCAGGCATCAACGTGAAGACCGGCCAGTGGACCGACCCGACCAGCCACATCAGCGGCGGCATCGACTCTTACCTCGAATACCTGCTGAAGGCGTGGCTTTTGTTCGATGAAAAAGATTGCGAACGCATGTGGAAGTCGAGCGTCGAGGCCGTGAACAAACATCTTGCCGACCAGGCTCCGACTGGCTTCTGGTACGGCCAGGCGAACATGAATACGGGCAAGCCTACGGGAACCATGTTCGGATCTCTGGACGCGTTCTTCCCCGGCACACTGGCGCTCTCCGGCGATCTCGATCGCGCTCGGAAGTTAGAGGACTCCGCTTACAAGATGTGGACGACGTTCGGCATCGAACCAGAAGAGATGAACTACACGACGATGAAAATCACCTACGACGGATACGAATTGCGGCCAGAGATTATCGAGTCGGCTTACTACCTCTACCATTTCACAGGCGATCCGCGTTATCGCGAAATGGGGAAGACGTTCTTCGACAGCCTTACAAAATATTGCCGCACCGACGTCGGGTACGCCGCCCTAAGCAGCGTGAAGAACAAAACAAAGAAAGATGAGATGGAGAGCTTCTTCTTCGCCGAGACGCTGAAATATTTGTACCTGCTGTTCGCGCCGTCCGACACCATCGACCTGAACAAAATCGTCTTCAACACGGAAGCTCATCCCATCCGCCGCACGTGGTAGTCGCGAGGACCCTCGACAAGATGACTCGACTCACCTGTGCCGCGCTCCTGTTCGACCTCGACGGAGTCCTCATCGACTCGACGCCCGCGGTCGCGCGGGTCTGGGCTCGGTGGGCCATTGAGCATGGATTCAATCCGGAAGAAGTCGTCGGCCGGGCTCACGGACGCCCCAGCCTGACCACGGTCACCGAGTATCTGCCGAACTCCGACCACGAGGCCGAGAACCGCGAGGTCGAGCGCCGTGAAATCGCAGACCTCGAAGGCGTGGTTCCCCTGCCCGGCGCGCTCGACTTGCTCGCTAGTCTTCCGGAAAACCGCTGGACGATCGTCACCTCATGCACCCGCGCGCTCGCCGAAGTCCGCATCAAAGCCGCAGGTCTGCCAATGCCGAAAAAACTGATCACGTCGAACGACATTACTCAGGGCAAGCCGCACCCCGAGCCTTATCTAAAAGGAGGGTCGATCCTCGGGTTTCACGCTGCCGAATGCATCGTTGTCGAAGATGCTCCGGCTGGCGTTCGTGCCGGCAAAGCGGCTGGCGCGAAGGTGATCGCCTTCAGAACTACCGTTCAGGAGTCCGCGTCGCACGAAGCCGGCGCCGATTGGATCGTCAACAACTGCGCCGACATTCGACTGCTCGATAAGACCGCAGGCTTGAAACTGGCGCTTTGCGAGAATGTGCGTCCCAATGGTGCCCGGTAAGCATCTCAATCGGAGCGAGAAGATTTCTCTCGCGCCGTGAGTAAACTAAAAGCTATTCTCGGGGCAACTAACCGTCAGGAGTAAAGATCCTATGAAACCCGGAATTCTGGTGGTTTTCGCCGGTCTGCTGGTCGCTGCAACTCTGGGCCTGGCCCAGGACGCTCAACGGAATCAACCCTCCCCCAAATCCACGGAGCGCATCATCAAGGAAGTTCGTCATGAGCTGTTGA
>Ga0070765_100003241_pt1 | contig 10416 bp, 8 predicted proteins | sample HubBroMetageWFT5_FD_71516 | JGI IMG/M metagenome (GOLD analysis project Ga0070765, IMG submission 71516) | Warmed and freeze-thawed soil microbial communities from the Hubbard Brook experimental Forest, New Hampshire - Hubbard Brook CCASE Soil... | ecosystem: Environmental > Terrestrial > Soil... | reverse complement strand
TCAGCCGCAAGGTCGACAAGCTGGCCAACTCGTTACGCAAGAAAATCCTGGCTGGCCTGATGCAGCAGGGCATGGCTCGCCGCCAGGCCGAAGAGGCACTCGAGGTAGACGTGCGCGACCTGCAGGTGGATATTCGCCGGAGCCTCGCGCAAGATTCCGCGGTACGAGCGTTCTCAAAGAAGGAAGTGCAAGTCAGAAGCCGCGAAGGCTCGGGATAGGCCTGTTTCGACTTTTGTCGAAGGCCAGTATCTACAAATGGAAAGCGTTCCCAAAATCGTTGTAAAGCGGTTGCAGTCGCCAGCCGCAGACTCGCATCCCGATGCCGATCTGCTCACTGCCTTCGCCGAACAGTCTCTAGCCGGCCCCGAGCGGGACCATGTCGTCGGACATCTGGCCAACTGCGGCGATTGCCGCGAAATAATCTCGCTAGCTCTTCCCCCGCAAGTTGATAGGCAGCCGGTAGCACATAGTAGCGGCTGGTTTCCCTGGCCGCTTCTTCGTGGATCAGCCTTCCGCTGGGCCTCAGTTGCTGCGGGCCTGGTTTTGATTGCCTCGGTTGGAACGGTGCAGTATCGCCGTCAGCAGGGCAGCGATCTCGCGTCGAACTTCCCTCAGGCGAAGCCGCCGATTGCCGTCCCAGCGCCAAGTGTCGAGCCGTCTTCGCCAGTGCCTGTTCCTCTAGCTCGGAGTCAGAATCAGAAAGAGAAACTGGCAGCTTCTCAGTCTCAAACCGCGTTAGCTGAGAACAAGCTCAGTCGGTCTGTCGCCAAACACAATCCAACTCCAGCGCCAGTCCCGCAGAGAGCCGCAGTCGCGGGGCCTTCGCCGACCGAAGAAGCGCAATCGGAGACCGCCCAAGTCGCGACCGAATCCCCCGCGCAGAGCCAGATGCAAGACCAGCGCACTCAGAGTAAAGCGGCGGAGCAGTCGCCGGCCTATGCGAACCGCGTCGACAAAGCCAAACCCGCACCGCCCCAAGGCTCCCTTGCCATGGCGCCGGCGCCGGCGCTGCACACCGATCCCCATTTCTTGAAGCGCGGGATGGCGCCGAGCTGGACCGTCACCGTCAGCGGCTCGTTGCAGCGTTCTCTCGACGGCGGCAAGACCTGGCTGGACGTCGACGTCGCAAACCAGGAAGCTCAGTTCGAGGCCAAGCAGTCAGCCCCGGTCGTGCCCCCAATCTTTCACGCCCTTTCCGTGTCCTCCAATGCCGCCGAAGTCTGGGCCGGAGGTTCCGGTGGAGCGCTCTATCACACCGTCGATGCCGGCAACAGCTGGGCCCGCGTGCTCCCGTCTGCCGCCGCCGGCCTCGTTCTCAGCGGCGACATTCTCAGCATTCAGTTCTCTGACCCGCAGAACGGAACCGTAACCACCTCAACCCCCGAAGTCTGGACCACCCCGGATGACGGCCGAACCTGGCAGAAGAAACCATAATTTCCAGTCACCCATGCCCTGCCTCTGTTTTCTGCCTGTTGGTCGTAAATCCCGTGCGCACCGATTCAGCACCCTCCCAAACCCGGCAAGATCCCGTTACCAAAGTGACGTTTACACTCAATCGGTAGTTCACTAGTATCCATTTCGTGGTTTGGCAGTTCTGGGGGAGGGCTGCCGAGGCGTCCTGAACTGAAAAGTTCGGGGCGCTTTTTTATTGCCTTCCATCCCCCCTGGCCCCTCTGTGCCGGTTGGCTCAACCCACCTAAATAATTCACTTCCATCGGAACTTTTTCCCCGCTTGCGACATTACAGAACTATGAACGAGACCTGCTGGATGCCGCGGGTTGAGGCCAGGCCGCATACCGTATGACCAGCGACGAAGCCCTGATGCTGCAGTTTCAAGGCGGCTCCACCGAGGCCTTCGACGAGCTTTTCGCCCGCTATCGCGAACCGCTCTTCGGCTTCTTTCGGCGCAGGCTGAACAGCTGCGAGCGGGCAGAAGATCTGGCCCAGGAAACCTTCCTCGCGGTCATTCGCGCGACTTCTCGCTATGAGCCGCGCGCCCTCGTCCGAACCTATCTTTACGGTATCGCGTTGAATCTGCTGGCCGCAGAACGACGCAAGCAATCGAAAGACGCACCTGTCGACTCTAGCCCGGAACCGGCGGTCAGCGGTGCACCTTATGCGGTCCTGTGGGTCCGGCAGGCGCTGCAAAAGCTCGATCCATCAGAGCGCGAAATCATCATGCTCCGCGAATATGAGCAGCTCAGCTATTCGGAGATCGCGGACTTGCTGAGGTTGCCTTTGAACACGGTCCGCTCCCGCCTCTTTCGATCGCGTATGGCGTTGAAGGGCTATCTCGAATCGGAATCGAAACCCGAGCGACACGTGGCAGCCGCTGAACCGGCGAACAGCAGTAAAGAACATGAGGCGCGAAATGATAAGTAACAATCATCCGATCGAGCAAGAGGATTTGATGGCCTATCTCGACGGCGAGCTTTCCACCGATCGGGCGGCCACTACTCTGGCACATCTGGAGCGGTGCCCGGAGTGCCAAACCATCGCTTCCGACCTCAGGGGAGTTTCCCGTAGGCTCTTGGCGTGGGAGGTCGAGGCCTCCGGTCCGCGGCTTGCGCAAAGCATCGCCAATGCTCTTGAAACTTTCAAGCCAGAGCCCGGCAGTGATGTCAAAATCGCCCGGCGACGTTGGCAAGATCGACTCGATCTCCGACGGTGGTCCCGCCAGACATGGGGTGTTGCCGTAGTTAGTGTGGCCGTGATCGTCGTCCTGATAGTCGGCAGCATTCCAATGCGACGGTACGAGCCTGGTCTGCGAAGCATGTCGCTTCCCCCCCCGCCCCCTAACATACCTGTGAACGGACGACAGTTTGACAAACTTGACGCGTTTATCAAGCCGCAAGATTCAGAGCGGTCCGCCAATACCCAGACCACCATCCTGGCGACGCCCGGAGATTTCACCGTCGGTCTCAGCGGCCCGATGATCGTCCGCACCGCTGCTCTTGCCCTCTCGACCGGAGAATTCGACAAGGCGCGCGCGCGCTTGGACGACATTCTGAAGCGGCACCACGGCTATGTCGGAGAATTGAACGTTGCTACTCCGGTCGGCAATGGAAGCACCTTTACGGCGACCCTGCGGGTCCCTGCTGACCAACTCGAAGCCACGCTGGCCGACCTGAAAGGCCTCGGCCGCGTCGAATCTGAGTCACAGAATGGTCAGGAAGTAACTGCGCAATACGTGGACCTGGAGGCGCGCCTTTCGAATGCCCGGAACACCGAGGAGCGGCTGACCAATCTGCTGCGTCAGCGCACAGGAAAACTGTCGGACGTGCTTGCCGTGGAAACCGAAATTGATCGCGTGCGCGGCGAGATCGAGCAGATGGAAGCTGAGAAAAAGAACCTGGCAAACCAGGTGACCTTCGCTACCATCACCGCGACCGTGCGGGAAGACTACCAGGCGCAGTTGCAGGTGGTGCCGGCGACGACATTCGGCCGCCTTCACAACGCCGCGGTAGAGGGCTACCGGGATATGGTTGATGGCGTGGTCAGTACAGCGCTATTCCTGCTCTCCTACGGGCCGAGCCTTCTTCTGTGGGGCGGGCTACTGTTCTTTCCAGCCCGCAGCCTGTGGAGGAGAGTCCGGCAAAAGCTCGCGCAATGATGCCCGCAAAGCTTCACATCGCTTCTACTTGGAACACCCCGCGCAGTACCCCCCAATCTCCAGCCGCGACACCACAATCCGGAACCGGCAGTCTTTTTCCACTTGCCCCTTCAGCTTCTCGAAGATATCGCTCACAAACTCCATGATCTTGCCGCACCGCAAGCAGGCCATGTGGATGTGGTCGCGGTTCAGCTTGCGCTCGTAGTAGTGCCCCTCGCCGTGGATGTGCATCAGATCGAGTTCGTCAATCAGGCCCTGCCGCTTGAGTAGTTTCAGCGTGCGGTAAACCGTGCTGCGGTCGACGCTCGCGTCCAGCTTTTGCGCCTTGCGCAAAAGCTGCGCCGCATCCAGGTGTTTGGTCGCCGTTTCCATCACCTGCAGAATGGCACGGCGCTGTCCGGTCATGCGGATTCCACGGTCAGCTAAATGGGACTGCAGCCGCCCCGGGATTTCAGTTTGTGGTAATGGCATTCGACCCTCCTGATGCCGTCGCAACTGGTCGCAACCGCGCTGCGACGGATTCTTTCGCCCGCGCTTGACGGAATGCAGGGGCATCCGTCAAACTCAACAATGTAGTTCAGATGCGACTCGATTGCAACTAGCTTAACTTCAGATTCATCCCTTATGACCCAGCAGGCTCACAACCGAGAATCGATGTTACTCCTAGATGCGACCGATTCGCAACTACCCGATTCACAACCCGCCGCGGCCCGTACCTCCCGATCCCGAACCGCCTTCCCACCCACTGTCCAAAGCCTCGCGATCCGCGCTCTGCACTGCCTGTGCTTCTTCCTTTCTCTGCTCGTGGTGGCTAGGGCCGGAGTCGGCGGCAGCATTTCCGGCACAGTCAAAGATCCCTCCGGTGCGGCAATAGCCAAGGCATCCGTCACCTTGATCAACACCGGTACGGGCATCCGGCAATCCACCACTGCCGACGGCAGTGGTACCTACGCGTTCCCCGTTCTTCCTGTTGGCGATTATGTTCTCGAAGTGAACCAGTCCGGTTTCAAACCCTACCGCCGCAGCGGCATCGTCCTCGACACCAGCAGCGCCCTTCTGCTGGATGTTGTCCTGCAAGTGGGTCCATGGATTGATGTCATCACGGTCAACGACGCCGCCGCTCACCTTGAGACCTCCAGCAGTCAGATGGGCGAGGTTATTAACAGCGATCAGATGAGTGCCGTGCCCTTGGATGGCCGCAGCTATACCGATCTTCTCTCGATCCAGGCCGGTGTTGCTCCTGCCACTTCCATCACGTCCAGCACGGTGCAGGACGTTGGCGCCAGCGCGCTCTCGCCCTCCGGCGATCTGAATCCCGGCACCATCTCCATCCACGGCCAGCGCGAATTCGCCAACGCCTTCATCGTGAACGGCAGCGACTCCGAAGAAGACGTGAACATGGGCACTGCCATCATTCCCGATCTCGACTCCATCGCCGAGTTCCGCATTCTTACCAGCAATTTTGACGCGGAGTACGGCGAGTTCAGCGGAGGCCAGATCACGGTCATCACCAAATCCGGCAGCAACGCATTTCACGGAGACCTTTTCGAGTTCCTCCGAAACACCGACTTGGACGCGCGCAATTATTTCTCTCCCACGCGCGGCGCCTTCATCCAGAACCAGTTCGGCGGAACCTTTGGCGGCCCCATTCGTCGAAACAAGATCTTCTTCTTCTCCGACTATCAGGGAACGCGCCAGCGCCAGGGAGTCGATACCGGCCTGATCACCGTGTTTTCCGCGCAGGACCGGATGGGTAACTTTTCTGATCTGGCCAGTTCCTTCTCCACGACCCAAATCGTGAATGAGCAGACGTTTGTGGTGCCCACGACTGTAAATGGTCTCGCTTGGGCCACGACGCTCTCGAACAATTTCCACCAAACAGTCACTGCGGGAGAGCCCTATTACTTCACGCAAGGCGAAACCGAGCCCAACCCCGGGAATCCCCCCATCACTTATCCAACCTCATGCACCAGTTCAACACAATGCGTGTTTCCCAATGCAGTCATTCCCCAGACAGCCTGGTCCGTGCCCGCGCAGCGGCTGTTGCAGTACGTTCCCGCTCCGAACGCTTCCGATACTCAATTTGCAACCTCCTCTCAAAACCAGGCGCTCCGCGACGATAAAGGATCCCTGCGCCTCGACGCCAACACCGGCTGGGGCCTGATCTCCGGCTATTACTTCCTCGACGACTATTCGCTGAACAATCCCTACCCGGTCGCGCAAGGCGGAGCCAGCGTCCCAGGTTTCAACGCGCTGTATCTGGGCAGGGCGCAACTATTCAGCGTTGGCGACACGAAAACCCTGAACCCCACCTCGGTCAATGAGGTCCACTTCAGTTATCTACGTGCCTTCAATGACCTCGGCAAACCCCAAGGCGGCCTCGGAGTCAGCCTGGCATCGCAGGGTTTCGTCACATCAACGGGAAAACCCAGCATTGTGGCTCTCGCTCCTCAAAACGAAGGAGTCGAAAACCTCGTCTTCAATAATTTCTCCACCGGCACGAACACCAACGAACTGAAGCAGGCCAACAATACCTATCAGTGGCTCGACAATTTTTCCAAGGTTGTGGGCCGCCACACCATGAAGTTCGGCGGCGAGTTCCACTACGACCAGGTTAACGTGAATCCCATCGCCCAGTTCAACGGCAACTTCCTGTTTACCGGAAGCGAGACCGGCATCGACTTCGCCGATTTCCTGCTAGGGATTCCCAGCCAGTACAACCAGAGTCAACTCAATCCTTTCTATGGCCGGAATAAATACACCGGCATCTTCGGGCAGGACGGTTGGCGCCTAAAGCCCAACCTCACTCTCAACTACGGCGTGCGTTGGGACCGCATCGAGCCTTGGTATGAAAAGTACAATCAGATTTCAACCACTGAGCCCGGCAAGCAGTCCGTAGTTTTTCCGGGAGCGCCCATGGGAATTCTGTACCCCACTGACCCGGGAGTGCGGCGCACTCTAGCGCCTCCCGGCGATGAATTCTCGCCCCGCATCGGTGTCGTCTATTCGCCCGACGTATCGGCCGACACTTTCCTCGGCAAGGTCCTAGGCGGTCCCGGCAAAACCAGTCTTCGCGCCGGTTTCGGAATGTATTACACCTCCATCGAAGCCCTCACCATCGGAGTCCTCGCAGCCAATGCTCCCTACGGCACCACCTACAGCAGTCCGGCGCCGCCGCTGTTTTCAGATCCCTTCGTGACCGCTTCGAATGGACAGAACCTCGGCCAGTATTTCCCCGTCACGTTCGCTCCATTGAATTCCTCCAGCAGCCATCCCGATTCCACCCTCGACTGGTCGCAGTACATCCCCATCAGCGGCATTCCGGCGTATCCCGTCAGCAATCGCATTCCATACACCGAGCAATACATGTTCTCGATCGAGCGCCAACTCGGGAACAATACCGTGTTCAGTGCCAGCTACGTGGGCAATCAGTCTCATCGTCTTCTGGTTCTGGTGGAGTCGAACCCCGGCAACCCCGCCCTGTGCCTCAGCTTGCCTGGCTGCGGACCTTTTAAGGAAACGGAAAGTGGAACCCGCGGACCCCTGGGCCCGAGTTTTGGCAGCGACACAAACCAGTCCACAATCGGCAACTCGAACTACAATGCTCTCGAACTCAGCCTTCGCCACACCAGCAAGCGACTGCAATTGTTTGCCAGCTACACCTACAGCAAATCCATCGATCAGTCTTCGAATGTCGGTGAAGAAGTGAACCCGATCGACCCCGCGCTCAGCCGCGCGTTGTCCGCCTTCGACGTGAAGCACAATTTCGTGGTGAGCTATGCCTACGATCTTCCCTTTGAACATCTGTTCGGTGTCTCCAACCGCTGGACCAAGGGTTGGACCATCTCCGGCATCACGCATTTCAGCGGCGGCTTTCCGGTGACGCTGCTCAACTACGGCGACAATTCCTTGCTGGGAGCCGAACCCAACGGCATCAACAACTACGGCGTGGACGAACCGCAATACATTCCAGGCTCGCTCGACCTGAATTCCAATCCGCGCAACGGCCAGCCTTATTTCAATACCAGCCTCTTCGGATGTAGCTCTGCCGGGTGCAGTCCCCAGCCCCTGGGCCAGCCCGGTAACGCCAAGCGCCGCTTCTTCTACGGACCTGGCATCGACAACTACGATATGGCGTTGCTGAAGACCGTTCCCCTTACTGAATCCAAGTCCGTGCAGTTCCGTTTCGAGGGATTCAACGTCTTCAACCACGCCCAGTTCTACGGACCAGCCTCGGTCAGCGGCAACATCAACAGCTCATCTTTCGGAGCGGTGGTAAGCGCCGCCCCTCCCCGTCTGATGCAGGCTGCCGTCAAGTTCATCTTTTAGGAACACCTGTCATCCTGAGCGGAGTTTGTGCTTCGCGAATGCGAAGCACAAACGCAGTCGAAGGATCCCTAGCCTCCATGCACGGCCGCGATCCCATCGGGGCGTCTCCGCCACGGCCCGCCGCGCCATCCGCGCGTAAACGGTTTTTGCGACCTTCGCATCCCCCCAAGCATCGAATGGCAGGTGGTACGATAAAGGGTTGGCCCCAGTTTGGGGGCAGCATTTATAGGTCGTATTCATTCAAGATCGTATATAGGAAAGATCGTATTAAATAAAGATCGTCCGGGCCCGGCTACGACTGCTCGTTGTTTCCGAAACATGGGAGCGTCCGGCGCACAACGCGACGTTACAACGAGGAGAAAAAGATATGGCAGGCAATGGAATCGTCGAAGTCACTGATGCAAACTTCGACCAGGACGTTTTGAAATCGGACAAGCCCGTGCTGGTGGACTTCTGGGCGACTTGGTGTGGCCCCTGCCGCGCCATCGCTCCCATCGTCGAAGAGCTTGCCAAGGACTATCAAGGCAAGATCAAAATCGGCAAGATGGATGTCGACGCCAACAGTTCCACTCCCATGCGCTATAAAGTCACCGGCATCCCCACTCTGCTGGTCTTCAAGGGCGGCCAGGTGGTCGAACAGATCGTTGGCTACCGGCCCAAGGAAGCCATCGCGCAGGCGCTCGACCGTCACATCGTGTAAGGCAGCTTCTTAGGTTCTAGCTTAGAACCTCAAACGCACGCGGACTCTACGAGCCGCGTGCGTTTTGTTCTTTGAGCTAGAAGGTCCTTCAATACTTCCTCAGCACGCCAATCACTCTACCTTGCACCTCCACCGCCGCCGCCGGCACCACAATCGGCTTCATCGTCGCGTTCGAAGGCTGCAGGCGAATGTTGTCGCCTTCGCGGTAGAACCGCTTCAGGGTGGCGTCATCCCGGTTCACAATCGCGACCACGATATCGCCGTTGTGCGCTGTCTTCAGCCTCTCGACCATCACGTAGTCTCCGTCGAGGATGGCTTCATCCTGCATGGAATCGCCGCGGACTTCCAACACGAACACTTCTTTCGAGCGCACGAAGTCGGCGAGCGAGATGGTCTCCGGAGTTTCGATGGCTTCGATAGGCTGGCCGGCGGCGATGCGCCCCACCAGCGGCAGAATCACGCCGGTGTTCACACTCATGGCCTGCTTGAGCCGTCCCTTGGGCGGCAGCAGGTCGATGGAGCGGCTGCGGTTGTAGTCGCGCGTGAGCAGTCCCTTCTTTTCAAGGTTCGTGATGTGCTTGTGCACCGTGGCCAGCGAGTTCAGGTCAAGCCCGTTGCCGATCTCTTCAAACGACGGAGAGTAGCCATGCTCCGCCACGAAGCGGGAGATGAAGTCATAGACTTCGCGCTGCCTGCGTGTGATCGCCATGCCGGTATTGTTGGCGAAGGGAAGGCGAATGTCAAGAGGAATCAGCTTCTAGCTATCACCTATGAGCGTCTAGTTACCACGGCTCGTGTGGAGCGGACACCCCTGTCCGCCGCTTTTGACTTTGATCTTGGTTTTGATTTTGATTTTGATCTCGATCTCGCCAGCTCACGAAATAGGGTGCCCCATGTTTCGCGTCCCTTGCGAAACAGCCTGCCCTGAGCGAAGCCGAAGGGTGGGATTCCACGGCGCCGTACCTTTTGGGATTAGAAAACTGCCGCTCCTTCGCCATGGCCCCTATCCATCGCTGTCTTCGGCAACGCACTTTTCCTAAGGTGATTTGGTGGCGTTTGCTGACAATCCTCATGCTGCTTCGCGCAAGGTTCGGACAGGATTTCCGCCCGACTATACTTTTGAGGTTGCGACTCAGAACGAAGTCAATGAGTGTAATGTTCCATAATAATGTCGGGATGTTTCGTCAGGCATGGGTAGCGATCTACCCATTCTCGGCAAAGAAGCCCACTATCCGGCGGCTAGTCCGGGGACTATAATCGCGAACCAGTCTGCTTGCGTATCTCAGTACCACCGGAGTGATCCATGCCCGTCAAGCAGGGAAGTCTTGAATTGTTGCAGCATCCCGCATCCAAAGAGCTCCTGCAATCGACAATTCCCGCCCGTTTAGCCTATGTGTGGACGGATGGCAGTCCTAGAGTTATCCCGATCTGGTTCCATTGGGATGGGCGAGAGCTCGTGCTGGGGACTCCTTCGAAAGCTCCGAAGCTTAAGGCGCTGGCAAAAAATCCCAAGGTCGCCCTCACGATTGATGACAACAACTTTCCCCATAAGGTGCTGCTGGTGCGGGGTACTGCGCGATTGCAATCGGTGAATGGAATCGTTCCTGAATACGCAGTGGCGGCGGAGCGCTATTTCGGAGTCGAGCAAGGGAAAGCTTGGGTGGCGCAGCTTGCCTCTATGATTCAAGATATGGTGCGAATCACTATTACCCCTGAATGGGTCGGCCTTCTCGACTTTCAGACGCGCTTCCCCAGTGCCCTGCCCCTGTAGCAT
>Ga0070765_100003240_pt1 | contig 10420 bp, 8 predicted proteins | sample HubBroMetageWFT5_FD_71516 | JGI IMG/M metagenome (GOLD analysis project Ga0070765, IMG submission 71516) | Warmed and freeze-thawed soil microbial communities from the Hubbard Brook experimental Forest, New Hampshire - Hubbard Brook CCASE Soil... | ecosystem: Environmental > Terrestrial > Soil... | reverse complement strand
GAAGAGGGGAGGCCGAACGATGGGCACAGTCAGTGCGGCGGAGCAGGCGGCGAGCGTCCCGGGAGAGCTTCGTTACCTCGAGCGCGGATCGACGGTCCTGCGGCGCTTCACGGCGCCCGGCGCGAGCATCAACACGGGCAGCTACGAGGCGCACACCGTCCCGATCCGCAACGGCAGGCCGGTGCAGGACACCTTCCGGACCGACATGCACGGATTCGAAATCGTGAGTCACCGGAGCGCGGTGCACGAATTTACCGACAAGGCCGAAGTGGATGCGGCGTACATCCCGGAAGTGATCCAGTTCGTCAAGGAACGCACCGGTGCCGACGAGGTCGTCTCGCGCGGCGCGGTACTCCGCCGCTCGGCATCTCCGGCCGAGCACGCGTCGCAGCCACAGGCCGCACTCGTCCACATCGACTACGGCCCGGAGGGTGCTGCGATGACGGCGCCCCGGGTCTACGCCGAGCACTTCCCCGACGGCCCCGGCTACAGACGGGCGCTGGCCGCGAGCGTGTGGCGGGTCTTCAGCCCACCGCCCCAGGATTGGCCGCTCGCGGTCTGCGACTTCCGCAGCCTCAGCGACGACGAGGGCCTCCCGAACCAGCTGTACTTCGTCGACCGGCTCCCCGACGACCCGTTCGCCGAGGTCGACGAATCGAAGATCATCACCAGCGGCTCGGAGTTCCATTACAACCCGGACCACGAGTGGTGGTACTTCCCCAACATGACGCGGGACGAGGTCCTGTTCTTCGTGTTCCACGACTCAGACCACAGCCGACCCTGGCGGGTGCTGCACTCGGCGTTCCGTGATCCGACCGTCGAGGCGGCGGTGCCGCGGCACAGCATCGAGGTCCGGATGTTCGCCTTCTTCCACTGACGCCGCTACCACCTCCCTCGGCGACGGTTCCCATGTCTAGAAAACTGGCGCTTCGGGTATTCGGTTCGGCGGGAGGCTTGCCTGATGAACCGTTTGCGTGTGAATTTCGCGAGCGCAATGGCGCTCGGCGTCGGTCTCGTAGCCCTGGGTCTGGGCTCCGCGCCTGCGTGGGCGGTGACTCCCGCGCCGCCGCCCGGTGCGCCGGCCGTCGAGTCGGCTCCGTCGAGCCTCGTCGGCCTCGATCCTGAGCTTCCACCTGACGTGGTCGCCGCGAGCGCGGCGGCGGGGAGCCATTGGACGCCCGAGAAGGCGATCTACGGAACGGCATCCACCAACGACGTTCAGGTCAAGGGCGCCGGCGGCACGACAATCCGGGTCAACGAGATCTACCCGACGACGGCATCGGGCGCGCCGGCCAAGGGACCGTTCCCGGTGCTGCTCACGATGACCCCGTACGGCAAAGGGCAGGGCAGCTCGACCAGCCCTGGTTCGGCGGCCTCACCCGGAGGCAGCTCACCCACGGGCGGCGCCGACAACTACCTGGCACAGCGGGGATACATCGAGGTCGTCGAGGACGTTCGCGGCACCGGCGACTCGAACGGCAGCTGGGGGTTATTCGATCCGGTCCAGCAGCAGGATGCGATCAAGGTGGTGAACTGGGCGGCGCACCTGCCGCACTCCGACGGGCGGGTCGGCACCTACGGCCCGTCGTATCTCGGGATCGACCAGCTGCTGCTGGCCGGCGCGGTCCGACCGCACTCGCCGCTGAAGGCGGTCTTCCCGATGGTCAGCGCCAACGACATCTATCGGGACACGTCGTTCATGGGCGGCCTGCTCGACTTCGAGTTTGCCGAGACCTATCTTGGACTCACCGGCGCGCTCAACACGACCAACCCGCTCACCGACACCGCCAGCGACCCTACGATGCTGTCGGATCTCGCCGGCATCGAGGCCGACCACGCGAACGGCCTCGCCACTTACCACGCCGGCGCAACCGCGAACGTTCTGACCGGTGGGGACGAGGCGTACGACGGATCTTACTGGCACGCCCGGAACCCGCAGAACATCCTCGCGCGCGTCGTCGCCAACCACATTCCCGCCTACTTGATCGGGGGCGAGTTCGACATCTTCCAGAACGGCGAGCCGATCAACTACGCCGAGCTCCAGAACGCCTGGGACGGTCGCAGCGCGACCGCACCAATGCTGCCCGGACAGCGCACGACCGGCCGCTATCAGCTGATCGTCGGCCCATGGGAGCACCTCAACGGCTCGTCGGTCGATGTCGACCCGCTCGAACTCGAGTGGTTCGACACCTGGCTCAAGCACGAGCGGACCGGCATGGCCCGGACCTCCACGCCGCTGCACTACTACGACCTCGGCAGCGGCCAGTTCGACGAGACCACGACCTACCCGTTCACCGGCTCGACGCCCACGCGTCTCTACTTCGGCGCGGGTGGGACGCTCGCGACCTCCGCGCCGGCGGAGAGTCCAACGGGCACCACGACCCCTACGTCGACGGCCACTTCGCCGGTCAGTGGCGTGCTGGGGACGGTCACGGGCTCCGCGCCGATCAGCGGCGTGCTCGGCACGGTCACCGGGTCCGCCCCGGTCCCAGGCGCGACCGGCGACACCCTCGTGTGGAGCCCGAGCGGCGCTCCATGCGGACGTCCGATCGACCAGTGGTCGATGGGCGGCGTGTCCGTCCCGTCCGGCTCGGCGGGGCTGCTCGCGCCGTGCGTAAACGACGACCAGGTGTCACAGGCCGGGCCGTGGGCGATCACCTACACCACCGCGCCGCTGTCCGCGCCCGAGACCGTCGCCGGACCCGTCACCGCCACGGTGTATGCCAGCTCGACCACCTCCGAAACCGAGCTCGTCGCCGAACTCGAGGACGTCACCCCGAGCGGTGCCTCCTATCCGCTCACCGAAGGCGCTCTTCTCGGCTCGCTCCGCGCGGTGAACGCTCGCCGGTCCTGGACTGCCGGCGGCGTGACGACCCTGCCCTACCACCCGTACACGCAGGCGTCGGCCAAGCCCGTCACACCAGGCGCCGTGACCGAGTATCAGATCCAGATCTTCCCGACGCTCGCGACGATCGCCGCCGGGGATCGGTTGCGACTCACGCTCTCGACTGCTGATACCCCGCACCTGACGCCGCTGCCCGGCCAACTCCCAGAGCTAGCCGGCGGCGTCTACACGATCGCGCGCACCGCGACCGCCCCGTCATCGCTCACGGTCGATCTGCTCAAGTAGTGTCGATCGAGCCCGGATCGGCGGGCACATCGACCGCGTACCGCTCGAGCACGTCGAGCGGAATCGCATCGAGGGCCCGCTCGTGGGTGGCGGCGAGCACGACGAACGCGGCGACTCCCTCCTCGTGCGCGCGCAGCCAAGCGTGGGTCGTCACGCACCAACGATCGCCGGGCCGTAGGCCGGGAAAGTCGTGCTCGGGCGCCGGCGAGCTGAGGTCGTTACCGATGCTTCGCTGAAACTCGAGGAACTCCGCGCTGACGACCGCGCAGATCGTGTGGCTGCCGAAGTCACCCGGGCCGGTCCTGCAGGAGCCGTCTCGGTAAAAGCCGGTCAGCGGATCGACGCCGCAGCTTTCGAGCGGGCCGCCGAGCACGTTGCGCTCCATTTCGCGAGAGTATCCCGCCCGGGTGGCTCAGACCGGGCTGCCGACGAGTTCGCGACACGCGTGGGTCTCGACCAGCGAGAGTCCGAGATCGACCGATACGAGGTTGCGAAGCTGGCCGGCGATCTGGGGCCCCGGCAGATTCCCGCTCTCGAGCTCGGATCGGAGCTGGCTCAGGTCGGCCCGCATCCGGGCGCTCTGCGCGCCCGGCGGCAGTCCGAGCCTGTCGAGCTCGCCGAGCATGTTCTTGGTCGCGGCGATCGCGTTCTTGATCCTGGCCAGCGGGCCGAAGCCGAAGTTGGTGCTCGTCTCGTCGCGGTGGAGTTCGTTTTTCCAGTCGAGGATGCTCGTACAGGCTGACGACGCCCACTGTTTGTCGGCCGCCTCCTGCTGGGCCACGAGCGAGGTCCGGTCGCTCGCCTTAGCCGTCTGGGTTCCGTTCCCGCTGCCAGGCAGGGCGATGAGCCCGTTGGTGAGGACGATCACGAGTACGGCCGTGATTGCGCCCATGACCAGGACTACGCGGCCGAGCCGCCAGAAGATCGCAACCTCGCGGTTTTCCGTTTGCATTGATCGATCAGGCTGTTGGCCTTGCTGAAGAACTGCCGATGAATGTCTCTACGAGTTCGGTAAGACGGCGTCGGTCGCTATCCTCGGCTCGCGGTTCAAGGAAGGCCTTCGGGGTGCCGATGGAGAACCTGGGGAACCGGTGAATGCCCGGCGGCGGCGTGCGCGCCTCGGGCCCGACTCTGTAAGACAAGCGTGGACGTAAGCAGCAATCCGATCCTCAAGCGGCGCTTCGGCGTAGGAACGCTCGTCGCGGCGGCAGCGGCCGCCGTACTGGCGATCTCGGCGCCGGCCGCGTTCGCCCGGCCGTCGCTGTACGCGGTCAGCAAGGAGACCGCGTGCTTGACGAACCACAACGTCAACCCATTCCTGCGGGCGAACCACGCCAACGTCATGCGGCTGATCCTCTCGCCGCAGGCCGCGCCGATCGCCGCCGGGCTCGGCTGCGTCGAGGCGGCGCACGCGGCGGGCTTCAAGGTCTACGTCTCGTTCCAATTCAACAATCACTGGAGCCCGAGTCAGGTCGCGGCCTACTTCGCGCGGGTGCTCCCGGCGTACGCGCCATACGTGTGGGCGGTCGGAGTCGGCAACGAACAGGATCTGGCGATGTCCGGCACCTACGGGCAGGGCACGGTGTCCCTCACCCGGGACGGCCGAAGCGCAGGACAGAACTACCGGGCGGTCTGGAACGCCGTCGAGCCGGTGCTGGTGAAGCTCGTCCCGCACGCGATTCGCGTCTACGGGGAGTTCAGCCCATGGGGATTCGGCGCCACCGAGGCGGGGTTCGCGCACGGGCGGCCGCCGGGCGTTCAGGCGATCGCCGCCCACTGCTACCACACGAAGTTCGACGGGCTGCTCCAGGTTCCCGAGGACGCCGCCTGGGCGGCTTCCAAGCGGCTGCCGCTCTGGTGCTCGGAGATGGGCCCCGCGTTCCCGAGCCGGACGATGCCTAGCTGGGCGGTGCCCGACTCGTCGGCCTCGTGGAAGGCGCTGGTCGGCAAAGTCGTGGCCAAGAGCCCCGATCTGAAGATGTGGGGCTACTACTACGACCCCGCCATGTAGACGCCGGCGGCGTTCTGCGCCGTTGGGGTCCGTTCCGGGATCGGCTCATCCACTTCGGCGCGAGCGAGCCCGTGAGTCAGAATGTCGCCATGACGACCTTCCCTGAATCTCACCACGACCTGCTGGATGCCCAGGTCGCGACGCTGGCAACGATCGGTGGGGACGGATACCCGCAGCAGACGGAGCTCTGGTTCCTGTACGACGACGGGGAGCTGAAGCTGTCGCTCAACGACTCGAGGCTGAAGACCCGGAATCTCGTGAAGCGCCCGCAGTGCAGCCTGCTGGTCCTCGACGTCAAGAACCCGTACCGGTATCTCGTCGTTCGCGGGAACGCAGAGGTCGAGCCGGATGATGACTACTCGTTCGCGAACAAGCTGGGGGCGAAGTACTCGGCGGACATCAAGGTGCACGACCGGCCCGGCGAATCGCGTGTTGTCGTGACAATCGAGCCGACGAACGTCTACGCCGTGGACATGTCGGGCGGGTAGAGCGGGCCAAGCGGGCCCTGGACGCGCGCATATCCAGCGGCGTACGATCGCCGCGGTTCTGAGGTCAAACCACGAGGAGGGAGAGCCTTGCATAACGGCAAGCCACGCGGGCGCACGTTCGCGCTCGCCGCGGCCGCGGCGTTGACCGCGGGAGCGATCGCCGCTGGACCGAGCTCGGCCAGGTCGAGCCGAGCGCACGCCGCCGGCACGACGGTGCACGTGATCGAGCACGCGATTACGGACACCGAGATTCCGACGGGCGGCGGCAAGGACGTGAAGGGAAACGTGCTGACGTTCAACAATCCGGTGTTCAACGTCGCGAACACAAAGCAGGTCGGGCATGACGAGGGCTTCTGCGTCCGCGTCGCGCCGAAGCAGGGAATCTGGGAGTGCCTGTGGACGACGTTCCTGAAGGCCGGGCAGATCACGGTGCAGGGTCCCTACTACGACACGCGCAACAGCGTGCTGTCGATCACCGGCGGGACCGGCGCTTATCGCGACAGCCGCGGTGAGATGACACTCCTCTCGCGTGACGGCGGCAAGGAGTACGACTTCATCTTCAAGCTGAGTTGACGTGTTGGGTGGCGCCCGGGTCCGCCGCCGGCGGTCCGGGCGTCATCCGCGATCAGCAGGAAGGCTGTGGGGTCAGATCCGTCGTCGGGCAAACCGGAAGGATCAGCGGCGGCCGCGGCGTCTGGCCGAAATCGAAGTCACCCGTGAGATCGCCGAGGATCGGGCTGTTCTCGCGCACGTCGGGTCGCGGATCGGGTCGCCCGTCCGTCGCCGGGTCGAGCCGCTGCCCGCCGAGGAAGTCATCCTCGATGAACTTGTTGTACGCGTCGTGGCTGAGCGTCTGAGGATCGATGTAGCCCTGCTTGGCGTAGGGGCTGATCACGATTCCCGGGACGCGCAGGCCGTAGCCGTTTTGGTCGGCGACCGGCGGCACGACGTGGTCGTAGAAGCCGCCCCAGTCGTCCCAGGAGAGGAAGATCGCGGTGCTGTCCCAATCAGGGCTCTGCATGATCGAGTTGATCACCCCGGTGACATATGTCTGACCGGCGCTGACCAGCGCCGTCGGATGCTCTGACACCTTGCCGTTGGGGTCGATCCACGAGACCGCCGGCAAGGTGCCGCTCTTCGCGGCCGCGAAGAAGTTCGAGAGCGTCTGAATATCGGCGAGCTGTCCGTCCTGCGAGACGTCGGTGAACGAGGGCAGCGGGTTCCAGATCCCCGGGGTCTTCGGTCCCTGCTGCACCGGGGCGCAGGTCATGGCGGCATCGTCCTCACAGTCGGGCTCGGTGCCCTGGAATACGTAATACCCCCAGCTCACGCCGTACTGGTGGAGCAGGTAGGTGATGTCGGTCCAGGCATAGTGCGCCTGCCCGTCCGACGAATTCGGGTTCTGGAGCGCGTTCGTGCACGAGAACGGATTGTTCGGATCCGTGCAGAAGGCCGACCACTCCGACACCTGGTAGAGATGCTCGGGCAGGCTCCACGAGGCGTTCGGCTCGTACATGTGGTCCTGGAGGACGAAGTTCTCGGCGTAGGTCCAGTAGTTGGGGATCTCGGAGGCGTCGTGATAGCCCATGGCATCGATGCACTGCGTGTGTGAACCCACCGTGCACGGGCTGCAGTTTGGATCGTTGGTGGTGCAGCTCGATCCCTTCTCCGCTTGCCCGACGAAACCATCCATCTGGCAGCCAGTCCGCGTTGTCGCGTTCGTGCAGTCCATGTCGGCGGTGGCGTTCGCGGCGCCGTGGGGGCCGCCGTAGTTCTTGTCGTTGGGGTCGTGGAACGGTGCGACGCATCCGCCGTTCACGGGATCGGGCACGCACGGCACTGTGCCGGGGTTGCCGGCGAGCCCGGGAATGCCGTCGGCTCCCGGGAACGTGCCGAAGTACTGATCGAACGAACGGTTCTCCTGCATGATGATCACGACATGTTTGATCTTGAAGATCCCGTTCACAACGATCGTGACCGCCGGCGAGTAAGAGTTGATGTTCTTCGCGCCCCAACGCAGGTACGCTCTGACCTGATACATGCCGTCGGCGGGAAACGCATAGCCGACCGAGAACGCCGATGCCCCGTTCAGCGCGCCCTGTGCGACGGTCTGCCATCCACCGGTCGCCAGCTCCTGTAACACGATCTGCCAGCCGGGGTGCCACGGTGACACGCTCCCCGTAAACGCCACCTGATCGCCCGGTGCAGCCTTGGTCTCCGATGCCGCCAAGCTGACCAGCGCCTGCACGCGCTGATGGACGGTCCGGCTCCGAAGTCCTCGCGAGGTCAGGTACCACCAGCGATTGCCGTCGACTCGGACCGTGATCGCGTATCGGCCTGCGTGGTTGGCGCGGGTCGCGGCGGTTGGGTGGAACCGTCGCTGGCCGGGCAGCCTCCGCCACAGAAGAACGACCGCGTGGGAATGGTGGGGGGCGGTCAGCCGGCCCGCGATTGTCACCGTCTGCCCATCGGTCGACGGATTCGGGGCGCTCGTCACCGTCAGGCGGGTCCGGCGAGAGGCGGCCGAGGCCGAGGTGACCGTTACGAGCCACGCGCTGAGCGCGGCTACACCCAACAGCAACAGTCCCGCTCGTCGCATGCCGTCCTCCCGGTTCCTCCCACCGGCGTGGTTGTCGCGCCCTCGTTAACCCGCTCACGACCATGTAGTTGCGCAACCGGCGCACGCGTGTTTGCGATGTGTAACAGTGCCCGCGTGCGGAGAGGCCACGTCCTGCGGCGTCGTGCCCAAGCGCGTGCCTTTTCGGTGGCCGCGTCGCTCGCCGTGGCCCTGATGACGGTCGCGGGGGTCGGCGGTGTCGCCGGGGTCGCTGCCGCGAGCGCCGCGACGCCGTCCTTCTCTACTCACGGCAGCGCCGAGCAGGTGTATGTCACCGGCCTTTCCCCGAACGCCAGCATGTCGCTCCTGCGCGCTAACGGGGCGACTCTCTACACCCAGGAGGCCGACTCGCAAGGCGGCCTGCTGTTCCGCAACGTCGCGCCGGGCGGCGGGTACCGCGTGCGCTCGGACTCGAATGGCACCGAGTCGGGGCCGATCACGGTCCACTCCGATACCGCGGCGCCATGGGACCCCGGCATCTACAACCAGTCGATCCCCGACGAGGGCTACACATACTTGACCACTCGCGACGGCACCCAGTTGGCGATCGATGTGCACCCACCGACCAGCCCGGCTGGGGAGCCCGGCCTGCCGCTTGGCCTACCGGTGCCGCCCGGGCTGCCCAGTCCGTCCCTGCCCATCAGCCTGCCGGGACTGCCCGGACCGCCTAGTCCGCTCGCCAAGCACGCTCACACCTCCGCCTTCGGAATCCCGCCGTATCCGACACTGATCGAATACTCGGGCTACGGCTACGCGGACCCGTCGGGTCCGGTGAACGGCATTGCGGTCCTGGCCAACCTGATGGGGTTCGCGGTGGTCGACGTCAACATGCGGGGGACGGGATGCTCCGGCGGTGCGTATGACTTCTTCGAGCCGCTCCAGAACCTCGACGCCTACGACGTGATCGAGACGATCGCCCACCAGCCATGGGTGCTCGGCCACAAGGTGGGGATGATGGGCATCTCCTACGGCGCGATCAGCCAGCTGTTCGCCGCCCAGCTCGATCCGCCCGACCTGGAGGCGATCTCGCCGCTGTCGACAATCGACGCCACCGCAACCACGCTATATCCCGGCGGGATCCTCAACACCGGGTTCGCGGTGGCATGGGCGCAGCAGCGCCAGCAGGAGGCCGAGCCGGCCGGCCCGAACAGCGGGCAGCCGTACGCCTACCAGCAGATTCAGAACGGCGATCAGACCTGCAAGTCCAACCAGGTGTTGCACGGCGAGGCCGCCAGCCTGATGGCCAAGATCGACGCCAACTCGCACTACAACGCGCCGGTCGCCGACTCGCTCGACCCGATCACGTTCGTCCACAAGATCAAGGTCCCGGTGTTCATGGCCTGCCAGTGGGAGGACGAGCAGACGGGAGGTCACTGCCCCGACCTGGTGCAGCACTTCACAGGCACTCAGCACAAGTGGTTCACCTTCACCAACGGCGCGCACGTGGACTCGCTCGACCCGTATACGTTCGACCGCTGGTATGACTTCTTAGAGCTGTTCGTCGCTCACCAGGCGCCGATCGTAAATCAGGCGCTGATACGCGCCGGAGCCCCGGTGATCTACCAGCAGGCGATGGGGCTGCCGCAAAGCGATCTTGTCACGCTCCCACCTGACTCGATTCAGACCGAGCTCACATACCAGACGGCGCTGACCGCGTTCGAAAACCTGCCCGAGGTCGGAGTGCTGTTCGACAACGGCGCCGGCACCTCTCCGACGGGCAGCAACACGGCCGGCGACCCTTACCCGGGGTTCGAGCAGTCGTTCTCTAGCTTGCCGATCCCGGGAACGACGGCGCGCTGGTGGTACCTCGGGCGCGGCGGGTCCTTGGCGAGCCGTGCGCCGGCGCACAGGGGCGTCAACTGGTACACCTCGAACGCAAAGGCCACGGCGCTGAATGACTTCCCGATCACGGACACCGAGGCCGGCGGGCTCTGGGGCAATGCGTCGCAGTGGCAGTGGAACTGGCAGCAGAGCCCTTCCGGCACCGCGGTCTCCTACGTCTCGTCCCCGTTGAAGTCGAACACCACGGTGATCGGCGCCGGGGCGGTCCATCTTTGGGTGCGCTCCTCGACGCCTAACGCCGACCTCCAGGCAACGGTCAGCGAGGTCCGACCGGACGGCAATGAAACATTTGTACAGAACGGGTGGCTGCGCGCCAACGAGCGCAAGCTCTC
>Ga0070765_100003238_pt1 | contig 10421 bp, 11 predicted proteins | sample HubBroMetageWFT5_FD_71516 | JGI IMG/M metagenome (GOLD analysis project Ga0070765, IMG submission 71516) | Warmed and freeze-thawed soil microbial communities from the Hubbard Brook experimental Forest, New Hampshire - Hubbard Brook CCASE Soil... | ecosystem: Environmental > Terrestrial > Soil... | reverse complement strand
GCTTGTCGCGGAATGCCGTCATGGACCGGCTCTTCGAAATGGGCATCCCGACGCGCCGCGGTGTCATGGCCTCTCATTTGGAGCCACCCTATCGGCAGGACGCACCCCTCCTGCCGTTGACCGAGAGCGCGGCGGCCTCGACATTGCAGCTGCCGATGCACCCGGAACTCACATCGGACCAGCAGGATCGGGTGCTGAACGCGCTCGACCTTGTCACAGCGGAGACGGGCGGGCCCTGATCGCATGCTTCGCGCCCTCCACCCAATTTTCTGTGCGCAGGCGGCGGACGGGGCCGGTTACCCGGCCTGCCGCGCGGCAAATTGATCTTCGCGGCGCGCTGGGCGGTGACCGTGTTGGCGTTCTGGGTGATCCTCCACTCTATCGATCTCGGCGCCATGGTTGATCTGATCGGCCGCGCCGAACCGCTGGCTCTCGGCGTGGCGGGCGTGGTCGTCATCGCGCAGTTCGCCGTCTTGGTGTGGCGCTGGCAGCTCGTCATCCATATCCTGGGCGGCAAGACCGTCGGGTTCGGCCCGCTTGCGCTTCTCCTCGGCCACAGTTTCCTCATCGGCCAGGCCCTGCCGTCCTCGGTGGGGGGAGACGTGGCGCGGACCGTACTGCTTTCCCGACTGACGGGGGCGGCCGCTGCGGCACGCTCGGTCATTTGCGACCGTCTGCTCGGCTTTGCCGCGCTCGCTCTCCTGGTCGTCCCGGCCGTCCCGGTCATTGCCGAATTGATAGGTACCATCACGCCTTTTTTGACACTGGCGATCTGCGCATTGGGGATAATGACAGTGGTTGCGCTGGTCTTGGCCTATTCGCTGACTTATGGCCTTCCTTGGCTCGGGCGCCACGTAGCCACCGTAGCGGACGACCTGCGGATCACCTTGCGCTCGGGGAAGATCGGCCTCCTGGCGATGGCGCTCGGTATCGGGTCGAGCCTTCTCGGCGTGCTGCTGATCTATATCATTGGGTCGGCGATCGGCGCCGATCTGCGAGCCCTCGACTGTCTCGTTCTAGTGCCGTCAGCGCTGCTGGTTTCGGCCCTGCCGATTTCGTTGGAAGGATGGGGAGTTCGCGAGGGGGCTTTGGCCGCCGCCTTCGGCCTTGTCCAGGCCGATCGCGCGGGGAGTGGCAGCGACCTCCGTCATGTTCGGACTGAGTGCACCGCTGGCGGGCGCCATTGTAGCCGGCCCCTCGCTGTTTGCCGGATGGCGCGATGTTGTTCTCAAGAAATAGCATGATGACGGCCGATCCGGGAACGACCTGCTTAACGGTTGACGTCCAGTGGGCGCACCTTAGGATGCCGCAGAATGTTCGCGACCTATTTGATGGCCGCGGGGCGCGTACGACGTTCTTTTGTAGCTGCGGCGGAAACTGATGTGGGACGGGTGAGCGCGGCCTCAACGCCGGAGACGCGATCGCGCGGTCCCTGTCAACGCATGCGAGGCCAATATGGCGAAAGATCACCGCGTTGCGCCGGATCAGGATCTGTGCCACGGGCAGCGACACTGTACGCGGTACTTTACCGCTATCGCCAAATCGGAACGCCGGGCCGGCATGCTCGGCCGTTATGGGGCGGCTATGGAGCATACCGTCAGTTTACAAACCGCGCGCTAAGTGCAGCATGAACTCGCAAAAGGGCGAGGGAGGCGATGGGCAGGCTCTACTGCTGTGACTGCTTGGAGGTTCTCGAAAAGCAGCGTAAACAGGCGGTCGCCGTCTTGCTTGCCTTCGCGCAGACCATAGAAGAACGAGACTACCGCCATGATGATCTTCGATGAATCGACCGACCCCATCCTGCGCGCCCAAATCCTCTCGCGATACGTCGGCGAGTTGATGACCGACAGCGAGCGCGCGCGGTTCTACGGCCTGCCCGAGGGTTGCCGCATACGCGAGCGAACGAAGATCTTGGCTCCGGAAAAATTCACCTGCGGCAGGTTCGTATGGATCGGGGAGGGCGCGGTGCTCGACGCTCAGGGGGGTCTTGAAATTGGCGATTACACGCAAATTGGTTTGAGCGTGATGGTCTGGTCTCACACGAGTCACCAGCAAGCCCTCTCAGCCGATACCGGCAAGAGCCGAGGCACCATCCGCTATATAAAGACACGAATCGGCCAGCGTTGTTTCATTGCTGGCCCGTCCGTGATTGGCCCGGGAGTCACGATCGGCGATGGCTGTATAGTCCAGCCATTGACTTTTGTCTCTCACGATCTGCCGGATGGGACAATCTATGGCACAGACCGACACGTGCAAGATCTGACAGCGCGCGTTGAAGCTCTCGAAGCCGATCTGCGACAACGCGAGGAATTGGCGCAGCTCGCGGCGACATAGCGGCCGATCGGCAAGCAGACCGGTACCAGTGTCGGCCCTCGTCGCCGTTCGACAGTCAAATTAGAGCTTTTGAGCTAGCCGCTCAGTGTCGATCAGCTCACCCCAGTGGCTTCGACCACGGATGTCGGCGCCGCAGAATGCTGCTTTAGTCTACTGACCACGGGTGGCTCAGTGACCCACTCGCCGGCGACTCGCTCGATCAGGTACCGAGGTCGGCGACGCGCTTCCTCGAGCCCACGCCAAATATACTCACCGAGCACCCCGAGCATGAACATCTGTCCACCCCCGAGGAAGAGCACGACGACCATCAGCGAGGTCCAGCCTTCCGGCGGTGAGCCGAGAAGCGCGTTCGACACCACCGCTATCGCATAGATTACGCCGAGAATCGAAACGATGAGGCCAATGAGCGACATCCATCGGACCGGCTGGTAGGTGAACGACGTCAGCGAGTCGACGACGAGCTTGATCTTCTTGCTTAGGGTCCAGCCGGATCGGCCGTGCAGCCTCGCCTGCTTCTCATACGCGACCGAAGTTTGGCGAAAACCCATCCAAGTGACGAGTGCGAAGAGGCTCGCGTTCTGCTCGGGAAACCGACAGACGGCATCGATCACCCGGCGATCCAGCAAGACAAAATCGGAGCCTGTGGCAGGCACATCTTTAAGGCCTGCGACCTTGCGCATAATCCAGTGATAGAGCCGGGATAAAGCAAGCGTGGAGCGGGATTCCCCCTCTCGCTGCGAGCGAACCGCCCACACGATGTGGACGCCTTCCCGCCATCGTGCGAGCAGCGCCATAATGACCTCCGGAGGATCCTGCAGATCCGAGGCCATGACGACGGCGCAGTCGCCGCGTGCGTGATCGAGGCCGCAGATCGTTGCAGCATGCGAACCAAAGTTCCGCGAAAACCGGAAGACGCGGGCGCGGTGATCCAGCACGGCGATCGTCTCGGCGGCAGTGAAGGTGTCATCGCTCGACGAATCGTCGATGATGATCCACTCCCAATCCACCCCAGTTGAGTCGAGTATCGCGCGCAGGCGCTCATACATGACCGGGAGATTGCGTGCCTCATTGTAAGCGGGCGTCACGACAGAAATCAACGACAGCCTCCTGATCGGAGTTTTGGAGGCTCCGAAAGTGCCGCAAAACGCCTTGTAAACAATTGCGCAATGGTGTAACGTTGTTCGATAGTCAAGAGGGTTTACCCAGGCTGATAGGCGGATCGATATCCCAGTCTGCAGGTTAGTTGGAAGACGAGACCCGGTCGCAGGGCCGGCATCGTGTGGTGCAGGTTAGATCGATATGATAAAGGGCAAGAGTGGGAACCTCGGCAAGGGTGAGGAGTCAACGGGAGAAGGGAGCGTGGCGCCTGCTTTCCGTCCCCGGCATATACGATGCATTTCAGACGGCCATCGGCGCCAGGGGTTCCAGGCAAAGGCTGGTTGACGAGTTCATTCGAGCGCGGCCCGGTGATCGTGTTCTCGAAGTCGGCTGCGGAACGGCGCGGATGCTCGATCATTTTTCGGTCTCGTCTTACGTCGGAATCGACAACAATCATCAGTATATAGCGGACGCGCGTCGCCGATACGGCAACCGCGGCGAATTCATCGTCGCAGACGTGAGAAATCTCTCCCTTGACCCGTCGCAACGATATGACATCGTCCTCGCACTTGGCCTTTTGCATCACATCGATGATCAGACCGTCGCGCAACTCTTTTCGGGAATGCGTCGACGTCTCGCGGACGGGGGTCGTATGGTGACGGGCGATGCGGCATTCGTACGTGGCCAGCCTCTTTTTGCCAGGCTGATGGTCACTCTCGATCGTGGGCGCCACGTGCGCACACCCGAAGAATACCAGGCGCTCGCGCGGCAGTGTTTCGGTAAGGTGCATTCTACTGTAGGCAACCTGCTGCCGCATCTGCCCTACACGCACTGCATCATGGAGTGCACGTCGGAATAGCTTTCAGCGCCCCCCTCTGCTTGAGACTCATCATCCGCTGGCACCGGTGCCTTGTCTCCAGAGCGCACACCGGCCGCAATCAGCGCCAGATGGAGTGCGGCAGTTCCGGAATTGACGCCAACGGCGTGGCGGTCGCCCAGATAATTGGCGACGGCGGCCTCAAAACCTTCGACGAACGGCCCCAGGCAGAAGCTGCCGCTCGCGAACAAGGTGTCGATATTGGCGCGCGCCCCGTCCGCGATCTCCCACCATTGCGGCGAAAGGTCGGAGAATGGAACCCGTTCGATATCGGCATCGAGTACTAGAGCTGAAGGTATCATTCCTGGAGAGCCCGTGGCGCTACGGTGCGAACATCGCCAATGATCCGAGCAGGGACGCCGACGACGATTGCATGATCGGGCACATCGCGGGTGACAACCGCGCCGGCACCGATCAGGGCGATTTCGCCAATGGTGATGCCCGGAAGGATCGTCGCATTGCTGCCGATTGAGGCGCGAGGGTGGACGCTGGTGGGGATGACTTTCCAATCCCCGTCAGTCTGCGAGTGCCCCTTCGCGGTCGTCGCGCGGGGACAGCTATCATTGGTGAAGATCACGCCGTGCCCGATGAAGACCTCATCGGCGATCTCGACACCCTCGCAAATAAAGCTGTGAGATGAGATTTTACAGCGGTTGCCGATAACCGCACCTTTCTGGATTTCGACAAACGCTCCTATCTTCGTTCCGTCACCGATACGGCATCCATATAAATTTACTAAATGCTCATCGTAAAAGCCGACGTTGGACCCGAGGATGACATTAGGTGAGATCGGCAAGATTTTACTCCGTACAGGGAGCTGCTGCTTGCTCACAAGGCAACTGGGGCGGGTGTTCCAGAGCAGGTCGATGGTACCGCTGTTACACTTTCCAATCTTCAGGTAAATTGATGAAGGATTGGATACTGCCCCTCAACCGTCGCCGGGTTGCAGGTAAGGGGATCGACGGGGCGCGCCTGGTCACCTGACATCTACCACCGAGTGACGGAATCGCGATGACAGCCAAAGCGCTACAGGGGAAGCCCAGAGAAAATCGATTAGCACAGTCAGCATAACACTGATGGTCCACCACCACCCGAGTTCCCGGAAGAACCAGAACAGGAGCTTCAAATTGCCGGCAAGCATCTCGGGTACGCCGGGATGTTCGAGAGCACGGTATAGCGCGAGGCGAAAGCACTCGCCCCACATTAGCAGCACAACGACCACACAGGTGCCGAGGCCCAGATTGCGGAGGTCGCGACTAGACGTGCGCGAGATCGCGAGCAGTCCCGGCATGGCCAGAAGAAAGAACACGCCGCGATATCCGACGCTTTGTCCAGCAAAGAAGCAACCAGCGATCACCGCGCTGCCGATAACGAGAAAGATCCGCTCGGATCGGCCGAGCGAAGCGAGTGCGCCCCGCAGTTCGCCAAAACTCAACAGTTTCCGGCAAATAGTTGCGCTGGTACCGAGTAATATCGCATAGAGCCCGCCCGCCACGACGCGCTGCACCAGCCGTGCCCAGTCCGACGGCTCTACTGCATTTCCGGCCACCTCACCGAGCAGAAAGGGCAGGTTCTTCGCCGCGAATAGGTCCGTATAGTACGGTCCCCACGCTATCAAGGGTAACCCTCTTGCGATTTCCGCGTGGTATTCGGCCCAGAATACGGCAAGACAAACCAATATCAGCAGACTCACGGCAACGAATATCGATACGATCTCACGGAACACGATGACAAGAATCATGATCGGATAATATTTCAGCATCGCCGCCACCAAAGCGACGAAATAGCCCAGCACCCGCATAAACAATCGGCGTTCCGCGAGAACGCCGGTCGTCAGGGCCATCACAAACAGCAAGACGTCGATATTGGCGCGCTCCAGAGCGAAAATGACCATTGTGGACAGCGTCGCTGCTAGCACAAAGATCAGCTCGAGAAGACATCGAGGCGACGGCAGGAGGCTCAGCGACACCAGAAAAACAAGGTCGAGAATCCATCCGACGGCCGCCGTATCGCGCACATCCAGCGGGATCGCCGAGGCAGCAATCCACAGCGGTGGGCCACTGTATGACCGCTGCAGAACGTCACAGGGGTTAGCCAGGATGACATCGACACCCTGGCGCGCGCATTCCCAGACCGCAAGGTGGGCACTAATATCTAAAAAAGGAAAGCGAAAAGGCCAAATCCCATACGTCGTCAATATTTGCGCATAGACGTTTTGGTCTCCATACGTATACAGGTAAGACATACCGAGAAAGACTAGGAGCGGGATAATCACGGCCGCCAACCGATAGACATAATGAGGCATTAAATGCTTTCACGTAAAGGTGGACACTTTTCGCAGGACGCTATCGGTTCTTTTGTTAAACCGCTCATTGACCGAAATCGCCGCCGCTTTTGGGCGCCTCCGACCCGGCAGTCCTCACCGCCGAGAGCTGAGCTAACGCATCGGGGACAGGCATCGGCATTTGAGTTACCGGGTGGCAACCGCCGTGACGGCGCGCAACGCAAACCAGGCCAAAGCAGCGAAGCGGCGTGAAACCCAAACTCGGCGGCGGCGGTCGAGTATAAACGAGTGTATCGAACCCTTCTGCCGTACCGATCAACACCGCTTCATCCCTAGGCCAGTAAAGCGGCGCTGGCTGATGGAAATAGGTGTAACCGCCCGAATCCGCCCAGTCGTTCCCGTCCGCCCCGTAGAGGCCTATCCCGCATGTACCGGGGCCGTGTGCGACGAAGGACGCAGCCGTTAAATTATCATATGTACGATAACGTAGCGCGGTCAGCGTTCCGGATTTCCACACTCCGTAGGACGCGAGGCACCAATACGCCAGGACGAAAGCCGCGGAGGCGAGCGCGGCGAATTGTCTTCCGCGGCCTCGCTCCAGAAATCTTCTTCCCCAGCTCGCAAGCTGAGCGAGCCCGATCCCGGCGAGCACGAAGGCGAGCAGGACTGCCGGATAGATGAAACGATATTCTTTGTGACCAATGCCCGAGTGAACGGCAATGATCGTAACTGCAGCGGCCAGAAGTAACGGCGCCCACCGCGCGCCCAGGATCACCAGCAACAGCAGCGACGGCGCCGCGCCGCCCCAAACCCCGAGCTCACCTCTAAGATAGTAATGCCAAGGTTCGACACCAAAGGTCGCGCTCGCCCCATAGTATAAATTGTAAACCACGTAACGCCACATCGAGGCCAGAGGATAGCCGAGCGTCACGGCATCGAGGATCCCGGCGACGGACAATGCCGCGGCCGATCCGGCGAGCATGGCCGGTGCACACTCACAGGCTCTACGCCAGTTCGTCCACAGCGCCACAATCAGAAGTGCGGGCGCGAGCTGAACCCGCACCACAAGAACAAACCCGAGCAGAGCACCGCCGACGAAGAGGCGCCGTTGTGAGGTCACCCGATAACCCGGTTGGAGCACATATATCCCGAGCAGGAGCAGATGGCCGGCGGCGACCTCGGATAGCGTGCGAGCGCCGAAATAAACGAGTTCGGGTGCCGTAGCGACAGCCATCCCGGCAACGACCGCGCCCGAGAAGCCGAACAGGCGGCGACACCACAGGAAGCAACACGCCACGGGCAACGCCGCCAGACCCGCAAATGCGATGGCGATCAACGGTAAATAATAATCGGGTCCGTCACCGGCGATGCGGGCGAGTTCCATCAGGACGGCGATTACACCGGGCAACAGCCACGAGCGGGCACCGAACTGGAATTCCCAGGGTATCAGCCCGCTGCCATAGACTAGGCGGTGCGCCTGTTCGGATGCCTGAAAAATTTCGTCGGGCCAAACCGCACTCGGCATGAGTACGGTCGGCACCACCCGCAACAGGATCGCGAGGACTACGACGGCCGCCAACCCAGCCGCTGCGAACCACCGCTCCTTAGCGCAGGGTAGCCGAACGAGCCGCGGAACAGCCTGCACCGGCAAGTGATGCCTCAATAATTATCGGCGGGAAGCAGAGCGGTTTTTCTTAAGCCGGCTTTACCCCCTTGCGCTTTCAAATCGGTTAATGGCCTCTGCCCCCGACACCTTACGCGGTTCTTAGACCGTTTCCAGGGGAGCAGATTTTGCTGCTGCGGTATAAAGACGTCATGGCCCGACGCGAGCAAATCGCCGGAGCCTTCTAGCGCTTCGAGGGGATTACAGATATTCCGGGACTGACACGGGATCTGGGCCCGATTAATGCCACGGAAGCTCCACTACCGGAGCCTCTCCCCCAAAATCCTTTGGCCCCAGCTGGCGGAACGCTATCACGCCGCGAATACCATTCTCGCGGCGCTTCTTGCCTCCAAATATGATACCTGGAATTTAGATTGACCGGACGCTCGTCGACTTGCGTTATCGGTCAGCAGCAGGACCATTTGGGATTTGCACACGGCCAAGCTTGTGCGGGTCATAGGTCTCCCCGCACCGCCGACAGCGCCAAAGCGTCGCCTGCTCTTCGACCAGTCTCGCGCCGCAGCGGCAGACCCAACCCATCCGGTTCGCCGACACGCCCGCCACCAATGCATGCGGCGGCACATCGCGGGTAACGACGGCACCGGCCGCGACCATCGCATAGGCGCCGATATGCGCGCCCGGCAGGATCACGCAGCGTGCCCCAAGGCTCGCGCCATTCTCGACGCGGGTCGGCACGAGCCATCCGGCCTTGACGTGGTATCCGGCGGCCGCCTGATTCAGCGGCAGTCGGCGACTGCGCGGAGAAACATCGTTTGTAAAACTGACGCCGGGACCCACGAACACGTCGTCTCCGATCTCGACCCCGTCCCACACCATCGCCTGGTTCTTTAGGGTGACCCGGTCGCCGATGCGGGCTCCGGTTTCGATAAAGGCATGGTCACCTATATTGCAGTCGCGCCCGACCACGGCTCCCTTCATGACGTGCGCAAAAGCCCAGATCTGCGTGCCGGCGCCAACTTCGTCGCTCTCGCAAAGCGCGAGCCGGTGGACGAAGATGCTGGCTGGCGACATGGCTAACCGGGCGAGCCGTTCATTTGGCGGCATCGCCCTGCAAAGCGGCTTCGAGTGCGGCGACGCAGAAAGCGACGGGCGTCGCTGTGAGCTCCGGATAGATCGGCAGACTGAGGCATTGGCGAGCCCAGTTCTCGGCGACCGGGAAAGCACCCTCACGGTATCCGAGCGAGACGTAGGCTTCCAGCTCGTGCACGGCGAAAGGATAATGGATGCCGGCGCCGATCCCTCGATCGTTCAGGCTTTCCAGCACGCTGTTGCGGCCGGCCAGCCGGACCACATAGAGATGATGGACGCTGCCGGGTGTGTGGGGCGTGCAATTAACCTCGGATATTCCTCGCAACGCCTCGTCGTAATGGGCGACGATCCGTCGCCGGGCGGCATTCCATTCTTCGAGGTGCGTCAGTTTCGCCCGCAAGATGGCGGCCTGCAGTGTGTCGAGCCGGCTGTTGAGGCCGACTTTCTCGTGATGGTATTTTGTCCGTGAGCCGCAGTTGCGCAGGAGTTGAAGGCGTTCAGCTATGTCACGGCGGGCTGTCGTCACCAGTCCGCCATCACCATAAGCGCCCAGGTTCTTCCCGGGATAGAAGCTGAAGCAGCCGATGTCACCCAAGCTGCCGGCGCGCTTGCCGGCGCAAACCGCGCCGTGGGCCTGCGCCGCATCTTCGATGACGGCTAGTGAATGCTCGCGGGCAATAGCACAGACGGCTGCCATGTCGGCACACTGGCCGTACAGGTGAACCGGAATGATCGCCTTTGTCCGGGATGTGATAGCGGATCCGATCTGCTCGGGATCGATCAACGCGTCATCCTCCCGCACATCTACGATGACCGGCCGCGCTCCGGTCAGCGAAACGGCAAAGGCCGTGGAGGCGAAAGTCATGGCCGGCACGATCACTTCGTCACCCGCACCGATGTCCAGCGCGCGGCAGGCGAGGTGAAGCGCATCCGTCCCGCTTGCAACGCCGATTGCGTGCGGGACACTGCAATATTCGGCAAACTCGCTTTCGAACCGGGATACTTCTTCACCAAGAATAAAGTCGCACCGCTCGACAACCCTGGCGATCGCTGTTTCGATTTCCTCAGAGATCGCCTGACGCTGTGCCCTCAGGTCGACCAGCGGTATTGCAGTA
>Ga0070765_100003237_pt1 | contig 10421 bp, 5 predicted proteins | sample HubBroMetageWFT5_FD_71516 | JGI IMG/M metagenome (GOLD analysis project Ga0070765, IMG submission 71516) | Warmed and freeze-thawed soil microbial communities from the Hubbard Brook experimental Forest, New Hampshire - Hubbard Brook CCASE Soil... | ecosystem: Environmental > Terrestrial > Soil... | reverse complement strand
CGGCGGCGACGTGAGACCGAACCCAAGAAGCTCATTTCGTTCATCACAGAACCGCGGACGCTGCTGCCTGAACAGAAAGCCAAACTCGAGCCAAGGTAAAATCGCGCGCTCGCGTCGTGATTGGTGAAGCCGAGAGCGACCCGCAGGGAAGAATTGTCCTTGATGGCATCGAGCCGGGTCAGTACCGATTGACGGCAGACGAGCCTTCTTTCACTTCTGTGAGCCAGGCTGCCCCCGTCCCTTCTTCCAACGTCACATGCAACTCGCCCCGCAGACCGTGCAGGAACTGCAGAATGCTGCTGCCTTTGGTTTCGATGCCGTTTCCCTGACCAGCTTCCTGCTGTCATTTAGGACGGCGATCGCAATCGCTTCCCGGTGGACGTCCGGCCCGATATACTCAAAATCGCTTCTCATTTGAGGTGCCTCCTTGGGGAAAAGGTCATTCGTACCAACGCTTATCTTTCCCTCAAGGTAAAGTGCCATGCTTCAGCTGACTTAGTCCACTCCCTCTTTCAGTTTTCTTCCGCCCCCCGACTCCTGTTGTGCCCGCCGCAGCCGAACGGAGACTGCGCCACACTCGGCCTCGACCTTCTGAAGCGGGGCGCTCTCTCTCAATGCATTGATTGCAGGTACTGCCACAACGGCCAAAAAGGCCCCATTGCCCGATCCATTGTGCGTTGATTGTACGAAAGCGCTTTTCGTTCTCGAGTCCCTGAATGAAGTGCTCGGGAACGTCGCTCTGCTGATTGCAGCGGGAGGTGAGGGAGCGGGAAGTGAGGGAATGTTGTGCTCAATCATTTTTCTCGAACGGGATGGCTTGCACTTTCGATATGCGGCAGCATCAAAAAAACAAGTCTTTGCAAATACAGGGGAATTACTTGCCACTCATAGCCTTTCACCGGCCGACACCTCGTGCTACACTGGCCGCTGATCACGGGGGCCCGTTCTCTACGACGACTGGGCAAATATTTGTGAGGCTGATTGGTGAAGACGCAAGGCTGCCATAGCCGTGTCAGCCATGCGCTCAATATTGACAACTTTTTGCGGTATCACCAAAATCTAAATCATCTTAATAGACTTTTACTGGCAAACATAGCGCCTCGGCTTGCCTTGTTCATTTTTCTTTTCTTGTCGTTCTCCGATTCAGTGGCTCAGTTTTCCGAGGCTGGGAGCCCAAACCACCCTTCCATTCCAGCCAGCGCACAGGCTACTTCAGAACGCTATACAGTTTCCACAAGAACACTCGTTATTCCAGCGAAAACACGGAAACATCTGGCCGCCGCCCATAAAGAATTCAGCAAAATGAATGTCGATGAAGCGTTGAGACATATAGACGCCGCGTTGCACACAGACCCTGCCTGTGCGCAGGCATTTTCAATGCGTGCCTTCATCAGGCTGGCAGCCAAGGATCCGGGCGGAGCGGTTGAGGATTCTCGTCGTGCCGTGGCTCTCGATCCTGACGATCCAGAATCTTTCATCGCGCTGGCGATGTCATACAACTCCTTGAAAGAGTTTCAGAAAGCCGAGGAGGCCGTGCGGCAGGCGCTCAGCCTCCGCCCCGAGTCCTGGCAAGGACGACTGGAGCTGGCCAAAAGCCTTTACGGGCAGGACGAGTTTGTTCTTGCATTACGTGAACTGGATTCTGGACCAATAAACTTTCCTGACACCCATCTTATTCGCGGAAATGTGCTGATTCGTCTGGGGCGCAACCAAGAGGCTGGAGAAGAACTCCGAACTTTTCTTCAGCAGGATCCAGGTGATCCCCGGGCGCAACAGATCAGTCACATCATAAGTACATTGACGCCGCGGCATTGAATTGCCCAAACCAGAATTGATAACTCACGCCGACGCTCAGGTCGAAGCTTGCGATCTACAATTTTCTAACGCAGCAAGACTGGTGTAGGAAATAATCTGCATGTTGACTGGGAATCGTCCTTCCCAACCAGCCTTTCACGGATATTTTTGCTGCAAAGTTCTGCAACTCTCCCTCGAATTCAAAGTTTTAATTATGAAGTTTCGAATAATTATCGTAAAGTCTATTGACATAATAGACATACTTGGATACTGTCCATATTCAAGTTCAGCCGCGCTTGCATTTGCGCAGCACGAAACCAATTATGCCCACGCCCGGCTGCATTCGACTGTGTTGTTGTTCCAGAACCAGCGCGCGTTGTCGGCGTTAGTGTCTGTGGCCCGAGTCCGGGAACGGCGTTCATGAAGTTGCGATAGCCAAGTTCTAAGGATTGAGGAGCCCACGAGCAGTACTCGGTGGGCTTTTTGTGTTTTGAATCGGATTTCGCCAATTGAAGAGGAACTATTCATGAAGACGTTGGGGCGCTTCTTATTCTGCATCTGGGTTGCAGTGGCGGCGGGCGCCGCGTCGCAGGCGCAGAGCACACAGGTCTCAGGGCAGATCGTCGATACCAGCCAGGCCGTGATTGCCGGGGCTAGAGTCACGCTTACGCGCGTGGAAAGCGGCGATCAGCGGGAGAACGTTTCCGGCAGTGAAGGTTACTATTCTTTCCCGCTCCTGCTTCCGGGCCACTACCAGTTGAAGGTTGAAAAAGATGGTTTTGAGTCCGAGACGCGTTCCGGCATCGTTGTGCTCACGGCGACTGTGAGTAATGTGGATGTGGTCCTGAAAGTTGGTTCCGCGGCGCAAACCGTCAACGTCGACGCCAGTGTTCCTCTGCTGCAAACTGAAACCTCAGCTATTGCCAATGTAGTCGACAACGCCAGTATTACAGACTTGCCCTTGATCGACCGCCGCTCCCAGCAGTTGCAAAAGCTGAACGGCTTCGTGGTGCAGACCAACTCGGGAGCGAATGCGTCGTTCGCCATTGGCGGTGGGCGCAGTGACAACGCCAACTACTTCATTGACGGCGGCACGGCACAGAACCTGCTGTTAGGAGTGCCTACGCCGGGCTTCGATCCCCCAGTTGAATCGGTGCAGGAATTCAGCGTGGCCATCAGCAACTACGCGGCGGAACTGGGACGCTCCGGCGGTGGAGTGATTCAAATGTCCACCCGCTCGGGAACGAATTCGTTTCATGGTTCGGCGTATGAATACTTGCGGAACGATGCTCTACAGGCCGTACCGGATTTCGTACAAAAGAATCCGACTCTTCGCTACAACTTGTTCGGGGCCAGCCTCGGCGGACCGATTAAGAAAAACAGGACACAGTTCTTCTTCAACTATGAAGGCCGGCGCCAAACTATAGCAAACCCGCTTTCGTTGACCGTTCCAACCGCCCAGGAGCTGACGGGAAACTTTAACGGAATTATCGACCCGCAGACCGGCGTGCAGGTTGTGGTCAAAGACCCTTCCACGGGAATAGCCTTTGCCGGCAATCAAATTCCGGGCGGCCGCATTGACCGTGTCGGACTCAACCTGGCCTCCTTCTATCCGCAGATTACCGGTACCACTCCCACGGCTCAATATGTCGTAAATGATCCGGCGACCACCGGGGTGGACGTGTACGTCGCTCGAATCGACCATGTTTTTGGAGATAAAGACCGCATCTTCGGACGTCTGCTCGGCCAAACCGATCACACTCTAACCTCTTCCGTTTTTCCTACAGCAGGGACCGATCCTTATGGGTCGTTGCTCAAGGAATACAACTACAACGTCTCCGGCACCTGGTTTCATAATTTCGCCGCAAACAAGATCAACGAGTTGCGGCTAACTTATACACGCCGGCAATATCTGTTTAACTCGGCTGGCGCTCACATCGATCTCGACGCAAAGATCGGCCTGAATACTTTCGACAACAACTACTTCCCGACGGTCAACATCGCCGGATTGCAAACCTTTGGAGCACCCTACCAGGGACTTTCGCAGACTCCCGCTGTCAACAATTCCTATGTGGATAATCTTTCCTGGGTCCGTGGCGCACACCAGATCAAGTTCGGCGGAGAGGTGCGCACCTCGTATATGAACTCGACATACCCTCTGTATGCGGGTGGCGTGTTCTCGTTCAACAATAACGGCACCAGCACCAACACCGCGGCCGGTTCGTTGGTAAACCTTCTGCTGGGAAACGTCTACACCGGCTCGATCAACGATTTCGAGACGATCCACTCTATCGCAGATTCCTATGCCGCCTTTATTCAGGACGACTGGAAGGTCGCGCCTCATCTCACGTTAAACCTGGGCCTTCGCTGGGACCTCGATTCGCCCCGCAAGACCGATCCCAACAAACAGAATTCGTTCGACGCCACGACCATTAATCCAGTCTCTGGTACGCCGGGCATCGTCACTTTTTCCGGAATTAACGGAACCAGCGTTTATGCAAATCAATGGGACCTGAATAACTTTGGTCCCCGCATCGGCTTTGCCTGGTCGCCTCGCGACAGTTGGGTAGTCCGCGGCGGCTTCGGCGTTCTCTACACGGGTGAATATGCTTCCGGAACGCCGCAGGAGGGAAATCTGGGCTATGGAACCAGCGGTACTGCGACCGGCGTATATAACGCCAACACCGGAATTCTGACTCCCGCGTTCCAGCTCAATTCGATTCCGGAGTTTTGGACCACGCCTACGACCGCTGACCTAACACCAGGCTTTGGAGCTGCCGCACCCGGTCAACCGGCTCACACGGTGGTCACTTATTGGGACCAAAACCACGTCAACGGTTATATCTACCAATCGAGTTTCGATATTCAACGCGAACTCGGCAACAATCTGCTCCTTGACATCGGTTACCTGGGAACATTTGCGCACAGCATGCCAGTCTATAGCTACGGCAGCGGCGGATACAGCATCAATCAAGTCCCGGATACGGATCTTGCCGAGGTGGCTGCAAATCCAGCAATCGCGCAATCGCTGCGACCATTTCCCCAGTATCAGAATGTGCAGATACTGGATCCCAACATCGGCGCCTCAAAATTTAACGGGGTGAACGTAGGCCTTCAGAAGCGTTACTCGCAGGGGCTTCAACTGCAAGCCAATTACACCTATTCAAAATTTGAGGACAATGCCGAAAGTTACATCGAGTTGGCCGGATATCCTGGCGACAACACTTTCACGGATTATTACAATCCGAAGTCGCGCTGGGGTCTTTCGGGCAACGACATTCGCCACCGTCTGATTGTGAGCGGCGTGTATGAACTGCCCTTCGGGCACGGCCAACGATTTGCTCCGGGATCGGCCATCCTGGAACAGGTTATCGGAGGCTGGTCATTCGGAACTATTGCGGAACTGCATACCGGAACCCCGCTGAGCCCCTTGGATGCCGTCAACAACACCGGTTCATTTTCCGATGGCGTGCGGCCGAATCTGGTGGGCGATCCTGTTCTCAGTACCGGCCACAGATCGGCTGCGCAATGGTTCAACACCGCTGCCTTCCAGCAGAACCCTGCCTACACCTTCGGCGACGCGCCACGAACGTTTGGAACCGGGCCAGGCACGGCGCAAGTGGATGCGTCCCTGCTGAAAAACTTCCGTCTTCATGAAAGCACCAACCTCCAGTTCCGTGCGGAAGCTCTGAATGTCCTTAACCACGGCAACTGGGCCAATCCCAATACGTTGTTTGGAAATCCGCTATTTGGCCGGGTGACCGGTCTTCAGTCCGGAAACCAGAGCCGCATCATTCAGGTGGCTTTGCACTTGACGTTCTGAACACGGCTGGCGCAGCGCGCGGTCGTTCGAAACATTTCGTTCCTTGCGCCAGCTATCACCGAACTTGAAGACGCAGTGCATGAAAAGAACAAGGATTCCTGATGGCAAACCAAGGCAAAGGTAAATTTGGAACAGCGATCAATCTGAGATATTGCACTCGTCTTTTCCTGTTCCTGGCAGTTTTCCCGACCCACCGGTCCTGGGGAAGCGACGCCAGTTCCAAGGGTTCGCAAGGAACATCGCGCCCGGCTCCGAATCCCCTACGCAATGCATACTTCGGGGATTTACACGTACATACCAGCTATTCGCTCGACTCCTATGCCATCGGAAATCGCAACGATCCACGGGTGGCGTATCGATATGGCCGCGGCGAAGCCATTACCCTCGCCGGAGGCCAACTGAGCCAGCTAAAGGCGCCACTTGATTTTATGGCAGTCACCGACCATGACATGTGGCTGGGCGAATTGTCGCTGTGCCTGGATCCCAATGATCCGGCTTACAAGACAGCAACCTGCCAGAATTTTCGCCAGTCTGATCAGGATTTAAAGACGGCGCTCAAATCCATGTGGGGCTTGGTTTCGCATGTTTTCAAGGATCCGGCGGAACGCGATCCGGAAATCTGCGGAAGCGCTCAAGCCGATGAAAACAGTAAATGTTTTCAGCGCGCGCAAAATGTCTGGCAGCAAATCCAGAAAAATGCGGATGAGTTCTACGACCCTGGCAAGTTCACAACCTTCGCAGGCTATGAATGGACGGCCGGTTTTAAGCGCGCCGGAATGCTTCATCGCAACGTCATTTTTCGTGGTGGAAGCGTTCCGCCAAGTGTTTACAGCTCCGCTGATTTGAATAACTCTCCGGAACGGCTCTGGCAATGGCTGGAGAAGGCCTGCACCGGTGATTGCCAGGTCTTGTCGATCCCGCATAACACGAACTGGGGTTGGGGAGTCGTACTGGCGTCCCACAATAGCGATGGCACGCCTTTTACCGCTGAGGGCTTGGCGCGGCGCGCGAACCTGGAAAGGCTGGTCGAAATCTATCAGAGCAAAGGAAACTCAGAGTGCGCGACCGGTCTTGGCACCAACGATGAGGAGTGCAACTTCGAGCAGGTTTTTCAACCATGCAAAGCAGGAGAGACCGCCTTTTGCTCCGTTGCCAGCAATTACGTGCGTGATGCTCTTAAGAGAGGATTAGGCCTGGAAGGAAAGTTCGGAACCAATCCTTTTAAGTATGGGTTTATAGGTAGTACGGACACACACTCCAGCACTCCGGGCGCGACGGAAGAAGACAACTGGAATGGCATGGCCAGCCTGGTGGACAACGAGCCCGAAAAACGTCTGAACAGCAACATGGGGGCGGAAATGCCGGTGCGGACAGTGATGAACAACCCTGGCGGGCTGGCGGGTGTTTGGGCGGAAGAGAACACGCGGGAGTCCATCTTCGACGCTTTGAAGCGTCGCGAAACATTTGCCACCAGCGGGACCCGTATTCGGGTTCGCTTTTTCGGAGGATGGAGCTATCGCGCCGACCTCTATCGCAGCCGCGACCTGGTGCGGCAGGCTTACCGCACCGGAGTGCCCATGGGCGGCGATCTTCCCTCTATATCCGGCAGTAGCAAAGCTCCGCGGTTCCTTGCATGGGCAACGAAAGATCCCCACAGCGCAAGCTTGCAGAAGATCCAGATCATTAAAGGATGGACCGACGGCGGAGAGACGCATGAAACGGTTTACGACATTGTCTGCTCCGATCGGCTAAAGCCAGACAAGAAAACTCATCAGTGTGCGGACAATAACGCCAAAGTCAATTTGGCCGACTGCAGCTATCCGAAGAACAAAGGGGCAACCGAACTCAGCGCTTCGTGGACCGATCCTGATTTCAAACCCGCCGAACGGGCTTTCTACTATGTGCGCGTGTTCGAAAATCCAACTTGCCGGTGGAGCACGTACGATGCGAATCACTTAAAAGTGAAACCTTCGGAATACGCTCCTGCGACCGTCCAGGAGCGCGCCTGGAGTTCTCCAATTTGGTTTACGCCGGCGGGAAGCGATTCCCAAAATGCAAAGCAATGAGATGAGAATTTCACCACTGAGTTTGTTGGTGGAAAAGATTGCAGGAAGAGCAGAAGAGAGACGATATGGAAGAACCATTTGAAGGCAGATCTGAATCGTTAGTGAATCGAAGGTGTGTCCTCAGCCTGTTTCTGTTCCTTGCGATATTTTCGCTTGGCGCGTCATGGGGAGCGGAGAAGCCAAATAAGGAGAGCCCAAGCGCGGCACAGCCTGCCAAGAACCAGCTACGCAATGCCTACTTCGGCGACCTGCACGTTCATACCAGCTATTCGTTGGACGCTTATGCCATGGGCAATCGCAACGATCCGCGCGTGGCCTATCGGTTTGGCCGGGGCGAGCCCATTAGCTTGGCCGGAGGAGTGCAAGGCCAACTCAAAGCGCCTCTCGATTTTATGGCGGTTACGGACCACGACGTCTGGCTGGGTGAGCTGTCGCTATGCCAGGACCCGAATGATCCAGCCTACAAAACTGAGGCGTGCCAGACCCTGCGTGCCTCCACGGAAGATCCAGTGAAAGGGCTGCGGGGAATGTGGGGCCTGGCGGCTCAAATGATGAAAAAACCTGCCGGCCGCAGTGCCGAGGTCTGCGGCAGCTCCGAAGCCAATGAGGACAACAAGTGCTTCCAGCGGGCGCAAAGTATTTGGCAGCAGATTCAAAAAAATGCGGATGAATTCTATGAGCCCGGTAAATTTACTACTTTCGCCGGATACGAATGGTCCGCCGGATTCAAACGCGTGGGAATGCTGCATCGCAACGTGATTTTCCGGGGCGGGCAGGTTCCACAGGCAGTTTACAGTTCAGTGGATTTAAACAATTCTCCGGAGCGTCTCTGGCAATGGCTGGAAAAGGCCTGCACCGGAGATTGCCAGGTAATCTCCATTCCGCACAACACGAACTTTGGCTGGGGCATTGCTCTTGCTTCCAACAATAGCGATGGGACTCCATTCACCACAGAAGGGTTGACCCGCCGCGCCAAAACCGAACCGGTGGTTGAGCTTTTCCAGAACAAGGGCAACTCGGAGTGCTCCCCCGGCCTGGGCACAAACGACGAACAGTGCAACTTCGAGCAACTCTTTAAACCCTGCCAGCCAGGAGAGGACGCTTTCTGCGCGGTCGCCAGCAATTATGTACGCAATGCCCTCAAGACCGGGCTGGTGTTGCAAGACCAGTTCGGGGTGAACCCGTTCAAATACGGTTTCATCGGCAGCACGGATACGCATTCGAGTACCGCGGGAGCCACCGAAGAAGGAAATTGGACCGGCACGACGTCGCTCGGCGACAACCGGCCGGAGACCCGCCTTAACCACACCGTAGGGCCGGAATTTCCCATTAAGTCGGTCTTAAACAATCCCGGCGGACTGGCCGGAGTATGGGCGGACGAGAACACGCGGGAATCGATTTTTGATGCGCTGAAGCGTCGCGAATCGTTTGCCACCAGTGGAACTCGCATTCGGGTGCGGTTCTTCGGCGGCTGGAATTACCCCTCCGATCTACATCGCCATCATGACTTAGTGGAACAGAGCTACCGCACCGGCGTTCCAATGGGCGGAGATCTTCCCTCGAAACCGGGCCAGGTCAAAGCGCCTCGATTCGTTGCCTGGGCCACAAAAGATCCGAACAGTGCAAATCTGCAAAAGATCCAAATCGTTAAGGGATGGGCGGAGGGTGGCCAGACTCACGAGGCGGTCTACGACATAGCCTGCGCTGATGGGCTGAAGCCGGACAAAAAGGCTCACTACTGCGCCGACAACGGCGCCAAAGTCAATGTGACGGATTGCAGTTACTCCAGCAGCAAAGGTGCGGCGGAACTTTCTGCGACTTGGACGGATCCGCATTTCAACCCGGTGGACAAGGCCTTCTATTACGTCCGCGTACTTGAAAACCCGACTTGCCGCTGGAGCACTTATGACGCCCATCGGGCGAACGTGAAGCTGCCGGAGGATGTGCCTCCCACGATTCAGGAGCGGGCCTGGAGTTCTCCGATCTGGTTCACGCCGGCAGGGAATGACTCCAAAATCGCCCGGAAATGAAATTCGAATTCATACAGAACAAATTCTTGGAAATCGAGGAAACAGTATGTCCAATCTATCTGAAGTGACGCGGCGAAAATTTCTTTGGCTGGCCGGAATCGGCACTGCGTCGGTTGGGGCATTGTCATTGATACCTCCTGCCTTTGGTGCAGATTCCGACGATCCTCTGACAATCGCTCAAGAGGCCTACATCTGGGGCCTGCCCGCCGTTTGCATACGCTGGTATTTTGAGTGGGCACGCCAGAACAATATTCCTCTCAACCGGTTCACGGGAAATCCTAACTTGTCCGTGCCCGCCGACAAGGCGGTTGGGCCATGCATGAATCTGCTTTACGGATTTGCGTTCCTTGACGTTGCGCAGGAACCGCTCGTCCTGCATGTTCCGGAAACCAATGACCGCTACTACTCCGTCCAGTTGATCGATGAGTACTCGAATGATTTTTCTTATGTCGGTCGGCGCGCTACCGGGACCAAAGAAGGCAAGTATTTGATTGTGGGTCCGTCGTGGAAAGGGAAAGTCCCCGCAGGCCTGAAGAAGATCGAATCTCGAACCAACCGTATCTTTGTTTTGACGCGCACGCTTGTCGAAGGGGATGACGATCTTCCGGCTGCGCAGGCGATCCAAAAACAATACGCTCTGGCTCCCCTCAGCGCGTATCCGCGTATTCATTTGAAAGATTTGTATTTCCTGCAAACGATTCCGATCCC
>Ga0070765_100003235_pt1 | contig 10424 bp, 8 predicted proteins | sample HubBroMetageWFT5_FD_71516 | JGI IMG/M metagenome (GOLD analysis project Ga0070765, IMG submission 71516) | Warmed and freeze-thawed soil microbial communities from the Hubbard Brook experimental Forest, New Hampshire - Hubbard Brook CCASE Soil... | ecosystem: Environmental > Terrestrial > Soil... | reverse complement strand
GATGACCAACTGCGGCAGATTGCGGGCGATGGCACGGGACCAATCCCGACGTGCCGTCCCGGCACCAACTGCAATGATGACCAACTGCGGCAGATTGCGGGCGATGGCACGGGACCAATTCCGACGTGCCGTCCCGGAACTAACTGCAGCGAGGATGATCAACTGAAACAGATCGCGTCTCAGACCGGTGACGCGCGCGTGAAACTCGAAGGTTTATTTGGGAGTAATGAGAAGATTCCTGCCGAACTGTCCTAATCGTGTCGGATCAATTTGGCCCAAAGAGGGTGTAAGTTGCGCCTAAAAGATCCATTAAGCATAGATTAGGTCGGTAACCTTGGGGGTTACGAAGTTCGAAGTAACAATTGATCTTGTTTCGCATGGCCATCGGCTATACCATTAGCATGCTGCTATGCGAGTGCACACGATTGATTACGTGCTGTGGTGTCTCACGCCCGTCCTCATGACGGCGATCGTGGCATCGATGTACCGGCGCGGACTGCATCGCCAATTCCCGTTCTTCTTCAACTACGCTGTTTTTCAAATCGTGACGTTCACAGTGGAGTTTTCGCTCCACAAGTGGGTCAACTATTACTACGTTTATTGGACGTTCAGCGCGCTTAGCGTCATCGTGACCTTCGCGGTCTTGCAGGAGATTTTCAAGGACGCCTTTCGCCCATATGAAGCCCTGCGCGATTTGAGCGTCATCCTCTTTCGCTGGTGTGCGCTCGTAGTCCTGCTGGTTGGCGGCATGTGGGCGATCACTTCGTGGCAGGGAAGCCAGATAGACAATGTCACGAACGGGATCCTCTTGATCGACCGTACGATGCGCATGATGCAGTGCGGGCTCGTGTTCTTCATGCTGTTGTTCAGCGAGTATCTGGGAATTTCACGGCGAAATGTGCTGTTTGGAATTTCCGTCGGGTTCGGGTTCTTTGCTGCCGTCCACATGCTCGTAGCGGCCGCTTTGGCTCATCACACAATCTTCTCGAAGCATGTGCTGAGCAGGATCAGCGGCCTTGCGTACGCTATGACTATGCTGGTGTGGCTGGCGTACACGGCGCTCCCCATGAAGGAACGCGGTGCTGTTAAGGCCACAGCCGCTGCGTCGCAAAAATGGGACTACGCGCTGGAAGATGCGCGCAATGCGGCTCCGGTGGAGAGCATGTTAGACAACATGGACCAGACTGTTGAGCGCTTGCTCTATCACCGGCATTCGGACGCTAAAGCTGCAGTCGCCACCCGCCGCTAACCATTCCTGGTTGAATGACTGCCGCCGCTCTCTTCGCGGCGGTTTCGCTTTTTGCGAGAACGAGTCCGAAAGTACTACTCCAATAGTTGGCCGTGCCGTCCGGGTCGAGAGGAATATGCCGTCCCCGCCCTGCGGCCCCCTAGACAGGCGTCTTGGTTTTTCGCGGCGGATTGAAGAAGGGCAACTGTCGGACCGTCGCGGTTGCACGATGCCTCACTGCTTCGACAGTCAATTCGATCTGCAGTTTGCTGCCCGCCTTGGCATGCTCCGGCTCAACGCTGGCGAGCGCGATCAATTGCTTCAACAGCGGAGACCACGTGGTGGAAGTTGCTTTCCCCACCTGATCGCGTCCGCGATAGACGGGCACATGGACGCGCGATGCCGTCGCTGGAGTCTGCGGCGGAAGCCCGGCATCATCGAACAATGTCTCTACTTCGTTCCAGTCGATCTCGAGTCCTACTAGCACGCGCTCGGGCCCGCGTTTATTTTCTTTCATCAGAGCTGGTTTTCCGATGAAGTTGTCTTTCTCCAGATGCACCAGCTTGCCCAGCCCGATCTCATACGGCGTGAACTTCTGCGAGGCAATCAGGGCCTTCTTGCTGCTGACGTAATCAACGTCGGCCAGGATTAGCCCAGCCTCGATCCGCGCCACGTCGAGCGCCAGCATGCCGGTCGGATGAATGTCGAAACCACGTCCTGCTTCCATCAGCGCGTCCCACACTTTCACCGCATCCTGCCAGGGGATCCATATCTCGTAGCCGAGATCGCCCGTGTATCCGGTACGCGAGATGTCCACCGGTACTCCAGCAATCTTTCCGCTTGTCTTGCGGAAGTACTTCAGGTTCTCGATGTCGGCTTCTGCTACGCTTTTCAGCAATCTGCCTGACGTCGGGCCCTGCAACGCCAAGGCGGCCAGTTGCTCGGTGATGTCTTCGATCTGCACGTCGAAGCCAATCGAGTTCTGCCGGAACCATCTCAGGTTGGGATCGGCGGCGGTCCAGCGATAGCAATTTTCTTCGAGGCGCGTGATCGTGCCGTCGTCGATGACCTTGCCATCCTCATCGCACCAGCAGCAATAGATCACCTGGTTCACAGCGACCTTGTTGATGTCGCGCGCCAGCAGCCGGTTGACGAAGCGCGTAGCGTCGCGCCCGCTGATCAGGTACTTGAACAGCGGCGTCACGTCGATGAGGGCGGCCGCGTTGCGAATGGCGTTGTACTCGTGCTCATGATGCGTCTCGTAAACGCTGACCGCGTAGAAGCCCGACCACTCCCGATAGTTCAGGCTGGTGCAGAGGGGAAGCGTGCGTTCATGGACCGCTGTACCGATGGGCAAGTGAATTCCTCGCAGCAGTGGATCAGCGCGGATTATAGCGGCGCGCGCGAGCCGGCCGCAAGGACGCGAAACCGCTACCGCTTAGTCGCTCCGTATCCGCCGCGCTACAGACAAACCCTCTGCGCGCCATTTAGAATGGCGCTTCCTTAATTGCTACACCTTCATTTCGCAAGGATCCTATGGCTTCCAACGCATCCGGAAAGTATGACGCCATCGTAATCGGCGGTGGACACAACGGCCTGGTCAACGCCGCCTACTTGGCCCGGGCGGGCAAGAAAGTTCTGGTGCTCGAGCGCCGGCACATACTCGGCGGTGCCGCCTGCACCGAAGAAATCTTTCCCGGCTTCAAGTTTTCTGTCTGCTCCTACGTCGTTTCGTTGCTGCGGCCCGAGATCATTCGCGAGCTCGATCTGCCGCGTCACGGTCTTGAGATTCTCCCTCTGGACGGCACGTTCACTCCGATGCCCAACGGCGACTATCTCTGGCGCGTCAACGATCACGGCCAGACGCGCCGCGAAATTGCGCGCCACTCCAAGTTCGACGCCGAAGCTTACGAGGAGTTCGGCAAAGCCATGCTGCAGATGTGCCGTTTCGTGAAGCCCATCCTCAGCATGGTTCCGCCCGACCCCACCACGCTCAACCCCAAAGACCTGATGAAGCTGCTCTTCCTGGGCCGCCGCTTCAAAGACCTCAACGGCGAAGACAAGTACAACCAGGTGCAGCTCATGACCATGAGCGCGATCGATTTTCTCGACCAGTGGTTCGAGACCGACGTGCTCAAGGCCACCATGTCAGCCTCGGGAATCATCGGGACATTTCTCGGCGTGCGCTCGCCCGGTACCGCCTACGTGCTCCTGCACCACTACATGGGCGAGATCGACGGAGCATTTCGCGCTTGGGGTTTCGCGCGTGGAGGAACCGGCGCCATCTCCAATGCCATTGCCGACGCCGCCCGTGAAGCCGGCGTGGAAATCAAAACGCAGGTGGCGATCGCGCAGATTCTGGTTAAAGACGGCAAAGCAGTCGGCGTTGCCACCACTACCGGCGACGAGTACTACGCGCCCATCATCTCGTCGAGCGTCGACCCCAACCTCACGTTCCTCAAGATGATCGACGCCAAGCATTTGCCCGACGATTTCCGCCAGGAAGTGAAGCGCTACAAATTCCGCGGCTCATCCGGCAAAGTGAACCTCGCACTCGACGCGCTGCCCAACTTCACCTGCCTCCCGGGAGCAGGGAAGCACCTCCGCGGCGCGATCTCGATCTCTCCCAGTGTCGATTACATGGAGCGCGCCTACGATGACGCCAAGTACGGGGGCTACTCACGCCGCCCCTACATCGACATGGTGATCCCCAGTCTCACCGACCCGTCCGTAGCGCCTCCAGGAAAGCACGTGATGTCGTGCTTCGTGCAGTACGCGCCTTACAAGTTAAAAGAAGGCACGTGGGACGAGAAGAAGAAAGAGTTCGGCGATAACGTCATCAACACCATCGCCGAATTCGCGCCCAACATCAAAGACATCATCGTCGGCCGCCAGGTCGTCACGCCGCTCGACCTCGAACGCGAGTGGGGACTGACCGAAGGCAACATCTTTCAGGGCGAGCTCACGCTCGAGCAACTGTTCTTCTTGCGCCCCGTGCCGGGCTACGCGCAATACAAAACGCCCATCAAGAACCTGTGGATGTGCGGCTCCGCCACGCATCCCGGTGGCGGCATCATGGGCGCGAACGGCCGCCTCGCCGCGCAGGAAATCCTGAAGCATTCGAAGGGAAGCAAGTAGGCCATGGCCGAGACGCGCGACATCGTCATCATCGGTGGGGGACACAACGGGTTGATCGCGGCCTTCTATCTCGCCCAGGCCGGATTCAAGCCGCTCATCCTCGAACGCCGTCCCCAAGCGGGCGGATGTGCCATCACCAGCGAATGTCATCCGGGGTTCCGCTGCTCGACGCTGGCGCACGCCACCGGACCGGTGCGTCCAGAGATCATCGCCGACATGAAGCTCGAGAGCCACGGCCTGCGCACCTACACGCCCGAGGTACGCGTGCTCTCTCTCGCCCAGTCGGGACAGAACCTTGCGCTCTATTCCGACACTGGCCGCACGCAGCAGGAGATCGCCAAGTTTTCCACTAAGGAAGCCGCCAACTACGCGGAGTTTCAGAAGGCGCTCGCCAACATCGCCGTCGTCATCGATCACCTGATGCAGATGACTCCGCCCGACATCGACGACCCCGCGTCTGCCAACGTCTGGGACCTGCTGCTGACGGGGCGCAAAATTCGCGGCCTCGGCGACAAAGACTTGTACCGCCTCTTGCGCTGGGCGCCTATGGCCGTCGCTGATTTGGTGGCGGAGTGGTTCGAGAACGAGCTGCTGCGCGGGACGATCGCTGCCCAAGGAATCTTCGGCACGTTTCTCGGCCCTTGGTCCGCCGGTTCAAGCGCGTCTTTGCTCTTGCGCGCCGCCTCTGACGGCAACCCCGCAGGTGGAGCGACCTACGTCATGGGCGGAACCGGCGCGCTCACCACCGCAATGGCGATCGCGGTGCAAGCTGCCGGAGTGGAAATCCGCACTAACGCTGAGGTCACGCATATCAACGTGAAAGACGGCCAGGCCGTGGGAGTCGTGCTCAGCAACGGCGACGAAATCGACGCGCGCGCTGTCGTCTCCAATGCCGACCCCAAGCGCACGCTGCTCGGCATGGTTGATCCGCAGCATCTCGCGCCCAGCTTCCTGCAACGGCTGCAACACTACCGCATGAATGGTACTGTCGCCAAGGTGAACCTTGCGCTCAACGCTTTGCCTTCGTTCGCGGGCGTTGAGGGCAACGCAGCCTCGCTGCTCGGTGGCCGCATTCAAGTTTCTCCTGACGTGGACTACCTCGAGCACGCCTTCGACGCCTCGAAGTATGGCGAGTTCTCCGAGCATCCTTATCTCGAAGCCACGATTCCCACGCTGCAAGATCCTTCGCTCACGCCCGCCGGCAAGCATGTGATGTCGATCTACATGCAGTACGCGCCGTACAAGTTGCGCGATAACGACTGGGATTCGCAGCGCGACGCGCTCGGTGACGTGGTGATCAACACCCTGGCGGAGTACGCTCCCGACCTGCCCGGCACGATCGAAGCCCGCGAGGTCATCACCCCCAAAGACTTGGAGCAGACCTACGGCCTCACTGGCGGACACATCTTCCACGGCGAACTGGCACTTGATCAGCTCTTCACCATGCGTCCGCTGCTCGATTGGGCTCAGTACCGCACACCTGTCGCGGGCCTTTATTTATGCGGTTCCGGAACGCATCCCGGCAATGGGTTGACCGGCGGATCGGGAGCCAACGCCGCGCGCGAGATCGCGAAAGACCTGCGCAAGAAGTAATCGCCTTGGGTTCGGACTAGACGTCAGGACATAATCTTGGATATGACGACCCCGCCCTACGCTTCGCTGACGCGAAGCGTAGAACGGGGCACCCGCCGTCTTACAGGGAAGCTCGTGCTCCAGGTCCGCGCCCGTCTCTAGGGCGCTAACCGTGGAGGCTGCGACTACATCCCCCTCTTCAAATCTCCCGCCAGCAACCGGTGAAATAAATGTTCCCCCGCCTCCCGCCGCACCGACAACCGTCCCGCGCCATACGCGCGCGAATGTAGTCCCCGCTGCACCGACTCGCAGATTCCCACGTCTTCGTCATTCACCCGCTCGCCCACTGCGATGCTTTGGCGATTGCGCTCGGCAGAGGCGTCGCTCACGTCGTCGAAGTAAAAATCAAAGATCACCGTGCAGCGGTCTACACCGTCCGGCAGGATTAGGTTGGTGTCCATGTATCCCCGGTAAAGATTGATCATGAAGTTGGGATAGTGCCAGAAGTACCACGCGCGATCGCCCTGCCGTGTCGCTGAAGTCGCAGCATCCATTTCCGACGAAACCATCGGACTCGACTGCAAACAATACCGATCCTCGTTCTCAATGGTGTACTGCTTGTACTCGAGCACGCTGTTGAGCGCCTTGTGCAGATGCGGCACATGGTAGCCGCCGTCGAGATAGTTATCGACAAACACCTTCCAATTGCATCCCATCGAATACACTCGACGCTCGAAGAAATGCATCGACGCCAGATTTAGCGGCGCAACCCGCGCAACCACCCCACCCAGAAAATCCGAAAGCGGCGCGGCACGCAGATCGAGGTTCACAAACACAAACTGCTCCCATACAGCACACTGCACGGCAACCAGCCCGTTCTTTGCGCGATCGAATCCGCACACGCCTTCAAACTCAGGCGCGCCCTTCAGCGCGCCGTCAAGACCATAGCTCCAGCCGTGATACGGACAGCGAAAGATCGTCGCATCGCCGGCAGCTTCCGTCACTACCGCCGCTGCGTGATGGCGGCACACGTTGTAAAACGCGCGCAACTCACCGTCAGCCGAGCGCACGACAACCAGCGGCTCGCCTGCAAGTTGGGTTGTGACAAACTGTCTCGGACGCTGCAACTGGTCGGCTCGCGCCACCACCTGCCAGGTCCCACCGAAGACACGCGCCCGCTCCAGCCGCGCGATACGCTCATCCACGTACCACGCAGCGGGAATGGTAGAAGCCTCCGCCAGCGGGCTCTCATCATTGTAGGAGTGCAGGATTTCGTGCAGCGGCAAGTCCATCGGGCCTCCCGAGATGTTCGCGGGAGGCCATGATAACAGGCGCGTCGTGGTGAGTTAAGCTCGCGGTGGAGACCCGATTGCGCCCCGCAACACGGTGACGAACTGGTCGATCATCTGGTCTCTGTTGCCGTTCAGGGCGGCGGCGCGATAAAAGAGTTCCGGATCGATTTCCTCGGTCAGCAAAAAGTCGTGCATGTGCTCGAAAGTGCACTCCAGCATCTTCCTGATGAGCGACTGATCGACATCGGTGCGGACCTCGCCGCGATCGATCCCCATCTGCACAAACGCCGCCATCCCTAGCGGGTCCTCAATGGCAACAAAGCTGACAATGCGTTTCTTCAGAGTAAGGTCCGAGCCGTAGTTGCCCAGCAGAACCACGCGATAGGGAACGCGATATTTCTCCAGGAACTGCGACGCCAGCGAAAGGCGATGGCGCGCCACAGCAAAGAAACCCGCCTCCTTGACCTCCGACGGGACCTCGAGATAGGGCGGCAACGACCGCAGCGCCGACTTGTAGGCCTCAAAAAACAACCCATCCTTGCTGCCGAAGTGCTGGAACACGGATCCTTTGGCAATGCCCAACTGGTTCGCCATTTCGCCCATGTGGGCCGCCTCGTAACCGTTTTCGGCGAAGTGACGCATCGCGGTATCGAGGATGAGCGAGCGCTTCTGGACCGAGCGCTTCACGGGCGCCTGCATAAAAGTCGTGCCGTCGTTCATCGTGTGGTCGGGCATACGAACTCCTATCGCCTTGCGATGGGGTGACTTCAGCCTTGCCTTTCGGGGTCCCAACTGCGGCATGCATTCGCGAACACGGACGAAGCTGCGCACACGTTCGTTCTTGCGCGAATCATAAACTATTTCTGGCGCACCGCGACACGGTCGCCGAAATAATCGCTGAGCGTGGCAAAACTACGGTTGTAGTAGAAGCGGACGCCCTTCGAGTTCGCGAATCTCCGCGGCATCACACCGCCTGGCGTTTCCCAACCTCACAAAAAGGTTGACGCGGCGGGGCGGGCGTGTTTCCTTGTCGGAATGTACTCCCAAGCCCTCCAAATCGAAGTTGTGCAGGCTACGCCCGCCGATGTTGGCGCCGCGGCCCCCTTGTTTGATGCCTACCGGCAGTTTTACAAGAAGCCATCGAACCAGGAAGCAGCGCGCCGTTTCCTGTTTGCTCGCCTCAGTAAAGGTGAGTCGGTGCTCTTCCTCGCCCTTCACCAACACGACGCCGTCGGATTCGTACACCTTTATCCAGTGTTCTCCTCGACAAACCTCACGCGCCAATGGATCCTCAACGACCTGTACGTGGTTCCAGACGCGCGCAAGCATGGCGTCGCGCACGCGCTGATGGATCGCGCCCGCCAGTTTGCCGAGAGCACGCAGGCCGACGGACTGACGCTCGAGACTGCTACCGGCAATCTCACCGCACAACGGCTCTACGAACGGCTCGGCTGGAGGCGCGACGAAGAGTTTTACCGTTACTTCCTGGCGGTCTGATCCCTGGCGCGTTTTACAAACCGGAAATCCCGCAGGGACAGTAGTTGTCCCCCTTTCTTCGTCGTATGAAACAATCCTCCCCATCCATGAACGCCGCGGCGCCAGTACAGCCACCCGACTCCGCCCACCCCAAGCGCGTCTTGGGTTTCCGCGACCTCGTCATGTTCTATGTGGTCACGACCCTGAGCCTCCGCTGGATCCCCGTCGCTGCGAGCGTCGGTCCAAGTTCCATCGTGATCTGGATCATCGGCCTGCTCACCATCTTCATTCCGCTTGCGCTGTGCGTCATGGAACTCTCCTCGCGTTATCCGCAAGAGGGCGGCCTCTATCTCTGGACCAAGCGCGCGTTCGGCGACTTCCCGGCGTTCCTCACCGGCTGGATTTACTGGACCAGCAACCTACCCTACTTTCCCGCCGTGCTTTACTTCGCCGCCAGCAATGCGCTCTACATCGGCGGCACACGGTGGAACGCCTGGCAGCGCAGTCCACTCTACTTCATTGCCTTTTCGTTTTTCGGCATCGGCCTCGCGTTGGCCCTCAACGTCGTTGGCCTCAACATCGGCAAGTGGCTCAGCAACATCGGCTCGCAGGGCACGTGGATTCCGGTCGGCCTGTTGTGCGCCGTCGGGTTCGTGGCGTGGATGAGATTCGGCTCTGCTTCCAGTTTCGACGCGGCCAGCATGACGCCTTCGCTCAACCCGGGGATGTTCGGCGTGTGGGCAACTCTGCTTTACGCCTTCAGCGGCGCCGAGGCGGCGTCATTTATGGGCGACGAAATCAAAGACGCGCGCCGCACCGTTCCGCGCGCCCTCATCGTCGCGGGCTTCATCATCACCGCCGGCTACATTCTTGGGACGATCGCCATCCTGGTTGCTCTGCCCACATCGCAGGTCAACAACATGGAAGGCATCATGCAAGCTATAACCAGCGCCGCCGCGCGCGTGGGCTGGTACGGCATCGGCCCCGCCGTCGCACTGCTCATCTGTCTCGCCAATCTCGGAGGAGTGGGCGCATATCTGGCCGCCCTCGCGCGCATTCCGTTCGTCGTCGGAATCGACCGCTACCTGCCGCCCGCCTTCGGACGAGTGCACCCGAAATGGGGAACACCCGCAGCGTCGCTGATTACGCAGGCCGTTTGTTGCCTGGTATTCATCGTGCTCGGACAGGCGGGCAGCACGGTCCACGGAGCCTACCAGGTGCTGGTCACCATGACCATCATCACCAACTTCGTGCCGTATTTGTTTATGTTCGCGGCGATGATCCGCCTGCAGCGCGAACCCATCGAGCCGGGAGTGATCCGCGTTCCCGGCGGCAAACCCGTTGCCACTGTCCTCGCTCTCGTCGGCATGGTGACCACCTTCCTGGTCATCGTTGCGTCAGTGGTCCCCGACCCCGGCGAACCCAACAAGTTTCTCGCCGTGGCGAAGATAATTTTCTTCAGCGTGCTGCTAATTGGTGGGGGTATGTTGCTGTACGCCGCTGGAAGAAGGCGCGCCAGGGTCGGTTGATTGGCTAGTCTCGTCCCGTAGCATGCTGCCCACTCACTCTTCAGAAAAATCTGTTATACATAACTACAACACTAATCAACGTGTTATATGTTATTTATAATGTGCTAGTTAGATAGACTGCTGTAGATTTTGTATGCTGTTATACATAATTATAACACCACATCACTATAAGGCGACCTCGTGATGAGA
>Ga0070765_100003233_pt1 | contig 10426 bp, 7 predicted proteins | sample HubBroMetageWFT5_FD_71516 | JGI IMG/M metagenome (GOLD analysis project Ga0070765, IMG submission 71516) | Warmed and freeze-thawed soil microbial communities from the Hubbard Brook experimental Forest, New Hampshire - Hubbard Brook CCASE Soil... | ecosystem: Environmental > Terrestrial > Soil... | reverse complement strand
AGCGGCATCCGCGTAGCCGCCGTCTCCACCGGCTTCCCCGCCGGCCTCTCTCCCCTCGCCGAACGCGTCGACGAAATCCGCCGCTCAGTCGAAGCCGGCGCCGATGAAATCGACGTAGTCATCACCCGTGCCCACGTCTTCGCCGCAAAATGGCAAGCCCTCTACGACGAAATCGCCTCCTTCAAACACGCCTGCGGCCCCTCCCACATGAAAGTCATCCTAGGCACCGGCGATCTCCTCACTCTCCGCAACGTCGCCCGCGCCAGCGTAGTGGCCATGATGGCCGGCGCCGACTTCATAAAAACCTCCACCGGCAAGGAGCCCGTAAACGCAACTCTCCCGGTCAGCTTAGTAATGACCCGCGCCATTCGTGAATACGCGAATCAAACGGGTTTTGCCGTAGGCTTCAAGCCCGCCGGCGGCATCCGCACCGCCAAACAATCCCTGGAATGGCTCGCCCTAATGAAAGACGAACTAGGCCCTGGGTGGCTAAAATCCGACCTCTTCCGTTTCGGCGCCAGCGGCATGCTAGCCGACATCGAACGCCAACTAGAACACCACGCCACCGGCCGCTATTCCGCCGACTACCGCCACCCCATCGCCTAACAAAATTCTGTCGCGATCATTTTTTCCTGTAGGGGAGGGGCTTGCCCCTCCCTCTTCTCTGTGCTCTCTGTAACCCCTGGGTTAAAACAAACCTCAACACGGCCGAGGTCGGTCCGTAGAAGCAAACCGCCAATCTCTCTCCTCCGTTCTCCCGATTTTCCATTACAATCAACTCACACCCATGAGCATCGTAGAAAAATTCGTAACCATGGACTACGGCCCCGCCCCCGAAGATCCTCGCGAAGCCGTCGCCTGGCTCGACAAGCACCACCGCCGCTTCGGCCATTTCATAAATGGCGCCTGGCAATCTCCGCAAGAGGCAAGGTATTTCGACACCACCGATCCCTCCACAACCGAAAAACTAGCCGAAGTCGCGCAAGGCTCCCCCGCCGACATCGACGCCGCCGTAAAATCCGCGCGCAACGCGCTACCGCAATGGCAATCTCTCACCCCACACGCCCGCGCCCGCTATTTGTACGCCCTAGCCCGCCAAATCCAAAAACATTCCCGCCGCCTAGCCGTCCTGGAAACTCTCGACAACGGCAAACCCATCCGCGAAAGCCGCGACATCGACATCCCGCTAGTAGCCCGCCACTTCTATCACCACGCCGGCTGGGCCCAACTCCTCGCTCAAGAATTCCCCGGCCACGAAGCCTGCGGAGTCGTCGGCCAAATCATCCCCTGGAATTTCCCATTACTGATGCTCGCCTGGAAAATCGCCCCAGCTCTAGCCACCGGCAACACAGTCGTTCTAAAGCCCGCCGAATTCACCCCGCTAACCGCCCTAGCCTTCGCCGAAATTTGCCAAGAGATCGATCTACCCCCCGGCGTAGTCAACATCGTCACCGGCGACGGCCAGACTGGCGAAGCCCTGGTCGCCCACCCCGACGTCGACAAAATCGCCTTCACCGGTTCCACCGAAGTCGGCCGCGCCATCCGCAAAGCGACAGCCTCATCTCACAAGAAGCTTTCTCTCGAACTAGGCGGCAAATCCCCCTTCATTATTTTTGAAGACGCCGACCTCGACTCCGCCGTCGAAGGCCTGGTCGACGGCATCTGGTTCAACCAAGGCCAAGTCTGCTGCGCCGGTTCCCGCCTCCTCATGCAAGAAAGCATCGCCGACCAGCTCATCGCCAAAATCTGCGACCGCATGAACACCCTCCGCGTCGGACCGCCCCTCGACAAAGCCATCGACATCGGCGCCATCATCGCCCGCGTCCAACTCGACCGCATCCAGCGCCTGGTCGACCAAGGAGTAGCCGAAGGCGCCACCTGCTGGCAGCCAAGCATTCCCATGCCCTCGCGCGGCCTCTATTTCCCGCCGACTCTTCTAAGCAACGTCCATCCCACTAGCATCGTCGCCCAACAAGAAATCTTCGGCCCCGTCCTGGCCGCCATGACTTTCCGCACTCCCACCGAGGCCGTCGAGCTAGCCAACAACACCGCCTACGGCCTAGCCGCGTGCGTCTGGAGCGAAAGCATCAACGTCGGGCTCCACGTCGCGTCACAAATCAAAGCCGGCGTCGTCTGGGTCAACTGCACAAATCTTTTCGACGCCAGCTGCGGCTTCGGCGGCTACCGCGAAAGCGGCTACGGCCGCGAAGGCGGCCGCGAAGGCCTCCAAGAATATTTAGAGCCAACTTGGTTCAAAAACGCCCCGCAACTCCACCCGCGTCCCCTAGCGATCGATCAACCTCCTGCACAATTGACCGAATCCGCCAACTCTTCGACGTCGCCCCCCTTTAGCCCAGAAATTGATCGCACCGTAAAACTCTTCATCGCCGGCAAACAAGCCCGCCCCGACTCCGGCTACAGCACGCCAGTCCACGCCGCCGACGGCCGCCTCCTAGGCGAAGTCCCCCTAGGCAATCGCAAGGACATCCGCAACGCCGTCGAAGCCGCCCGTAAGGCTACAAGCTGGCCCAAAGCCACCGCCCACACCCGCGCCCAAGTCCTCTACTACCTCGCGGAAAATCTCTCCCAACGCCGCGAAGAAATCGCCCAACGTCTCTCCGATGTTGTCGGCAAACAACAAGCCGATTCAGAAGTCTCCGCCAGCATCGAACGCATCTTTTCCTACGCCGCCTGGGCCGACAAATACGAAGGCACCATCCACAACCCCCCGTTCCGCAACGTCACCCTAGCCATGCAAGAACCCATCGGCACCATCGGCATCCTCTGCCCCGCGGAAGCCCCGCTCTTAGGTTTCCTCTCCGCAGTGATGCCCGCCATCGCCGTAGGCAACACCGTCATCGCCGTCCCCAGCGAAATCTACCCCCTAATCACCGCCGACCTCTACCAACTCTTCGAAACCAGCGACCTCCCCGCCGGCGCCGTAAACATCGTCACCGGCCGCCCCGCCGAACTCCTCAAAACGCTAGCCGAACACGACGACCTCGACGCCCTCTGGTGCTTTGCCGACGCCCCCACCTGCGCTACCTCCAAATCCCTCTCCATCGGCAACCTAAAACAAGTCTTCACCAACGAAGGCCGCTCCATCGACTGGTTCAACCCCACCCAATCCGAAGGCCGCTTCTTCCTCCAACACGCCACCCAAATCAAAAATATCTGGGTCCCCTACGGAGAATAGGAGCTCCCAGTAAAGACGTAGTTTCCCTATCATTTTAAGTTTCAACTCTGTAAACACGCACACTTACCGAACTGCACGCGAGCGCTAATTTGTCTTATCCTTTTACGAATGCTACAAATTGATCCCTCTTCCGCAGCTGCCATTCAATCGGAACTCTTGTCCGGCGAGAGCTTCGTCTGGGCGGGACAGCCCAAGTCTTCCGTCATTTTTCATAAGGAAGACGCTTACTTGATTCCCTTCAGTTTTCTTTGGGGTGGCTTTGCTATTTTCTGGGAAGGTAGCGTCGCAGGGTTTTGGGGAACCCGGGATAATCACCATCAGTGGACGTTCGGAATCTTGTGGGGCATCCCTTTCGTCTTGCTCGGACAATACTTCATCTGGGGTAGGTTCTTCTACGTTGGCTGGCTAAAAGGACGTACACATTACGCAGTGACAAATCGCCGGGTTATCGTGGTGCAGCAAGGCTGGAGACGGCAAATGGCCTTTGCCTATATTGACTCACTGCCCGCGCTAATTAAGGAAGGCGGCTCAAGTGGAATCGGCACTTTGCGTTTCGGCCCGACTAATCTCACGTCGTCCAGCCGCCGTTCGTCCGCTTCATGGAATTCGTTAAGTATTGGAGGTGCGCCCGTGTTCGTCGACATTGAGGACGTCGAATCCATTTATAGACTGGTGTGCGATCTGCGAGACAAGGCGCGTACAGCCAAACCAACTTTCTAAGAGGGATGCCGGTCCTCCACGTCTCGGGTTTACGCTCTGGGTTTTCTCCTCAATGCCCGCGAACTTCAGCCTTCACACCGTCGATTATCATTTCCCCTCGTCCGCTGACGGCCCATAAATCGCCGGCACTTTCTCCTCATTAAGCCGCAAATAAACCGTAAGTTGCCCCCGATGATGCGCCATGTGGTTGAGCACGCCATCTCGAATCGCCACATACCGCGGCTGCTCGCTCATCAACTTGCCCGCCGCCAGCATCCGCCACTTCGTATTCAGAAGACGATCGTCGTTAGTCTTTTGCAAAACTTCGCGCCCCTTCTTCAAGCTGCTCTCGAACTGTTCCAACAAGTCTTTGCGCGTCTTCCACGGCTGCGGCATGAACTTCGGCCCTCCCGCCGGCTTGATGTCCAATTCGTCCATATTCACCACCATGTCGATCCACGAGGGTATCGTTGCAACAATCGTCGCCAGATAACCGAGCGGCATCGACTTCTCGTGCGGTTTCCAGTCGTTCTTTCCTTCCGGCACACGTTCCAGTGTCTTGCGAATCCCCACAGCCTCGCGGTCAAGCTCCTCCAGCAATAGCTCTGTGATCTTCATCGTGCACTCCCCCCGTTTCTTAGATGCGGACCGCCCGAACGCAGGATTCGTGTCAATTCCCTATTCACGGAGCAAACTTTGGATACTTTGCGGCAATCCACCGCTCGACCAATTCGAAGAAATCTTTTGCTTCTTTGACGATCTCCTCCGCTTCCGTATGCGTCGCAACAGAAGCATGATCGTAGTCGATCACGTTTCGCTTACGTCGGCACGCCTCGAAGAAATCGAGCGTTTGCGTAGCGGATGCTCCTAGCGCCAGCCGCGCGGCCTCAAACGTTAGTTGGTGATGGCCTTGAGTCCCAGCGAGCCGGTATCCAGTGCAAACAATAGACATTTTCGCAGTCTGCAACGCCGCATTGTAGGCGGTAGCGAATCGACGGTCGTCCGACAATTCCTGAATGTCCGCATCCTCAAGGTCGCGAAGAATGACCGCCCGCAAATCGTCTAGTTCTCTCTTACTTGCCTTGTGGACGTGGACTCTGCCCTCGGCTTGTAGTTTTTTCCAGCTCATCCAGCGAACCCGCAATGGGGATCAGCTTACCTTTGAGCACGGAATTAAGAAAGCGATCCTGACCTTGCCGCTTGGCGAGCAACTCGCGTACCGAATACCGCGTTACATTCACCTCGCGCCTGAATCGCCGTTCGAGCCTCCGCAGCGCCGGAACAAGCTCCTTCATTCCAACAGCACCAACAATCAACAGATCGATATCGCTCGCTCCTCGCTCCTCTCCACGCGCAACGGAGCCATAAAGCGCCGCCCACTTAATCTTCCCGACGAATCGTTTAAGCTCGGTTTGGAGGGCGGGAACTATTCCCGCCGTTTTCGAAAGCAGCGCGCGCAGCTCGCTAAATACCGGAGCGGCCTTGTTAGCTCGGTAGTAAGTCCGCCGCCCATCCCGCATGCGTTCCAAAATCCCGCTTCTCGTGAGGCTCTCCACCTCCCGCTGAAGGCTTGAAGGAGATGTCCCCAGATGCCCAGCCAATTCCGATAGAAACCACGATTTCTCCGGCGCGAGCAGCGTCGCCGCCAATATCCCCTGTCGTACATCAGGGAAAAGCGCATCAAGAATTTGTGATCTACGCATTATGCGTATATATTTACGCAAATTACGTATTATGTCAATCAGGAATCAAAGTGCGGGTGCCCTCTTCTCTGCGCTTACTCAGCGCCCTCTGTGTCTCTGCGTTATCCTTTTCCTTCTTTTTTTCCCTTTTCTCTATCGCCCCTCCACAACGAAATTCTTATTGACACAGTAATACTAGTCTGTTGTAATTAATCCCGTTCAGTACTGCGCCTCGCCATCCGGCGAGGCGTTTTCTTTTTCAGGCCCATGTTGTACCGCCGGCATCCTGCCGGCTTTTTGCTTTTAGTGGCACGGGCTTCAGCCTGTGCTCTGTTCCATCACCAAATCCCAAAACTAAACTCTAAGGAGAAAACCATGCCATCTCTCAGTTCCAAGGACCGCGTGTCTCTATGCCGTTTCACTTTCGACGACGGCCGCCGTTGCCGCGCTCCCCGCATCTCCACCAGTCCCGACTTCTGTTTCTACCACGCCAAAAAAGAAGCCCAGTTCCGCGCCAACGAGAAAATCGGCAAAGATCTCGCGTTCTTCTTCTCCGGCGACTATCTCTCCGCCAACGACCTCAACACCGCCCTCAGTCGCGTCTTCGTCGCCGTAGCTCGCGGCGACCTGAAACCTCGCGCCGCACGCACTCTCGCCTACCTCGCCCAAACCATGCTGCAAACCCTCCATCTCGCCCAGAACGAATTCATCAGCGCCTGCGGCAACTCGGAGTGGCGCGACTCCGTCATCAACTCCATGAACGGCAATTACGAGTACCGCTTCCCTTCGCCCTCCCAATCCGCCCCGCCGCAACCCCAAACCCCAGCCCCAGCCTCGCCCCAGTCTCCAACTCCGCCCCCGCCAGCCGCTTGTCCTCCGGTTTACCCTGACGCAGGAAGCGAGCGTAGCGAAGGACCCCAGCTCGATTCCCCCTCACCAATCACCGCCGAGACCCACGCCGCCAGCGCCGAGCCAACGATTCCCACGCTACACGCAACCTCATCCCCTGTAGGGGCCGGGCTTGCCCGGCCCGAACCGCCGAACACCCGCGCCGCCTCCCAAAAAACCGCCGACCCAAACCAGCCCGCCACCCAAACTCCCAAACCCGCCGCCACTCCCGCGGCCCAATCTGCTCCTCCGCCTCCTCCGGCTACTCCGTCCCGGCCGGCAACCCAAACCCGCGATCCCTATGCCGTCCACTACGGCCCCAACTGCCGCCTCCTAGTCGACGGAAAACCCTTTTAGAATCAACACATGCACAACCATCTCGCAACCGCTGATTCTAGGCCACTTACAAGCACACTAAGTCCTTTATCAGCAACACTTACAAAAAACGGGGGAGGGGTAGGACGCTATGTTTAGCCGGAAGTCTTCGCAAGCCGCAGTGTAGGGGCACGATTCCTTGGCCTGAGCTAGAAGGCATCGTGCCCTCTTCGCCTGCCTTGCCAGCATCACTTCCCTGAACTGGAGGAAGACTGTGTCGCAGGAGCAGCCGCCGGAGCCGCATCCTTAATCAATATGGGCCATCGCGGAAACGCAAAGTTCCCCGCGACATCGTCAATCACATTCACCTGACAAACGTAAAGCCCCGGCTTCAGCGATTGCAGCGGCAGATCGATCTGAAACACAACCGCCTTCCGGTCCGGAGCCGTAACTTCCGTCGCAGCCACTTGCTTCGACTCGTAAACTTTAACGTTGCCCTGCAAAAATTCAATGCTGGTCAAAACGTGAATCGACTCGCGCGTTTCTTTGGAGTGCGGCGCCCGCGGCGCCGCTTCGCCACCGGCTGTCCCCGGCGCACCGCCTCCAGACTGTCCCGCAGCAGGAGGCGTCTCCGGCGCAGCAACGGCAACCTTGCCTTTAGCAGCGTCATAAATCTCATACTGCAAATACAAATGCTGGTCCCGCGTAAACACATGCGTCACATTCGGCACCAGCTGCGTCTGATCCTGAATCAACGGATTCGTGCCCTTTTTCTTCGGCGCATTCGTCACCGGCGCCCGCAAACTGCTCAGCACCACCGAACTCATTCGCAGCGGCGCCTTGCGCAAATCCGGCACCTGCACGTCCGTCTCAAACGATCCCATGCGCCCCGTCTGATTCTCGCGCACGATAAATTTCAGATGATAATTTCCAGGAGCTAGCACAAACCCCGTGTTGTACTGCACGTTCTTCCGCCGCACCTGCTGCGTGCTGTCCACCGCCAGTTTCACCGTGTCGCGAAGCTGCCCCACCGGCACCTTCCCGCCGCCGATGCGCACCTCTCCAATAATGTCGATGGTCGCGTTGTCTTTGTCCTTCTCCTGCACAAATGGAATTTGCGAACCGGGGACAACGAGCGAAACTGCCAAATAGTAATGTGAATCATCCTGGCGGAAATACGCCGTGCCTGCATACAACGGTACATCCGTCTGCGGCAATTCCGCCGCGAGTTCGTCCTCGAGCTGCGCCTCGCGGTCCGCGCGATTCAAGTGTTGGTAGTCACGACCAGCATAATATCCCGGGCGGAATTCCAGCTTCACGTCAGCCCGGTTCACCGCCACCTTAAGCCGGCGATAATGTCCATCCTTCAGGGGGTTTGTACTCGTGAAGCCCAGGACGTAATACGCGGAGCTATCCTTCTGTACTTGCGTAAACACGCCGCTGAAATCATTCGTATCAAAGAACGCTTTCCCGCCCGTATCCGCCGCCAGCGTCGAAAGCGTCTCCTGCGAAGCGGCGTTGCCGCTGAGGTCGCCCAATACCGCCGCGCCGTTATAAGCCGACTGCCCATGCAAGCTGGCATTCTGCGCTTCGCCGCCCGGCGGAAATGCCTGCAAGCCGCGAATATCCACGGTGTAGATCGAAACGTTGTTCTTCACCGCCGCCGCAGTCGCCGCTCGCAACGCCGATTGGTTGTCGTTCCCGGTCTGGCTGATTCCGTTGCTGAAGTAAATCAGCGACTTTTTCTGCTCGATTTTTCCCAGCACTTGCATGGTGGACTGCAGCGCCAGCAGCTTCCAGTCAGCGCTGAACGTGTTGTAATCCGTGTCGTCGGGCGTGAACGAGCCGCCAGTTTCGGCGGTCCCCTCCGCGCTACCCGTATCACCCGCCGCAAATCCCTCCCCCGAACCGGAGGAGTAGCCGGACAAAACAGAAAGTATCTTCGTCTTTTCGTCCGTGAAGTCCAGATCAACACGCATATTCGTCGACAGCGAAACTAGCGCAACAATATCCGCGGGCTGCATCTGGGAATTTATGTATTTCTTCGCCGCATCCACGCAGCGGTCAATCTGCTCCGGCTCCATCGCCGAGAAATCGAAATACAAAACGATGACCCGCCTGTCCCGCGCATTCATCACGGGCGCATCGCTCTTTTTCAACACACCAGCAGGTCCTGCCGCCGCCTCGCCCGTGACAGTTTTTTCAGCCGCTCCCGCCGTCTCCAGCTGGCCCACATTTTCAAAATCGAAAGTCGAAATCTCTTGTTTCTTCCCATCCTCGAACAATGTGAAATCTTCTTTCTTCAGATCGCGTACGGGATTCCCTTTTTTATCGCGCACTACGACATTCGCCAGCACCAATTCTGAAGTCACTCGGATGGAAGACGCTGGCGGTTTCGTCTGCGCCTGTGCATCTGACTGTTGTTGGCTCTGCTGCTGCGGCGATTGCTGCTGCGGCTGCTGCGGCGATTGCTGCTGCGGCTGCTGCGCGAACGAAGGAACGCCAAACCGCAGAAGCAAACCAGCACACGCAATCGCCGCGACTCTTCTTGAAGTAACACTCATGGCGCTCTGCCTCAAAACCGGAACCGCGCCTGCACCGTGACGCGCCTCATGTTTCCAACGCCGGTCACTTCGCCAAACGTGGTCGAGTTCACGACCGTTCCCAACGATGTGAAATTCACATAGTTAAAAACATTATTCGCTGTAATCCGCAAATCGAGCGACCGGTATTCCTTGATCTGAATGGTCTTGTTCAGCGACATATCCAGTGTCACTTGTCCCGGCCCTTCCAGGATGTTGCGTCCCGCATCGCCAAATGTGGTACCGCTCGCGTTCACGCACGTCGCGCTCGGATTGGTGACCGTCGTTTCCGGCTGGCAGAACGCCCCAGTGTTGAACCACTCCTTCGTTGTCGGATTGCTGACGCTCACCGATTCGCCCGGCACCAAGTTCGCGCGCAAAGACCCGCTCACTCCGCGTTGAATATCCACCGTCCCTCCCAGGACCCGCACAGTGAAGGGCAGGCCGCTCGCGACGGTAAAATTCCCGCTCCACTGCCAGCCCGCGAGCACGTGCGACACAAATCCTTTTTGTAAAAATCTCCGGTTTTCGCCAAACGGCAAATCGTAGATCCAGTTCCCCGTGAATTTGTGGCGCTGATCAAAACTCGATAGTCCTCTGTCCGCAGCAATATCAAAAGGATTTTGCGCGACGACCACGGCTCCGCCGCCGATGGAAGAGGCGTCATCGATCGATTTCGAATAAATATAGGACGCGCTCAGCCCGATGCCTTTGGCCAGGCGTTTCCGAAAGCGAATCGATCCAGCATGAAAAACCGAAATCCCTGCGGACGATTCGTAAGTGAAGGGTTGAGAACCGGGAATCAAAATAGCGCGCTCCGTATCCAGCCGCGTCCCCTTCGAGCCGTTGTAGTCCGCGTTCATCACAATGCCGCCGCGCAATTCGCGCTGCGCATCCACGTTCCACACCTGAACATAGCCCAGGCGGTAATTTGGATCGACCGCAAAATTATTCGTGATTGTGCCTGGCGCCAGACTTGGAAAGGCATTTGCCAGGTTGAGGAAATTCGCCGTAGTTGCTGTGTTTGTAGCCGTCTCTGCGAATGGCGGCTGAAAGGCAAAGTT
>Ga0070765_100003232_pt1 | contig 10427 bp, 6 predicted proteins | sample HubBroMetageWFT5_FD_71516 | JGI IMG/M metagenome (GOLD analysis project Ga0070765, IMG submission 71516) | Warmed and freeze-thawed soil microbial communities from the Hubbard Brook experimental Forest, New Hampshire - Hubbard Brook CCASE Soil... | ecosystem: Environmental > Terrestrial > Soil... | reverse complement strand
TAAGATGCTGCCTTACCCGACGAGAAACCGCGTGCGTATGACCAGTGGGTATCAGCAATGAAGGCGGCCGGCGGTCGTCGCGACGCGGTCACGTGGAGTGTGGCTTGAAGCTCACACGGTCTCCTCTGGTGGGGCATCCCTCGGTCCCGTGAGCCCATGGACAAGATCCGCCTCGTCCTTGTGGATGATCACGAGATGGTACGGTACGGGCTTCGCTGTTCCCTCGAGGACGAGATAGACATGGTGGTCGTGGGGGAGGCAGAGACCGGTGAGGAAGCCGTGCGCCTTGCCCACGAGCACCGCCCCGATGTGATGCTGCTCGATGTGAAGCTCGGGACCATGGACGGACCGGAAGTCTGTCGACGTGTCCTCAGCATCTCACCCGAGATCGCCGTCGTGATGCTCACGAGCTACACGCAGGAGGGAGTGGTTCTCCAGAGCTTGGCAGCTGGCGCGAGAGGATACGTGGTCAAGGACATAGAACTCACACAGCTCAAGAGTGCGATTCGGTCCGTCTACCGCGGGCATACCGTGTTGGATCCTAAGATTACCGGTTCACTCATTACACGAGTGACCGGACACGACGCGAATACTGAAAGAGGACAGGTAGTTGCGAAGCCGACCGCGGTGCTCTCCGACCTTGAAGTCCGGATCGTGCGGCATCTGTCCGAGGGGCACACGATCAAAGACATCGCGGAGCGTGTCCACCTAAGCCCCCACACAATCAAGGATCGTCTTGTGAAGATTCGCGGCAAGCTCGCGGTTCGCTCGCGGACCGGGATTGTCGCGGAGGCCGTGAAACGTGGCCTGATCTAAGGCCTCATTCCGCGCAAATGCGGCGCCACGAAGCTCACGCAGGTGCTCAGCGCGTTCCTGACTCAAACATCACGCAAGGCCTGCGGTGGTGAGGTTTCCGCGCTAGCGGCGTCGCGTGTCCCTATGCGCTCGGGACTCCCTGGAGATCTCGTATACGATTCGCGGGGATCGATACGAACCCGAAAGTATCCGGCTGGCACCATCCGAGCATCAGGCCCCGTGAGGCGAGGCCATGATCGCCAGAAACGCACGATTCGGTCCGAGTTTGTTTGCCCCTTCCCCATTCACTCGAATCAGCCCTCGCCAATTGCCGAAACGCTCGACGAGGCACCGTTCGTCACGCGAGGCTAGGGCCCACCGCGGCGAGCTCGGCCTCGAGAATCGGCAGGGCGTTCGCGGGCCGCCCGAGGGCGTCGCAGAGGGGAAAGGAGGACTCGGCGCCGTGCTCGCGCCGGGCCTCGTCGGACGAGGGCCAGGACCGCACACGGAGCGGCCGCAGGCCCTCGAGGGCCTCGCGCGGTATCGGTGCCCCGCCCCAGCGCGCGACGAGGCGCAGGCCGCGCAAGACGTCATACTGGTAGAAGCGCGGGAGCGACGGATGAAGCCAGGTCTCGTCGATGACCGCGCCGGTGCGCTTCGAGCGGAACAGCCCGCGCTCGAGCAGGTACGTCATGCCGCGTTCGAGCACGGGCCTAAGTCCAGGCCGCGTGAGCAGATACTCGAGCACCGGGACGGTCGAGACGATCGAGCTGACGCGACTGTCCTCGTCGCAGTTCCAGCCGCCGTCGGGCAGCTGGTAGCGCACGATGAAGTCGTCGGCCCAGGGGATGGTGGCGACCCCGTCTGCGGCGCATAGCAGAGAGCCCAGCGCACAGAAGCAGATGACGTCGGTGCGAGCGTTCTTGCCAGGCGGCAGCACCTCGGGCGGGCGGGGAAAGAACGGCAGGTAGTGCCGAGTCGCAGCCTCGACCAGCTCGACGAGCACCTCGCGCGGGACGACCTCCGGCTGCCCAGCCTCGCGAAGGGCGAGGACGTGCCACCACGGCGAGTCCCATTTTGGCCAATACGGGTCTCGTGCGATCGAGGCGCGGGCCGCATCGCTGCGCAGGTACGCGAGTGACTGGGCGACGGCCGCGATCACGGGCCCGTGCGCGGCACGCCGTTTCCGGGGCTTCGCCATCTGATGTCCCCTTTCGTGGTGCGTGCCTAGGCCGACGCATGGACCCGCGGCCTGACCCAGGCCGGTGAGCGCCGGGGTTCAGGTGCCCAGAGTAGAAGCCGAGGACGACGTCGCGGCCGCGGAACTCCCGGAGGGAGATCGGCCGACCCTCGGTGCTGGGCAGTTCGAGCTCGGGCGCGGCCTGGCCCCACCCGAACGCCGTCGCGACGCGCATTCTGGAGACTTTCGTCAGGGGAGTCAACCACACACCGGGGCCACGAGATCGGGCGTTACCTTGCGACCTTCCCCTCGATCCCCTATGCTGCGTTGTCATGGACACGAGACATGGCCAGTGAAGAGGGGGGCGGCTCTCCGACAGACCACCAGCTGAGCAGATCGATCGATGGGCACCGCGCCCAGCCCGGCCTCGGCCCCACGCGGTCCGACGTAAGTCCGCCTCGGTGCCGCACACGCCTCCGACCCGGGCTCATCCTCCTGGTGCCCGTGCTCCTGGCCTTCGCCGGATGCATGGTGGGGCCGAACTACCAGCGGCCCAAGGTCTCCGTGTCACCGAGCTTCGGGGAGGGCGCGGACCCGCGTCTCAGCGCCGAATCGACCAACTACCGGGATTGGTGGAAGGCCTTCAACGATCCGGTCCTGGACCGCCTCATCGCGCGGGCCTACCGGGACAACCTCACGCTCCGGCAGGCTGGGGTGAAGGTCCTGCAGGCACGCGCCCAGCTGGGCATCGCGGTCGGCGAGATCTTCCCGCAGACGCAGCAGGCGATCGGGACCGTCCAGTACAACCGCACGAGCGATCGAGCCGCCACCGCCGCTTTCTTCAAGGGCGGCGGCGGCATCGAGTACTGGCAGTCGACGATCGGGGGCCAGGCGAGCTGGGAGCTCGACTTCTGGGGAAGGATCCGGCGCGGGATCCAATCGGCCGACGCCAGCCTGCTCGCGACCCTCGCGGACTACGACAACACCCTCGTGACCCTGACCGCGGACGTGGCCAACACCTATATCGCGCTCCGGACCGCCGAGGAGCGCATCCGCATCGCCCTGGAGAACATCGACATCCAGCAGCAGACCCTGCAGATCGTCGAGGCCCGGTTCAAGTACGGCACCGTGACCCAGCTCGACGTGGAGCAGGCCCGGACCGTGCTCCTGAACACCCAGGCGACGCTGCCGACCCTCGAGACGCAGCGACGCCAGGCGCGGGATGCTCTCGCCGTGCTGCTCGGCATGGCCCCGAACGACCTCGGTGATCTGCTGGACGGCCCGTCCGCGATCCCGGTCTCGCCGCCGCAGGTCATCGTTGGCATCCCGGCCGATCTGCTGCGCCGCCGGCCCGACATCCGGAGCGCCGAGCTCCAGGCGGTCGCACAGTCGGCCCAGATCGGAGTGGCCAAGGCTGACCTCCTCCCCGCCTTCTCCCTGATCGGCCAACTGGTCCTCCTCTCGACCGATCTGGGGACCTTCAGGCTCAGCGACATGTTCCGCTGGGGCAGTCGCCAGGTCCAGATCGGCCCCTCCGTGCAGTGGAACATCCTCAACTACGGCCAGATCACCAACAACGTCCGCGTGCAGGACGCGAACTTCCAGCAGCTCCTCTTGGCGTATCAGCGATCGGTCCTCTCGGCCCAGCAGGATGTGGAGGACAACCTCTCCGCCTTCTTCCGCTCGCAGGACCGAGCCGATCTCCTGGCCAAGAGCGTCACGGCCAGCCGGTCGGCGGTCGACCTGGCCGTCCTGCAGTACCGGGAGGGCGTGACCGACTTCACCACCGTCCTGACCACTCAGCAGACGCTCCTGACCCAGCAGGACAACCTGGCCAGCACGCTCGGCAACATCTCGACCGGCCTCGTCGGGGTGTACCGGGCGCTGGGGGGCGGCTGGGAGATCCGGGAGGGCGAGGACATCGTGCCGGCCGAGATCAAGGAGGAGATGCGACAGCGCACGAACTGGGGTAGGCTGCTCGCCCCCGCGACCTACAACCTGCCGGCGTCCCGCGAGCCGCAGTCTCGGCCCCGGCTTCCCGATTGGTGACGACTTTGAAACGCCTGTTGACCCTGCTCGTGGTGTCCGTGCTTCTCGCCTTGCAGGCCGGCTGCAAGGAGCAGCCGAAGCCGCAACCGCCCCCACCCCCGAAGGTGACGGTCGCCCAGCCCGTGCAGGAGACGGTCACCGACAGCCTTGATCTCACCGGGAACACCCAGGCCATCTACACGGTCCAGCTGGTCGCCCGGGTGGTGGGGTACCTCGAGAAGGTCCTCTTCCAGGACGGGCAGCGGGTCACGAAGGGCCAGCCGCTCTTCGTCATCCAGCAGAACACGTACGAGGACAATCTCCGGCAGGCCGAGGCGACGATTCAACAATATCGGGCGCAGCTGCTGTACGCCGAATCCCAGCTCACTCGCTACTCCAACTTGATCCAGCACAACGCGGCCGCCCAGTCCGACGTCGACAACTGGCTCTTCCAGAGGGACAATGCGGCGGCCAACCTCCGCTCCGCCGAAGCACAGCGAGACCTGGCCAAGCTGAACCTGGACTACACCCTGGTCACCGCCCCGTTCGACGGCCGGATGGATCGACGGCTGGTGGACCCCGGCAATCTCGTCGGATCGGGAGGCAACAGCACGGTCCTGGCCCAGATCAACCAGATCGACCCGCTCTACGTCTACTTCAACATCAGCGATCTCGACCTGGCGCGGTTGCTCAAGGTCACGCGCGGAATCCCCGGCCCCACGGACGGCCGGAAGTGGCCGGTCCACGTTGGCCTGCCGAGTGAGGACGGCTATCCCCACCAGGGCTACCTCGACTTCGCCGCCATCAACCTGACGACCACCACCGGCACCCTGCTGTTGCGGGGCATCCTGCCCAACGCGGACGGCAAGATCCTGCCGGGGCTCTACACCCGGGTGCGCGTGCCGCTCGAGCAGCGCAGCGCCCTGGTGGTTCCCGAGGTAGCGATCGGGCACGACCAGCAGGGCGACTATCTGCTGGTGGTGAACGACAAGAACGTGGTGGAGCGCCGCCCCGTGACGACCGGTGCCGCGGTGGAGAGCCGGCGGGTCATCACCACCGGTCTCACCGGCGGGGAGTGGGTCGTCGTCAACGGCGTGCTGAAGGCCGCGCCGGGCCGGCCGGTCACCCCCGAGCGAGAGGGCGCGCCCGGGCCGGAGGCCCGTCCCTCGCCTCCGGAGAAGAAGGCGGCGCCGTGATCTCCAAGTTCTTCATCGAGCACCCGATCTTCGCCAACGTCATCGCCCTCGTCACCGTCATCGTCGGGGGGGTGTTCCTCTACGGGCTGCCCGTCGCTCAGTATCCCGAGATCGTCCCGCCGACCATCCAGGTGAGCACGCGGTATCCGGGAGCGAGCGCGGAGGTCGTGGCGTCGACGATCGGGGTGCCGATGGAGCAGGCGATCAACGGCGTCGAGAACTCCATCTACATGTCCTCGACGAGCGCCAGCGACGGCTCGTATACCCTGACCATCACCTTCGACGTGGGAACGGACCTCGACACCTCGCTGGCCCTGGTCCAGAACCGCGTCAACACCGCCCTCTCTCAGCTGCCGGGAGGCGTCACCGCGCAGGGCGTTACGATCCTCAAGGTCTCCCCCAACATCCTGCTGGTGGCGAGCCTCTATTCCGACGACGATCGCTACGACGAGACCTTCTTCTCCAACTACGCGATCATCAATTTGCAGAACCCCCTGGCCCGGATCCAGGGCGTCGGCCAGATCCGGATATTCGGAGCCGGCCCCTACAGCATGCGGGTCTGGCTGGACCCGAAGCGGCTGCAGATCTTCGGGCTCACGACCGCCGATGTCCTGGCTGCCATCCGGGGGCAGAACATCGAGGTGGTGGCCGGGCAGATCGGCGGCCCGCCGGTCCCCGAGGATCAACCCTTCCAGTTCACGATCAACGCCCTCGGTCGGCTCTCCGATGCCCGCGAGTTCGAGGGGATCACGATCAAGTCGGCCAGCGGCACCGCGCCGCAGCTCGTGCGCCTGCGCGACGTCGGCCGGGTGGAGCTGAGCCAGCAGAGCTACAGCAACTTCTCGCGATTCACCGGTCACAAGGCGGCGCAGGTCGTGGTGTTCGCCTTGCCCGGAGCCAACGCCATCCAGGTCGCCGATCGCGTCTACAAGGGCATGGCCGAGATGAGCAAGCAGTTCCCGGAGGGGATGAAGTACGCGATCCGCTACGACACCACGCTCTTCGTCCGGGAAGCCATCCACGCGGTCTACGTCACCCTGCTCATCGCGGGCGTGCTGGTGCTCGTGGTCATCCTCCTCTTCCTGCAGAACTTCCGCGGCATGCTGGTCCCCGCCACCACCGTGCCGGTCACCATCATCGGCGCCTTCATCGCCATGGCCGGGCTCGGCTTCACCGTGAACCTGATGACCCTGTTCGCCCTGATCCTGGCCATCGGCATCGTGGTGGACGACGCCATCATCATCGTGGAGAACAGCTCCTTCTACATCGAGCAGGGGATGCCGCCCAAGGAAGCGACCATCCGGGCCATGGAAGAGCTCACCGGCCCGGTGATGGGCATCACCCTGGCGCTGGTCGCGGTCTTCCTGCCCGCCGCTTTCCTGCCCGGCATCACCGGGCAGATCTTCCGCCAGTTCGCGCTCGTCATCGCCGCGACCGCGGTCATCAGCGCACTCAACGCGCTCACGTTGAAGCCGGTCCAGTGCGCGACGTGGCTGAGGCCCCGCGGCGACAAGCGGCCGAACTGGTTCTACCGCGGGTTCAACCGGGCGTTCGAGAGCGTGACCAAGGTTTACGTGGGCGTCGTCGCCTGGATGGTGAAGCACACCGCGCTCATGGTGGTGGTCTTCGCCCTCATCGTCGGGGCGACCGCCTGGGGCTTCGTCCGCCAGCCCACCGGGTTCCTCCCCACCGAGGACCAGGGGTACGCCGTCCTGATAGCCATCCTGCCCGAGGGCGCCTCTCAGCCCCGGTCTCGCGCGGTCGCGGAGAAGATCTCCGCGCTCCTCGAGAAGACGGACGGGCTGGCCGGATGGGTCACCATCGGCGGGTTCTCGGTCCTCGACTTCGCCAATGTCCCGAACGTCACCACGACGTTCATCGTGTACAAGAACTGGAGCGAGCGCGGCAAGGGGCTGACCCAGGATCGGATCGTCGGCGGCCTCAACCGCAACCTGTCCGGGATCCAGGAAGCGCTGGCCTTCGTGGTGATCCCGCCACCGATTCGCGGTCTCGGCCAGACCGGCGGCTTCCAGATGATGGTGGAGGACCGACGGAGCCTCGGCCTGAGCGAGCTCTCGCGCACCACCGCCGACCTCGTCCAGAAGGGGAACGCCAGTCCGGGCCTGCGTGGCCTCGCCGCGACCTTCAGCACGCGCAGCCCGCAGGTGTACCTGAACATCGACCGGACCAAGGCGGAATCCCTGCAAGTGCTCCCGCAGAGCATCTTCGACACGCTGCAGGCCTACCTGGGCTCCTCGTTCGTCAACTTCTTCAACAAGTTCAACCAGGTGTTCCAGGTCTACATCCAGGCCGACAACGCCTATCGTCTGCAGTCCGACGACTTACGGCACCTCTACGTTCGAAACCAGAACGGAGAGATGGTCCCGTTGAACGCCCTGATCCAGGTCCGGCAGGTGCAGGGCACCGAGCTGATCACCCGCTACAACCTCTATCCGGCGGCGTCCATCTTCGGGTCGGCCGCTCCGGGCTTCAGCTCCGGACAGGCCCTCGACACCATGGAGCAGCTGGCCGCGCAGACGCTGCCGGAGGGCATGGCGTACGACTGGACCTCGACGAGCTACCAGGAGAAAAAGGTCGGCTACCAGGCGTACCTCATCTACGCGCTCTCCATCGTCCTGGTCTACATGGTGCTGGCCGCGCTCTACGAGAGCTGGACGTCTCCCGCCGCGGTCGTCCTCGTCGTGCCCATCGCCCTCGTGGGAGTCCTTCTGGCCCAGCTGAGCCGCGGCTACGACAACAACCTGTACACGCAGGTCGGCCTGGTCCTGATGATCGCGCTCGCGAGCAAGAACGCGATCCTGATCGTGGAATTCGCCCGCGACCTCCACAACCGGGACGGCCTCCCCATCGCCGAAGCCGCCGTCGAAGCGACCCGGCGCCGGTTCCGGCCCATCGTGATGACCTCGTTCGCCTTCATCCTCGGCGTGGTGCCCTTGATGATCGCCACCGGGGCGGGCGCGGCCAGCCAGCAGGCCATCGGCACCGTGGTGTTCGGCGGGATGATGGCCTCGACGCTACTGGCCATCCCGTTCGTGCCGGTCTTCTACGTGGCCCTCGAGGGGATGAGCGAGCGGGTGCGGAGGGGCCGGCGGCCCCAGCCCGCCGCGCACGGGGAGCCGCATCCGCCGTCTCGCCCGCCATCGGGTCCAGCGGTCGCACCCGAGTAGGCGGGCACGGCGGAGCCACGAGGTTCCGAGTTGAGGTCGAGTCAGCGAGGGCGGTGCGTACAGCCGTGTTGCCGCGCATTCGCCTAGTCAAAACTGGCGCCATGGCTTCTACCGTCCGCATCGGCGACCTGACCGTCAACCGCCTCGGCTTCGGCGCGATGCGCGTATGCGGCACCAACATCTGGGGACCGCCGAAGAATCGTGCCGCCGCGCACGCCGTGCTGCGCAAGGCGTACGACCTGGGCCTCAATTTCTTCGACACCGCCGATAGCTACGGTCCGCACGTAGACGAAGAGCTGATCGCCGAAGCGCTGCATCCATACCCGAAAGATCTGGTCGTCGCCACGAAGGGCGGCCTGCTGCGGCCACGCCCGGGCGCCTGGATTCCGGATGGCAGGCCCGAGCACCTCACGCGCGCCATCGACGGCAGCCTCAAGCGCCTGAAGCTTGAGCGCCTCGACCTCTACCAGTTGCACGCGCCGGACCCGAAGATCCCGTTTGCGGACTCGGTCGGCGCGCTGGCCGACGGGCAGCGCGCCGGCAAGATCCGCCACGTCGGCCTGTCCAATGTCAGCGTCAGGCAACTGGAAGAAGCGCGCCGCATCTGCGCCATCGTGTCGGTGCAGAACGAGTACAACCTCGAGAACCGTTCTTCGGAGAACGTCCTCAGGGCATGCGAAAAACTCGGCATCGCTTTTCTGCCGTGGTACCCGCTGGGCGCCGGTGCGGCCCTGAAATCGCCGAAGGTGAAATCCCTGGCGAAAACACACCGTGCCCGGCCTGCCCAGATCGCGCTTGCCTGGCTACTGGCGAAATCGCCGGTGGTGCTCCCGATTCCCGGCACCGCCGATCTCGAACACCTTGAAGAGAATGCGGGCGCAGCGCAGCTGACGCTGTCGCCGGCCGAGATGAGGGAATTGAATTAGGGCGGCAACCTCGTCATGCTCGAGGGTGGCCATCCAAGCCGCCTACGCCTTCTGGCGCGGCCAGCGTGACGCTCTTCTGGAAGCGATCGATCACCAGCTTCGGAATCAACAGGCCAGCGCTCATCGCCACGATGATGTTGATAGCCGTCACCCCGTCCCCGACCGTCGCGCCCAGGAGCTCCAGCGTCGTCTTGCTGCTCTCGGCCATCTGCACCAGGCCGCTCGCCATCCTGAACAGGAACACCCCCGGAATCATCGAGACCACCGCTGCGAACCCGATCGCCGCGAACGGCAGATGGCGGCGACGAGCGACCGGGGCGAGGACCAGCCCGACGGCCAGACACGCCACGAACGCTCCACTCGCTGCACCCGCCCCGACGATCGTGAGCGTCCACCATCTCAGTGCATGCGCCACCATTCCCACCACGACCGGCCAGCCCAGCATGCGTAACGGGGTCGAGAAGAAGATGCTGTAGGCCGCCGCCGCCACCCCGGCGGCGATCGTGTCGAGCCAGAGCGGCACTGCCCGGCCGGGCTCGCCCACCGGTAACGAGACGCCGAGCACTCCGAGCCCGAGCAGCAGCCCCGCTGATATGGCCAGTACGACGAGCCCCGCGTAGACGAGCCGGGAGGCGCCGAGATGGATCCGATTCGCCGCGAGGTCGGTCATGCCATTGAGCACGTGCGGCCCCGGCACCAGAATCATGCACGGGCAGACCGCCACGAGGCGCAGCGCCGAGCTCAGCTGATAGCGCACCGCCAGCGCGCCGACGACGCCCGCGAGCAGGGCCGCGCCTAGCGGCTGCAGCAACGCGTTCGTGCTGTACCTCGCCACAAACCGACGGAGAACGGCGCCCACCGCCGCGCTGACGCCGATGAGCACCGCCGCCACCAGGTGCTCGACGCCGAAGATCACCGACAGCGCTGCGGCACCTGCCGCGGCCGCGAGCGCGAACAGCCAGGTCGGGAAAGGAGGGGCGTGCGCGATCTGGTCGATCGCCTCCATTCCGTCGATCGGCGACAGCCGACCGCCGGCAATCTCGTCGATCGCCCTCATGGCCGCGGCCACGCGATGCATGTCCACGCCGGTCGGATCGGCCGCCTCGACGGCGAC
>Ga0070765_100003231_pt1 | contig 10430 bp, 9 predicted proteins | sample HubBroMetageWFT5_FD_71516 | JGI IMG/M metagenome (GOLD analysis project Ga0070765, IMG submission 71516) | Warmed and freeze-thawed soil microbial communities from the Hubbard Brook experimental Forest, New Hampshire - Hubbard Brook CCASE Soil... | ecosystem: Environmental > Terrestrial > Soil... | reverse complement strand
GCGGGCGTTTTCTCAGGGTCATAGTTCTGATTACTGGACCATTGCGTTGCTGGTCTCCGGATTCGGCAGCATCGGTACGGCCATTAACCTTATTGCGACGATACTGTCGTTGCGTTGCCCGGGCATGACTCTCGGGCGCATGCCGTTATTTGCGTGGATGAACCTGGTAATGAGCGGTCTGGTGCTGCTCGCCCTTACGCCGTTGTCGGCGGCGCAAATCATGCTGCTGATCGATCGTTATTTGGGAGGACATTTTTTTGATACGCAGGCGGGCGGTTCGGCGGCAATCTGGATGCATTTTTTCTGGATTTTTGGACATCCGGAAGTCTACGTTCTGGTGATCCCAGCGTTCGCGTTCGTTTCGGAAATCGTTCCCGTATTTTCGCGCAAACCGATTTTTGGATATCCGATCATGGTCGGCGCTACGGTATGCATCGGGTTCGTGAGCATGAGTGTGTGGGCGCACCACATGTTCACCATCGGCATGAACTCCTACGCCAACAGTTTCTTCGTCTTCAGCACGATGGTGATCGCGGTGCCGACGGGAATCAAGATTTTCAACTGGCTGGGCACCATGTGGGGAGGCAAGATCGTGTTCAAGACTCCGATGCTGTTCTGCATCGGATTCCTGTTCCAGTTTCTGATCGCTGGCCTCACCGGTATCATGCTTGGCGCTGCCCCCTTCAACTGGCAACTTAGCGGTTCTTACTTTGTCATCGCGCACTTCCACTATGTGATTGTCGGGGGAATCCTTTTCGCGCTTTTCGGGGCTTTCTACTACTGGTATCCGAAAATTACCGGACGGATGATGAGCGAAAGCCTCGGCAAACTGCACTTCTGGCTGTTGGTTATCGGATTCCATCTCACCTTTGACTTCATGCACATTCCCGGCATTCTCGGCATGCCTCGGCGCATTTATACCTATGAGCCGGGCCGCGGTTGGGAAGTGTGGAATCTGATCGTCACAATTGGAGCCTTCGTTCAGGGTATCGCCATCCTAATTTTTGTCGCGAATCTGATTATTTCTTATTTCAAAGGCGCGAAAGCAGGCAACGATCCCTGGGACGCATGGACTCTCGAATGGGCGGTGAGTTCGCCGCCGTCGTCGTACAACTTCGCGGTAATCCCGACGGTGGCCAGCCGCCGTCCGTTGTGGGACCTCAAACATCCAGAAGATACGGATAGCCGCTATGAGTGAAGGAACGCCCGAATGAGCGCGATAACAAATCCGATCCCGCAGACTCCGGCGGCCTGGACACTCCCGTATCGCGGCAAGGTTGGCATGGCCTGCCTGATTATTGGGGAGTCGGCGATCTTCACCATATTTGTCGTGGCCTACCTTTTTTATATCGGCAAGAGTCTCAGCGGGCCGACTCCGCGCGAAGTGCTGGAGACGCCCATCTTTTTCACCATTTGCCTCTTGTCCAGCAGTCTTACCATTCACTTCGCGTCCCGATCCCTCGAACACGGTAAACGAGGCGCGTTTCTCGGCCTGTGGCTGCTTACCATCGGTCTGGGCGGCCTTTTTCTCTTCGGTACGGGCAGGGAGTGGCACCACCTGATTTACGAACGCGGCCTCACCATCTCCACCAATCTTTTTGGCACCACGTATTACTCGCTGGTGGGTCTGCACGGATTTCACGTCATCGTTGGCCTGCTGATGCTGACGCTCGTGTTTGTTTTCGCTCTCGCCGGTTGGGTCGGCAGGGAGCAATCCAAGCGCGTGGAAGTTCTTTCGATGTATTGGCATTTTGTGGACGCCGTCTGGGTGGTTGTTTTCACGGTGGTTTACGTCATCGGACGTTGACGGAAAGTAGTGAAGGGAAAGCAAGGGAAATGATGCACTCTGCGGAACATTCCGGCGTAAACACGCCAACGCCTCGCGAAATCGAAATGCCGGCGCCGACCGCTTGGCCGATCACTCTGGCCTTCGGTTTTACGTTGTTGTTGGCAGGTCTGGTAACCAGTCTTTCGGTCGGCGTATTGGGCGCGCTGCTGGTAGTCGCTGGTTCCGTCGGATGGTTCCGGGAAGTTTTCCCTCACGAACACGAAGAGCTCGTGCCAGTCGTTTCCGAGGATATTACGATCAAAACTTCCCGGCATCTCGTCGAACGAGTTCCGCTCGCGGAAGAACAGGTGCGCGCGTGGCTTCCTCTCGAGACCTACCCGATATCCGCAGGTTTGAAGGGCGGCTTGGCGGGAAGCGTGGCGATGGCGATCGTCGCGTGCGCTTATGGTCTGCTAAAAGTGGGGAGCATCTGGTATCCCATCAACCTTCTCGCCGCGGTGGTCTATTCGCAGTCGCAATTGCATGGGTTGAACTCCTTTCACGCAGACAGTTTCGCGGTTGCCGTGGTCTTGCACCTTATCGGCTCCACATTGGTCGGACTGCTCTACGGCGCCATGCTTCCGATGTTCGCGCGCCGGCCGATTCTGCTTGGCGGACTGATCATTCCGATCCTGTGGTCGGGCCTTCTGTACTCCATCATGGACCTTGTAAATCCTTTGCTGGGAAAGTTCATCAACTGGGGCTGGTTCATCGTTTCGCAGGTGGCCTTTGGAGTTGTCGCGGGCCTTGTGGTGTTACGTCAGAACCGCGTGCGCACGCGGGAAAACATTCCCTTCGCGATACGTGCCGGAATCGAAGCTCCGGGGATGATGCGACCGCGAGATGGCGGAGCAGAACGCCCGTGAACTTACGGCACCATTCTGCAGGCGGGGCACTGTTCGTAGCGCTGTTGGTTGCGCTGCTGGGGGGTTGTGGTACCCCGCCCGGCTATCCGCAAAGGGGTTCGGAGACTCTTGCGCCGGACCAGATTATGGATTTCGCAATTTTATATTCGGAAAACTGCGCCGGTTGTCATGGCGTGGAAGGGCGGGGAGGCGCGGCTATCGCCGTTGCCGATCCGGTCTACCTGGCGATTGCTTACGACGCTTCGATCCGCAAGGCGATCGACAACGGCGTGCGGGGAACCGCGATGCCAGCCTTCGCACAAAGCGCCGGCGGAATGCTGACCGACAAACAGATTGAAGTAATCACGAGTGGAATCCGCTCGCGCTGGGGCCGGCCGGGTTTTCTGGCCTCCGCGAATCCACCCTCGTACGCTGCCAAATCCGTGGGCAATCCCTCGCAAGGTGCCGCCGCATACAGGACTTTCTGCGAATCCTGCCACGGTCCCAGCGGCCGCGGAGGACCGAAGGGGAGTTCCATCACGGATCGCTCTTTTCTCGCGCTGGCCAGCGACCAATACCTGCGCACCGTTGTCATCACCGGCCGGCCCGAACTCGGCGCGCCCGATTGGCGTGCGGATGTCCCCGGCAAACCGATGACCGATCAGGAGATTACAGATGTAGTTGCGTGGCTGGCTTCGCAGCGCACGCAAAATTCAGATTCCGCTTCGAACGAAGCGCAGCATTAGGAGCTCGACCAATGCCAGACGAAAATACGATCTCTCGCCGCGGACTATTCATGAAATTGGGAATTTTGTTTAACAGCCTGGTGGCCACGGCGTTGGCGGTACCGATCCTCGGATACGTTGCCTCCTCCATCCTCCGTGGACGCGGCTCCTACCTGGCGTGGCTTCCACTTGGTTCGGTAAACGAATTTCCGGAAGGCGAGACGCGCCTGGCCACCTTTCGAAATCCCAACGCGATGCCGGCCGACGGTAAGACCGTGGACACAGCATGCTGGGTGCGCCGCGTCCAGGGCGAGAAGTTCCAGGTTTTTGCCGTCAATTGTGCGCACCTTGGTTGCCCGGTCCGCTGGTTTCCGCAGTCGGGCTTGTTCATGTGTCCGTGCCACGGCGGGGTCTACTATCGCGACGGCTCGCGCGCCTCGGGTCCGCCAGAGCGCGGCCTCTTCGAGTATCCGTACAAAGTGGAGAATGGCTTGGTTACCATTCAGGCGGGCGAGCTATTCACTCCGGGAGCGAGCGCATCGCTCCTTGGAAAGAAACCGCCATGCGACGCGTAATTGCCCAGATCGGGGAATGGTTCGACTATCGCCTGAAGTTGGCTGCCCCCATTGAAGAAATCGCCGGGCATCGGGTCCCGCGCAGCACTGCCAGCTGGTTTTACGTTTTCGGTAGCGCGGCGTTAACCATCTTCATACTGCAAATCGTCACCGGAATTATGCTGGCGATGATTTACGTTCCTTCGGCCGCCGAAGCGTGGAACAGCCTGCAAGCCCTGAATCATAGCGTGATGCTTGGCTGGTTTGTCCGCGCGCTGCACGGGTGGGGTTCGAACTTCATGGTCGCCGTTGTACTGATTCACATGGTGCAGGTGTTTCTCTTTGGAGCTTACAAATTTCCGCGCGAACTCACGTGGATTGTGGGTGTTTTTCTTTTGCTGATGACCCTTGGCATGGCTTTCAGCGGCCAAGTGCTGCGCTTCGATCAGGACGCCTATTGGGGGCTTGGCATCGGGGCTTCGATCGCAAGCCACGTCCCCATCATCGGAGGTGCAGCGGTCAAATTGATGCTCGGCGGGCCGATTATTGCCGGCGCCACGCTTTCGCGGTTCTTCGCGCTACACGTTTTTGTTATTCCAGGATTGCTGATCCTGTTCGTTTCTGTTCACCTGCTGATGGTGCTGAAACTCGGAATCAACGAATGGCCCATGCCTGGCCGCATCGTGCGGCGCGCCACCTACGAACAGGAGTATCACGAACTGACCAAGAAAGACGGTGCGCCGTTTGTCCCGTATGCAATCTGGAAAGATATGTTTTTCGCGGCATTCATTCTTCTGGCGATTGCGGCTTGCGCTTTGTACTTCGGCCCATTCGGCCCCTCGGGCGTGCCCGATCCCACCATCATCCAGACGGTGCCAAGACCAGATTATTTTTTCCTGTGGCTCTATGCGCTGCTTTCGCTGCTTCCGCCGTCGTTAGAGACGCCTGCGCTTCTTATCGGGCCGGTGCTCGCCATCATTGGCCTGCTTCTCTTGCCATTTCTCTCCGGCGAAGGAGAAAAAAGTTGGCGTCGTCGCCCGATCGCCGTCCTGACCGTGCTCCTCATCGCCGTGATACTGGGCACATTCACGCGTCTGGCCGGGATCGCGCCGTGGAGTCCGCACATGAATGCGTGGAGCGGAAATCCAGTTCCGGAGCGATTTCTTCGGAAATCAACGGCACTCGAGCGGCAAGGCGCATTGGTGTTTCAATCCAAGCAGTGCCGCAACTGCCATTCGCTTGGCGAACTCGGCGGACAGCGGGGACCGGCGCTGGATAGCGTGGCGGTTCGGTTAACGCAGGATCAACTCATCCGCCAGGTCATCCAGGGAGGCGGCAACATGCCAGCCTACGGAAAAAATCTGAATCCCGCGGAGACCACTGCGCTCGTTGCGTTCCTCGGGACCTTGCACCCTGCCGGGCAACTTCCTGCGCGCGACGCGGCTCTTGAGGAAAGTCAAGCGAAACACGGGCAGCCTTAACACACCATCATGCCACCACCGGTTCAAGCCGCGCTCGCGTCCTGGTCGCCACCAATCGCTCTCACCTTGGCGACCATTCTTTTTGCGCTGATCTATCTGCGGGGATGGTGGCGTCTCCATGTCGTGTCCCCGAACGTCATCCCGGCGTGGAGGGCGGGTAGTTTTCTTGTCGGCTTGTTTTTGATCTGGCTGGCGCTGGGTTCGCCTCTGGCGGCCTTCGACGAGCAACTTCTTACGGTGCACATGGTTCAGCACCTTCTGCTGATGACGCTCGCTCCTCCGCTCATTTGGATTGGCGCGCCGGTGATGCCGGTGTTGCACGGTCTGCCGAAAAGTTTTGTGCAATCCGTTGTGAGCCCTCTTTTCCGCTGGCCGCCACTTCAGCGGGTGGGGCGTGTACTCGCACAACCTGTGGTTTGCTGGACAGCTGCGGCCGCGGCGCTGGTGTGCTGGCATATTCCTGCGGCATTTACACTGGCTTTACGCTCAGAGCCATGGCACGTGGTCGAACACACTTGCTTCCTTATGGCAGGATTTCTTTTCTGGTGGCCGGTTGTTCAGCCGTGGCCGAGTACCGCGAAGATGCCTCAGTGGTCGATATTGCTTTATCTCTTTATGGCTACGCTTCCGTGCGACATCCTCTCCGGATTTCTGATGTTTTCCGATCGCGTTGCTTATCGAATTTATCTTTCCGCGCCGCGAAGCTTCGCTATCCCGGTGCTTGCAGATCAAGAGTGCGCTGCGGCATTGATGTGGACCTGCGTCACGATCGTGTACCTGATACCCGCGGTCATTCTGACCAACGGACTGCTCTCGCAATCGAGTTCGGGCGCGCATGAACACTCGCAAGCGGAAAAACGGGTTATTGCAGTTCCACAAACTGATCCGCGGAGTGCGGGGGTCCTCTGAGATGGCGGTTGCGGACGGACTACTGCGGTTCAGTCTTTTATGAACTCGGGACTGATCGCTGCCTTGTCGGCTATTTTGGGCTCCTTGGTGGGTGCATTTGGTTCCGTCGTTGGCACGTGGATCACGCAGAGGCACCAGGATCTGCGGGAGCGCCTGGCAAAAAAGATTGCCGGCCGTGAGGCCTTATACTCCGATTTCATCATGGCCAGCACGCGGTTGGCTGTTGACGGCCTGGAGCACAGCGTCGGTGATCCTCAGATACTCATAGCGGTGTATGCGTTGCTGAGCCGCATCCGGCTCAGTTCGTCCACGGAAGTTTTGCACGCAGCCGAGGACCTGGTGAGAAGCATTTTAGGGAGCTATTCCCAGCCCAATCTGACTACCGAGGAGATACAGTCTCGCGTCGAGAGGGGTGAAGACCCGTTGAGAAAATTCAGCGACACCTGCCGCGCGGAGCTGGAGTCGCTGGAAAGAGGTCTGCAATGAATGCGGACTCGGTGCGTTCCGACAGGAAGTGAGCGACTGAGTTCGGATTGCACCTCGAATCCACCGAGGTCGCTGCGAAGAGCTGAATTGGGAAGGGTGGGCGGCTTAGGAGAAGCGGCGGCCAGCCGTCGCACTCCATGAGCTAGCGCCCCTACGCTGGACTCTAGCAATCGGAATAGATTTTCGAGGGAGGACAACTGCATGGGCGAAGCACTTCCCATAGTGTATGTCGCAAGGCACGGTGAAACAGCGTGGAGTCTTTCGGGCCAGCACACCGGTCTTACCGATTTGCCGCTGACTCCAAATGGTGAGCTTAATGCGCAGCGGCTTGGTGAACGTTTGAAGGGTTTGAAATTCGCCAAGGTTTTCAGCAGTCCTTTGCAGCGCGCGAAGCGAACCTGCGAATTGGCCGGATTCGGAGCGGCGGCGGAAATTGATCCCGATTTGGTGGAATGGAATTACGGTGAATACGAGGGGCTTCGTTCAGCCGAGATTTTTGCCAAGCGCCCGGACTGGCAATTGTTTCGCGATGGTTGTCCGGGAGGGGAATCTCCAGCACAAATAAGCGAAAGGGCTGATCGCGTGGTTCAGCGCGTCCGCAAAGTTTCGGGAAATGTGCTGCTCTTTTCTAGTGGACACTTCATTCGCGTGCTGGCCTCCCGCTGGCTTGGGCTCGCGCCCATAGCGATGGGCAAGTATCTGCTGCTGAATACGGCCAGCCTGAGCGCGCTGAGTTACGAACACAACCTCTCGGAACCGGCGATCCGCCTTTGGAATGACGTTAATCACGTGAAGTGACGGCCTGAGCGGCCGACGCCCACGCGAGGCTGGTATAGTTCTTGCGCGGCGCTAAGAGAGCGGGCGTCGGAGACAATTAGCCGGGCAAGTCTCGGTGAGCTTCTCATTCACGGCTCGGGCGGCCTAAAGCCGCCCCTACAAACGCAGGTTGCCAATTGCGCAGCCGGAACATCTAGTAGGTGGGATTATGTCCAACTCGACAGGACCACAATCGAAAGCAACACAACCGCACGGACCCTCGATTTCTCCGCTGGCAGGCAAACTTGCGCCCAAGTCAATGCTGATCGATGTTGCTCGCCTGGAGCGGGCTTATTTCGATACCCATCCCAACCTGCAGGATCCCAATCAACTCGTTAACTTCGGCACCAGCGGACATCGCGGGTCGCCCTTGCACGGCACGTTCACGGAGGCGCACATCCTGGCGATTACCCAGGCGATTTGCGATTACCGGCGAGAGCAGGGAACTTACGGGCCGCTGTACATGGGCAAAGATACGCATGCATTGTCCGCGCCTGCGGAGCGCACGGCGCTTCGGGTACTCGCGGCGAACGACGTCGAAACAATCATCCAGCAAGGTGACGGTGTGACCCCAACGCCGGTCATCTCGCGGGCCATTCTCGTTTACAACGCGGGTGTCAGCCAGAATCTTGCGGACGGGATCGTGATCACGCCGTCGCATAACCCGCCGGAAGATGGCGGCTTCAAGTACAACCCGCCCAATGGCGGGCCTGCCGACACCGACGTGACGCGCTGGGTTGAGGGGCGAGCCAATGAACTGTTGCGAGCAGGGAACGCCGGAGTGAGGTCTGTCTCGTACAACAAAGCGATTCAGTCGCCGTACGTGCACCAGCAGGACTTGATTTTGCCATACGTGCAGGATCTCAAGAACGTAGTCGATATGGATGCGATTCGCGGAGCCAAATTGAGGCTTGCCGTTGATCCTCTGGGCGGAGCGGCGCTGCCTTATTGGGACCCCATCAACTCGATTTACGGATTGGAGATTGAAGTCGTCAACCGGTCACTTGATGCCACTTTTTCGTTTATGACCGTGGATCACGACGGCAAGATTCGCATGGATTGTTCGAGTCCGTATGCCATGGCCAGTTTGGTTGCGCTGAAGGATAAATACCAGGTGGCTTTCGCCAACGATCCGGACTCCGACCGGCACGGGATCGTCACGCCAGTCGCGGGATTGATGAATCCGAATCATTACCTTGCGGTGTCTATCCGCTACTTGCTTACGCACCGTTCGGGATGGCCAGCCGAGGCCGCCGTTGGAAAGACGCTGGTGAGCAGCAGCATGATCGACAGGGTGGTGCACAAGCTGAAGCGGCAGCTACGCGAAGTGCCGGTTGGGTTTAAGTGGTTTGTACCGGGGCTATTCGACGGTTCGGTGTGTTTCGGCGGAGAAGAGAGCGCGGGAGCGAGTTTCCTTCGCCGCGACGGCAGGGTTTGGGCAACCGATAAGGATGGCCCAATCATGGACCTGCTGGCTGCCGAGATTACCGCCATCACGGGCAAAGATCCCGGAGAGCATTACCGCGAGTTGACGGAAGAATTCGGCACTCCGTTCTATACGCGAATCGACGCGCCCGCCACTCCGGAGCAAAAAGCAAAATTGCAGCAACTCACGCCTGACGCCGTGAAGGAGGCGACGCTCGCGGGCGAACCCATTACCGCCAAGCTGACCAAAGCTCCGGGCAATAATGCTGCCATCGGCGGGCTAAAAGTGGTGGCCGCCAGCGGATGGTTTGCAGCGCGGCCCTCCGGCACCGAGAATATCTACAAAATCTACGCGGAGAGCTTCATGACGCAGACGCATCTGGACGCGATCGTGAGCGAAGCCCAGGAGATGGTGAACAATGCGTTGCGGGGAGGAACCCAGTGAATCAATCGCGAATATTTAAGCGCCTGCTTTTAGTACTTGCTCTCGTCGTCATCGCAATATTGTGTGGCCTCGCCGTTCGCTCTTCCGGACGAGTGCACGCTCTCTCTGAATCCTCGGCGAAGGGGACGCAAGCCGCCGCGAATTCACCCCAACAGCTCAGCCCGGCGGGGCAAGCGTCGCTGCACGCCATGATCCAGACGCCCATGCTTCCGGAACTACGCTGGCCGAACTTTAGCGACTACGACAAGCATGTCGAGAAGTTCTACGAGTCGTACGGATATTCCTTGCCGTGGGTCAGCAACATGCAGCCTACGCCGCAGGCACAACAGGTGATTGCCGTCCTGTTGAAAGCCGAGGACAAGGGATTGTCCGCCGATGATTACGATGGGTCGCGTTGGGCCGACCGCCTCGCCAAATTCAAGTCACAACCATCCGAAGCAGACGCAGTGCGATTCGACATGGACCTCACGGTCTCCGTTATGCGATACGTCTCGGACCTTCACATTGGCAAGGTCAATCCAAAACATTTTGATTTCGGCTTCGATGTCGACGTCAAGAAATACGAACTGCCGGAATTCGTGAAACAGAATGTTGTGGATGCTTCCGATGTCTCCACTGTGCTGGCGCAAGTGGAGCCGCCCTATCCAGGCTATCAGCGCACGATGCAGGCGCTCCATACCTACATGGAACTTGCCAAGCAATCGGATGCGACCCCCCTGCCTGCATCGGCGAAACCTATCAAGCCGGGTGATTCCTATGATGGCGTCCCTCAATTAGCCCGCGTGCTTCGACTCGTGGGTGACCTTCCACCAGACGCAGTCGTGCCCGATGGAACGGTCTATCAAGGTCCGCTCGTGGATGCAGTGAAGAAGTTCCAAAGCAGGCTCGGTCGGGACGCGGATGGAAAGATCACGGC
>Ga0070765_100003230_pt1 | contig 10432 bp, 8 predicted proteins | sample HubBroMetageWFT5_FD_71516 | JGI IMG/M metagenome (GOLD analysis project Ga0070765, IMG submission 71516) | Warmed and freeze-thawed soil microbial communities from the Hubbard Brook experimental Forest, New Hampshire - Hubbard Brook CCASE Soil... | ecosystem: Environmental > Terrestrial > Soil... | reverse complement strand
TAAAAGGCCCGCACGATGACGCGCGCATCGAAATTACGGGCAAGTCTTACAGCCCGCAGGAAATCTCGGCGATGATTCTTCAAAAACTGAAGACCGCGGCGGAAGATTTCCTCGGTGAAAAAGTCACGAAAGCGGTTATCACCGTTCCCGCTTACTTCAACGACAGTCAACGTCAGGCTACCAAACAGGCTGGAGAGATCGCGGGCCTGGAAGTTCCGCGCATCATCAATGAGCCAACTGCGGCAGCTCTGGCCTACGGGCTGGATAAGAAAAAGGACGAGACGATTGCTGTCTACGACCTTGGCGGTGGAACTTTTGACATCTCGATCCTGGAAGTCGGCGAAGGCGTGGTCGAAGTTAAATCGACCAACGGCGATACCCACCTCGGCGGCGACGACATTGACCAGCGCATCATCGAGTGGATCGTAGCGGAATTCAAAAAAGAGCAGGGCATTGATCTGAGCAAAGACCGCATGGCCATCCAGAGGCTGAAGGAAGCGGCGGAGAAAGCGAAGATTGAACTATCCCAAGTGATGGAAACGGAAATAAATCTTCCGTTCGTCACTGCGGACGCGTCCGGGCCGAAGCACTTGCAGCTGAAACTCACTCGCTCGAAACTCGAACAGTTGATGGAAGACTTGTTGCAGCGCACCGTGGGTCCGGTGAAGCAGGCTCTGAGCGATGCAGGCCTGACCCCGGATAAAATCGACGAAGTGGTTCTGGTCGGCGGCTCCACGCGAATCCCGCGCGTGGTGGATATCGTCAAGGGACTATTCAACGGCAAAGAGCCGCACAAGGGCGTCAATCCAGACGAAGTAGTCGCGGTGGGCGCAGCGGTTCAGGGCGGAGTGTTGGGCGGCGAAGTGAAGGACATTCTGTTGCTCGACGTAACTCCGCTTTCGCTGGGAGTCGAAACGCTGGGCGGTGTCTCGACCGTACTGATCCCGCGTAACACGACGATCCCGACGCGTAAGTCGGAAACATTTTCTACCGCTGCGGATAATCAGACCTCCGTCGAGATTCACGTGCTGCAGGGGGAACGTCCTGTTGCCAGCGGCAACCGTTCGCTCGGAAAATTCCATCTCATTGGAATTCCTCCGGCGCCACGCGGTGTGCCGCAAGTCGACGTCACTTTCGACATCGACGCCAACGGCATCCTGAACGTCTCTGCAAAAGACACCGCCACGAACAAGGAGCAGAAGATCACCATCACGGCGTCCAGCGGCTTGAGCAAGGAAGAAGCAGAGCGCATGAAGAAAGAAGCGGATGCGCATGCTGACGAAGACAAGTCTCGTCTGGCGGAAGTGGAAGCTCGCAATCGGCTCGATAGCCTGGTTTATCAAACCGACAAAATCATCAAGGAAAACCGCGAGAAGCTGGCCGAAGCGGACGTGAAAGCTGGCGAGGAAGCGTTAGAAGAAGCGCGGCGTGCCTTGACCGAAGGCGGCCTGGACCGGTTAAACGCCGCCGCGGAAAGTCTGACCAAGGTATCCCACCGCATTGCTGAGACCATGTATAAGGCGCAGCAAAGCACGGCGAGTGCCGGGGCGGCCTCTGCGGGCGCGCCTGGTTCGCAAGGTCAATCTTCCGGCGACGCAAAGTCTGGGTCCGCTGGACAAGGCGATGTTGTGGATGCCGAGTTCGTGGACGTGGACGACTCGAAGAAACCGAACTGACGTCCGCGTAACTCGATTGTGGGGCGGGTCTGAGGACTCGCCCTGCCTTCGTTTCATCAGTCGCAGAGGAGAGCGCGTTGACGACAATCGGCATCCGGCGTTTGGGCCCACCGCAAGCGGTACAGAAAATTCGCGACAATTTCTTCCTGGTGCAGGTTTCCATCTCCGAATCGCCAACGGCCGACTGGCGCCGTCTTTTCTACGACGCGCAGCAAGACGTGCAACCGGAATTCCCGCCGCGGTCGGTGGAAATTTCGGGAACCTTCCTTCGTTTCAAGGCCGATCCGAACACCGTTGAACAGAAGGTCGGCTGGATTGATCGTTGGCTCGAGCGCGCTAACACCAAGGAAGCTTCGATGGCCGGAAGATCGTCGGAGATGCAGCGGCAGAAGAAGGAAGAAGCGGTGCGCGAGACGCAGGAACTTGCTGAGTGGAATGGGCGTTGGGCGAAATTGTAACGCCCTGCGCATTTTGTAACGAAGCCGGCGTGACCGGCAAATAGAAATCCATCATGGCGACAACGGCTAAACAGGATTACTACGAGCTTTTGGGCGTGCCGCGCAAAGCGACGGCGAAAGAACTGCGTGCAGCCTATCGCAAGCTCGCCCGCAAATACCATCCCGACTTGAATCCTGGCGATAAATCCGCGGAAGAAAAATTCAAACAAATTCAGGAAGCCTATGACACTCTTTCCGACGGCAAGAAGCGCCAGATGTACGATCAATTCGGGTTTAATGTTCCTGGTCCGGGCGGCGCTCCCGGTGCGGGATACGGCGGCGGGGCCCCGCCCGGCGACATACATTTTGATTTCGGCGGATTCGATTTCGGCGGAGGAGCGGGCGCAGGACAGGGAGGGGCAGGAGGCGGCGCAAGCTTCCGTGATCTCTTTAGCCAGTTTTTCCGCGGAGCGAGCGCCGCGCAAGCGACCAACGAACGCGAGCCGGGAGACGATCTCGAATATCAAATCGACATCACCTTCGCGGAGGCCATGCGCGGCACGGTGAAAAAACTAAGCTTCACGCGACTGGATGTTTGCAATGTGTGCCATGGCACGGGCGTGGCACCCGGGGACGAAAAGGTTTGCCCCACCTGCGGCGGCTCGGGCCAGGTTACACAGACGAGTGGAAAAATGCGTTTCCAGATCACCTGTTCGCGTTGCGGCGGAGCCGGGAAGCTCCACACCGTTTGCCGCAATTGCGGTGGCGAAGGGCGCGTAGCGAGGATGGAGACGCTGGACGTGCGCATTCCCCCCGGAGCGCAAACGGGTTCGCGCGTACGCGTCGCCGGACGTGGCAACGCCGGCTTGCACGGTGGGCCGCCTGGCGACCTCTACATCGTGATGAGAGTCGAGTCTCACCCCTTCTTTGAACGGCGCGGAGATGATCTCTTTACGGTCGTCCCGATCACAGTTCCCGAAGCCTCGCTCGGCGCGAAGGTGGAAGTCCCTACGATTGACGGACGCGCTCAGGTACGCATTCCACCTGGCACTAACAGCGGGAAGAAACTGCGGCTGCGCGAAAAAGGGGCGCCCTCTGCGCGGCATTCCGGAAAGCGCGGCGATCAGATTGTGGAAGTGCAAGTCGTGGTGCCCAAGCCTGAAGACGAGCGCGTACGAAATCTGTTGAAAGAACTCAGCAAGATAGATCCGGAAGATCCGCGCCGCGAGATTTTTTCTCGCGCGGTAGTGTAGCAAGTTACCAGGAGACGCCGATGGCTGGCCGCCCAAAAAAGAAAGCAAAAGCGGGCTACATGATCAGTGCCGTCGCCGATTTATATAAGCTTCATCCGCAAACTCTTCGTTTGTATGAACGCGTAGGTCTGCTCAAGCCTTCTCGCTCGCAAGGAAACACGCGTCTTTACACCGACTCGGATCTGGAGCGCCTGGAAATAATCCTCAATTTGACGCGAGAGTTGGGTGTCAATCTCGCCGGCATTGAAATCATCCTCAACATGCGCGACAAAATGGCGGACATGCAGTCGCAGATGGAAGCTTTCATCTCATTCGTTCGCAACGAAATGGCGCGCAGTTTTTCTGCGGCGGATGATCGCAAAGTGCGCCACGCCATCGTGCGTGCGGTTCCGCGCCATGCCATTCGCGTCGAGAAATAGCAATCTATCCATGCCTAGAAGCTTTCGCGCCAGTGCCCCCGGGTCCACTTTACTTTGCCAGTTTCCACAGGAGCGCGCGGTTTGCACAACGGCGTGCGCTTGCGCTGAGAGCGAGCCGCGCTTATCCTTCGAACATGGCGCAACCGGATTGTCCTCATTGCCAGGGCAGCGGCTGGAAGGTTGTTGAGCGAACTACGGAAGGCGCACGAGCGCTTTCCGCCGATCAGTCCCGGCCTTCCGGTCGGGAGATGAAACCTGTTTGGGCGGTGCCATGCGATTGCACGAAAGGCGACCAAACAGACCGCGCTCTGGCGCGCGCCCGGGTGCCGGAGCGTTACCGGCATTGCGATTTCGACAATTTCGAAACAGACAACGACATCGATAACGTGGCGCCCGAGCAACTGGCTGCATTTAATCGCAGCCTCACTCAGGCCAAGCTCATCGTTCAGCGCTTCGCCGAGGAATTCACTCCCGTTCGCGAACACGCCGAACCCGGACTATTGTTAATGGGCTCCTGCGGCGTGGGGAAAACGCATCTCGCGGTCGCAGCCTTGAAGCAGATTATATTGCGTGGTCACAGCGGCCTTTTTTACGACTACCGTGAGCTGCTCAAGGAAATCCAGGACAGCTATAACGTAGTGAGCCAATCCACGGAAATGGGCGTGCTTGAGCCCGTCTTGAAGGCTGAAATCCTCGTGCTGGATGATGTAGGTTCCAGCAAGCCCTCGCTTTGGGCACTCGAAACTGTCGGGCACGTACTTAACACTCGCTACAACGAAAAGCGCGTCACCTTGCTCACAACGAATTTTCTAGATTCCGACGTACTGGGCGCGAACCCGGCCGGATTATCGCCGGGGACACGCGTGGCCGGGATGCGCGTTCCCGCCCTCGACGATTGCCTGACCGAACGTGTGGGCAAGCGCATTCGATCGCGGCTCTATGAGATGTGCCGCACGGTTGAAATTTCTGGCCCGGATTACCGCAAAGAAATTCGCACGGCGAGTGGATCGCGGGCATAGAGATGGGATTTTCCTTGTGCTTCATTTATGAATGGCGAGAAACGCATCTCGCGCTTAGCTCTCCCTAACGCTCTCTTGCGAGGGCGAGAAAAATTAGCTTCCGCGATTTCGAGTCCACAAGAACGGTTTGTTGACAACGCGCAAACCGGGCGCGTATCATTCCTTCCGATATGAGCGCCGAGCGCGGACGCTCGATCCCCTTCATGGCTCTGACCCCGCTGGGTGGAGTAACCCGAGCTTGCATTCTCGGCAGACGGGCACGAACTCGTACGGAGGCCGCACTCCATGTCACCCGAGCACGACCCTAATCTCCAACCTTCCGCCGTCGAAGCTGTCACCACCGAGCTCCCGGCCGAAGAATCAAACGATCAGGCAGCCGCGTCGCATACGCCTCCCGCCAACGTTGGTTCCTCAATCTCTAGCGGCGCTGCGACTGCAGTGGTCCGTGCGCAGGAAACTCCCGAGACGGTTCCGCTGACCGACGCCCCGTCTGAAGAAATGTCGGTCGCAAAACAAGATGGTTTGGCGCCTCTTGCAACCCCGGCTGTTGAACCGGAATCAAGCCTTGCAGCTGCCGGGAACATCGACGTGAGCACGCCAATCCTAGCTGCCGAGCCAACTGAAACTGCGGACTCTGCTGAAACCTCCGAAACGATGGACCAGCTTCTCGACCAGTTTGCAGTTCCGGAACCTGTCGCGGCCGAGGGTGAAATTTTTGATGGACGTGTGTTAGCGGTGACCGACGCTGGCGTGATCGTGGACGTCGGCGGAAAGTTCGAGGGCTTGGTACCCGCCCAGGAATTTGTGGATTCCGGAAGCCCCATACAATTTGGCAAGGGCCAAACAATCGAAGTGGAAAGGTTGCACGAGCAGAAGAACGGCTATGTCCTGCTGTCTCACGTGCGCGCGCATCGACGGCGGGTGTGGGAGCGCATCGAGAAATCTTATCGCGAGCAAGCCACAATCACCGGCAAAGTAACCGAACGCATTAAAGGCGGCTTGGTGGTTGAAATCGGAGTTCGCGCCTTCTTGCCCGCTTCGCAAATCGAACTGCGGCCAGTGCACGACCTGGAAGCTTGGAAGGATCGCGACATCGAAGTTCGCGTCCTGAAATTGAATCGCAAGCGTGGCAATGTAGTGGTCAGCCGCCGGGCGATTCTCGAGGAAGAACAGAAATCCAAACGCGATGCTCTCGTGGCCTCCCTCTCAGAAGGTTCGGTTGTCGTCGGCCGCGTGAAAAACGTGACCGACTACGGGGTATTTGTGGATCTCGGCGGGATGGACGGTCTTCTTCATGTCAGCGACCTTGTTTGGGGGCGCGTCCCGCATCCTTCATCAATTGTGAAGCCGGGCGACGAGATCGAAGTCCAGATCCTGAAGTTCGACAAAGAAAAACAGCGCATCTCGCTGGGGCGCAAGCAACTTCTGCCCGATCCTTGGGCCACCGTCCCTGAGCGTTTCGCCGTGGGCACGCGGGCACACGGGAAAATTGTCGGGGTTACCGACTATGGCGCGTTCGTGCAAATCGAACCCGGAGTCGAGGGTCTGGTGCACGTCAGCGAAATGAGCTGGTCGAAGCGCACCAAACATCCGTCGAAAATGGTGAAGGTGGGAGATGAAGTAGAAGTGACCGTGCTGGAAGTGAAGACCGACCAGCGGCGCATTTCACTCGGATTAAAGCAGGCGGTGCCCGATCCGTGGAACGCGGCGGCAGAAAAATATCCAGTGGGCGCCATGGTCAACGGCCGCGTCCGCAATCTTGCGGATTTCGGCGCGTTTGTTGAAATCGAAGAGGGAATGGAAGGCTTGATACACATTAGCGACATTAGCTGGACCGAGCGCGTCAAGCATCCCAGCGAGAAATTCAAGAAGGGCGATGTGATCGAGGCGAAAGTGCTCAAGGTGGATTCGCAGAATCGCCGGCTGTCGCTCGGCATCAAGCAGGTAAAGGATATCTGGGCGAACTGGTTTGCCGATCACAAGATCGGAGATGTGGTGAAAGGCAAAGTTGTAAGAACAACGGATTTCGGCGCCTTTGTGGAATTGGCAGAGGGTATTGAAGGGCTATGTCACGTTTCCGAGATCGAGGAACGCAAACCCAAAGGCGAACGCGATAAGGAAAAGCCGGCGCGGGCCGCGCGCGTCACCTCCGTACTGGCCATGGGTGCCGAACATGATTTCAAGGTTCTGCGTCTGGAGCCCGAGCAGCACAAAATCAGCTTGAGTTACCGCGCAGCACAGAGGCAGGTCGAACGGCAGGAGATCGAGACGTTCCGGCAGGCAAAGCCAGTCAAGTCCTCGCCCAACGCCACAATCGGTGACGCCATCATGGCCAAGCGGCAGTCGTCATAGTGCTAGATCCCCAGGCAGCCGGGGGGCGGCTGCTCGGGAAGGCCTTCCTTTGCAGGAAAAATCATTTACCTTAAGTTAGATTGATGATATGCAAGGACCTACGGTATCGCCCCAGCCCGTAGATGCCGTAACGTCTTCGCCTGTTGTGACGTCTTCATATACCATGAGAGGAGGCCTCATCCGATGCCAGAGGCTGCGGGAGAGCGTGAGAACAAAGACCACACGATGACGAAGGCTGACCTCGTGGAAGAGGTCACTCGGGTCACCGAATTGCCTCGCAAAGAAGCCGAAGCGGTGGTCGAGACGATTTTTGAGAGCATTATTGCGGCTCTGCAATCCGACGATAAGATCGAGATTCGTGGTTTCGGCAGCTTCCGTACTCGCGAGCGCCGCGGTCGCACGGGCCGCAACCCTAAAACGGGAGCGAAAGTGGAAGTCCCGCCCAAGAAGATCCCGTTTTTTAAACCCAGCAAAGAGCTAAAGGACTTCGTGAATCACCCTCGTGCTAGCGGCGCTTCGGCTAGTTCGTCTGAGCCCGGCTCGCAGGCCTAAATAGAATGGATTATTTGTGGACCCCGTGGCGGTACCGCTACATCGCCGACGCGTTGAAGGACGAAGGCTGCATATTTTGCGCCGCCATTGCCGCCGGAGATGATGCGAAGACCCAAATTGTCCTGCGTGGCTCTAAAAATTTTGTAATCCTCAATCGCTATCCTTACACTACCGGCCACGTAATGATCGTTCCTTACGCCCACGTGGCGGATCTTTCGGCAGCGGAACCGGAAACGCTGGCCGAAATGATGCACCTTTCGCAACGCGTCCATACGGCGCTTGAGAAGACTTATCACCCGCAAGGCTACAACCTGGGCATGAATCTAGGCCGCGCGGCCGGCGCCGGAGTCACCGGGCACTTGCACCTCCACGCATTGCCGCGCTGGTCCGGCGACGCAAATTTTATGACCGTTGTGGGAGAGACTCGCGTCGAGCCCGAGGATCTTTCGACCACCTACGAAAAACTCCGCAGGGCCCTCGCATAGCGTTGTCTGTTATATGGGCAAGCTCGGGCGAGCGCTTGGATTTTAACTTCCCTATTCCCTCGCTGCGGCCTAGAATTTGTACTCTTGAAAATGGTCTGAATTACTGCCGGAGGGCAGTCGCGTGGATTTAGAGCTTACCGAAGAACAGCAGCTCCTACAAAAAAGTGTGCGCGATTTCGCCGAAGCGGAAGTAAAACCGCTCGCAAAGGAAATCGACGAGACCGGCCATTTCCCAATGGAGACGTTCAAGAAGGCCGCTGAGCTGGGCCTTACGGGAGTTGCCGTGCCGGAAACTTACGGCGGCGCCGGGATGGATCATGTGAGCTACGCCATCGTGGTCGAGGAAATCTCTCGCGTTTGCGCTTCCACGGGCGTGATTCTGTCCGTTCAAAATTCGCTCTATTGCGACCCCATACTCCGTTTCGGCACGGATGAACAAAAACAGAAATTCCTGGTTCCCTATGCCCGTGGAGAAAAAATCGGATGTTACGCGCTCACCGAACCTCAGGCAGGCTCAAACGCCGCTGCTCTGGCGACCAAGGCGGCCCGCAAAGGTGAGGCCTACATAATCAATGGCACGAAAGCGTGGATCACCAATGGCGGCGTCGCCGATGCCGCGATCGTATACGTCAACACCCAGCCGGAAAAAGGCGAAAAGGGAATCACCGCCCTGGTGGTCGAAAAGGGGACGCACGGTTTCGCCGTTGGAAAAGAGGAAAAGAAGCTCGGCATTCACGCTACTGCTTGCACGGAGCTTTCGTTCACGGACTGTGAAGTACCCATCGGCAATCGCATCGGAAATGAAGGCGAGGGTTACAAAGTCGCACTTTCCACTCTGGACGGCGGCCGCATCGGCATCGCCTCTCAAGCTACTGGAATCGCACAAGGCGCCTTCGAAGCGGCCCTTTCCTACGCTCAGCAGCGTCAGGCCTTTGGCCATCCCATCTCGGATTTTCAAGCGATCCAGTTCATGCTAGCCGACATGGCCACCGAAATTGATGCGGCGCGTTTGCTCGCTCGCCGGGCAGCCTGGAAACAAGACTCTGGCGCCCGCTTCACCATGGAAGCCTCCATCGCGAAGCTTTTCGCAAGCGAGATGTCCACGCGCGTAGCGCACAAAGCCATTCAAATTCATGGCGGCTATGGCTACAGCAGCGAATATCCTGTCGAACGCGCCTACCGCGATGCACGCATCACTGAAATTTACGAAGGTACCAGCGAAATTCAGCGTCTGGTGATTGCCGCTTGGGTCCTAAAAGCATACTGAGCGAAATAAGACGCAATTCTCTCTCCCGCGTTCCCCCGGTGTATTCTTGTGTCCATGTTGGAACTAGATTGCGGGCTCCCATTCGTGTCTGATTTCGATGCGGACTTTTTCAGTTCTTTGCCCTCTCGTCCCGGCGTCCTGTCCCTTGAGATGCACGATGGCAAAGCCAAACCCTATCTTGCGCGAACCGCTGACATTCGCCGCGCCGCAGAAAGACTCCTGCTCGAGCCTGAAAAGCTTTCCAAGCGTCTGAATCTCCGCGACGTTGCCACAAACATCCGTTATCGAGTCACGGGCTCCAAATTCGAACAGACTCTGACGATGTACGAACAGGCGCGAAAATACTTTCCAGAACGTTACCGCAGTCTGCTCCGTTTGCGCCCAGCAGCGCTCCTGAAAGTGAATCTTCAAAACGAATATCCGCGAGGCTACGTCACCCGTCGCATCCGCGCAGACGGCGGATTCTATTTTGGGCCTTTTGCCTCTCGCCGGGGGGCCGAAGCCTTCAGCGAATCGTTTCTCGATCTTTTCAAAATTCGCCGCTGCCAGATTAAAATCCGTCGCGATCCAGAATTCCCCGGCTGTATTTATTCCGAGATGAAGATGTGCCTGGCCCCGTGCTTCGCCGGCTGCTCGAAGCAGGAGTATGACCTCGAAGTCAGTCGCGCCCTGGAGACTCTCGAGACCGCCGGATCATTTCTGACCAGGGAAATCGCGGGCCAGCGCGAAGCGGCCAGCGAAGCGTTGGATTTCGAAAAGGCTGCGACTCTTCACAAGCGGCTCGATAAAGTGTCCACCACACTGCGTGGGTGGGGAGAATTGACCCGGCGAATCGATGAAATCGATGCCGTAATCTTGCAGCGCGGGGCCGAAGAAAAAACCATCGTGGTATTCGCTGCTCGTGCAGGGATCTTAGCCGAGCCTTTGTTCCTGCGTTTCGCCGAACTATCCAGCGAGCCAAAGTCCGTGGAA
>Ga0070765_100003229_pt1 | contig 10432 bp, 10 predicted proteins | sample HubBroMetageWFT5_FD_71516 | JGI IMG/M metagenome (GOLD analysis project Ga0070765, IMG submission 71516) | Warmed and freeze-thawed soil microbial communities from the Hubbard Brook experimental Forest, New Hampshire - Hubbard Brook CCASE Soil... | ecosystem: Environmental > Terrestrial > Soil... | reverse complement strand
GTCCAGGAGCGCGGATTGAGCATGGCAAAACGAACTTCCAAACGCGAGCCCTGCAACCAGGGCGACGATCAAATGTTTGAGCATGGAATAACCCTCCGCTTCTAAATTGTGTTCCGAGGAACGGAACTGGATTGAGGAAACGACCGTTTAGACGCAAGGACAGACCGCCGGATAGCGAGTTGTAACAAGTTGTAAAAACGCAAAGCGGCTGCTTAGGAGAGGTCGTCTAAGTTACTGTCCAGCCGATTCAGGGGAACTAGCAAACATTGGGATGCGTATCAGATGTAGGCGCGGGCGTCCTCGCCCGTGCTGGTTCGACCCAAGCTTACCCCCGAGAGCACGAGCGAGGACGCTCGCGCCTGCATGAGCAAGCGCGCAGCTACATTTATGAGAACGCTTCTCGACATCGTTCGCCAGTCTCTTGCCACCCTGTGGGGGCACAAGCTGCGCTCGTTCCTGACCATGTTCGGGATTGCTTGGGGAGTAGGTTCGTTGCTCCTGCTGGTGGGATTGGGAGAAGGGTTTCGCAGCGGTCAGACGAGACAAATGGCGAACCTCGGGCAAGACATTATGTTTGTCTTTCCGGGACGCATCCCGGCGGTCGAGGGCAGCTACCAGTCGGGGCAGACGTATCACTTCACTTATGACGACTACATTGCTATTCGCGGCCAGGCTAAGCTGCTGCGCGCGGTTTCGCCGGTGCTCGAACGCGACGACATTCGCGCCGTAAGCGATTACGGCACGACCAACGGGCAGGTGTTTGGGGTCGCTCCTGAGTACAACCAGATTCGCACCATTCCCACCGATCCCGGGCGTTGGTTCAACGACGACGACAACAGCCAACACCGACGCGTCGCTGTGGTTGGATACGAGATGCTCAAGAACATCTTTCCCGGGCAGCCTGCCGTGGGCAGCACGATTCTGCTCAACGGCATGGACTTCAAAATTATTGGGGTGATCCCGAAGATCGGGAAAGAAGGCGAGAACGGCACCAACGCGCGCATTTTCGTGCCCCTGGAAACTATGCGCACGCTGTTTCCAATCACCACGCTGAATGCAGAGAATGCGATCTCGTTTATCAACTACCGGCCGTTGAAAAAAGAGATGCATCTCGAAGCTCAGAAAGAAGTACACACCGTCATTGCCCGCCGCCATGGGTTCGATCCCAAGCTCGACGACGCGTTCATGGACTGGGACACGATCGACGGAGCGATCCGCGTGGGCAAGATCTTTGACGCCATGGATTGGTTCCTGGGCGTGGTGGGACTGGTGACTCTGGGGCTGGGGGCGATTGGCATCATTAACATCATGCTGGTTTCAGTGACGGAGCGAACCAGGGAGATCGGGTTGCGCAAGGCGCTGGGCGCGACCCATCGCAATATCCTGACTCAGTTTTTTGTGGAAGGCGCTTTCCTCACCGCGTTGAGTGGAGGAATTGGCCTGGCGATTTCCGGTGGTTTTGTGGCATTGCTTGCCCAACTACCTTCGCCGGAAGGATTTGACACGCCGCGCATTGTACCGGCGTCGGCGATCATCGCAATTTTGTCGCTCTCGATCGCTGGCATCATCGCCGGCCTTTATCCGGCACGCAAGGCAGCTTTGCTTCCTCCGGTGGAAGCGCTGCGACAGGAGTAACGATGTTTGGCGATCTGGGAATTCAAGCTTACAACGCGCTGAAACACAACCGCAGGCGCTCGCTGCTCACCATGCTGGGCATGGCCTGGGGAATCGCCACCGTGGTACTCCTGCTGGCTTATGGCTCGGGTTTCGAGAACGCCCTGATGATTGCCTTCCGCACCTTCGGAGGCAACCTGATTGGCGTTTTTCCCGGCCGTACTTCGTTGCAAGCAGGTGGCAGCAAAGCGGGCACACCAGTCCGCCTGACGCGCGCCGACCTCGACTATCTGCGGGCTGAGGTTCCAATGCTCACCCGAATCTCTCCCGAAGTGGATAAGCAGAGTCAGGTTGGGTTTGGCACACGGAGCGGGAGCTACGGAATTCACGGAATCTTTTCCAGCTACCAGAAGATCCGTGATTTGGAAGTTGGCGAGGGCGCATTTTTCGGCGAGCAGGAAGACTTCACTCACAGCCGCGTCGCCGTCATCGGCTCGACCGTGAAGAAGAAACTGTTCTCCGGTCAAAATGCCCTTGGAGAAAACGTTCGCATTGACGGCATTTCTTACAAGGTCGTCGGCGTGCTCAAGCACACCATCTCGAACGGCGACGAAGACATGAATTCGCTGGTTTACCTCCCCTACAGCGCGATGGGTGACATCAAGAACACCTACTACCTTGATGGCATCTTCCTGGACTACGAGGGAGACCACGAGAAAGTAGTGCGGGCCGTACGCAGCTCCATGGCTTTTCACCACGGCTTCGATGCGAAAGATGAGCGCGCGGTTTTCGTATTTGACGCCAACAAAGATTTGGCCGACCTCACCGTCATTACCGTCGGCATCAAGATTCTGCTGGGCTTCATCGGCATGCTGACGCTGGGCATCGGCGGGGTGGGATTGATGAACATCATGCTCGTCTCCGTGACCCAGCGGACGCGCGAGATTGGCGTGGAGAAAGCTCTGGGCGCGCATCGTTGGCACATTCTGTTTCAGTTCCTGGCCGAGGCACTGGTCATCACAATGTTGGGCGGCCTGCTAGGGGTGGCATTAGCCTACTTGGTTTCCTGGTCAGTGGGTTCGCTTACACTGTGGAGCGCCTTCATCGACGATGGCAGCGAGGGAGACATCCATCTGATCATCGACACGGGCACGCTAGTCTGGTCCACGGCGATTCTCAGCTTCGTGGGGATCGTGAGCGGAATGCTGCCCGCAATTAAAGCCGCACGGCTGGATCCGATCGAGGCGCTGCGCTACGAGTGATGAACGTCAATAGTGATACCGCGCCTGAAGAAAATCGATCCTGCCCTCGGCCACACGATATACCAGACGATGTTCCTGAGTAATTCTGCGCGACCAGCAACCCGCCAACACGTACTTGAGCGGTTCCGGTTTGCCGATGCCGGTCAAAGGATCTCGCAGCACCGCTTGGATTAATTCGAAGGCCCGGATGGCTGCCTTGCCATCTGTGTTTATCCAGTAACGCAGATCCTGGCGAAACTCGGCGTGGATCATCGCCTCGCGCTCACCGGTTCGGGCCAAGTCCCATCTCCCGGCGCAGCTTTTCGAGCGGCTCCGGCTTGCCTTTTCGCCCCACAGCTCGTCTCAGCGCCGTAAGCAACCGCTGTGCGTTCTTGGGCGATCGCAGTAGGTGAGCCGTTTCCATCAGGCCAATGAGTTCGTCCGCTGGAACCATGGCCACCGTCTTTTCGCCCCTACGGCGAACAATGACGACCTCACGATCATTCGCCACACGGTCCAAGACCGAGGCGAGACTCTGGCGCAGAGCGGTATAAGTTGTCTCTGTCAAGTAAACCTCTTTCCATATTGTACAGGGTTCCTGTACGCTGGCAATAATTACTTTAGAATCGATTGCGGTTCCTATGTCCTATAAGCCACGTCTCGATCGTGTTCTCGCTCAACTGCGTCTCTACGAGCACCCCCTGCTCGATTTCGACGCTCGCGCCAAGGGCGATAGCGTTGAACTAATCATCCAGTTCAAGAATCCGAGTGTCCCGGTGCACACTTATTACTTCGACTTGCACCCGCGTGATCTCGACCTCGCCCAATTCGAATGGACTTTCCAGCGCCAGCTCTACGACTGCCTGCACGATTACCTGGTCGAAATGTTCATCCGCACGCCGCAAGACCGCGTCCAGCGCCAGTGGGAAGGCTTGTGACCCTGCGCCATAAAATTGAACAGGAAATCCGCGAGCGCGGGCCGATTGCATTTTCGCGTTACATGGAACTGTGTCTGTACGACCCTGACCTGGGTTATTACTCGCGCAATGCTGAACAATTCGGCAACGCTGGCGACTTTTACACATCGAGCGACGTGCACGCGGTATTCGGACGCCTCCTGGCACGTCAGTTCGAAGAGATGTGGCGAGCGTTGGGATCGCCGGCGCGGATTGAGATCCTGGAGCTCGGCCCAGGCCGCGGATTATTCGCTCAGGATGTACTGGACTGGTCGGAGAAAAAGTTCCCAGACTTCTTTCGCGCCTTGCATTACAGGCTGGTGGAGACGTCGTCCGCTTTGCGAAAGCGATTGCAAGCGGCCCTGCAACGGCACTTCGCAGCAGGGAAGACTTCGCTCTCTTCGGCGAGCTTGACCCTAGGGGAGAGCACGACTTCAGTCGTGCCGAATAACGCCACTCTCGCGAGGGCTCTAGCCCTTGAAGTCCCCATCATCGTTTTTGCCAACGAATTCTTTGACGCGCTCCCGGTTGACGTCCTCTCGCCGCAAGGCGAGTTGCGCATCTCTGAGAAAGATGGACGATTGCTTGAAACCTGGAACGCCGCATCTCCCGAAGGAGTGGAGTTTCTCGACCGTTACAGCGTTCATCCCGAAGCCGGAGAGAGAATCGAAGCTTCCCTGATCGCGCAACGCTATATGTCGCAGATCGCCGCCACGGTAAAGCGTGGGTTCATGATCGCCATAGACTACGGATACACTCGGCAGGAGCAACTTGCGGGCCGGCATCGCGGTACTATCACTGCCTATCGGCAGCACTCGGTAAGTACGAATCCCTACCAAGCGCCGGGAGAGCAGGACATCACCGCGCACGTGAATTTCACCGCCCTAACCGCGGCAGCCGAGCGGGGCGGCATGCAAATCCAACCCTTGCTGACGCAATCTCAATTTCTGTTGGGAATCGGGGAGCACAATCAATTCGCCGATGCCTTCGAAGAATGCCGATTGCCGCAGGAACGAGCCAAGGTTGCGCTTCAGCTCAAACACCTCATCACGCCCAGCGGAATGGGAGAAAGCTTCCATGTGTTCATCGCATCGAAAGACATCGACACCGTCCAGGTGTCAAGGTTCAGCGGGCTGATATTCGGAAAAACGGCCTTCCCATAAGCCCAGCCATAAGAGAGACGCCATCGAGTCCATCAAAAACTTTTATGATCGAAGCCTGGTTCCCCGGAAGTCACTGAACCATCTATAAGCCAGTCATGCATTGCCTGTAGGGGAGGTCGCATTGGAAACCGCCGCGCATCCACCTTCGTGGAAGATCCTTCTGGCATTCGCCATTATTTATTTTGTCTGGGGATCGACGTTCCTGGCGATACGCGTCGGAGTCCACGAAGTGCCGCCATTCCTGTTGGCGGGCATCCGCTTTTTCGTGTCGGGCATCGTGCTTTACGGATGGATGCGGCTCAAGGGTGCGCCACCTCCCAGTCGAACCGAGTGGGCCTCAGCAATGCTGTTGGGGACGTTGATCTTCCTCGTCGACTATGGCTGCTTGTTCTGGGCCGAACAGCGCGTTCCCTCTGGCATCGCCGCAGTTGTGCTGGCGACCATCCCGGTGTTCATCACTTTGCTCGAGATCAGCTTTCTGCACACTCAGCGGCTTACGGTTCGGCTTGGATTGGCTCTACTGGCGGGCCTGTGCGGCGTAGCCGTTCTCACCCTTCCGTCATTCTCGTTCGGTGAAGTCCCCATCAATCGCGCCGGCGCTCTCGCTCTATTAGTCGCGTCATTTACCTGGTCTGTGGCCACGATCCTCACTCGCCGGCTCACTCTTCCGAGCTCGAAGCCGATGAGTGCAGCCGCTCAAATGCTTACCGGCGGGGCCCAACTGTTCGTGCTCGCCGCTCTTTCGGGTGAGTTTGCCGGTTTTCACTTGCAGGCGGTTTCCGCGAAAGCCTGGTTCGCGCTGCTGTATCTGATTGTCGCGGGTTCGATCGTTGGCTTCACGGCCTACGTTTGGTTGCTGCACCACGAATCGCCAACGAAAGTGGGAACATATGCCTACGTAAATCCCGTGGTCGCGGTTGCACTCGGCTATTTCGCTGGCGGAGAGGCGGTCGGTCCTCGCATCTTGTTGGGAGCTTTGCTGGTCCTGATCAGCGTGATTACGATAACCACAACTCCGAGGAAAGCCAGTGATCACGGGAAGCAACCGGACCTGTCAATTGCGGAAGCCGATTAGACCCCTTCTTGAGAGCTGCACCGAAAGCACACGGTCTGACGTTACTCCGAAGAGCGCGTCTCAGCAGATTCGCCAACGATATGATGCTTAACTATGCGCTCTGGTTATCGCTTCGAGATGCTGGGATGGCTATTAATGTCGGCCCTGGCCTTTGGCCAAACGAGCCAGCAACCCAGCACTCCGCCATCAGCTGCCGCGCAGCCTATCCCCTCACAACCGGCCAGCCCGCAACCAGCGAGCCCAAAAGCGATCAAGTTCTCAGCGGTGGCATCTGCGGCCGATGCCTCGAGGCAAGCGCGTGAATCTGCTCCGCCGATCAAAGTAATAAAGTAATCAGGAACCAACATTTGGGTGCAGTAGGCAGGGGAGCTTGAGTATCTCGTCTCACGGCAAAGTCAGTAGGCGGGCGCGAAACTTCGTTCGACTTCGCGTGCTACGGCCGCGTCATCCTCTCCGGCTTCATCAACTCGTCGAATTCTTCACCCGTGAGATGTCCAAGCTTCAGTGCCGCCTGGCGTAGGCTCGTTTTGTCAACGTGGGCCGTGTGGGCGATCTTTGCAGCTTTGTCGTATCCAACCTTCGGGGCCAGTGCGGTCACCAGCATCAGAGAATTTTTCACGTACCAATCAACCTTTTCCCGATCAACCGTAATACCCTTGATCATGTATTCGACGTATCCGCGGCAAGCGTCAGTGATCAGGGTTACCGAATGCAGGAAGTTGTAGATGATGACTGGCTTGTAAACGTTGAGCTCGAAGTTGCCTTGCGATCCGGCGAATCCGACCGCAGCCGTCGCGCCGTGAACCTGCACGCACACCATGGACATAGCCTCGGCCTGCGTGGGGTTTACTTTGCCCGGCATGATAGAAGATCCGGGCTCGTTCTCCGGAATGAATAATTCGCCCAGGCCGCAGCGCGGACCCGACGCCAGCCAGCGGATGTCGTTTGAAATCTTCATCAGCGAAGCAGCCAACGTTTCCAACGCACCCTGTGCAAATACGATCTCATCGTGCGCCGAAAGCGCAGCGAACTTGTTGCCGTGTGAGCGGAAGGGAAGTCCCGTGAGTTCAGCGATCTTCTTGGCCGCTCTCTCCGCGAATTCGGGATGAGCGTTCAGCCCGGTGCCCACCGCGGTTCCGCCGATGGCAAGATCGTAGAGCCCGCCCAACACCTGCTCCAGCCGCTTGATGTCTCGCTCTAGCAAACTAGCCCAGCCGCCGAATTCCTGTCCAAAGGTAAGAGGCACCGCATCCTGCAGATGCGTGCGTCCGATCTTGACCACCTCATTGAATTCCTTCGCTTTGGCCGTGATCGCATCGTGAACGCTCTTGATAGCAGGAATCAGCGCGTTCTTCACTCGCTCCGCCGACGCGATGTGCATCGCCGCCGGAAAGGTGTCGTTGGACGACTGCGACATGTTTACATCATCGTTCGGATGGATCGGCTTCTTCGATCCCATCTCACCACCCGCGAGCTCGATGGCGCGGTTGGAGATGACCTCGTTGACGTTCATGTTGGTCTGCGTGCCGCTGCCCGTCTGCCAGATGCGCAGCGGGAATTGGTCGTTGACCTTTCCAGCGATGACCTCGTCGGCAGCCTGCACGATGAGCCTGGCTTTGTCGGCGGGAAGCTTGCCCAGATCCTGGTTGACCAGCGCGCACGCCTTCTTGAGAATGCCAAATGCGCGGATCATCTCCGGCGGCATAACATCGCGCCCAATGTTGAAGTGGACCAGGGAGCGCTGCGTCTGAGCGCCCCAGTAAACGTTGGCCGGGACCTCGATCTGTCCCATGCTGTCAGATTCAATGCGGGTGCGAGTGGTGGGTTCAGCGGAGATTGCCATGTGGTTCCTTGGTGGACACAACGATTGTAGTAAGTACAAATTATAACAAGCGAGCTTTGGTGGTCTCGGCATGAGGGAGTTGGTGCTGGCCTCCGACTGGCGCCGGAGTCGCGAGAACACTCGTTTAGCCCGACATGGTCCCTCAGTGTGGGCCGCCCATTAAAGAGTGTCGGTGTTCGGACGCGCGAGAATCGCGCCGCGAGCCCTGCAGTTTTCGAAGACTGCGGCGCGTGGCCCATGCTATCGCTCCGAAGACAGGTCCCCAGAGGAGGAACACTCCCAGCGCGACCGCCCATGTTTTACCTGCCGGGTAGGTCGCAACAGTATGGTCCTAAGAACCAAAACACAAAGATCACAAGGATTGCCAAGCCTACTGTCGTTGAAGGGCTGGAGGAGCCTTTTCCGAGGTTACGCCAGAATCGCTCTTCGTTCTGAACCGTGTCAGGAAAGACTACGTTCCGCTGTCGCGCATGTAAGTTTCTCAGCCACTCGTCGCGCTGGTGCCGACTGGTTCTGTTGCAGGTCGAACCATAGCACGGAGGGACAAGTCAGCGGGAACCAGGAACTGTATGTCTGGTGCGTCGTTTTGCTCGCTTAATGGTTGAACGGGGTTGAACGCTATACGTTATAGAATGTCTTTTGTGATTAAGTCGTTCCGCTCCCCGGAAACTGGGCGACTTCACCATCGGCTGCCAAGCCGACGTTTTCAGGCTATCGAGCATATTGCGCGCCGGAAGCTACGGCAATTGGACAGCGCGACGGAATTGCGAGACTTGGTGGCGCTGCCTGGAAATCGTCTGGAAGCCTTGCACGGCGACCGAGAGGGACAATACAGCGTTCGGATCAATGACCCATGGCGTCTGTGCTTCGTTGGCATGAAGGGAACGCATACCATGTCGAGATCGTGGATTATCGCTAGGAGCCTGCATGGCTAAGCCTCAAAAACGCCTTCCCCCCATCCATCCCGGCGAAATTCTGCGCGCGGAGTTCATGGAGCCGTTTAACCTCAGCATGAATCGGCTGGCCTGGATCTCCACGTTCCGGTGACGCGTATTGCGGAGATCGTTCACGAACGTCGCGGAATCACGCCACATACCGCCCTGCGGCTTGCACGGTACTTCCAAACCAGCGCGCGTTTCTGGATGAATCTCCAATCTGCGTATGACCTCGAAGTTGCGGAAGACGAGTTATCGCGGACTATCGAGCGCGAAGTTCGACCGAGTTCCTCGGCTGCTGCCGCCGCTCGCTCTTGAGGCAGCCCGCCGGAAGTACAGCACGCCGCATGCTAGAATCGGTATCTTCAAAAGCCACACGGTCTTGGTATGTGCTGCAGTTCTCTAGCCTGGGAACGATCATTTGCTGACGAAACAGATGTCCGAGACGGCGCTACAGGTTCCAGACACGCTCCCGCGTGCTCAATCGCAGTCGCGCTCCAACACTCGGGTCGACGTGCTTGTCATCGGAGCCGGGCCGACGGGTCTTGCCTGTGCGATCGAGGCGCAAAGAGCCGGATTCAAGGTCATCGCGGTGGATAAGGGTTGCGTGGTCAATTCCATCTTCAACTATCCCGCCAACATGACTTTTTTTACTACGCCAGAGCTGCTCGAGATTGGCGACATCCCGTTCAGCACTGCCAACCAGAAGCCCACACGTCAAGAAGCGCTCGAGTATTACCGCAAGGTCGCGGAGCACTATCGTTTGCCGATCGCACAATACCAGTGGGTGAAGACGGTGAATGGGCGGGACGGCGATTTCCAGGTCACTACCACCGATCGGCTGGGAAGAATCTACGATTACCACACCCGCAAACTGATCGTCGCGACCGGATACTACGACTTGGCGAACCTCCTCAATATTCCCGGTGAAGATCTGCCGAAGGTGTTTCACTACTACCGTGAGCCGCATCCTTACTTTGATAACGACGTGCTCGTTATCGGGGGCAAGAATTCCGCGGCAATCTCGGCGCTCGATCTTTGGCGGCACGGAGCGCGCGTGACTCTGGTGCACCGCGGGGCGAAGCTGCATCACCACGTCAAGTACTGGATCTTGCCTGACATTGAGAATCGCATCAAGAACGGCGAAATCAAGGCTTACCTCAATACCTCCGTCGGAGAGATCGCGGCGGACCATGTGGTGATTTACACGCCCGACGGCGTGATTCGTGTGAAGAACGATTTCGTCTTCGCCTTGACGGGATACCATCCCGACTACGATTTCCTGCGCTCGATGGGCATCGAACTTTCAACCGAGCAATGCCGTCCGGTTTGCGATCCCCAGACGCTCGAAAGCAATGTCCCAGGAATCTATGTGGCTGGCGTGATTGTGGCCGGTTCCAGGACTAACGAAATCTTCATCGAAAACGGGCGCTTCCACGGCCAGCAGATCGCCGCGCACTTGAAGCAGAAGATGGGAGCGGGAGCGGGCGCCTAGCATGAGTCCTAAGCAAGCGTGACTTTTTCCTCGCCCAACTGCTGATTGATCAATCGGGACACTAAAGGCTTCAAGTCTTCTCCGGTCTTCTGCAGTACAAAATCTTGATT
>Ga0070765_100003228_pt1 | contig 10432 bp, 7 predicted proteins | sample HubBroMetageWFT5_FD_71516 | JGI IMG/M metagenome (GOLD analysis project Ga0070765, IMG submission 71516) | Warmed and freeze-thawed soil microbial communities from the Hubbard Brook experimental Forest, New Hampshire - Hubbard Brook CCASE Soil... | ecosystem: Environmental > Terrestrial > Soil... | reverse complement strand
CTTCTGTTTTACGAGCCTTCCACCCGCACCCGCTCCTCCTTCGAATTCGCAGCGAAATCGCTGGGCGCGATGACCACGCTCGTGCAGTCTTCGGGATCGAGTATCGAAAAGGGCGAATCCATTCTCGACACCGGCTACACCCTGCAGGAAATCGGCGCCGACTGCATCGTCATGCGCCACCCCGCCGCGGGCGCGCCCCATCTGATGGCGCAGCATCTCGACATTCCCGTCATCAACGCCGGCGACGGCATGCACGAGCATCCGTCGCAGGCCTTGCTCGACGCCTTCACCATCCTGAAGCACAAAAAACAATTTGATGGATTGCACATCGCCATCATCGGCGACATCGTGCACAGCCGCGTCGCGCGCAGCGCCTGCCATCTGCTGAGCCGCTTCGGAGTGAAGATCACGCTCTGCGGCCCGCCGGAGTTCGTGCCAGATGTCGCCGCCACGCTCGCTCCCGGCGCGCGCGTCACGCGCTATCTCGAAGACGCTCTGCGCGGCGCCGACATCGTTTTTCTGCTGCGCGTCCAGAAGGAACGCCTCACCGGCGAAAAAGTCAGCGTCGAAGACTACGTCACGCGTTACCAGGTCACGCCAGCGCGCCTGAAGCTAGCGCATCGCGACGCCATCGTCATGCATCCCGGACCGATCATGCGCGGCCTCGAACTGACGGCCGAAGTCGCCGATGGTCCGCAATCGGTGATCCGCGACGAAGTCCACAACGGTGTCCCAATGCGAATGGCAATCCTGGCCCGAGCGATAGGGAAAGCAAAATGAGCCACGAATTTTCGAGGATCAACAGGGATTGTTTGAAATAAAGTCCGATGCCGTCCGTCCTTGTGAGTAGCCGCGAAGCGGCGTGAGAATGCAGCCCACGGCGCAAGCCGTGGGTCAGGAGCGGAATGAAGAACGAGCCCCGGAGGGGCGAAAGAGACGATAAGACAGCCTCCGTAGGAACGACAACGCGATTCGGAATCATCGCCGATGCGTCAAAATGCCAACCAACAAATCCAAACCCGGCTCACTCCTGATCAAAGGCGGCCACCTGATCGACCCCGCAGCCAAGATCAACGCGCCCATGGACGTCCTCCTGCGCGATGGCCGCGTAGCCGAAATCGCCCCGCACAACAGAATCCGCGCCAGCGCCGACGAAAAATTCGACGCGCGCGGCTTGATCGTCTCCCCCGGCTTCATCGACCTCCATGTTCACCTGCGCGAGCCTGGCCAGGCGTACAAAGAGACCATCGCCACGGGCACCGCCGCAGCAGCCACCGGAGGATTCACCTCCGTCTGCACGATGCCCAATACCGCGCCCGTGGTCGACACGCCCGATTGGGTTGAGTGGCTGCGCAATCCCGAGCGCGGAGCGGTCGTCAATGTCTTTCCCATCGCCGCCGCAACCCGCGCCAGCCGCGGCGCAACGCTCACCGATTTCGCCGCCCTGCAGCGCTCCGGAGCCGTCGCCGTCACCGACGATGGCAAGCCCATCCTCGAAGACGACATCATGCGCGCGGCGCTACGCCTCGGCGCCGAACTGAACTTCCCCGTAGTACAGCACGCCGAAGACACACGCCTCACCGAAAACTGTTCCCTGAACCTCGGCTCGACCAGTTTTCGCCTCGGCCTGCGCGGCATGTCTGTTGCCGCCGAAGCCAACATCGTCGACCGCGACGTCAATCTGGCGCAGCAGATTCGCGAGTCGCGCCTCCACGTCGCTCACCTTTCCACCTCCGACGCGCTCAAGGCCGTGCGCCGCGGCAAGCGCGCCAAAGCTCGCGTAACCTGTGAAGTCACGCCGCACCACTTCACGCTGCTCGACGAAAACGTCGGCGAATACGATACGAATTTCAAGATGAACCCGCCGCTGCGCTCCGCCATCGATCGCGAAGCCATCCTGGTCGCGCTCGCCGACGGCACCGTCGACGCCATCGCCACCGACCACGCTCCTCATGCCACGCACGAGAAGCAACTCGAGTTCGAGCGCGCGAGCTTCGGCATCACCGGACTCGAAACCGCGCTGGCCCTGGCCATCACCAAGCTGCACCGCGATCACAAAATTCCGCTGACCCGCATCGTCGAGTTATTCACCGCCGGCCCCGCCCGAGTCTTCGACCTCCGCGCCCGCGGATCGCTGGCCAAAGGCAACCACGCCGACGTGACCATCTTCGATCCTAAAAAGCGCTGGACCTTCGAAGCCGCAAAATCCCGCTCTCTGTCGCACAACACTCCGTTTGACGGCTGGCAGTTCACCGGGAAAGTCATAGCCACAATCGTGGGCGGCAAAACTGTCTACGGCGCCGACTGAGATTCAGATTCATCGAACCGAGAACCGAGGAGCTCCTATGCTTCGCACAACGCGAGTACTTGTTTTGCTTGCTCTGGTCTTGAACATCTTTTCGTCCTTCGTTCTCGCCCAATCCCCTGCGCAAGCCCAGACTGGCGCCGCGGCGCCGGCAACGTCCACCACCGCCGTCGCGACGCAACCATTCGACATCAACGCCGCCGTCGAAGCGTATCTCGCCAAGATGCCGCCCGCGCGCCGCGCCCGCTCCAACGCCTATTTCGAAGGCGGATACTGGCTGCAGCTCTGGGACTTTCTTTCCACCGTCCTCGTCCTGTGGCTGCTCCTGCACTTTCGCTGGTCGGCGCGCATGCGCAACCTCGCCGAGCGCATCACTCGCTTCCGTCCTGTGCAGACGGCGCTGTATTGGGCGCAGTTCATCGTGGTGCTCTCTGTGCTGACCTTCCCGCTCAGCGTCTATGAAGGCTACTTCCGCGAGCACGCCTATGACCTGCTGAATCAGACCTTCGGTCCGTGGATGCGCGACCAGTTAATCGCGCTGGCCGCCGGCGTCGTACTGGGGGCGATTCTCATCGTGCCATTGTTCGGCCTGGTCCGGCGGCTAGGAAAGAGCTGGTGGGTGTGGGGCGCGGCTCTGACCATCCTGTTTTTCGCGTTCGTCAGTCTGATCGAACCCGTCTACCTTGCCCCGTTGTTCAACAAGTACAAGACGCTGGAGGATGCGCGGATCAAAGATCCGATTCTGAGCATGGCACGCGCCAACGGAATCCCCGCCACGAACGTTTACGAATTCGACGCGTCAAAACAGTCGAATCGAGTGAGCGCCAACGTCGGCGGCTTCGCCAATACCCTGCGCATTTCGCTGAACGACAATCTGCTGAACCGCTGCACCCTGCCCGAAATCGAAACCACCATGGGCCACGAGATGGGACACTACGTCCTCAACCACGAATACAAAGGGCTGGTCATGATCGGAGTCGTGATCGTGATCGGTTTCGCGTTTCTGAATTGGGGGATCAACTTCTCGCTCGCGCGCTGGGGCGAAGCCTGGGGAATTCGCGCCATGACCGACGTCGCGGTCCTGCCCCTGGCGATGATCGTCCTGTCTGTTTATTTTTTCCTGATGACCCCGGTCACGAACACCATTACGCGCACCATGGAATTTGAAGCCGACATGTACGGCCTGAACGCAGCCCGCCAACCCGACGGCGAAGCCAACGTCGACATGCTGCTCGGCGAATATCGCAAACTCGATCCCGGCCCGGTAGAAGAAGTCATCTTCTTCGACCACCCCAGCGGCCGCACCCGAATCACCGCCGCCATGCGCTGGAAAGCCGAGCACCTCGACACGTCATCGCCAGACGAAATGGCCAAACCGCTCTTCGATACGAAGTAGGAATGAATCGCGGTATGAAGCGCTGCCCTCAGGCGGTAGTCGGCAATTACATTGTCGCCGAGCTTTAGGAGTACAGAGTCGCGAAGCGACGCCATTCATTAGCCGGGCACGTAAGTGCGGGGTAAGCTGAGGGAATACAGAACCGAGTCCCCGCAGGGGACGGCACCCGACTCTATGTGTCGTGATCAGAACCGATTCTGTTACGCCAAAATCCCCATCCGCTTCCCCACGCGTCCCAGCACCTCCAGCGCCTGCTCCAACTCCGCCTTCGTGTGCGTCGCAGTCATAATCGTGCGGATGCGCGCCTTCCCCTCCGGCACGGTCGGAAATGCAATCCCCGTGCCCAACACGCCGTCCTTGAACAACTCGCGGGAAAAGTCCATGGTCAACTTACCGTCGCCAATAATAATCGGCGTAATCGGAGTCTCACTGGCCGGCGTAGCCCGCCCCCCGATATCGAATCCCAGCAGCCCGAGTTCTTTTTTCCAGAAGCGCGTATTCTCCCAAAGCTTTTCGATCCGCTCCGGCTCGTTTTCGAGAACATCGAAGGCCGCAATACAAGTCGCCGTCACCGATGGCGGATGCGAAGTCGAAAACAAAAACGGCCGCGCCCTGTGATACAAGAAGTCAATCAGATCGCGAGTCCCGCAGACGTATCCACCCAAAGCGCCAATGGCCTTCGACAAAGTTCCCACCTGAATGTCCACGCGCCCGTGCACATTAAAGTGATCGACCGTGCCTCGTCCGTTGCGCCCCAACACTCCGGAAGCGTGCGCATCGTCAACCATCATGATGGCGCCATATCTCTCGGCGAGATCGCACAGCGCGGGCAGCGGCCCAATGTCGCCATCCATCGAAAACACGCCGTCAGTGATCAGCAACTTCTTGCCCGGCTGATCCTTAATGCTGGCCAACTGCTCTTCCGCGTGCGCAATTTCCTTGTGCCGGAACACGAGAATCTTGGCCTTCGAGAGCCGCGCCCCGTCGATGATCGACGCATGATTCAGCGCATCGGAAATGATGAAATCGTCCTTGCCGAGCACCGCCGACACCGTCCCCGCATTGGCTGCGAAGCCGGACTGGAAGACTACGCACGCTTCGACATTCTTGAAGCGCGCAATCTTCTCCTCCAGCTCCATGTGAATCTTCATCGTGCCGGCGATCGTGCGCACCGCGCCCGATCCCACGCCGAATTTGCGCGTAGCCTCCAGCGCAGCTTCTCGCAGCTTCGGATGCGTCGTCAGCCCCAGATAATTATTCGACGCCAGGTTGATGACTCTCTTCCCGTCAAACGAGCAGACGGCCGCCTGCTCGTCGTCGAGCACGCGCAGCTTGAAATGCGTCCCCTTGGCCTTGAGTTCGTTAAGCTGGTCAGTGAGATAAGAAAGCGGATTGGTGCGGGTTGCGGTCTGGATAGACATGTCAAACCTCGTCAGTAATTAAATCGTTGTCATCCTGAGCGCGCTTTCTGCGCGAAGCGCTTGCCCTGAGCGAAGTCGAAGGGACCTATACAATCTGCCTGCGCCCGCAAAATGCATAGGTTCATCGCTTCGCTCAGAAAGACAAATCAAAGGGAAATCCACATTCATCCCGTGCAAGTCCGTGGCCCAGAAGTTATCTAACTCCATTCGGATACACCAGAATCTTGCTGGCCTCGCCCGTCTTCAACCGCTCCATGGCTTTAGCGAAATCTTTCATCGAAATCCGATCCGTAATCGCGGGACGCAGATCGAGCTTGCCAGCCTTCAGCAGCGCGGTCATCTGATACCAGGTCTGATACATCCGCCGCCCATTGATCCCCTGCACCGTGATGCCCTTGAAAATAATGTCTTCAGAGAAATTCAGCGAGATCGGCTTCGAAGTCAGCCCCAGCAAAGAAATTCTTCCCCCGCGCCGCACAATATCAAACGCCGTGCGAATCGAATCGGGATGCCCAGCCATCTCCAGCACCACGTCCACGCCGAGCCCGCCCGTCTTCTCCATCACAACGGCCTTCACATCCTCCTTCGCCGGATTCAGAACGTAGTCGGCTTTCATCTGCCGCGCCACCGCGGCCCGATGCTCGTTCACTTCAATCGCGAACACCGAAGTCGCGCCCACTGCTCTGGCCACCGCGATGGCGAACAGCCCAATCGGCCCGCATCCGGTGACGGCAACGGTTTTCGCCGCGATCTCCCCGGCCAGCACCGTGTGCACCGCGTTCCCCAGCGGATCCAGAATCGACGCGTATTCCTGCGGGATTGCCGGATCAAGCTTCCAGATATTCGACTCCGGAATCACCACGTATTCGGCAAACGCTCCGTCGGCATCGACTCCGATGATCTTCACGTTCTGGCAGATGTGCGCCTCGCCGGTGCGGCATTGCAGGCACTTGCCGCAGGCTACGTGCATCTCCGCCGAAACGAAATCGCCTTCCTTCACGCTCGTCACTTCAGAGCCGAACGCGGCCACTTCCCCGCAAAACTCATGCCCGGGGATCAGCGGCGGATGAATGCGGTTCTGCGCCCACCGGTCCCAGTTATAAATATGTAGATCGGTTCCGCAGATCGACGCGATCTTCACCTTGACCAGCACGTCGCCGGGCCCAAACGCGGGAATTTTGACTTCGCGAACATCCGCGCCCGGCGCGGCCTCCGGCTTGACCACCGCCAGCATTGTTCCAGACATAATTGCCACCTCTAACTTGCCGCCAGAAAACTGCTCCCACACAAAACATATGATTTTATCATCGCAACGCCGGCTCGCCGTGGAATGCGAGTCTGCGGGTCGTGTCCCTATTTCGAAACAGAAGCTCTGAAACCGCGAAGAACGCTAAGGGCTCGCAAAGGTCGCGAAGAAAGCCAAAATCGAAATTAGGGAACTCCCGAATCGGGCTGTCGAGCAAATTGCGCACGTCGCGGACGCAAGAACCGCATCTAACCCGCGTGCCGTCGCCTGGGCACACGAGGTCCGGCTGTGCGCCTGCGTATTCTTACCATCCTGCTGATTTCCAGCTTTGTCCTTTCCGCCGCCGCGGCACCCGCGGCTCCCGTCCCGGTGCGCTACAAAGCCGGCCTGATTCACGGCTTTCTGATACTCAGCACGCTCGATGGAGTCCCGCTCGCAGCCGGCGACCTGACCCAGATCGCTCACGGCGACCAGGTCACAACCAAGCTCTCATTCCGTTTCAAGGACGGCTCGCAGCAGGAGGAAACCACAGTTTTTTCCCAGCGCGGCAGCTTCCGGCTCATCTCCTATCATCAGGCGCAGAAGGGGCCGGCGTTCAAGAACGCCAGCGATCTCTCGGTCACGTGCGCGACCGGACAGGTTACGGTTCGCTACACCGGCGACGATGGCAAAGAGAAAGTAGCAAGCCAGCATATGACGCTGCCGCCCGACCTGGGCAACGGTCTGATTCCCATGCTGCTGATGAATCTGCGACCGGGCACGCCACAGCTTGAAGTTCCCATGGTCGTAGCTGCGCCCAAGCCGAGGCTGGTGAAGGTCGTGGTGACTGCGCAGGGCACCGAGCCTTTTTCCGTTCTTGGGTTCAGTCACGATGCCCTCCACTATGTCGCGAAAGTTGACATTGGCGGCGTCGCCGGCGTGGTGGCGCCGATGGTAGGAAAGCAGCCCCCCGATATGCAGATCTGGATTCTTGGCGGAGACGCTCCCGTCTTCGTAAAATCCGAGACACTGTCTTACATGGGAGGGCCACTCTGGCGGTCAGAACTGGTCTCGCCCACCTGGCCCCAAGCATCGCCCCCGGATTCGAAAAACGCAGACGCCAGCAAACACTAGCATCGTCCACAACATCGGCGAAGGGCCGAAAATGATGGAGGATGTTCATTTCGTAGGAGATTATGTGGGGACAGCCGCCCTCGGCTGCCCGGCCGGGCTGAAGCCCGGCTGCGCGGGATCATTGCCGACTTACGCCGTGTAGAAAGATCAGCCATTACGCGCCTCCCCAACCGCCGCCGCCCGGCGTCTCAATACGAATCCGCTCGCCCTTTCGCAGCCGCGTGCTGAATTTCCCCGGCATCGTCTCGATCGAGCCATCGCATCGGGTGACGAACGCTCTCCCCGCCGCGCCGTCGTTGCCTCCGGCCAATCCCCATGGACCGCGCGAGCGCCGGTCCGCCAGCAGAGTCACTTCGCAATCGGTCAGCACCTCGATCTCGCGCACAATTCCGTCCCCACCGCGAAACTTGCCTTCGCCGCCGCTGCCAGCCCGCAGCGAATACCGCCGCACCCGCAGCGGATACGCATACTCCAGCGCCTCCGCGGGAGTGTTCAGTGAATTCGTCATGTGCGTGTGCACACCCGAAACGCCCGCCTTGCCCGGCAGCGCGCCCATGCCCCCGGCGATCGTCTCGTAGTAAGCAAACGGCTCGCCCGTCCGCGGATCGATTCCTCCAATCGTCAGATTGTTCATCGTCCCCGAAGCCGCCGCCGGAATCCGATCCGGAATCGCCTGCGCCAGCGCCCGCAGCAGCACGTCGACGATGCGCTGCGAGGTCTCGACGTTCCCTCCCGCCACCGCCGCCGGAGGCCGCGCATTCACAATCGTGCCCTCGGGCGCGATCACCTGAATCGGCCGCATCAGCCCCGCCGCTGCCGGAACGTCCTCCGCCAGCAGACACCGAAACACATAGAAGCAGGCGGAATAAGTAATCGCCGCCACAGCATTCACGCTGCCCTCAACCTGCGGATCGCTCCCCGTAAAATCCACGGTGACCATCTGCCGCGTGGGGCCAGTTCGAAGCAATGTGGGGACAGCCGCCCTCGGCTGTCCGGAGGGTCGAAGACCCACCTGCTTTTCTGCTGACCCCAACTCGAGCTGCGCTCGACGGACAGCCGAGGGCGGCTGCCCCCACACTTTCACAACCACCGCGATCTTGATCACCCGTTCGCTGATCCCGTCCCCATCCAGAAAATCTTCCGCCCGATATTCCCCCGCAGGCACACGCTCCAGAAAAGCCCGCATCAACTCCTCCGAATAATCCTGCAACGCAACCCCGGCCTGCTTCGCGCGTTCCAGCCCATATCGCGAACAGACCTCGCGCAGCCGCTCCGCTCCGGTATGGCACGCCGCAATCTGCGCTCCCAGATCGCCTTCGCGTTCCTCGGGCGTGCGAACATTATTCAGCAACAGCGCCAGCACATCGCGATCCATCACTCCCGCCCGCATCAATTTCACCGGGGGAATGCGCACGCCTTCCTGATAAATCTCGCGGCACAGCCCCATCGATCCCGCGTAAGCTCCGCCCACATCCGCATGATGCGCCCGCGAGGCCACATAAAAATCAGGTCGAAGGTGCGCATCGCCACGCCCCAAGTCGGAGCGGGCGACTCGCCCGCGACTGCGTGGAGCGCCTCGATCTCGCCTCTCCACAAACACCGGCGCCACCAGCGTTATATCCGGCAGATGCGTCCCCCCGCGAAACGGATCGTTCAACATCACCACATCGCCCGACCCCATCGCACCTGCGTCAATCGCGGCCCGCACTGACATCGGCATCGACCCGAGATGCACCGGCATGTGGTCGCCCATGGCGATCACCTCACCCGCGCCATCGAAAACCGCGCAGGAGTAATCGCGCCGCTCCTTGATGTTCGGAGAAAACGCCGTCCGCCGCAGCGCCGCTCCCATCTCCTCGGCAATCGAGTGATACAGATTCTTGAAAATTTCCAGCTCGACCGGATCACGCCGCATGCAGCGCAGTGTACTACTCGTCGTTCGTCGTTACTCGTTCGTTAGGCAGAACCCCAGCTCCCCGAGCACGCGCCGTCTGGTTTGCCAAAGACCAACGACCAAAGACCGACGACTGCTTTCAAGATTTCCGCTCCAAACTGCAAAATTGTGTTGACACTCTGTGTCACACTGCCGCAATATCTTGTGTCATAGGGCCTTCCCACACTACGAGTTGGGTGGGCCTTTCGAGTACGGGCCCCAGTTCGGAAACCTTGCAAGGGAAAATCGTTCACGGAGGCACCTTCAATGGCAACGAAAAAGAAGGCAAAAAAGAAGAAACACTAACCGCCGGCGAGGGCGAACCTCGCACTCACAACGAATTTCACCGGCCTCTTGAGAGAAGCACCTCTTAAGAGGCTTTTCCTTTGAGGAGTCAGCGCTGAAAATGGAATCGAATGACCGGCAATCAGATTACTCTTCGTCCGGCTCGCGCCGAAGATATTGACTTCTGCGAAGGTCTATATTTCGCCGGCATGGAACGCATCATTCGAGAATTGAAGCTCGACATGGCCGCCCAGGTCGTGAGCTTTCACAAGCAGTGGGAGCTGTCGCAGGTTCGCATCATCGTTTTCGACGGCGCCGACATCGGCTGGTTGCAGACCGCGACCCAAGAGCACTCGCTTTTCATTTCACAACTCTTTGTAGACGGACCTTTCCAGCGGCGCGGCATCGGCACCGAGGTGATCCATCGCGTAATCAACGAGGCCGCGCGCGCCCACCTTGCGGTGACATTAGACGTAGTGAAAATCAACCCGGCCCTGCGACTCTATGAACGGCTGGGATTCCGCATCACCGGTGGGGAAGAGTGGAAGTTCTACATGAGGCGCGATCCTGATGCGGGGCCACCGGTTTCGACCTGAAACACCCGCGAAATTCCTGCTAACCCACGCCCTACCTGTGTCACAATAGGCAAACTGACGGGGCATTGATCACCGGAAAAGATCGCCAGAAAATGATCGCCGGAAACCCGATCATGGAAACAAGCGCAGACTCACAA
>Ga0070765_100003226_pt1 | contig 10436 bp, 5 predicted proteins | sample HubBroMetageWFT5_FD_71516 | JGI IMG/M metagenome (GOLD analysis project Ga0070765, IMG submission 71516) | Warmed and freeze-thawed soil microbial communities from the Hubbard Brook experimental Forest, New Hampshire - Hubbard Brook CCASE Soil... | ecosystem: Environmental > Terrestrial > Soil... | reverse complement strand
AGGCCTGTGGGCGTGTTTTGGAAAAGCAGGAGAGGCTCGCTGTAGGTTACGCCGGGATTTATTTTGTCGATGACGTCGTCGGGATGGCCATTGGCTACGAAGAGATCTAAGAGGCCGTCATTGTCGAAGTCGAAGAATTTGGCGCCCCAGCCGCTCATCATTTGCGTGGCGCGGGCCACTCCTGTTGGGCCGGCTTTGTCTTCGAAGGATTCGTCGCGCTTGTTTTGGTAGAGGCCGTAGAACTCGTGGTCCAGATTTGTGACGAAGAGATCCATCCAGCCGTCCTGATTGAAATCCGCGGAATCGACACCCATGCCGGAGCGGGCTTTCCCACCAGGTCCATACGCGACGCCGGCAGTGAAGCCGATTTCTTCGAATTTTTTCCCTTTGCGATTGGCAAAGAGGAAATTGGCGGTGGTGTCGTTCGCAACGAAAAGATCGAGGAAGCCGTCGTTGTTGATGTCCACGGCGACGACGCCCCAGGATTTGCCGGGATTATCGGCGATGCCCATTTTTTGGCTGACGTCGGTGAAGGTGCCATCGCCGTTGTTGTGAAAGAGCCAGCTGGGCATGGGATTGAAGATGCGGGGGTAGCAGTATTCGTTGATGCCGGCGAGGGCGGGGATGTTGGGGGCGTTGCAGATGTGGTGGGTGAGTTTGGTGAAATCGACGAAGCGGCAAACGAAAAGATCGAGGCGGCCGTCGTTGTCGTAGTCGAACCAGACGGCGCTGGAAGCCCAGCCGGGAGCGGCGACCCCGGCGCGTTCGGTGACGTCGGTGAAGGTGCCGTCGCCATTGTTGCGATAGAGAATGCTGCGGCCGTATTGCGTGACGTAGAGATCGGGGAAGCCATCGGCGTTGTAGTCGCCGACGGCGACACCCATGCCGTAGCCGCCACCGGGGACCCCAGCTTTTTCAGTGACGTCGGTGAAGGTGCCGTCGCGATTGTTGTGATAGAGAGCGTTGCGGAGAGGAGTGGGAGGAGTCCAGAAATCGCAGGGGCCGCTGTTGACCAGGTAGATGTCCATCCAGCCGTCGTTATCGTAATCGAGGAAAGCGCAACCGGGGCCGGTGGATTCGGGGAGATATTTTTGGGGAGATTTGCCGCTGGTGTGAACGAAATTTATGCCGGAGGCGGAGGGAAGAACTTCTGAGAAAGGAAAATTTTGGGTCGGATTGGCGGCTGCGCGGAGGAATGGCGAAACGCTGGCGGCGGCTACCGAGTTTGCCAGGAGGCGGAGAAAATCGCGGCGGAAGTGGAGATCGTGGCGCATATTTTTATTCGGGGTAGGCGGAATTCGGATGCGCGATGCGGATCCAGTGATCGGTGAAAGTAGAGTGCAAATTTGGTGGCTCGACTTTGGGCATGTGGCAGGTGACGCAATTTTTGGTTGCTACGGGGCAGGCGGAGCCGGGATGATTCGCGGATTTTTTTTCGGCTGAGCTTGAGGCGTGGCAGGCTAGGCAATTTGCGTCGTAGGACCCCGCATCGTGCGAGAGAGGCTTGTGCGGGTCGTGGCAGGCCACGCAAGTGATGCGCGCGTCGCCTTCGGCCCAGCAGCGGCTGTTTTCCAGGCGATAAGGAGCAAAGCGAACGTTGAAGACGCCAGCGCCCACCATTTGGCCAGAGACTACGTCTTGCCAAGTACGATGGCAGGCGCCGCAGAAATCGAGGTAGTCGATGCGAGCGAGTTGGGCGGGATTGAAGATTAGGCCGGAACCTCGCTTTTCGGTTTTGGCTCTGGCTGCGGCGACGTGTTGGGCGCCGGGGCCGTGGCAGGCTTCGCAGGTGACGCCGAGAAATGCGGAGTTGGGATCGAATTGATTTTTTGTAGTGGAAGCGGTGGTATGACAGCCGAAGCAGAGGCGCGCTTCGTTGGGAGGTATAGCACGGCCCATGGCTCCGGCGAGAGTTCCAGGGACCGTGCGCGATTGGCCGGGAGTGATGTCAAGCGATTGCGTGGCGTTGTAAAAACTGACGTGGCTTTCGTAGAAATCGTCGTTCATTTTGTAGAGGAAGGTTTGCCCCATGTGGCCGGAGCCCAGAGCCCAAATCAGCTCGAGAGCAAAAACAGTGGTTCCTTTACTTACGGTGAGTGTGCTTTTTTCGGATGTGGTGAGGAGTCGATAGTTGTAAGGTCCGGCTTGGAACGGCAAGTTGGCGTGGTCGAGAAGGCTCTTCGAGTCGGATGCGCGGACAGCGGCGTGAAGCATGGCGGTGGCTTGCGCGGTTTCAGATTTGAGTTCGTGGCATTCGATGCAGGCGTCAGGGCCGGTGTATTCCGAACGTCCAGGTTGGCCCTTTGTGGGCCACCAGCCTGTACCACGCACACGGAGTTCCGTGGGCAGAGAGATGCTGCTCGATTGAGGAAACTGCGCGCGACTTGTGAAAGAGGACGCGAGGAAGAACGCAGAAAATGCGAGGCAGAATGCGATTCCGGAGTGAAGGATGAGGAGCGCGTTTTTCACTGCGGAGGCTTTTGATGCTCGAGGCCTTCGGCGACGCGGCGTTTGAGCTGCTCGAGGGACTTGGCGGTGTCGCGCTGGAGGGCGGCTTCGCGATTCGCGTCGTCTTTACGACCGGCGCCGTTGTAAGCGAGAGCTAGTTGATAGTGTCCCGTCGGGCTGTCGGGGGCCATTTTTTCGTAGGTTTCGAGGGGCGGGATAGCTTCGGTGAATTGTTTGCGCTCGACTAACGCCGAACCGAGGCCGAGATAAGCTTCGGAGAAACCGGCGTCGATTTTTGTGGCGCGGGTGTAATGGGCGACAGCTGCGGACATGTCGCCATCGCCTTTGGCAAGTTCGCCTAGAACGTATTCCGCGGTGGCGTTGTTTGGATCGATTTCGAGTTCGTCTTCAAAATCTTTTTTTGCTTGCGCGACGGCTTCGGGAGTGGGTTGCGGGGAGGAGAGCAGGACGCGGCCTAAGCGACCGTGGATCCCGCGGAGCGTGGGATCGAGGTCGATGATTTTTTGGTATTCGGCCGCGGCTTCCTGCCATCGGCCCTGAGTTTCGAGAGCCTCGGCATTTAGCTCGTGGACTTGATAGGAAAATGGGGCTTCGCGGACGAGGTCCTGAGAAGCTCGGAGAGAGAGATCGGAGAAGGCGTGGGCGGCGGCGTAGAGAATTTCAGGATCGCGGGGAAATTCGCGATTGAGGACGGCGAGAAAATCGAGCGAATCGTAGGGGGCATTGTGGGTCATGGCGCAGTTCAAGCCGAGGAGGCCGATGCGTTTTTTGAGATCGCGGTCAGTGACTTGATGGATGGATTTTTTCAAGAGCGGGAGAGCGTCGGCGCAATGGCCGGATTCTGCCAGAGACATGGCACGTTGCGGATTGGACTGTTGCTGAGCGGCGGCAGCGGATGGCTTTGCCGGAGCCTGGGCGCCGGACGCAGAGGAGAGCAGGAGCGAAGCGGCAGCGCAACAACAAATTTGAAGGAAGCGATTCATGGCTCGATTGTACATCCAACTCTCGCAAGAGAAAGTGGCCCAGAAAAGGAACGGCAGGCGCCGAAGCGCCTGCCATCCCATGGGGTGTTGAGGTGGAAACTTAGAATATGAACTTCAGAGCGAGCTGAAGCTGACGAGCGCCTTGGGAGCCAGTGATTTGCCCGAGCGAAGCGCTGCCCGAATCAAAGGAGCCATTGGCGGGTCCGCCGCTGAAGGTCCAAATGGAATGGTTGAAGGCGTTGAAAGCGTCCAAACGGAGCTGGAACGTTCTCTTTTCGCCGATGCTGACTTCCTTCTGCAGGCTGGCATCGACGATTTTCGTCCAAGGACCGCGAATGTTGCCGACGGAGCAAGTTCCAAAGGAGCCGCCGCCGGTGGCGACGTTTCCTACGACTGAGCCCGCAACCGGTGCGGCTACGGTGCCAGTGTTGGTGTAGGTCGTCAGAACATTTGCATTGGGCACGGCAGAAATGTTGCTAGTGTCAAACCACTGAATGTGCGCCGGTACACCACCGCTGAAGGGTACAAATTTATTGTCGATAGCGATGGGGCCGTTGCAGTTGGGCAGGTTTGCAAGGGTGTACGGGCCAATGGAGTTGGTGCCGGAGTGATCGCCGTAGGCGCTCCAGCCGCCGAAGTCATTCAGAGTGAGAGCATTTCCGCTGTGGAGAGTGAGAATGCCGCTGATCTGCCAGTTACCGATGATCGCGTTGACGACGTTGTTGACGTCGTGGCCGAACTGTTTGCCACGGCCAACGGGAAGCTGGTAAGAGAAATAGCCGGTGATGATGTGAGTCTGGTCGTAGTAGCAGGGGCCCCAGTCTGCATTCGGGTTATAGATGTTCTCCCACCCGGGCTGGCCGCCGGAGCTCTGGGCACCAGTGCTGCCCCAGCCGGTTCCGAAGTAGCCGGGCGAATTGCTGAGGCACTTGGAGTAGGTATAGGCGAGCTGGCCATCGAGACCGTGGTAGCCGCGTTCTTTTAGAACGGCTTGCAGACCGTCGTAACGCTGGTTGGAGTTGGACATGTTCGCTCCCGCCAAGGCTCCGAAGGAACTGAAGCCATTGCCACCGGAGTCGGCATTATAGAGAGATCCAGCGGTTCCGCAGTTCCAAGTTCCCGCGTAAGTGACAGAGCCTGCGGTCGGGGTTCCAAAAACACCGCCGCCCTTCGGATTAAAGGTGCAGGGACCGCCAAGGCCACCGAGGAAAGGTCCCGCGGCTTCAGCGACAATCTGCTGGCCAGGAAGAGCAATGGTTCCCGCGGCGTTCAGGCCCTCGCGTTGAGCAACGTCCTCGAAATTGAGGAGGTGCGAACCCTTCTGACCAACATAGCCGATTTGGAAGGTGAGGGTGTTGCTGAACTGCTGCTCAATGGTGAGATTCCATTGCTGGATGAGAGCCGGGCGGAAATTTTGGTCAAAGATGCGGATTCTGCTTCCCGCGTAGCAGCTAAATTGCGGTGCGGGACAAGGCGGAGAACTTTGCCAAGCTTGGCCGAGAGAGCCGATGCCAGATGGATAGGTGGACTCAAAGTTGCCGAAAGGAAGATTCAGCGAAAGCTCTTCGTTGCTTCCGCCGCCTTCCAGATAGGAGGAACTGCCGTAGGCTGCGCGAACGACGGTCTTGCCGTGCAGGAAACGCGGCGACCAGGCGACGCCGATGCGAGGATTCCAGTCGCCGAGGCCGGTGTAGTTGTTGTAGAGGGCGCGATCACTGTAACCGCCGGCACCGGGCACCACGGTTTGGATGGCACCCGATTGGAGGCCGAAGTTCACGACGTGGTTATGGTCTTCATATTGAGGCGTGTGATCTTCGAATCGAATGCCGAGGTTTAACGTTATGGTCGGCTTGATTTTCCAGTCGTCCTGGAAATAGCCGCCAAAGATGCTGCCGCGGAGCCCTTGGACAGTCGCTGAGCCACTGTCGCGAAACCCACCACTGGCGGTAATTCCAGCCCAGAAGTCGGCAACGCCGGTTTGGCAACCACCGCCGCAGGCTTTGGGTTGGTTGGGCAGAATGAGGTTGGCCCCATTGGCGCCCGTGGCGGAGCTGATGGCGATGTTACCCAAGACTCCTTCATTGCCGGGATAGACATAGTTGTTGCGCTCGCGGATGAATTGGAAGCCGGTCTTGAAGGTGTGACGGCCTTTAGAGATGATCAGATTGTCTTCCGCTTGAATTTCTGTATCGCGGAAAATCTGCCACAAGTTAATGAGTCCGAGGCTGGCGTTTCCACCGGGACCGGTAGGAATGCTGACCTGAACCAAACCAGGAGCTTGGGCATTTGCTCCGGCGATCCCGAGCTGTTCACTAACATTGCCTAGTCCGGTGGTGGGTGTTTGATTCTGGTTGAAGCGGAAGACGTTGACGCCTATGCGGGCCTCGTTGAGGATCGTGGGAGTGAGAGTGTGAGTCCAGTTGGCGGAGGCGCTCCAGCCGGGCTGGTCAGTGCCTTCCTTAGCGCCAGCATTTGCAAAGGGCAGGCCGGTGAAGACGCCTTGGCTGATATCAAATTTGGAAAAACGGCCAAAAACGCTGTCCTTGTCAGAAGGCTTGTAGTCGATCTTGAGGTCACCCTGATCGCTGTTGAAGTGATCGCCCGCAGAAAAGGAATAATTGTTGCCATAGGCAAGATCGGAGGTGGGAAGAGGGTAGAACTTCGTGTCAGCGAACAAGGCTGTTGCGAAAGCACTCTCCGTGAGAGTGGAGTTGGACATTTTGTTGAACGGAATGGGGGCGTTGCCGTTTTTGGGATCCACGAGCTGACCTGCAGGATTGCTGCAAATGCCAGCGGCGTTAAAGGTGCCTGGGCCACTAGCCGCAGGTAGTTGGGTGCAGAGTTGTCCGAAGTCTCCGGCGCGCTCGCTCTGCGTGAAAAGCTGAGCGTGCTGCGTAGAACTCGAAGGGATGCGCATGCCCTGGTAGTCGCCGAAGAAGAACAATTTGTCCTTGATGATCGGCCCGCCGGCGGTGCCACCGAACATGTTGTAGCGGAGCGTAGGTGTTGGCGTGGCAGCGCCGGTCGCCCAGGCAGCGGTCTTTGAATTGGAGTTCATATAATCGTTGCGGAGAAATTCGAAGGCATCGCCGTGGAAAGAATTGGTACCGGACTTGATGCCAACGCTGATGACGCCCCCGGCGTAATTGCCGAAATCGGCGCCGGGGTTCTGAGTGACAATATTGAACTCTTGAATCGCGTCCACGTTTGGCATGTAGGCGACTTCGTCGTTTTTCTTTTCCTGGTTGACGATGCCGTCGAGGAGGAAGCCTACAGCTTGCTCGCGATTGCCGTTGATGTCGGGGCGGCCTGCACCCGTCATTAATTGCGGTTGCGAAAGGCTGCTAGGATTAACGGTAGTTGCGCCGGGAGAAAGCAAAGAAAGCTGAACATAATTGCGGGCTGCAAGGGGCAAGGTCGTGATGGTATGGGCATCCACTATGCTACTGACCTCGGTGCTTTCCGTCTGGAGCAATGGCATTTCACTGGAGACTTCAACCGTGGAGGTCACCGCGCCCATTTTCATTTGAACGTCGATGCGGGCGGTCTGGTTGAGAACCAGAGTGAAGGGCGAGTGGACCGCGGTTTCGAAGCCTTTCATTTCGACTTTGAGGCCGTAGGTGCCGACGGGGATGCGAATGATGTTGTAGATGCCGTCCTGATTGGTGACGGACGACCAGTTGGTGCCGCGATCGGTGTCGTGGGCCGTCACGCTGGCGCCGACGACGGGCGCGCCGCTTGGATCGGTGATGGTCCCCGTGATTGTTGCGGTGACATCCTGGGCCCACGCAGCATTTGCGCCGGACAATAGCGCGAGCAGCGTTACGCACAAAAGAATTAGCCTCACAGACTGCAGTTTTTTCATGTTCGTTCCTCCGAGGCGCGGCCCCCGACCGACAATCCGCCTCTCCTCCACTGTCAAGATATTCCGCATAGCAACGAGCACCGCGGCACCGCTATATGGCCGAATGGCTGATAGCTATATAGCACGCTTTTTGGGCTTGTCAAGCGAAAAGTAATGATTTATAAGGATAATGGATGTAGGCAGGTATAGCACTGAAGAGCGGTGATGTATAGCAGTGCGCATGTGCACTCTATATCACTTGGAGCCTGCCGTGGCCTCGCACCGAGGGGGTTGCGAGTCCGCTCTCGAATGGTTGGTTGCGAGTGCCAGGCGCCGCCGTCCGGCAATGGCAAGCGGGTGTGGCACGAAGCACGCAAAACCAACGGAAGACTGGGTTTGCCGTTTTTTTCATGCTGAGATGGCTGCGAAAGCGCTGCGATTCGTTGTAGGCTGTTTGTAGATTCCGGGAGCGAGAATGCCTGCTAAAAGTCAAAGTCGAAGCAATGGGCTGCCTGCCTACCAGAGAATCCAGGGCAGTCTTCGGAAGCGGATCGAGGCCGGAGACTTGCGCACGGGGGACGCTGTGCCTTCGGAGCGCGACTTGGCGAAGATTCACTCCGTTAGTCTGATGACGGCGCGCCATGCGCTGGCCTCGCTGGAGCGCGAAGGGGTCGTCGAGCGGCGGCGCGGGATCGGCACGTTTGTCTCTGCGCCGAAAATTCATTTCAACAAGCTGATGAGTTATACGGAACAGATGGCCAGCCGGAGCCTGACGGCGGTTTCGAAAGTACTGTTCGCAAAGATTATTGACGACGAGCAGGAGGCGAACGCGCGGCTTTCTCTTTCGCCGAAGAGCGGCGTGATCAAGCTGGAACGCTTGCGACACGCGGCGGGAGAGCCGTTTGCGCTGGAGACTTGCTACCTTTCCGCGGCGCAGTTTCCTGGATTGCTTTCGGCGCCGCTGCAGAGGGAGTCGTTGTTCGGGATCCTGGAACGCGATTACAAAGTGGAAATCGGATATGCGGACGAGGAGGTGGATGCCACCGCGGCCGATTCGCGCACGGCGGATCTTTTGGACGTGCCCAGACGCGAGCCGTTGCTGCGAATACGGCAGGTGATTTTTTCCACGAATGGAAAAGCAGTCCTGTACGTTTTGGGATTTTACCGGTCGGACCGGCACAATCTAGTGATACGGCGGTTCCGTTGAAACGAAATTTCGAGTTATGCAGCGACCCAGACTGGTGTGTTAGGGTGCTTTGCAGTGAGTTAAGTAAGAATTGAGTCTGACCTTGCGGCCACCCAGCCGGCAATCGGAAGAGTCGGTGGCTGCCCCAGGGGCGAAATGATTCTCGCCGGTGATGTTGGCGGCACCAAATGCAATCTCGCCGTGTTTGAAGAGCACGGCTCTTCCCTAAATCTTGTCTTTAAGCGCCGCTACGCAACGAGCGAGTTTGCCAGCCTCGAAGAATTAATCGAAAAATTTTTCAGCGAATGTACCGCAGCGAGCGGTGCAGTGCCCGAGGGTAACATTGCCGCCGCGGGATTCGGAGTTGCGGGAGCGGTGGTGGATGGCCGCCTGGTAGCGAACAATATTCCGTGGGAGCTGACAGCTTCCGCGCTGGCCCGCAGACTGAGCCTCGACGTCGAACAACTCACTTTGATCAACGACCTGGTGGCCACTGCGTATGGACTGGTGCACTTGATGCCGGAAGATTTTCTGGTTCTGAACCCGGGCACGCCGCAGATCAACGGAAACCAGGCTTTGATTGCGGCAGGCACTGGGCTCGGCGAGGCTATGATCTTCTGGGACGGGAGCCAGAATCGGGCGTCTCCTTCGGAAGGCGGTTCGGCCGACTTTGCACCGCGGACGGAACGCGAGATTCGGCTATTACAATTTCTGAAGAAGAGACAGGCGCGGGTTTCGTGCGAAGAGATATTTTCGGGGCGCGGGTTCCGGAAGCTGCACGAGTTTCTCGATCCTGATGTGGTTCATCCGACGTTTCAAGAGCCGGAGGCTGCTTCCGCAAGCGAAATTACGCAGAACGCACTGGCCGGATCGTGTCCGGTGTGTGTAGAAGTGCTGGATTGGTGGATGGATGCGTTTGGCGCAGAAGCGGGGAATCTGGCGCTGCGGGTTCTCGCGTATGGCGGAGTTTACTTTGCGGGCGGAATTGTTCTCAAAATACTTTCGAAATTGCGGGAGAGCAGCCTCTGCCGGTCGTTCGCGGAGAAGGGGCGGTTGAGTTCCGTGTTGTCGAATATTCCGATCTCGGTGGTTTTGAATGAGGACGCACCGCTTTTAGGAGCTGCGCATCAGGCTCTCGGCACGGTATCTGCGACGGGACGCAAACGACACGAGATTTTGTTCGAGTTTCAGCCGGAGCGCGAAGGACAGCCGCGATAGAAGCACTCTTTTCCATTCATTCCAGAGTTGTCGTTCGAAACTTGAGTTAGTGGGAGCTCTTCGAGGCCACCGGGGATGCCATTTGCGCTCGCGTGTGCTGGACGATCGCGAGGAATTTCCTGGAGTTTTCAACGATGATTTGCGGCTTGTTTGCTTTAAGGGCGTCGGCTTGCACCAATTCACCGCCAATGCCTAACGCAACGGAACCCGCTTCGAGGAATTCAGCGGCGGTGTTTAGATTGACGCCCCCAGTGGGAATAAACGGGACTTGCGGGAACGGTCCTTTTAGAGCCTTGATGTATTTCGCGCCTCCTATTTGGCCACACGGAAAAACTTTGACGAAGTCCGCGCCGGCATCCCACGCGGCCATGACTTCCGTGGGCGTCAGGGCGCCGGCCATCATCAGCTTCCCTTCCTGTGCCGCGAAGGCGACGGTCTGAAGGTTCAGTCCCGGACTGACAAGGAATTGGGCTCCTGCGTCGATACAGCGGCGCGCAGCGTCTGCGTTGAGCACGGTCCCGGCTCCGATGAGGACCTCGGAGCCGCAATTCTTTACCAGTTCGCGAATCAACTCGATGGCGCCGGGGACCGTCATGGTGATTTCCACGATGGGAATACCTCCCTGACAAACGGCTTCTGCCGCGATGCACGCTTCACCTGCCGACGACGCGCGAACGACTGGGACTATTCCGATTTCCAGGATGCGTTCGCGAACTTTTTCCTTGTCCATTAGTGG
>Ga0070765_100003225_pt1 | contig 10438 bp, 6 predicted proteins | sample HubBroMetageWFT5_FD_71516 | JGI IMG/M metagenome (GOLD analysis project Ga0070765, IMG submission 71516) | Warmed and freeze-thawed soil microbial communities from the Hubbard Brook experimental Forest, New Hampshire - Hubbard Brook CCASE Soil... | ecosystem: Environmental > Terrestrial > Soil... | reverse complement strand
CACGAAAAGTGGCGGTTCCTTCGTGCCCGCGGGGTCGAGGCCGTGTTTTCAGTTTTTTCCACACATTTCCACAGCCGTATCAAATTGCTAACGGCCCCGCGAAGCCCTTACAAATCCTCGATTTCGGCTCTCTTGATTCGAATCCGCGCCAGCCCATTCGAATGACAATGCAGTAACACACATAGCTATTGACAACTGGTAACTATCCTGCTACCATTTCCCATGGTCCTCAGGGCCAATCGCCTCCTGCCTTCTCTTCGTCTTCTCCGTGTACTCTGTGCACTCTGTGTTGATCTCACCATTCGCACCCGCGCCCCGCTGGCGGCTCGTTTACCCATTAAGTCCCGTAGAATCCGCACTTACGCAAAATCCACCCGTATCCCCTGCAGAATCCGCACTTCCAAAACACAGGACTTAAAACCCTTTAGAATCCGCACTTACGAGACCCCCCCGGGGGCGGGGTCTTATTGTTAACCAGACTCGACGAAGGGTGTCTCTCTCGAGCGACGAACGGGAGCGAGGGACCTCTCTCCGCTCCCGTTCAAGAAGGGCCCGTCCCGAGCCGCCAGTCGCTCGTTGCTCTGTCCTTACTTCTTTACGTCATTACCTCTTTGCGTCACTACCTGTTGCTTCAGATTTTCACCCAACTCCACTCCTTCGAGTACGGCACCCGGCTCATTCGGTATCCGGACTTCACGCCGGTGACAACATGATCGCTCCAGTTGAACCCCACTCCTGCTTTCGGATCGTAAAGCCCCGGCTCCTCGGAAAAGCACATCCCCTTCTTCAGAACCGTGTAGTCCCCCAGCGCCAGATACGGTGGTTGATGCCCCTCCGAGCCTTCACCGTGCGCCGGCCGGTGATAAACATAGTCCTGCACTCCCTGCGCCACCTGGAATTTGTGAATCTCAAACGCCACGCTCGAGCACGTCGCGCCTTCCTTCTGCAATTCCACCTGCATGTCGCAAGTGTGCTGGCTCACTTCCCAAAGTTTTCGCATGTGCGCATCGAATTCGCCCGCGTTATCCGCCAGAATGTACATGCGATAGTTTTCTCCGCCATGCCCGCCGATATACGCGTCGCCATCCACCTGCAACGGCATGTTCCGCTGAATCCTGTTGAACCGCGGCTGATTCGGATGCGGATACGCGCAAAGCCGGCCCACGCGGCAGTCAATCTCGACAGTCGCCGCCACTCCGTGGTGCGGCAACCCACCCGCAAGGTCCAACTCCGAGAGCAGCACATTGTTGATCCAGAATGTGCTCGCGAAGGCCACTTCGTAATCCGTCACGTCGGTTCCGTAAGTGAGTATGTAATCCCGCGCATAAGCATGCGCCCGGTCGAAATAGGTATACGCGCGCCGCGTCAGCGCAAGCTCTTCAGGAGTTTTCACTTCGCGCATATCCAGCAGCGTCTGGCTGACGTCCACCCACTTCACTCTCGGCAGAACTTTCTTTGCCGTCGCCAACTCATCCGCGTAAAGTTTTCCGTCAATGCCGATTTTGTTTCCCTGCACGCCCTTCGCCTTGATTCCTTCAAGAAGCATTTGGAACAGATCCACCGTCTTTCCTTGCACGACTTTCCCCTGCTCCGGAAATCCTCCCTCGCCATGCTTCGTGTCGAAATACTCCCAGCCGCCGCCAAACCACCAGCCCTTCACCAAATCGCGGTCCAAAGCCGGATAGAGATACCACGGGTCCGCGTCGTCTTTATTCATATAGACGACCTGCGGCCGTTCCGTATGAGTGTGCCAGTAGCCAGTGAGATAAATAATGTTGAGCTGATCCCGAGCCACAAAAGCGTGAATATCTTTTTGCGCCAGTTGCTCCTTGAAACGCGCCACGGTCTGCTTGTTCCAATCCAGCGGCAAGCGATCGACTTTCGCCGGTTCCGGCGGCCCTTCCTCGCCCGGCGTCGGGCCGAGCAGCAACTTTTCGCTCGTGCCAGTGCTGCGGGTCTTCACGATTTCCGCAAGCGATCTGCCCCCTCCTTGCGTCTGCATTCCATCAATCTTGTCCATCCGGCGAAACAAGCCCCCGCCCAGCAACGCAAGACTCCCGCCCTTCAAAATGTCCCGGCGATTCCGATTCATCTTTCCTCCAGGTTTCTAAATAACTCGCATTGGAAACAAGACTATCCGATCGCAGCGTCTTTTAATTCTTCCGATAGCTCTGACCACTCGAAGCTATTTCTGTTCGACAACTTCCTTCCACTCACGCTCGCCCCGTTCGAGCAGTGCGGGCAAGTCTTCGCGCAGCAGAAATCGTTCGCGAATCAATTTCATGGCCGCTTCCGAGAATTTGCCCATGTACTCGTCCCGCGACGCATATCGCTCCGCAATCGAGAGCCGCGGATCGCCGGACTTTTCACGCTCAGACGCAGTCTTCGCGAAGGGAATGAAAGAACCATAAAAACTGAGACGCAAATCGCCTGCGCCAATACTCGGATCGCGCAGATTCCAACCGGTGTAAGCGGCCAACGGAACTTGCAATTCAGGCAAGCTCACCCCGCCGACATCGTTTCCATCGGCGTCCGATTGCGGAACAAGGACAACGAACGGTTTTCCAACTTTAGGAGGTTCGACACTGACGATCCCTTCTTTCCACTGCGGGCCGAAGTCCAAATGGTACGCGAGGTTCATTTCATGAGGCTTATTGACGCCAGGAATTCTTGGGAAAGCCGATTTGCTAAGTGGCACGAGGGTGGCATCCGCGATTTTCGGATAGGTGCTTGCAGGAGGCGGCGTGCCGTCTTTTACCCACTGATCCATGTCCGTGATCAGCGCGCGCCAGTACCACTGAATCGGATTGGGATTGTAGCGCAGCTGCGCGTTGGAATCCGGCGAGCCGGGATTGCTCTTTTGCGGAGGAAATGGCGCGGAAAAATGCTGCAAGCCAGCAAGAAAATAGACGCGAGCGTTGTCCCCGATCTTTGCGTCGCTCAAACCGTCCGGCGAAGTATGGATCAAAGACGCGGCGCGACCCCAATATTCATAAGACGTATTGGTGAAAAATATTTTCGGTGCCATGAGTGATTTGTTTGAAGCGTCGAGCAAACCAGCTGTCTCGCAGCTTTCGGGATCGGTTTCGGGAAGATCCGTGAATGGAAACAAATCAGTTGGAAAAAAGATGCTGGAGAGCGGCTGAGCATCGCGCGAAGGCTGCGCAAAACGATGATTGAAGCTGCCCCTTCCCGCGCCGGCGACGTGGGCGATGACGCCATCCATCACTTGCCGCCCCTGCTCGTCGGCGTTGAAGTCTTGGTAAAGAAAATGGCGGAGAAAACGCCCGCTCTGCGAAATTCCGACGGCATAGACACGATGAACGGGCGCGGTGGCTTGCGGGTCGTATTTCAAGTAGGAAAGGAAATCGCGGACAGCAGCAAGGCCGAGGCCAGCGACGACGGGGTCTTTTGCTTCGTAGACGACCTCATAGATTTTGCCAGGCTGAAATCCGCCGTCGAGATGAATGAAATGAGGATCGACCACAAGTTTGCCATCCACGGTGTGGACAAAACTCCACTGACTGCGAGGAATCGCTTGCCGCGGTCCGTCCGGCGTGTCGCGCACTGTCAAAATATTTTTCGCACTTGCGGGATCGTCGACGGGATAGCTTTTTCCGCCGGTCGGTCCCAGGAGAGAATGCCCGAGCGGCATGTCTTCCACTTTTTGCGCCGGCGTAAAATCCGAACGCACCAGGCCGCGAATTTCTTTTCCACCCGCATCGTGAGCAACTGGCGCGTAGAGCTTGAGGTTTTCGCCCCGATCGGCGACGTCAAATTCCCAGCCGACCCAGGCCACCGTGTAGCCTTCGCGCATCAGAAACCCGTCGCCATATTCTCCATTCGGATCGGCGGAAGTCACGCCGTTAACGAGACGCAGTATTCCTTTTCCGCCGCGATTGGAAACCTCAAAAAGGACGGCATTGTTTCCTTTGTTCATGTCCTTGGGTTTCAGAAGATAGAGGTCGGCGGAAAATTCAACTTCACCTTGCGGGTTGCGCGGCGCTTTAGCGAGATCGACGATGAGCTTGTTGTGAAGGTTTTCCGGATTCACGGCGAAATAGACGCGGCCAACAATTTTCTCGTAGGCTCCCGCCAATCCGAACGCGTGGCCATCCAGAACGTCGGTGCGGGAAATAACCTCGACGCGCGTTACGTGCGCGTCAACGCCAGCGACGATGAATAGAAAAATGGCGAGCAAGGAAATACAAACCAAACGCGTCCGCAAACGATGCATAAGCAGCCTCCAAAGAGAGGACAGCTTACATCATTGCTTGCCGAAACCAATTCCGCTGATACAGATTTTATACATCGGGCTGCGATCGAATCGAAGCCGCACGACACTGAGCTTGGCGGGATCGAACGCCGGACACTTGTCTTTGCAAATCATTTCAAACGCCGAAAAGGGTGCGCGAACAGACTGGAACACGACTTCCCAATCCTGCTTGTATCCGGCGTCGTCCAGCACGCCGAGCTTTGTAAATTTCTCTTTGAAAGGCGGGGGAATGGAAACGAAGCGGCTTGCGGGAGCGCTCACCATAACCCCGTCAGTCGTAACCAATTCGATCGTGAAATCGAGCGATTCGCGTTCCTTCTTTTTGGACTTGTCCTCCTCCTTTTTCTTTTCCTCGGCTTTTTTCTTGTCTTTGTCGTCGTCCTTTTTCTTTCCGGGCAGCGATACGTCTTCGTCCATCGGCGCCACAGAAAGTTCAAGCGTCGAGTTCGCTGACAAATGCCAATTCGCCGCGGCGCCTGTGGGTAACGTCAGCGTGTAAATTGCCGAGGGTGCTTCCTTGGCGTGGTTCCAGCCGAGGAAGACGCCGTTGTAGCCGCGATCGCTGTCGCGATACGGAATTTTGCCTTCGTTCCAGACGGAGAGATTCTCTCCTTCGATGTGGCCGCCGGGAGCGCTTGTAGTTGTGAGATCGGCATCCTCATTGAACGATGCCAGAGGAATATACAAGGCGTCCTGATAACGATTGAAGTAGATCGTGTCCGGCAGCCACGCGCGAGCGACGCGCCAGTCCTGGAAAAGCGGAACGTATTCGCGATGATCCTTGAGCGTCGCTTCGAGAAACGCGGAGATATACGTTTTCGAAATACGGCGCTGCTCGTCGCCGGGCATAAGCGGTTTGAGATTGAGCAGCCAGCCGAGAGGCTTACCGGCATCGTCGCGGCCCCACGAGGTGTTGAACTGCCCATGATTCGCGCGGTAGGCGTAAATCTCCGCTTTGAACCAAGGCCCGGGTTGTGTGTAACGCACGTGATCCCACTGGCGGCTGCCATCGAACGAGGCAACGTCCATATCGTGCGCGCCTTGCAGCGTGAGATAGCTGACGTCTTCGATCCAACGCGGCTGCCCTGCTGGCTTATATTGGCCGTCTGCGGGCGCGATGGCGACAACCGCCTTGATCGAAAAGCCGTAGTCGAATTTTATGTTGGCGTCTTCAGGAGCGTACTTCATGTGATTGAAGGCCGCGGCCGTAGCCGCCGCTTCGCCACCACGAGAGTGGCCCATTACCGCGATGCGCGACATGTCTACTTTTCCGCGGAACGGATTGCCTTCCGCTCCGTTCCACTCGCGCCAGAGTTTCAGATGCTCCAGCAACATCCAGCCGCGAACGGCTTGTTGCTTGTCTGGGTCGTGAAACAAGCCGCTATTCAGAAAATTCTCGTCGATGGAAGCGAGGATGATGCCTCGGCTGGCCAGCAATTCGCCGAGATAGGCATACCCCGAATCGGAAAAATCAGCCATGTTGTGATTTCCATGCACGATGAGCGCGAGCGGAAATGGGCCGGGTCCATCGGGATACCAAACGCGGGCGTTCAGCGGGAGTTTATCGACATCGAAGCCCCAATATTTTTTGCGCGACCAGCGCTTCCAGCCGTCGAAATCTTTGAAGAAGTCGGACGAGTCCACGGTTCGGGTTTTGATGGCGACGCTCGAACCATATTCTGGACGGCGAATGTCGTTGCCAACACCGTAAAAAAGCTTCAGCACGTGAAACGGCCCAGGGGCAGACGGATCCGGCGCGGCCAATTTCGCGGGCATGGAGTCAGCGGGCGGCTTCCACGAAATCAGCTTTTCCATCGAGCCTTCGTGAGCAAAGAGCCAGACGAAATAGATGTTGCCAGCAAGGGCGAGAACGAAAAGCAGTGCCACGATGATTTTTTTGCTCAGCGCAGCCTGCCCTAAATTGCCCCAGAACAAGGTGGCGATTGTAGCGCCGAGAATTCCTGCAGCAAGGCCCATCAGAATCGCCAGGGCAACGCCCAATTCCGGCGGTCCCCATAACATCATGACGACCACACACGAGCCGACTATGACTCCCGTGGCATAACGGGGCAATTTCCGGAAAATGCTGAGGAGCAGCACGACGAGGAGCGCGACCAGCGGAATTAAGATGGCGGCGAGCAGGATGCAAAATACGAAATCGAAAATGTAACCAAAGCCAGTCTGTATGTAGAGGCCGCCGATGATGACACAAATGGCAGCGGCAACCAGCGTTCCCCAAACGGCCCCGCGGCGTGCTTCGCGGCCGGGACGGATCGCTGCCCACTGTCGGGAGCGCCAATCACGCAGCCTGCGCCACCGGGATTGCTTGCCAGAAGTCGGCGGCGCTTCCGGGGAAAGCGATGCGGGCGGCTGAGCGTTTAAATCGTCAATTGCCATGAATAACTCCCGAGGCATGGATTTGCGGGCCGACGGCATTGTACATGGAGTTCCGAGTTGTTAGGCCGTTGGGGCGCAGCTCCAACGATTAGACTGCGTGGCGAAGCAGAGGTCTTATGGGCAGTAAGGAAAGGTTGGGCCTTCACGGTCGATGCTGAAGCGAAGGTTCGCGTAGAAGCGAGCGAGCCTTGTGGAACACGCTTTATTGATCGTGGGACACTCCGGACACACGATGGCCTGGTGGCTTGCGGCGAAGCGTGGTCATGACGGCGTCATCCACTGGGACGAAATAGCCGACTACGATGCCCATGGCGCCGTCCCGCAGGAGTTTTCCCGTGGTGTTGTCGTACGTCGCGGATATTTTGAGGACGTCGCCCGCGGTGAACTTGTAACCGCCTCGGTCGAGGAACAGGACGGTGGGCATGCTGAGGAGTTCGCCGTGATCGTCCACTTTGGCGTCAAGAGTTGCGACCGTTTCTTTGCGTGTGATGTCTTCGAGTGTTAGCTGTTTCCCGTAATCGTGCATGTGGCCGCCGACGCCTAGCAGAATCCCATTGTATTTTTCGGTGACCGTTCCTGTTTGTTCGCTTTTGCCGGCGGGCAAGTCATAGCCCGAGTTGCCGCAGGATTTCACGTCCATCCATGCGGGATAGATGCTTTTTGTTGTTGCACCGCCGTCGGCGGCTTGCTGATAAGGGATGGTCACTTCGAGATAGACCCGGTCGTAAGAAGTGTCGGTGGGATTGTGGACCATGGTTTCGATGCGGATTTTGTCGCCCATTTGGACGCGATATCCGTACCCGGGGACTTCCGCCCAATTGGTGAGTTCTCCGCCGGCGCCGAAAATGTGCTCCTCTTTGTTAGGGCAAAGAAAGTCGGCGCGGTTTTCATTCCAGAAAGCGGTGTGATGAAGAACGCGGCCGGGGACTTCGTTGCCGTCAGCGCCGACGAGCTTGGGCGAATAAGCGAGGAGCCATCCGTCGATGGGAATTTGCCATTCGAGGTCGGGAGGTTGCGGCATTTTCATGTGACTCGTGTTCGCGGGCAAATTCATCGGGCCAATGCGCACGACAATAGTGTGGCCATCGATTTTTTGTTCGAGCTTCACGCCTTTGGCCATCGTATGGTGCATGCCGCCTTGCATGAAGCCGCCGTGTTGCATGTGATCCATGTCGTGGGGAGCCTCGGCGGGCTTGTCCTGGGCTAGAACCGGGCTGGCGATGAGCACGCTCGCAAGGAAGAAATTTACGGTTCGCATGGTGGTACCCTCGCGCGGTTTGGATACTCCGCACTTCTTCATCATAGCGCCATCCAGGTGATCGCGGCGTCCGGGTACAGATCGAGTTGCGCTTGGGACTTCTCCGGAGAAAAGATACAATTCCCGGCCATGAAGCTTGGGAACTGTGTTCGTGTTGCTCTTCTGATCGCATCGTTGTTTTGCTTCGACGGGCCGGCGACCGCGCAAAAACCATCGCCCGACGATCTGGTGGTTATAAATAATGTAAGCGTCGTGGACGTTCGAAGCGGCGCCGTTTTGGCGGATCAGACGGTGATTCTTGAACGAAACCGGATCGCTTCGGTCGGACCGAGCAAATCGGCGAAGTATCCTCGGAACGCGCCAAGCGTAAATGGCCACGGGTATTTTCTAATACCCGGGCTCTGGGACATGCACGTGCATCTCGTGTTTGGCGATTGGTTTCCCGGGGCGCAGGACATCACGCTGCCGCTGTTGATTGCCAATGGAGTGACTGGCGTGCGCGATATGGGAAGCGAATTGGATACGGTTCAGGATTGGAGGAACGAAATTGAGGCAGGGCGCTTGCTGGGGCCGCGGATTTTCACGTCGGGACCGATGCTGGATGGTCCGAAGCCGCGCTTCCCGAGTTCGATCGCGATCACAACACCGGAGGATGGGCGGCGCGCGGTTGACCAATTGAAGCAGCGCGGGGCGGACTTCGTCAAACTGCAGTCGCTGATTCCGCGTGACGCGGTGCTGGCGATCGCCGAGGAGGCGAAGAAGCAAGAAATCTCGTTCGAAGGGCATGTTCCGGACTCGGTGCGGGCAAGCGAAATGTCGGAAGCGGGGATGAGGAGCTTCGAGCACTTAATCGGGATATTTGAGGGCAGTTCCCCGAACGAAGATGATTTTTTGAAAGGCGGGAAAACGGCCGGGCGATTTCTCGCGTCGTACGACCAGGGGCGAGCGGATGGTCTGGCAGCGTTGCTTGCGAAAAACCAAACGTGGCAGTGTCCCACGCTGGTCTGGGAGCGGGGCGGTAACTTAATTGACGTGACGGATTTTGCGGAAGATGGGCGCGCAAAGTATGTGCCGGCATCGTGGAAAAATAAAACCTGGAAGCGGTTCACGAACGAGATTCTGCAAGGCTATGGTACGGACGATATTGCGTTGCGAAAGAAATTCATTGAGAAAGAGCTGGAAGTAGTGCAACTGCTGTACAAAGCGGGTGTGCCGTTTCTTGCGGGGACGGACACGCCGCCTGGCGTCTTTGTCTTTCCCGGTTTCAGCCTGCACGAGGAGTTACAGCGATTTGTAGCGGCGGGATTCACTCCGCTGGAGGCGCTGCAGACCGCGACGCTGAATCCAGTGCGCTTTTTGGGAATGGAGGATCAGCTGGGGACGATTGAAAAAGGGAAACTGGCGGATCTCGTGCTCTTGAACGCCAATCCGCTGGAGAACATTTCGAACACGCAGAAAATCGCAGCGGTGATCGTCAACGGACATTATTATTCGGGCAAGGACTTGGACAAGCTGCTCGCGGGTGTGGAGGCGTCAGCGCGGCGAGTGAACTAGCCGCAGCTGTGCCAGCAAACTTGGATTGAGATATCGCTTTTGAGTAGGAGGACTCCATGATTCGGAAAGTCATTCGAAAGGCGATGTGGTTGACGCGGATTTCTTTGGCGATGGTTATGTGTTCGATTGTCACATCTTCTGAAATGAAAGAGACGGATATGAACCCAAGGGCTGTGCAACAGGAAGGATTTACGGTGGTGGGCATCGCTGTGCGAACGAGCAATGCCGAGCAAATGACGCCGGAGCGCCCGATTGGCAAGCAGTGGGAGCGCCTCTTTAAGGAAGGAGTCCTGGCGGCGATTCCGAATAAGGCGGACGGAAATATTGTGGCCGTCTATTCGGAATATGCGAGCGACAAGGATGGGGAGTACAACTACTTGCTGGGCGCCCGCGTTACGAAAGTGGAAAATCTACCCGCGGGAATGATCGCGAAAAATGTTCCGGCGGGACGATATGCGGTGTTCACTTCGGAGAGGGGCCAGGTGCAAAAAGTGGTCGTGGAGATGTGGCAAAGGGTTTGGGCGACGCCGAAGAATGCCTTGGGCGGAGATCGTACTTACAAGGCGGACTTTGAGGTTTACGATCAGCGGGCGCAGAATCCGGCGGATGCGGTGGTCGACTTGTATGTCGCCGTTCGGTAAGGACTTCGGCTTGAAGTACAAAAAGCCAAGTTCTTCATTTTTAGCAACTTACGGTCGTGTAAAAATTTCCTCGGGGCTTCCACTTTTTTCTAATAGTAAATCTCGGCAGACTTCCTGATTTCGTCGTATGTGCCGGGAATGCGCGCGGGCGCATGCTTTGCGTATGAAGATCAAAATAGAGAAACGCAAGGGGCTCTTGTATGTTCACGTGATTCTTTTCAGGTGCCCTGATTCTGGGGATCCCATGGCAGCGGCCTGCTTAAGCGAGAAAAAGAACCTGGAAGACGTGGACTCGCATTCCTTCAAAGTCCA
>Ga0070765_100003223_pt1 | contig 10441 bp, 10 predicted proteins | sample HubBroMetageWFT5_FD_71516 | JGI IMG/M metagenome (GOLD analysis project Ga0070765, IMG submission 71516) | Warmed and freeze-thawed soil microbial communities from the Hubbard Brook experimental Forest, New Hampshire - Hubbard Brook CCASE Soil... | ecosystem: Environmental > Terrestrial > Soil... | reverse complement strand
TTCCTCCCGAGCGCACGCACGCTCGATCTCGCCGGCCGCCGCTACGACCTCACCCACCGCGCCCTCGTGATGGGAATCCTCAACCGCACGCCCGACTCCTTCTACGACAAGGGTGCGACGTTCGAGCTCGACAAGCTCTACGAGCGCGCCGAGCAGCTGGTCGCCGACGGCGCCGACATCCTCGATATCGGTGGCGTCAAAGCCGGTCCCGGCCCCGAGGTGACCGAGCCCGAGGAGCTCGACCGGGTCGTCCCCGTCGTCGCCGGACTCGTCGCCCGCTTCGAGACGCCGGTCTCCGTCGACACCTGGCGCGCCTCGGTTGCCCGTGCCGCTTACGCCGAAGGTGCGGTCATGGGCAACGACATCAGCGGCCTGGCCGACCCCGACTACGCGCCGGCGGCGGCCGAACACGATGCGTCGGTCGTCATCACCCACATCCGGCTGAAGCCCCGCGTCGCCGATCCCGACCCGCACTACGACGACGTCGTTGCCGACGTCGCCTCGTTCCTCACCGAGCGCGCCGCCCAAGCTCGCGCCGCCGGCGTCCCTGCCGAGCGCATCGTGCTCGATGCCGGCCTCGACCTCGGCAAGACGGCCGAGCAGTCGCTCACGCTGCTGCGCGCCTCGCGGCACCTGGCCTCGCTCGGGTTCCCGCTCCTTCTCTCCGCGTCCAACAAGACCTTCCTCGGCAAGATTTTGGATCTGGAGATCACCGAGCGGGGTGATGCTTCCATCGGCGCGGCGGCCCTCGGCATCTCCTGGGGCTGCCGTATCGTCCGGGTCCACGACGTCCTGGGCACGTGCAGGGCGCGCGATGCTCTGGCCGCAGTCAGCGAGGCGGAGTGAGCGTGAGCACGGCCACGACCGCACGGGCGTCGGCTTACCTCGTCCGCGGCGACGACGCCTCTCTCGTCGCGCAGGAGGTGCGCGCGTTGCTTGCCAGCGTGGTCGGTGACCGCGACCACGCGCTCGTCGTCGAGGAGATCGGTGGGTCGCCCGCCGACGAGCTGAACGTCGGGGCGATCGTCGACGCCTGCCTGACTCCACCTTTCCTGGTGGATCTGCGTGTGGTCGTGGTGCGCGACGCAGGCCGGCTGCTCACAGCGGACGTGCCGCGGCTGGTCGAGGTCGTGCAGGAGCCGCTGCCGTCGGCCGTGCTGATCTTGGTAGCCGGCGGGGGGACCATCCCCGCCTCACTCATCAAGGCAATCGCTGCTTCGGGCGAAATCGTCGACGTCTCGACGAGCAAGGCGGGCGATCGCAAAGCGTGGCTCCACGAGCATCTGAGGGACGCGCCGGTGCATCTCGACCGCGGTGCCACCGAACTGCTCGCCGACCACGTCGGCGAGGACCTGGGCCGGGTGGAGGGAATGCTCTCAGCTCTGAGCGCCGCGTACGGAGAAGGGGCGAGCGTCTCGGCCGACGACCTGGAGCCATATCTGGGCGAGGCGGGCAACCTGCCGCGCTATGCCCTGACCGATGCCATCAACAGCGGCGAGGCGCGCACGGCGTTGCGCGTGCTGCACCGCCTCTCCGACGCCGGCGGTCTGGCACCTATGCAGATCCTCGCCACCTTGCACGGCCACTACGCCAACATGCTGGCGCTCGACGGCGAGGACGTCATGGGGGAGCGCGACGCCGCCGCGGTCCTCGGCACGGCGCCCTTCGTCGCCAAGAAGGCGCTCGAGCAGTCGCGCCGTCTGGGCAGCGAGAAGATCGCCGGGGCCATCAAGCTGATCGCCGCCGCAGACCTCGACTGCCGCGGGATGAGCGGCCTCGACTCGTCGGTAGTCATCGAGATCCTCGTCGCACGCCTCGCCACCCAGACGCGGCCGGCGCGTCAGTCGCGCCCTCCCCGCACCCGCGCCAGCTCCGGCTCCGGCTCCGGCTCGCGGCGCTAGGGCCGGATCTGCTCGGCTACTCCGAGCATCCAGGGAAAGTCCACCGACTGGACGACGCAGTAGGCGAACAGCCAGACGAGGAGACGTTCGAAGTCCAGCCCGAGCAGTCCCGCCATCCGCGTGGCGAGCGCCCTGGGGTCGGCGACGAGGCGGTCCCTGCAATTGAGGTGATGTTGGAGCGCGTCGTAGGTCGGGTCGCCGAAAAACGGCTTCGGGTCGATGACCAGCCAGGGTTCACGCTGCGACGCCAGGACGTTCTCGGCGTGAAGATCCGTGCAGAGCAGTCGCTCGTCACTGGCCGTAGACGGCATGGACCGGAAGAGCGCGGCACCATCTCGCGCCATGCCCGGATCGGTTCGGCCGCCTCGCCCCTCGGCCACCTTGTGTTCGAAACAGTCGGCCCAGTAGTCGCACATCTCTTGTAATGGCCGGAACGAGTGACGGTCATACGGAACGCGCCACAGACGCTGCAGCAGTCCGGCGATGACGATGTCCTGTTCCTCTTCTGGGCACTGGGACAACGTTGTGCCCGGAAGGCATCGTTCCAGCAACATTGCTGTCGTCGTCTTACTGAGGCGCTCGTCGAAGAAGACACGAATGGCGCCGTTGCCATTCCATGCACGCAAGCCGGCGGCCTCGTCCTCACCTTCCATGTGGCGCGAACCGACCTTCAACACGACGTCGCCAAATTCGGCAGAGGTCGCAGGCGCCACCCAGGCCGTAACTCCACCAGGCTCGTAGGGCTCTCCGAGCGTCAGTGACCACCGATCGGCGATCCCCTCGATCTCTTTCGGCAACCCCGCCAGCCACGCGGCGCGGCCGTCGTCGCGGCATGCGGCCACGAGGCTGGTCGGCATGAGGAGCGACGTCACGGACCTCCATTGTCGCCCGCAGCAGACCGGTCAGCCGTCCGCGTTCGGCCGGGGTCCGTCTCACGCGGATGGCAGCTCGTACAAAGGTGAAGCACCTCTCCCAGCCCGGCGAACTCGATGAGCTCAGGCAGACCGGCGCCCGCGCCGTGGAGCTGTAACGATCGTCCGCAGCGTGACGCCAGTACCTGCAGCCGGGCAAGCGTGTCGACCGCTCTCAGGTCGGGGGGCACCAACCACGAGACATCGAGGTCGACGTCCGTTGTTCCCATGCTCATTCCACCAGTTCGACGGGGAGGCCGAAGAGCTCGAAGAGGGCCGGCTCCAAGAAGACGTGGATCGCACCGATGCGACCGTCGGTCACGTCGAGTACCTGGACGGAGAACGCCTGCGGCACACCGCCCGGCTCCCGGCGGCGGTACACGGCCACCGCGGGCGACCCGTTCGCACTGACCGGGGTGAAGCGCTCCTGGCCGAAGGCGTCTGCCTTCACCATCCAGCGACGGATGTCGGCGGGCCCGCGCATCCAGAGCTCGAACGGCGGCATCTCGAGGATGGCGTCATCTCGCAACAGGGCAACGAGGCCGTCGACGTCATCGCGCTCGAAGGCGTCGATATAGGCGGCCAGAAGCTCTTTGTCGCCAGCCGAGGGCTCGCTCGGTGTTAGCTCCCGGTCGGCGGCTCCGACCGCCCCGCGGGCGCGCCGCAGGATGCTGTTGACAGCGGTTGTACTTGTCTCGAGAAGCGTTGCCACCTCGGCGGCGCGCCAGCGCAGCACGTCGCGGAGGATGAGCACCGCCCGCTGCTTGGGCGCCAGGTGTTGCAGGGCGGCAATGAAGGCGATGCGCACAGACTCGCGGGACACGGCGTGCTCGGCCGGATCACCCAGCGGCAAGATCATCCGATCCGGTGCGGGACCGATCCAGAACGCCTCGGGCCGCACGTCCCCTCGCACGAGCTCACCGCTCTGGACGGGCGCCACCTGGATGGGGAGGGCGCGGCGGGAGCGCCCCTTCGACAGGTCGATGCACACGTTGGTGGCGATCCGGTAGAGCCACGGGCGCAGTCCCTCGCGCTCCTCGAACCGATCGAGGGCGCGCCAGGCGCGGAGCATCGTATCCTGGACGGCGTCCTCGGCCTCGTGGATAGACCCGAGCATCCGGTAGCAGTAGCCCGTCAACTCTTGCCGGTACTGCTCCAACTGTTCGGCCTGCACCGCACCTGCGGATGGAGGGCGGCTCACGACGGCAGCCTATTGGCGTCGCCGCTCACGGCAGAGGGGAGAGTCCGGCCGGCGTCAGGAGGAACGTGCCAGCCGCGGGTCCGGCTGCGTTCGTGAGTTCGAGCGTCGCCTTTCCGACGTCCTCCGGCGTGATACCGGGCCCGATCTCTTCGAGGTATTGCTCGACCGTCAGGTCATTGCGTCGCGCGTACGCTTCGACCGCCGCCGAGCCCAGCTCGGTCGCCGCGGTCAGCTTCGGCAGGACCGAGACGAAGCGGATGCCCAGCCCGGCGCGTGCCGACTCGTCTGCCGCGTATCCGGTGATGAACCGGATGGTCGACTTGGCCCCGGCGTAGCCGCCACTCAACGGCGAACCGGCGACCGCGGCGCCACTCGACATCGCGACGACCGTGCTTCCCGGACGCAACGGCAGAAGCAAGGCCTCACGGATCCAATGGAACGCGTGGCGTACGTCGACGTCCCAGTTCCGGCTGAACGTCTCCCAGGTGTGCTCCTGCAGGGGCCGCGGCAGCGGTGCGGCGCCCGCGTTCAGGACCAGGCTGTCGGGCCGGTACTGCGTCATGAGCGTTCCTGCGACGACGGGGTCAGTCACGTCCGCTACGACGGGGACGAGTCGGTCGCCGAGCTCATCGCGGAGGTTGTCGAGCTGGTTGCGGCTGCGGGCGACGGCAACAACTCGGGCGCCCTCCGCATGGAGTGCCGCGGCAATGGCTCGCCCGAAGCCCCGGCTGGCGCCGGTGACGAGGGCGGTGGGCGTGGTCTGGTTCGCATCGGTCATTGGGGGCCTCCTGGCAACCGGGGACGTTCCCCGTCACGCGTACAACCGGCCGGATGCCCAGAAGTCGTCGCGGCCGGGTTCGGCCCACTCGGTGCGACGACTTTTTGCGGGCGGGGCAGTTGTACCGGGTGACGCCGATCATCGGCAGGAAAGGGAAAGAGGCAATGACCAGCCAGAATTTCGCCACCACGTTCGTGGTGGACCAGACCCCCGACGAGGCCTTCGCCGCCATCACGAACGTGCGCAGCTGGTGGTCCGGTGAGATCGAGGGTCGGACAGACACGCAGGGCGAGGAGTTCACATACCGCTATCAGGACGTCCACTACACGAAGCAGCTGATCAGCGAGCTCGTCCCGGGTCGCAAGGTCGTCTGGCAGATCCTCGACGCCTACCTCAGCTTCACCGAGGACCCCAGCGAGTGGACGGGTACCGAGGTGGTCTTCGAGGTGGTGCCCAAGAACGACCAGACCGAGATCCGGTTCTCGCACGTCGGCCTTGTGCCCGAATTCGAGTGCTACGACCAGTGCTCAAGTGCCTGGGGCTTCTACATCAACAACAGCCTCAAGAGCCTGATCACGACGGGGCAGGGGGAGCCCAACGCGAAGGAGGGGCACGCCGCCTGAGGAAAGCGCCCCGATATCGGTTGACCCGGCCCGCCGTTAGAGCCGCGTGATCGTCGCGAACCAGGCCGGAATCCCGGTCTCGATGAAGGTCGTCTGAATTGTGTCTGGCTCGACGACGGCGATCTTCCAGCCGCTCCGTTCGTTGAAGGCCTCCTCCAGATCCGCTCGGCTGATGGGATGCGGCCCGATGTTGGGAGCGTCATCGCTAAAGCACAACACGTATGCGGTTCCGGCGGGCTGGGTCACGGACGCCAGGCTGGCCACGTACCTCGGTCGTTCGTCGCCATCGCAGGTGTGGAACAGTCCGCAGTCGAGCACCGTCTCGAACGTGCGTCCCAACCGCTCCAGCTCGAACGCGTCGGCCACCGTGAATTCCGCGGTGAGACCACGCTCGTCGGCCTTCTTCCGGGCTAGCGCAATCGCGGTCTCGGCAATGTCCGCGCCCAGAACGGGGAGTCCGAGCGAGGCGGCGAGCAACGCGTGTTCGCCCGTCCCGCAGCCCGCATCGAGCACGTTGCCGGCGAACCCACCCTCAGATGCCACACGCACAAAGGCCGCCTGCGGCTTGCCGATGTCCCACGGTGCCGGACTCCCGTCGAGATACGACGCATCCCATGACCGGCCCGACATCCGTTCGTGGCTTGTTGGAGGCCGACCACCCGACGGATCGTCGGCCTCGGTCGCTGATCGCTCTGGCATCTCCGTCCGTCTTTCTTATGTCAGCCGGCGAGGGGAGAGGAGAACCACCAGCGGTGGTTCTCCGGGTCGCGGGCGCCGTACTCGCGCAGTCCGTAGTCCTGGTCCGTCGGTTCGCTGTCGATCCGCGCACCCGACGCCTTGGTGTGCGCAAAGTGCGCGTCGACGTCGGGCACGATCACCTCGAGGCCGCCGGGGGAAGCCGCCGCGCCTTTTGGCGAGGCCATCTCGTGCTCCGCGGTGACCGCGTGGAGCCAGATGGGGCAATCGCCGGCCCTGACTTCGCCGTGCACGACGGCTCCCTCGTCGGTGCGGTGCAGACCCCCGGAGGTGAATCCGAAGACGCGGACCAGGAAGTCGTGGGCCTGCTCGATGTCCTCGTAGACGAGGATGGGGATCACGGTCGTACCGCTCATGGTCTCGCTGTCGGTGGTGTGCGGGGTGGTGGTCATGACACCACTATGCGGGCACCAGTTCCTCGAAATCTTGGACAAACCTGACCTCGGGCACCGCCTCCGCGTCGGCCGCGTAGGTGCGCGGCGTCATCCCGGCGAGCGCGGCGAAGTCGCGGGTGAGGTGGGACTGGTCGTAGTAGCCGGCCGCCATCGCGACGTCGGCGAGCGAGCGGCCGGGCCGATCCTCCATGAGCAGGTCGGTGGCGTGCTGGAAGCGCAGCAATCGCGCGTACGCCTTGGGAGTGATTCCGAGCTGTCGCCGGAATCGCTCGGTGACGCGGCGGCGGCTCCACCCGGTTTCGTCCATCAACGGCTCGACCCGCGCCTGGCCCTGCGAGGCGACGAGCTGGCGGCGGAGCCACCGCACTTCGGGGGCGAGCGCGGGCAGGTCGAAGGCGGCGAACGCTCCGTCGAGAAGGTCGAGTCGAGACTCCCACGTCGGCGCGTCGGCCAGTTGCTCCAAGATCCGGGTGCCGTCGCGACCGAGCGCGTCGTCGAGGGCGACGACCGCGTCGTTGTAGTCCTCGACGACACCGAGCAGCGCCAGCGCCCCGGCCGCCGTCATCTCCACCTGGACGCCGAGCTGGTGCCCGGTCACCCCCGTCATGCTCGCGTGGGACTGGTTGCCGACCACGAACGCCTGCAGGCGCTGGGGGTCCGGCCCCACCTCGCCGTCGTGCACGTCCAGCTCGTCGCCGAACGCCAGGATGAGGGCCACTCCGCAGCGAGCGACCTCTCGGCGCAGGAAGTCGTCTCCGATCCACTCCTCGTAGCCGACGTACTCGCGGACCGCGCCGGCCGACATCGGGTCCACGGCGCGCTGCGCCCAGTCGTGGACGCCCCGCTCGGAGATCCGGCGGGTGAGGACGAGCCCGTCCGCCATGACACCCAGCTTCGCGCGCAACCGAGCGGCGCGAGCACCCCGGTGCTGGACTGGGTTCATGCTCGAGAGCTCCCAGGAATTGGACCGCCTGCAGTCCCTGCTCGACGCCTCCATGGCAAGTGCCGGGCCGCATCTCCGCGGCATCATCAGCGCCGAACGTCGGCTGGACGCCCGGCAGCTGACCGGTCGTTTGCAAGGCTTGTGCCTGCTGGTGTTGGCCACGGCGACAGCGGACGGGAGACCGCTCGCCGGGCCGGTCGACGGCTACTTCCTGCACGGCACCTTCTGGTTCAGCTCAGGTACCCATTCGGTGCGCATGCGGCACCTGGCGACGCGGCCGGCGGTGAGCGCGACTCACCTGCCGGGGGAGGAGTTCGCGGTCACGGTGCACGGGCGGGCGCAGTGCTACCCAATGGACGACCCCGCGTGCGCCGAGCTGCGTCGGGCCATGCTCGACGCGTATCTGCCCAAGCAGGGGCCTGCATTCGAGGAGTGGCTCGACAACGCCGACGCCCTCGCGGCGCGCATCGAGCCCGAAAAGATGTTCACTTTCCACCTGGGTGGATAGTGCTTGGAGACCTGCGCGCCCAGGTGGACTTGGGCATGAACAGGTCCCGGTTCAGCCGGCGGCGATACCCACCACCGGCGCATTGAGCGGCTGGCCGCCGCGGCTGCCGAGGAACGGGGCGCCGTAGTTAAAGATGCCCCCGTCGGACGCGATCTCCCAATAACCGCCCGAGGCGACGTCGGTTGCGATGCCGACCACAGGTGCGTTGAGCGGCTGGCCGCCGCGACTGCCCAGGAACGGGGTGCCGTAGTTGAAGATGCCGCCGTCCTTGGCCACGAGCCAGTAACCCGCGCCGTTGGCCCCGGCTGCGATCCCCACGACGGGCGCGTTGAGCGGCTGGCCCCCGCGACTGCCCAGGAAGGGCGCGTTGAAGTTGAAGATGCCACCGTCGCCGGCCACCTCCCAGTAACCGCCCGTGGCCGAGTCGGCTGCGATCCCCACGACCGGGGAGTTCAGGTGCTTGCCGCCCATGGACCCCGCGAAGGCAGCGTCGCCGTAGTTGAAGATGCCGCCGTCCTTGGCGACCAGCCAGTAGCCGCCGCCGTCCTTGGTCGCCGCCATGCCGACGATGGGCGCATTGAGCGGCTGGCCGCCGCGGCCGCCCAGGTACGGCGCGTTGAAGCCGAAGACCCCGCCGTCCGCGGCCACCTCCCAGTAGCCGCCGGTGGCTGGGTCGCCCGCGATGCCCACGACGGGCGCATTGAGGTGCTTGCCGCCCTGGGACCCGAAGAAGGGGGTGCCGTAGTTGAAGATGCCGCCGTCGGACGCAACCTCCCAGTACCCGCCGCCCGAGAGGGTGAACTGGTCGGCCGCGCTGGTGGCACTCGTGCCGCCCGAGGTGGACACCGTCACGTCGACAGAGCCGGCGCCTGCAGGCGCGGTGGCCTGGAGCTCATAGGGCGACACGTAGGTGACCGAGGTTGCCGGCGTCGTTCCGAAGCTGACGCTCGAGCCGACCAGGAACCCCGCTCCGGAGATGGTGACGACTGTGCCGGAAGGACCGGCAGCGGGGGTCACCGAGGTGACGACGGGAGCCTCGCTCAGCGCCAGTTGTGCCGGCTCGACGAAGCCCGTGTTCGTCCCAGCGATGGTGGCGGCCGGCGTCGGGCTGCCGGTTGCTGTGAGCTGGCCCTTGGTGTATTCCGACACGCTCGGGGCCGCGAAGTTCGCCACCCACAGGTTGCCCGAGGTGTCGAACTCGAGCCCGGCCGGCCGGTTGAGGCCGCCCCCGGTGAGCTGCACGGCGGGTGTCGGGCTCCCCGAGGTGGTCAGCTGGCTCGGTGTGAACTCGTCGACCGCCGGAGTCCCCGTGTTCTCCGAGACCCACAGGTCGCCCTGGGCGTCGAACGTCGGCATCACCGGATCGGCGATCCCTGCGATGGTGACTGCGGGCGTGGGGCTGCCCGAGGTCGCCAGCTGGCTCTTGGTGAACTCGTTGAGGCCTCCTCCGCTGCTGTAGCCGCCGGTCCACAGGTTGCCCGCGCTGTCGAACGTGAGACCCCAGGCGTACGTCGACGAGCCCGAAAGGCTGACCGCCGGCGTCGGGCTCCCGCTGGTCTGGATCTGGCTCTTGGTGTACTCCTCGATGCCTGGAGCGGTGTTGAAGTTGCTCACCCACAAGTTGCCTGCCGCATCGAGCGCCACCGCGCTCGGTAAGTTGCCGGTATTGATGGTGACGGCCGGCGTCGGGCTGCCCGACGACGCCAGCTGGCTGGCCGTGTACATGACGACCGTTGGCGCCGAGTCGTTGGCCACCCAGAGGTCGCCTGCCGCGTCGAGAGTGATACCGGTAGGAGCGGCCAGGCCGGTACTCGAGTTCGTGATCGCTGGCGCCACGTTTCCGTTGGCGCTCATCGGGAACGTGAACGCCTTGCTCGCGCCGTAGTCCGCCACGACGAAACTCGGCGTGGGGTTCGCCGCCCCGACGGCCGGGCCGCCAAGCGCGACGAGACCGGCGACAACGGCGCCGGCGCACAAGGTGGAGGCGGCCAAGGCGCGAACGGCCCGGCGGAACGGCTCAATTACATGGGACTCCGACGGATGAGACTGCATCGCCAACCACCCTCTCGTGGCGCCGCGGTTGGCGCCTCCGGGCGGGAGCGTAGACAGGTTTAAGCGAAGTTGCTTGGATCCCCGCCGGTGGGCCGGTTATTCGGCCGCCGCGGCCTCGATCGCAGAAATGCGCCGGACGAGGCGCGACTTGTGGTTGGCCGCGGTGTTCTTGTGGATGACACCCTGGGCCGCGGCCTTGTCGATCCGCTTCACGGCCAGCCGCAGCGCTTCCGCGCTGTCCTCGGCGCCGACTTCGGCGGCCGTCACGGCCGACTTGGAACGCGTGCGCAGCTCGGCGCGCACCGACTTGTTGCGCACGCGGCGCTTCTCGTTCTGGCGGTTCCGCTTGATCTGGCTCTTGATGTTGGCCACG
>Ga0070765_100003222_pt1 | contig 10441 bp, 9 predicted proteins | sample HubBroMetageWFT5_FD_71516 | JGI IMG/M metagenome (GOLD analysis project Ga0070765, IMG submission 71516) | Warmed and freeze-thawed soil microbial communities from the Hubbard Brook experimental Forest, New Hampshire - Hubbard Brook CCASE Soil... | ecosystem: Environmental > Terrestrial > Soil... | reverse complement strand
GCCGCGATCTCCGCCAACGACGACGACGCGGTGGGCGCCGTGATCGCCAAGGCGCTGTTCACCGTGGGCGACGGCGGCATCGTCACGGTCGAGGAGTCACCGGTACCCGGCATGAAGGTCGACTTCGTCGAGGGCTTCGAGTTCGACAACGGCTATCTCTCGCCGTACATGGTGACCAATCCGGCCGCCCTGGAGTCCATCGTCGATGATCCCTACATCCTGCTGAGCAGCGAGAAGATCACCAAGGTCCAGGACCTGATGCCGCTGCTCGACAAGATCATGCGAGCGCCCCGCCCGCTGATCATCATCGCGGAGAACGTCGAGGGCACCGCGCTGAGCATGCTCGTGCACAATCACGTGAACCGGATCTTCCAGTGCGTCGCGGTCCGGGCGCCCGGGTTCGGCGACCGCAGGCTGCGCAAGCTGGAAGACATTGCCTCGCTGACCGGCGGCGCCGTCTACAGCAAACACTCGGGTTTCACCCTGGAGACGATGACCGTGGCCCAGCTCGGCCGGGCCGCGCAGGTGCGGGTCACCGCCGACAACACCACGATCATCGACGGCGGCGGCTCCAAGGAGGCCGTGGAGTTCCGGCTCACCCAGATGCGGTCCGAACTCGAGCGGGCCACCTTCGGGATCGACGAGGACGTGCTGAACGAGCGGATCGGGGCCCTGTCCGGCCGGGTGGCCGTGATCAGCGTGGGCGCGCCCACCAGCGCCGAGCTCAGGGAACTGCAGCACCGGGTCGAGGATGCGCTGTCCGCCACCCGGGCCGCCATGGCGGAGGGCATCGTCGCGGGCGGAGGCGCCGCCCTGCTGCACGCCGAAGGCGTGCTCGACGGCCTAGACGTCAACGCCGACTACGCCATCGGCGTCGACATCGTGCGGCAGGCGCTCAGCGAGCCCGCCTACTACATCGCGGCCAACGCCGGCTATCCGGCTGAGGACGTGGTGGCCCAGACCCGCGGGATGGGCGTCGATGAGGGCTTCGACGCCCTGGAGGGCCGGCACGGCAACATGATCGAGATGGGCATCATCGACCCGCTCCGCGTGGTCCGTTCGGCGCTGCAGAACGGGGCGTCCGTGGCCGGCCTGCTGCTCACGACCAACACGCTGGTCGCCGAGGAGCAGACGCCGTGGGGCGGCAGCGCGGCGCTGATGACCGAGTACGGATCGCTGGACGAGGGCCTGCACCAGCCGTCGCCTGACTCGAGCACCCCGCAGTCGCTCGGGCTAGGCCCGTCCGTTGGCTGATCTGGGTGGCTGACACGGTCCCGCTCGACCGGCTCGACCGGCAGGTGGTGATCGGCGACGACGTCCTTCCGGGCGAAGCTCGCGTGATCGAGGCGGCCGAGCGGGCCCTGTCCGGTGAACGGCGCGGGGTCCGGGCGGTGCTGCCGTTCCTGGGCCCCGCGTTCATCGCCGCGGTGGCCTACGTCGATCCTGGCAACTTCGCCACCAACATGGCGGGCGGATCGGAGTTCGGCTACACGCTGCTCTGGGTCGTGCTGGTAGCGAACCTGATGGCCATGCTCGTCCAGTCGCTGAGCGCCAAGCTGGGCATCGCCACCGGCCGCAGCCTGCCCGAGATCTGCCGCGACCAGCTCCCGTTCCGCGTCGTGGTGCTGCTGTGGCTGCAGGCCGAGGCGATCGCGATGGCGACCGACCTGGCGGAGTTCGTCGGCGCGGCGCTCGGGCTGCACCTGGTCTTCGGACTGTCCATGTGGATCTCCGGGGTGCTGACCGGTATCGCGGCGTTCACCATCCTCGGCCTGCAGGTATGGGGGTTCCGGCGGCTCGAGGCGACGATCACCGGATTCGTCGCGGTGATCGTCTTCGCGTTCGGCCTCGACCTGCTGAAGAGCCGCCCGTCGGCGGCCGGGGTCGCGCACGGCATGTTCGTCCCGCAGTTCTCCGGCGGCGGCTCGGCCCTGCTCGCCGTCAGCATCGTCGGCGCTACCGTGATGCCGCACGTGATCTACCTGCATTCCTCGCTGACCCAGAAGCGGATCGTCGGAGTCAACCCGGCGGCCCGGCGCAAGATCTTCCGGTTCGAGATCGTCGACATCACCATTGCGATGGGCACCGCCGGGGTCATCAACCTGGCCATGCTGGCCACGGCGGCGGCGGTATTCCACACGCGCGGGATGTTCGGCGTGGGTAACGACCTGGGCCAGGTCTTCGCTGGGCTGAACCAGTACCTGGGCGGGCACAGCGGGACCTTCTTCGGCCTGGCCCTGCTGGCGTCCGGGATCGCGTCCTCCTGCGTCGGCACCATGTCCGGCCAGCTCGTCATGCAGGGCTTCATCCACCGGCAGATCCCCATCTTCGCGCGCCGGGCCATCACGATGATCCCGGCCCTGATCGTGATCGGCGTGGGCTTCAACCCCACCCGGGCGCTGGTTCTGTCCCAGGTCTTCCTCTCCTTCGGCATCCCGTTCGCGCTGGTCCCGCTGCTGTTCTTCACCAACAGCCGCAAGCTGATGGGGCCGCTAGTGAACCGGCGGCCGATGATGCTGGCCGCCGGGCTGGTCACGGCCGTGATCATCGCGCTGAACGTCTACCTGCTCGCCAGCGGGTGAGGTGCACCGGCCCGGGCCGGCGTAATCTGCTGCCGTGAGCCCCATTTCCCGCGGCTTCCACCGCAAGCGCCAGGAGGCCCCGGCCGGCCGGGTCCCGCCCGGGCAGTACGTCACCAAGGACTTCCCCGTCCTGTCGGCCGGCCCGACGCCGCGCACGGCGCTGGAAAACTGGACGTTCTCGATCGCCGGCGCCCGCGAGCCGAAGAGCTGGACGTGGCAGGAGTTCCGCGCCCTGCCGACCGAGACGCTGACCACCGATATCCACTGCGTGACCCGCTGGTCCAAGCTGGACACGACCTGGCAGGGCGTGTCGCTCGACGTGCTACTCGCCGCGGTCGAGTACGACGCCAGGTACGTGCTCGCCTTCTGCGACGGCGGCTACACGACGAACCTGCCGGTAGCCGACCTGACCGGCGGGCAAGCCTGGGTGGCGTTCGGCTACGACGGCAGCCCGCTGGGCCCGGAGCACGGCGGGCCGGCCCGGCTGCTGGTCCCGCACCTGTACTTCTGGAAGAGCGCCAAGTGGGTGCGCGGGCTGCGGCTCCGCGACACCGACGAACCCGGCTTCTGGGAGAACTACGGATACCACATGTACGGAGATCCATGGCGGGAACAGCGGTACGCGGGCGACTGACCTGGCAAACCGCCACGGTCGGTTCGGTCACCGACGAGACGCCCCGGGTGCGGACTCTGGCGCTCGAGGTGCCCGACTGGCCCGGCCACCGGGCCGGCCAGCACGTCGACATCAGGCTCACTGCCGACGACGGTTATCAGGCCGAACGGGCCTACTCGATCGCCTCGGCCCCGGGCGAGCCGCTCGCGATAACGGTGGAGCGGCTAGACGACGGCGAGGTCTCCCCCTACCTGACCGAGGAACTGCAGCCCGGGGACTTCCTGGAAGTACGCGGTCCGATCGGCGGCTACTTCGTCTGGGAGCCCGCCTTCGGCGGGCCGCTGATGCTGCTGGCGGGCGGCTCCGGCGTCGTCCCGCTGCGGGCCATACTGCGGTGCTGGGTTTCGGCGGGCAGTTCGGTCCCGGCGCGGCTGCTGTATTCCTCGCGCAGCTGGGAAGACGTGATCTATCAGGCTGAGCTTGACTCGGACGGCGCTGAGGTGATCCACGCGCTGACCAGATCGCAGCCGCCGGGGTGGACGGGCTACGCCCGGCGGGTGGATCAGCAGATGCTGGCCGAAGTAGCCTGGCCGGCGGCGCAGCAGCCGCTGGCCTACGTCTGCGGGCCGACGAGCTTCGTGGAGGCCGTGGCCTCCGGCCTGGTCGGGCTCGGCTATCCGGCGGGGCGGGTCAAGACGGAACGGTTCGGCGCCACGGGCCAGTGATTTCGCGGTCAGGATGACCGGTGACGGAGCCTCACGAAGGGAGCCCGGTGATGGAAGCGTTCGATAGCTCGGCCTCGGACAGCTCGGTCTTGGATGGCAACGCGATCGGCGGGCTGCTGATCGAGGTCTTCGGCACCGAGATGACCACGGCCACCGGCACCTGCGCCAGCTGCGGCAGCGTCCGCCAGGTGGCCGAACTCGCGGTCTACCGGCCCGGGCTCGGCACCGTCGTGCGCTGCCGTACGTGCGAGGCCATACTGATGGCCTTCGTCCAGATTCACGGCGTCACCTGCGTCGACCTGCAGGGCCTGGCCAGCCTGGCGTAGCAGGTCCGTGTTCCTCTCGCCCGCTAGAGGGCTAGCCTTGCTTGGCGCGGACGCCGGATTCGATCTTGTCGCCGAGATCCTTATCTACGTTGTGCCAGTACTCGAAGGCGCGCTGCAGGACCGGCTCGGTCACGCCGTCGAGCAGGTGGCCGACGACGTTGCTGACCAGCCGCTCGCGGGCGGCCTCGTCCAGTACTTCGCGGACCAAGGTGCCGGCCTGGCCCCAGTCGTCATCCTCGGCGTGCAGGGTGTAGGCCGAACGTACCATGTCGCCGTCGGCGTGCCAGCCGACCGGCTTGTAGTGCTCGCTGTCGGCCTGCGGGCCGCCCTTGGAGTTCGGGGCGTAGACCGGGTCGGAGACGTTGACGACGCGCATGGCGCCGTCCTTGCTGTAGCTGTGCACCGGGACCTGCGGTGAGTTCACCGGGATCTGCTTGTAGTTCACGCCCAGGCGGGCGCGGTGCGCGTCCGAATAGGAGAACCCACGGGCCAGCAGCATCTTGTCCGGGCTCAGCGTGACGCCGGGCACCAGGTTGTTCGGCTCGAAGGCGGCCTGCTCCATCTCGGTGTGGTAATCGGTCACGTTGCGGTCCAGAACCAGCTTCCCGACCTCCATCAGCGGGTAATCGCCGTGCGGCCACACCTTGGTCAGGTCGAACGGGTTGAACCGGTACTCCCTGGCCTCCTCGAACGGCATGATCTGCATCTTCAGCGTCCAGCCCGGGAACTCCCCGCGCTCGATCGCCTCGTACAGGTCACGCTGGTGGTAGTCGGCGTCCGCCCCCGCGATCTCGTCGGCCTCGGCCTGGGTCAGGAATTCGATGCCCTGGTCGGTCTTGAAGTGGTACTTCACCCAGAACCGCTCGCCCGCGGCGTTGATCCACATGTAGGTGTGGGAACCGTACCCGTTCATGTGCCGCCAGCTCTTCGGGATGCCGCGGTCGCCCATCAGCCAGGTCACCTGGTGGGCCGACTCCGGCGACAGCGTCCAGAAGTCCCACTGCATGTCGTGATCACGCAGGTTATTCCTGGCTAGCCGCTTCTGCGACCGGATGAAGTGCTGGAACTTCAGCGGATCGCGGATGAAGAAGACCGGGGTGTTGTTCCCGACCATGTCGTAGTTGCCCTCGGACGTGTAGAACTTCAGCGCGAAACCACGCGGGTCCCGCCAGGTGTCGGGGCTGCCCCGCTCCCCGGCCACGGTCGAGAACCGGATCAGCGTGTCGGTGCGGATGCCCGGCTGGAACACGGCGGCCTTGGTGTAGGCGCTGACGTCGTTCGTCACCTCGAAGTGACCGAACGCGCCGCCGCCCTTGGCGTGCGGCTGCCGCTCCGGGATGCGCTCACGGTTGAAGTTGGCCATCTGCTCGATCAGGTAGTGGTCCTGGAGCAGAATCGGGCCATCGGGGCCGATGGTGAGCGAATGCTCGTCACTCTCAACCGGCGTACCGGCATCGGTCGTCGTCGGCTTGACGTGTGCTTCTGTCACTGCCATTCCTCCAGGCCTGACCTGAGGCGAACCCCGGCTGAACCGTCCCTGATCTCGTCACCATTACCCCGCCACGAAGGCTCAAACCCGTGCCTGGACGTCGAGGGATTCAACACCCAGACGCTGGCCTTCCTGCAGCGTCATTCGTAGCAGGATGGCCGCGGCGAGCTTCCGCACGGTGCGTGCGGCCGGATTCGGCGAGGTGCTCCGTGGCGTCTCGTTCGCCCCGGCACGGTAGTGGCACGATGGCAGCATGGGAGAAACGAGTCACTACGAGAAGCTTGGCCGGCTAACGGCATCGGACGCGGTCAGCGGCCTGGGCTGGCGTTACATTCTCGGCGAGTTCCGGACGCAGGTGCTGACCGGATCGCTTCCGCTGGCGGCCGACGTCGCCGCGCGGGCCGGCGCGGTGGCCGGCGCGCCGGGGCACCTGCGGATGGACGTGCGCGAGGACCGGGTGGTGCTGGCGCTGCAGACCGCGGCGGTGGCCTGGGTGACGCCGCAGGATGTGGAGCTGGCGCACCGGATCTCGGCCGTGGTCGGCGAGTTCCGGCTGACCACGCAGGCCGGGGTCGGCGGATCCGGGCGTTCGATTCAGGTGATCGAGATCGGCATCGACGCGATGGACATCGCCCGGATCAGGCCGTTCTGGGAGGCGGTGCTGGGCTATGTCGACGAGCCGGGCCGGGCCGGCCCCGAGAAGGCGCCAAACGGCCTGGTCGACCCGGTCGGGCAGGGGCCGGCGGTCTGGTTCCAGCAGATGGACGCGCCGCGGCCGCAGCGCAACCGCATTCACTTCGACGTGAGCGTGCCGCACGACGAGGCGCACCAGCGCATCGCGGCCACGGTGGCGGCGGGCGGCACGCTCGTCTACGACGCGGAGGCGCCGGCCTTCTGGGTGCTGGCCGACCCCGAGGGCAATGAGGCCTGCATCACGACCTGGCAGGGCCGCGACGGCTAGGGCAGCCTAGAAATCCTTGCTGATTTCGGACCAGAGGGCGCGGTAGGCGCGGGCGCCCACGCTGCTGGGGGCGAAGGCGGTGACCGGGGCTCGCTCCACGGACATGCGCTCGATCATGGAGAGTGCGGGGATGGGTGTCACTGCCACCCCGGACCGTTCGGCCGAAAGGTCTTTGATCGTCTCCTGGTGCAGCTTCTTGCGGCGGTCGACCATGGAGAAGAACGCGCGAATCTCGGGGCGGTGGCCGTTGAAGCCGGCCACGAAGTCGGTGAGCTGGTCCAGCGTGCGCACCGACAGGGTGGTGGGGATCAGCGGGACGAGCAGCACGTCGGCGGCGTGCATGACGTTCTCTGAGACCAGCGAGATGCTCGGCGGGCAGTCGAGGAACACGTGGTCGTATTCGCCCGCCAGCGGGCGAAGCAGCTGGGCGAGCTTGCGGGTGGGCTTCCCGTTCGCCACGCCGAGGAGAAGGTCCATGTTGCGGTAGGTGAAGTCGGCCGGGAGCAGGTCCAGGCGGTCGAAGTCGGTACCCTTGATCGCGTCGTCGAGGCGCTTGGTGCCGCGGATGAGCGCCTTCCCGCCGCCCTTGACCCGCGGCTTGATCCGGAACAGGAAGCTGGCCGCGCCCTGCGGGTCTAGGTCCCATATCAGGGTCCGGTAGCCGTCGGCGGCGGACAGGTAGGCCAGGTTGACCGCGGCGGTCGTCTTGCCGACGCCGCCCTTGATGTTGTAGGTCGCGAAGATCTTCACGGGCGGTCCTCGAGCAGGACGCGGATGCGTTCCCGGCCCGCCGGGCCCGCGAATCTGGCGAACCGCCGGGCGAAGTCCGCACGGGCTTCGGCCTGGCTGAGCGTCAGCTTGGCGGCGATTTCACCCATAGCCAGCAGCGTAGCGGCCGGGGCCGCGCGCTCGGCCAGCATCGCGTCGGCCAGCGCGTGAATCTCCTCGCGCTGGACCTGGCTGTCCTGGAAGTCGCCGAGGCAATCCTGCAGCGACTTGAGGTCGCCGACCACCTTCCGGTACGCGACCGGGTCGTGCAGGGGGGCGAAGAACTCCAGCAGGTAGCGCAGTTCCTTGGCGCGTTTACGCAGGTCGTGCAGGGATTCGGGGGGCGAGTCCTGGGTGATCGCGTTGCCTTGCGCCACGACCCGGCCGAACGCGCGCTCGGTCGTGCGCAACGCCAGCCCGACCGCGGTCGGCTCCCGGCGGCGCCTTCTGGGGGCGGCGTCACGGATCTCGAGCAGCATCTTGCGCCAGTCGTCGGTGATGGCGCGGAACCGCGGCCCGCGCAGCGCGGTGGCCAGCCGCCGGAACTCGCGGGCGCGGCGCTTGACCAGGAAGGCGCGGAACGGCTCCAGGTCGGCCGGCGACGCGGCGACCAGCTGCCCGGTCATCGAGCCGAAGCCGAGCAGGTGGACGTCGAGGTCCCTGGTCGGCGTGGTCAGGTCGCCGAGCCACTTGAACTCGGCGGCATAGTGCTTGGCCAGGTCGGCGGGCAGGACCTCGCCGAGCAGCTTGATCGCCGACCGGGTGCGGCGGACGGCGACCCGCAGGTCGTGCAGGAACTCGGTGTCGATGTCGCGGAGCACGCCGTCGACGTTCTGCTCCAGGGTGTCGAGCAGGCGCAGCAGCAGCCGGGCCACCGCGATAGATCCGGGCATCGTCGCGGTGATCTCCGCGTCCACGCCGCTGGTGTAGTCCGCGGGGTGACGGCCGAGCGCGGCCAGCGCGGCGGTGAACACGCTCTGGCTGCTGTGCGACACGCCGGCCACTTCGGCCAGCAGGCCCGCCGCCTTGCGCGCCTGGGCTGGGTAGCCGCGGACCGTTCCGACCGCCAGCCGCAGTGGCAGTTCGGCGGTGGTGCCGACCGAGATGGAGCCGGCCCGCGTGGGGCCGACCGCGACCGCGGTCACCGTGATGTGCTCCGCGACCAGCCGGGCCACGGTCTTCCCGTCGGCGTTGAGCAGCCGCATGACGCTGACCGTGCTGGTCGCCCTGACAATGGGCAGCAGCGCTCTCGGGCTGATCAGTACCATGATCCGGTCCCGCACCGGCCCGGGCGGCAGGTCCAGGGCGGGACGCCGGGGCGACCAGCCCGTTACCGGCTGTTCGGCCTGCGGCGTGCCGTCGGCCCGGCTGAGCAGCAGCCGACCACCCCGCCGGGCCTGCTCGAACTGGAGCATCAGCCCGGCTCGGTACAGCCGCCAGTCGAAGGTATCCAGCCAGGTACGCCGACGGGCGCCAGGCACGCCGGCTTCCGGGGTCACGGTGAACGCCTGCGACAGCGTGTCGAGCACGGCGGGCAGGAGATCCTGCCCGGGTTCATCCCAGACAGATGCCTCAAGGACGAAGTCCAGCAGGCCAGGCGTCATTCCGTCACGCTCTCCTCTTAGGCAAAGCTACGCCCGCCCCCTAAACGTCTATCTATATTACCCGGTCGGCCCGGTGAGTGAACAGTTAGCGAACGGACCATGTCAAGCCGGTAACCGAAAGGATATCCGCGGGCCGGGGCATCCCGGCCTGGGCGCCGGGCCGGGTGGCGGCCGTGGCGCCCGCGGCGGCGGCCGCGCGGACCGCTTCGCCGGGCGGGACGCCCGCGGCCAGGGCGACGGCCAGCGCGCCGACGAAGGTGTCGCCGGCCCCGACGGTGTCGACCGCCTCGACCCGGAACGCCTCGATGGTCAGCGGGGCGCCGTCCGCGGCGGTACTTGAGGCCAGGGCGGCGCCGTGCGCGCCCGCGGTGACCACGGCGTGCCGCGCGCCCGCGGCCAGCAGCCCGGCGGCGGCCTGGCCTGCGTCCGCCAGGCCTTCGACCTTGCGGCCAAGGACGGCGGCCGCTTCCGTCTCGTTCACCACCAGCCAGTCCACGCCGTCGGCCACGATCGCGGCCGCCTCGGCGGGGGCCGGGGCGAGGTTGAGCACGCAGCGGGCGCCGACCCCGCGAGCTCGGGCGAGGGCAGCCTTGATGGCGGGCACCGGGATCTCGGCGCAGATGACCAGGACGTCATCTGGCCTGCTCGCCGCCGCGGTGACCTCCCCCGCGCCGACCTCGTGGTTGGCGCCAGGCGCGACCGTGATGAGGTTCTCACCCGCGGGATCGACCGAGATCATGGCCAGCCCGGTCGGGACCCCGATGACGGTCCGCACGTGGCTGGCGTCCACGTCCTCGGCCCGGAGGGCGGCCAGCAGCTGCCTGCCGAAGTCGTCATCGCCGACGCAGCCCGCCATGCGCACCCCGGCGCCGAGCCTGGCCGCCGCCACCGCCTGGTTGGCGCCCTTCCCGCCCGGCGTGAAGCATGCCGCCGATCCGAGCACGGTCGCGCCGGGTGCGGGTAGCCGGGGCACCGTGACGGAGATATCCATGTTCAGGCTGCCCAGGACGGTGACCTGCGGCCGGTTTCCCATGCCCGCACGTTAGCGGGCCCGGCCGGGCCCGGCCAGTGGCCGGGGAATTGGATCTGCCGTTGCGGCTCCGCGCATGGAAGGCTCGGCTTTGTGACACGTCAATTTCGCCAGGTGGATGTCTTCACCGATACCCCGTACCTGGGTAACCCGGTCGCGGTCGTGCTCGGCGCCGATGCCCTGAGCACCGAGCAGATGCAGCTGTTCGCGCGCTGGACCAACTTGTCCGAGACGACGTTCGTCCTGACGCCGCGGGCGAACGGGGCCGACTACCTGGTCCGGATCTTCACGCCGACGAGGGAGCTGCCGTTCGCCGGGCATCCCACCCTGGGCACCTGCCACG
>Ga0070765_100003220_pt1 | contig 10442 bp, 7 predicted proteins | sample HubBroMetageWFT5_FD_71516 | JGI IMG/M metagenome (GOLD analysis project Ga0070765, IMG submission 71516) | Warmed and freeze-thawed soil microbial communities from the Hubbard Brook experimental Forest, New Hampshire - Hubbard Brook CCASE Soil... | ecosystem: Environmental > Terrestrial > Soil... | reverse complement strand
ACCGCATCCACGCCGGCAGGCCCGAGATCGCGAGTTGAGACCAGGTCCGGACACCAAAACGCTTGCGGCACCCTCTCGGCAGCGGCTACCACTCCACCTTGCACATGCGTATTCAACTTTGACTCCTTCTTCACTTGCGCGCCAGCGGACTGCGATTTGTGACTGGCAGCAATTGACTGACTCATGAATAAGTAACCTCCGTACCGCACGACAGCTTGGTCAGATAGAACTGCGGCAGGATTTCCGCCTCGTTTGCCGGCAGAATTCTCACCCGGCCCACGCCTTGCTTCAGCGCCTGCCCGCAGGCTTGCAGCTTCGGCAACATGCCGCCGCTGATGACGGATCCAGCGGCCAGTTCCGCGGCCTGCTTCGTGCTCAACCACGGCATCACACTCCCTGCGGCATCTCTTACTCCGGGCACATCAGTGAGAAAGATCAGAGCGTTGGCGTGGCAAGCTGCCGCACACGACGCCGCCATCTCATCGGCATTCACGTTGTAGTATTCGCCATCGGCGCCCAACGCCAGCGAGGCCAGCACCGGGACTCCTCCCTGCTGCCACAGAGCCTCGATCCAGCAAGGCTCGGCGAAACAAATCTCGCCTACAAATCCCAAGTCGCGCCCGTGAACAAACTTCTTCCGCGCGCGGAACGTCATTCCATCGCCGCCACAGAATCCAATTGCAGGCATCCCCGCCGACTGAATCGCCGCCACCAGCTTCTTGTTGATGATCCCAGCTAACACCATGAGCGCCACGTCCCGAGTCTCTGCATCTGTGACTCGCAGCCCATCTACAAACTCACTCTTCTTTCCCAGTCGATTCAGCATGCGGGTCAGTGCACTGCCGCCGCCGTGAACCACGGCGACGCGGTGGCCATCCTGCGCCAGTTCGGCAATGGACTGGGCGCACTTGCGCAGCGTCGCAGCATCCTCGATCGCCGCTCCGCCAATTTTCACGACAATCGTCACTGCAAACCCTCCCGCTCTTCCCACTCATACATCAGATTCATGTTCTGCACTGCCTGTCCGGCCGCGCCTTTCAAGAGATTGTCCACGCAAGAAACCAGCACCAGCCGGCGGCCGTCTTCCGCCAGGCAAAAACCAAGGTCGCAGTAGTTCGTGTGTAACGAAAACTGCAGCTGCGGCAGCTGCGGTGTGGCAAACACACGCACCCAATGTTTGCCCGAATAAAAATCACGCAGACACGATTCCACCTCCGCCGCTTTCATCGTTTGCTTCAGGCGAACATAAATCGTCGAGAGAATTCCGCGCGGAATCGGCAGCAGATGAGGCGTAAAAGTCAGCTCCGCTTCATTCAGACCCAACTGCTCCTCCATTTCCCCCAGATGCCGGTGATTAAACAACGAGTAAGCGGAGAGATTGTCCGCCACCGAAACGAAATGAGTCCGCGACGTAGGCGCCTTACCCGCTCCCGAAACTCCTGACTTCGAATCAGAAATAATTCCGTGCTCCCGATCGACGAGGCCCGCATTGAGCAAAGGCGCCAAAGCCAGAATCACCGAGGTCGCATAGCAGCCTGGGTTCGCCACCAACTGGGCGGCCGAAATGCAATCGCTGTTCAACTCCGGCAGGCCATAGACCGCCTTCGCCGTCAGTTCCGCGGCCCTGAGCGCGTCCGCATCCTGAAACGAATAGATGGCACGATGCCGTGCCTGTTTCAGCCGCCACGCACCACTCAAATCGATCACACGCAACCCTTGCGCCACGGCTTCCGGCACCAGAGACCGCGACGCCTCATCAGGCGTCGCCAAGAAAAGCAATTGCACGCCCTGGCGTTTCAGTTCCGGCCACGACAGCGTCCGCAACGGATGGCCTCCATTGCCGGACAACTCCGGAAAAATCTCTGCCAGATCCGCGGCACCATCGCTGCCACCCTCTCGCCGCAGCAGTACAGGCTTCTCCAGCCGTGGATGGCGCTCGAGAATGCGCGTCAACTCCAGCCCCGAATACCCGCTCGCTCCCAGTACCGCGCTCTTGAGCTTCGCAGACATCAGCCCAACATCTCCCCGATCCGCATCCCAACTTTCTTGGCAGCATCCTTGTCGGGACATACAATCAGGATCGCGTCGTCTCCAGCAATCGTTCCCACAACTTCCCCCCATTCTTGTTCATCGAGCGCCGCCGCCACCGGCTGAGCGCTACCGATGATCGTCTTCACCACCAGGAGGTTCTGCGCCGGCCGCACATCCAACACGAATTCTCGAACCAGCCGATGCACTGGCGGCAGCGCCAGACCCGCCGCGCCTTCGCCCTGGGGCAGCGCGTAACCGGCTGCCGTCTTGCTTAGGTTCAGGTCGTGAATATCCCGCGACAGCGTCGCCTGCCCCACCTTGAATCCCCGCTTGCGCAAAGCCCGCTGCAAGTCTTCCTGGTTGGCTATCGGTCCCTGCTTCAACGTTTCGAGAACAGCTCGCTGCCGAAGGGCTTTATTCATGATGAATATTTATTCATTATTATGAATAAATATTCTCTATCTTACAGACCACACCCACCCTGTCAAGGAAAAACGTTACCCCTCCCATTCTTGGTAATCTGCCCCTCGGCGGCCGCCGTGCCAGACGAAGTTTTTCGCTTCAAACCCCAATACCAGAGCCCGGCCTCAATTCCTTGCTAGACTACTCGCGGCTGAAAAGCAGCCAGTCGACGCAGGAGCAACGCCGCATGAGCACCAAGCCCACCCTGGCAGATGAGTTGATTGCCGAGTTCCTCGGAACATTCGTCTTGATGCTCTTCGGCACAGGCGTCGTCGCCATGGTCGTGCTGTTTCCCCCAAGCACTCCGGGTGCCGCAGTCCACGGCGGCTACACCAACATCACGCTGGGCTGGGGATTAGCAGTGACCATGGGCATCTACATTGCAGGAAAAGTTTCTGGTGGACATCTCAATCCGGCGGTCACGCTCACCTTGGCCGTCTTTCGTGGTTTTCCCTGGAGCAAGGTCCTGCCTTATGCCATTGCGCAGACGGCAGGAGCATTTCTTGCCGCAGCTTTGGTCTATCGCAACTACCTGCCGGCCTTCCATCAGGTAGACCCTCAACTGGAAAGAACCGCGGGCGTGTTTACAACGTTTCCCACCTTTCCGGCGTTGCCGCAGGCAGGATTCCTCGATCAAGTCATCGGCACGGCTCTGCTGCTGCTTATGATATTGGCTATCACGGATGAACTTAACGTCCCTCCTGGCGCCAACCTTGCGCCTGCGATGATCGGCTTGGTCGTCGTAGCTATCGGCATGAGCTTCGGCGGCATGCACGGATATCCAATTAATCCTGCGCGCGATTTCGGCCCGCGCTTGTTCACGGCGGTCGCTGGATTTAGAAACAATGGTCTGACTGACGGCCCGCGTGTGTGGTGGGTGCCAGTCGTTGCGCCGCTGCTGGGCGGACTGGTCGGCGCCGCGGTCTACGATTTCGGCATTCGACGATTTCTGCATGCGTCCCAGCCCTCGTCCGAGGTTTGAGCCGGGAAGCTTCGTCAGAAAACAGGAGACCTCTTGTCTTACATTCTCTCTCTCGATCAGGGCACCACAAGTTCACGAGCCCTCTTGTTCGACCACGACGGTGCAGTCCGGTCCATTGCCCAGCGCGAATTCAAGCAGATCTTCCCCGAGCCCGGATGGGTCGAGCACGATCCCGAAGAGATCGCAGCATCACAGATCGCCGTTGCCCTGGAAGCATTGGCCAAAGCGAATGCACAGCCCGGCGACGTCGCCGCGATCGGCATCACTAACCAACGCGAGACCGCTATCGTTTGGGACCGCACAACCGGCAAACCTATCTACAACGCCATTGTCTGGCAGGATCGCCGCACCGCCGCTTTCTGCAGTCAGCTCAAGGCGCAGGGCCACGAAAATCTCATCCAGCAGCGCACAGGTCTGTTGATCGACGCTTACTTCTCCGCCAGCAAGATTTCCTGGATTCTCGACCACGTGCCCAAGGCCCGCCAGTTCGCTGAAGCGGGCCGCCTCGCATTTGGCGCCGTCGATACCTGGCTGCTTTGGAAATTGACCGGCGGCCGCGTGCACGTCACTGACGCCAGCAACGCATCCCGCACCATGCTGTTCAATCTTCATTCCGGTCGTTGGGATAACGACCTTCTCGATCTCTTCCGAATCCCGCCTTCGATGTTGCCCGCAGTGCGGCCCTCCAGCGAAGTCTACGGAGTAGTTAGTTCAGTCTCCGGACTGAATGGCATATCCATCGCCGGGATCGCCGGCGATCAGCAGGCCGCGCTCTTCGGGCAAAGATGCACCAGCCCCGGCCTCACCAAGAATACCTACGGCACGGGCTGCTTCATGTTGCAAAGCACGGGCAATCGTGCGGTCGCGTCCACGAATCGCCTGCTCACCACCGTGGCCTGGAGAATCGGCGACACCACCTACTATGCACTCGAGGGCAGCGTGTTTGTAGGAGGAGCCGTGGTCCAATGGTTGCGAGACGGCTTAGGAATTATTCGCAGCTCATCCGAAGTGGAATCACTGGCAAGTTCCGTCCCCGACAACGGCGGAGTGTATTTCGTTCCAGCCTTCGTGGGTCTGGGCGCTCCGCACTGGGATTCCTACGCGCGCGGCGCAATCTTCGGCCTGACCCGAGGCAGCAAAGCTGGACATATCGCGCGTGCCGCCCTCGAGAGTATCGCCTACCAGGTCGCCGACCTGATGGATGCAGTCCAGACTGACACGGGGACTCCGCTCAAAGAATTGCGAGTCGATGGCGGCGCATCTGCCAACGACGCTCTCATGCAATTCCAGGCGGACACTCTCGGCGTGCCAGTCGTCCGTCCAGCCATGACGGAAACCACCGCACTAGGCGCAGCGTTCTTAGCGGGTCTGAGCGTCGGATTCTGGAAAGATGTACAGACAGTTTATGAAATGCCGCGTGAGGAACGACGGTTCGAACCACGCCTGCCGCGCTCGAAAATGGAAGCCATGCGGCAGCGCTGGAATGAAGCCATCTCTCGCGCGAAATCGTGGGAGCAATCCGACAAGGAATGAATCCCGGGCTCGACTCCCGTGTCAGATCTATTTCGCAAGCTCCCGCAAATATTTCAATTCAGCATGGACGGTAGCCTCTTGAGCAAGAGACACATCGTCGTCGGTTTGGGCGAACTACTTTGGGATTTATTTTCCAGCGGCAAACAACTGGGCGGAGCACCCGCTAACTTCGCCTACATTACCTCTCTGCTCGGGGATGAAGGAATTCCAGCCAGCCGTCTCGGCGAAGATTCTCTAGGTACAGAGGCGATCCGACGGCTGGGAGAACTCGGTCTCTCGATCGAGTTCATTCAGAAGGACTCGGACCATCCGACAGGAACAGTGAGGGTGGAAGTGGACCGCACGGGTCAACCGCGCTTTGAAATCTCCGAGTCAGTAGCTTGGGATTTTCTCGAGTGGACGCCGGAGTGGCAGAAGCTGGCACAACAAGCCGATGCCGTGTGCTTTGGATCGCTGGCACAACGCTCAGAACGCAGTCGTGGGACCATCCGCCGATTTCTGCTGGCTTTGCGCAAAACCGCAGTTCGAGTTTTCGACGTCAACCTGAGGCAAAACTTCTATACCGTCGAAGTTCTCGCAGAGTCGATGAAGCTCGCAACCATCGTCAAGCTGAACCATGAGGAACTCCCAACGATCATGCGCCTGTTCGATTTGGAGAATCACGGCGAAGAAGACTCCGCTCGACAATTGCTTTCTTCACATGAAACAAAACTGGTCTGTGTCACGCGCGGCAATAACGGCAGCCTCCTGGTATCCGCCGATGAATGCAGTGAGCATCCGGGCTTCAGGGTCAAGGTCGCCGACACGGTCGGCGCAGGCGACGCATTCACCGCGGCCCTGGTGCATGGATATCTTCGCGGAACATCGCTTGCGCAGATTAATGAAACTGCCAACCGCGTCGGGGCGTGGGTGGCCGGCCAATCGGGAGCCACACCGACCCCCAAACCGGGTGGCCTGACACAAACTTTAGCTGAGATTATCTGAATTCGTCATTCGCAGCGGCCCACTACTACCGGTTTTAGTTTATGCTGTGGAGTTTGGCGTACGCCGCTCAGGGGGCTCCGTGACTAAATCTAAAGCACTCATTTGTCTATTCATCTGCTTTTCAGTTTTTCTGTTTATCGGATCGAGCACCGCACAGCAAGTTCCCGAAAATACTTATCAGGATCTGCACTGGCGCATGATTGGCCCGTTTCGCGGAGGCCGCACCAGGGCTGCCACCGGCGTCCCCAGCCAGCCGAATGTTTTCTATATCGGCCAAGTCAACGGCGGAGTCTGGAAGTCAGACGACTACGGCCGCACCTGGAAGCCGATCTTCGACCACGAGTCTACCCAGTCGATCGGCGCCATCGCGGTCGCACAGTCGAATCCCGATATCATTTACGTAGCCAGCGGCGAAGGTCTTCATCGCCCCGACCTCTCGGTGGGCAACGGAATCTATAAATCGACCGACGCCGGAAACACCTGGACTCATCTCGGCCTGCGCGACGGCTTCCAGATCCCAGCTCTTGCCGTCGATCCTCGCGATCCCAATCGAGTCTTCGCAGCCGTGCTCGGCCATCCCTACGGCCCGAATGAAGAACGTGGCCTTTTCCGTTCCACCGATGGCGGCCAGACTTGGCAAAAAGCCATCAACAAAGACGAGAACACCGGAGCTTCCGACGTGGAGATTGACCCCTCGAATCCCGATGTAATCTATGCCTCCATGTGGGAAGTCCGCGAGGGCCCCTGGGAAGACGGCAACGAATTCAACGGAACGAACGGCGGATTGTTCAAATCCACCGACGGCGGCAGCACCTGGCATCCTCTTTCCAACGGCCTTCCGAAAGATCTCTCACAAATCTATGTCGCGGTCGCTCCCACGGATTCCCGCCGCCTCTACGCCACAGTCGCCGCCGCCTCGGGCGGACTCGCCGTCTACCGTTCCGACGACGCTGGAGAAAACTGGTCCAAAGCAACGGATGATCCGCGCCCCTCTGGCCGCATCGGCGGCGGCGATCTTTCCATCCCCAAAGTGGATTCGAAGAATGCGGACATCGTCATTTGCGTCAGCACCGTAACCATGCGATCGACAGATGCGGGCAAGACCTGGTCCGGATTCCGCGGCGCGCCCGGCGGCGACGACTACCAGAATCTCTGGATCAATCCCAACAATCCCAACATCATTCTCATCGTCAGCGACCAGGGCGCAATCATCACCGTCAACGGCGGTGCCAGTTGGAGTTCCTGGTACAACCAGCCCACCGCGCAGATCTACCACGTCGCCGTAACCAACACTTTCCCCTATCGCGTTTGCGGAGGCCAGCAGGAGAGCGGTTCCGTCTGCATCTCCAGCCGCGGCAACGACGGCGCCGTCACCTATCGCGAGTGGCATCCCGTGGGCGTCATCGAATACGGCTACGTCGCGCCCGATCCCCTCGATCCTGACGTAATCTACGGCGGCGGTAGAAACAACGTCTCGAAGTTTCATTGGTCTACCGGCCAGGTGCAGAACATCACGCCGATTCCGCTTCGCAGTCCAAAATACCGCACCGATCGCACCGAGCCCACAATGTTCTCGCCGATCGATCCGCACACCCTTTATTTCGCCAGCAATGTGCTCTTCAAAACCACCGACGGCGGAAACTCCTGGCAGACCATTAGCTCCGATCTAACGCGCGAAAATCCCGGAGTCCCGGCTAGCGTGGGCAGCCTCATCCCCAAAGGTGCGGAGAAGCAGCGCGGCGCCATCTACGCTCTGGCTCCTTCATTCAAGAATCTCAACACACTGTGGGCGGGAACCGACGACGGGCTCATTTGGCAGACGCGCGATGGCGGGAAAAAGTGGAATGAGATTACTCCAAAAGAGCTGACCCCGTGGAGCAAAGTCACCCAGATCAGCGCCTCGCATTTCGATGACGACTCCGCGTACGTGTCGGTAAGCCGCTTCCGCATCAACGACGAGCAGCCCTACATTTACCGCACGCACGACGGCGGCAAGACTTGGAGGATGATCACTACCGGCCTGCCTGAAATTGGTCCCGTCGACACAGTCCGCGAGGATCCCGTGCGCAAAGGCCTGCTCTTTGCAGGCACAGAAAACGCAGTCTGGGTCTCATTCGACGACGGGGATCATTGGCAATCCTTGCAGCTAAATTTGCCCCGCACGTCGATGCGTGATCTCTGGATTCACGACGACGACCTAATCGTAGCCACCCACGGCCGCGCGTTCTGGATTCTGGATGACATCTCCCCGCTGCGCGAAGCCGCCGCCGCGTTCGCCGCCACCGACGCCCATCTCTTCACTCCAGCGCTCGCTTATCGCGTTCAACGCGATACCTACACCGACACGCCGCTTCCACCCGACGAGCCCGCTGCCGCCAATCCGCCCGATGGCGCAATCATCGATTACTACCTGTCGCACGCCTCATCGGCTCCCGTGACTCTCGAGATCCTCGACGCGCGCGGCCAACTCATCCGCAAGTTTTCCAGCGCGGATAAACCCGACGTCACAGAGGCCGAACTGAAGAAGCAGCTCATCCCCCTCTACTGGCCGCGTCCTTTCCGCTCGTTGTCCGCAGATGCCGGCATGCATCGCTGGGTTTGGGATCTGCACTATCCCTCGCCAGATTCCACGCGCCACGACTACCCCATCTCTGCCGTCCCCGGCGACACGCCTCGTTATCCGCTCGGTCCCACGGCTTTGCCCGGTTCCTACACAGCCCGGCTCACCGCGAACGGAAAAAGTTATACCGCGACCTTCATCGTGAAGATGGACCCTCGTGTGAAGACTTCCGCAGCCAGCCTCGATCATAAATTCCAGCTTGAAACGCGCCTGTCCTCACTGTTGAGCCAGACGTCCAAGGCAGTGATGCAAGCCGGATCGCTGCCCGAGCCTCTGGAGAAGCTAAGTCAGCAAGCGACCGGCCCAGTCCTCGACTCCATTCACGCGTTCCAAGGCAAACTCGCAGCCGTGGTTGGCGCCGCCGCCGGCTTCCTTGCGCCGCCGACCAACGAAATCACGCTTTCGCGGGTGAACGGTCAGGTCGCAACGTTATACGGTCAGGTGTGGCAGGCCGATGCGGAACCGACCGCGGCACAGTCTGCCGCCGCCGCCGCAACCGAACACGACGCATCGGATGTGATGAAGCGCTGGGACACGCTCAAGACTACAGATCTTTCTGCCCTCAACGGGCAACTTCGCGATGCCAGCTTGCCGGAGGTCAAGATCCAATTGGACTCCTTCGGGGAAGAAGCGTCCGAGGACGAAGAGTAAGGCACGATCGCTTCGCGCTCTCTACAAAGCCTCCACGGCTCTCTGCAGCTCCTGAGCAATTCTCTCCGGAGCGGATCCCGCTGGAAACTTCATGGGCTGGCCAATTTGCACGCCAATCTTCCATGGCCGCGCAAACCTTTTCCCCGCCTGCTTCACCTCAAACAACCCTCGAATCCTCATGGGTAGCACCGGAATGCCCAGGTTGTTTACCAGCAACCCAATTCCCGCGCGAAACGGATTCATTTTGCCATCCACCGTATGCCGTCCTTCAGGAAACACCAGCACGCTGTATCCTCGATCCACCGCCTCGCCCGCATAAGCAAAACTCTGCCGGAACCCCGCCTCACGCGGCAGCGGAAACAGGTTCAGCAGCGAAACTCCCAACGTCCACTGCATGCGATCGTAAATTCCCAGGAACCACCCCCGGCTCGCCGCCGGCGTGCGCAAGGCTTCCAACGCTTCTCCTCCAGTCGCCGTCGCGATGTGGCTCCGCAGCCGCGCCGGCAAAGCTGTCTGCACGAACCCCACATCCACATCGTCAATATGGTTACAGACCACCAACAGCGGCCCACTCCACCCCCGCAGATTCTCCCGTCCTTCAATCCGCGGCCAGCCCAGTAGAAAGACGGCCGGCCTCATCAGCAAGTAGTAAGCCAGCCACCGTACCCACGTAACCGGCCAATGCAAAACCCATCGCGGATAGTGATACTCCGCCCGCGGCCGCGACTCGCCGCGCAGCATCCTTTCAACATCGCCGACCGTACGCGCCGCGCTAAAACGCGTCTCGCTCAGATCCACTTGATATCGATCTTCCAGCGCGCTGATCAACTCCACGCGGTCCAGAGAACTGAGCCCAAGGTCGGAATCGAGCGCCGCACCAGCGTCCAGACCACCAACACTTCTGCCCGTGATGCGACCGATCAATTCCGCCACAGGATTTTCACCCGCGCCTGCAATCTTCCCGCCAGGCCGCAGAATTTCCTTCGCCGCGAACTCGGCAATCAAGTTTCGCCGCGCCTTCTGCGTATTCGTGCGAGGAAAATCTTCCCCTGACCACTCCACCCACATCCGCATCCGCTGGAATTCCGCGAGCGACTGGTTCGCCCGCTCCATTACCTCAGCCATCCGAGCATCGCCGCGCGCATCGTCGCGCAAAATCACCACCGCGCAGGGCTCCGC
>Ga0070765_100003219_pt1 | contig 10442 bp, 8 predicted proteins | sample HubBroMetageWFT5_FD_71516 | JGI IMG/M metagenome (GOLD analysis project Ga0070765, IMG submission 71516) | Warmed and freeze-thawed soil microbial communities from the Hubbard Brook experimental Forest, New Hampshire - Hubbard Brook CCASE Soil... | ecosystem: Environmental > Terrestrial > Soil... | reverse complement strand
CTCGAATGCAGAGGCGTATTACTGGCTGGGCCGGTGCTACTACGAGGTCCGCGATTACGACAGCGCGGTGACGCAGGCGGAAAAAGCGGTCTCGCTGGATGCGAAGAATTCCGTGTATCACCAGTGGCTCGGGACGATTTATGGGGGGAAGGCGGACCGCGACCGCAGTTTTTTCCTAGCGAAGAAAGTGAAGAAGGAATTCGAAGAGGCGGTGCGGCTGAATCCGTCGAATGTGCAAGCGCGGCGGGATCTGGAGGAGTTCTGTATCGACGCGCCATTTATTGTGGGCGGCAGCAAGGATGAGGCGAGGGGGCAAATCGAGGCGATTGCGGCGATTGATCCGGTAGAGGGTCACCTGGCGCGCGCAGTGTTCGATCAGAACGCGTCGAAAAATCCAGCGGGCGCGGAGAGCGAATACCGGCAGGTTCTGGATGCGAAGCCGAATCGCATTGAACCTTATCTTGAGGTAGCGGGTTTTTTCCAGGGGCAGAACAAGCCAGCCGACATTGACGCGGCGATTCAGGCGGCGGCGAAAGTGAATGCGAAGGATCCGCGGCTATCGTATTTTATGGGCGTCTCGCGCGTGTTATCCGGAACCGATTCCGCGAAGGCGGAAATGTACCTGAAGTCGTATCTCGCGAGCACGCCGGACCGGAGCGATTGGCCCTCGCATGCAGCGGCGCGCGATTGGCTTGGCCGGCTTTACGAGGCGCAGGGCAAGCGCGCGGAGGCAGCGGAACAATATCGAGCGTCGCTGCGATTGGATCCCGGACGCAAGGAAACTCAGGCGCGCCTGGAAAAGCTTGAAAAATCCTCGAAGTAAACGCGATTCGAAAACTTTGAATACTGTGGAAGCTCTTCTCCGACGACCGGCATCCCATTTCCTGTGGAACCGCGCATGATATCCGTACGAAGCACACCGGTGTTTTGGGGCGAGACGTGGAGACTTGCGCTGCAGGCGTTGCGGGCCAACAAGATGCGCGCGGCGCTGACGATGCTGGGCGTGATTATCGGAAGCGGTTGCATCGTGCTGGTGGTTACCGTGGGGCTCGCCGGGAAGCGATTCATTATTTCCACGATTGAAGGAATTGGCTCGAACCTGGTGCTTGCGGAGGCGATCAGCCCCGGCGTATCGCAATCGCTGAACGTGGCCGACCAGATTACCCCGGCGGATCTGGAGGCGATCCAGCAGGGCGTTTCGCAGGTGGTGCAGGCGGCGGGAACGAATGTGAAGCCGGCTGTGGTTACCGTGAGCGGCGAGGAACATCCGGTGAATCTGGTGGGAGTGACCGCGGATTTCGAAAAAATACGCAGGCTGCTGGTTCTTCGCGGGCGTTACTTTGACGAGGACGACATGAGGACGCGGAGCAAGGTCTGCCTCCTGACAGAACCGCTCGCAGCGGAAGTGTTTCCCAGCGATAACCCCGTGGGAAAGGAGATTCGGCTGGGCGACCTGCGGTTCACGGTGATTGGAATATTCAAGGAGCGGGTGGCCTCGTTTGGAGAGACGGAGATCACGCCCGAATCGCTGATTATTCCCTTCGCGCTATTCCGAGATTACGCGGGAATGCCCTATTTCAAGTCATTGTACGCGCGAGCAAGGCGCGCGGAGAATGTTCCGGCGCTAACCGAGGCGGTGCAGGAAACCATCGAGAGCCGGCATCGCCCCGGCGCGCAATTTCACGTTTGGAACCTGACGGGCATCCTGGACGCGGCCAGGCATATTTCGACCGCGCTGACGGCGGTGCTGGTGGGGATTGCGTTGATCGCTTTAGTGATCAGCGGAATCGGGATAATGAACATCATGCTAGTGACCGTGACGGAGCGAACCCGTGAAATCGGGATTCGCAAGGCGATTGGCGCGCCGCGCGACGCGATCCTGTATCAATTCCTGATGGAAGCCATGGTGATCAGCGGAACGGGCGCGCTGATGGGCATCGGCATCGCGGTGCTGATTCCGGGGATTGCCAATTTCCTGATTGGCCTGCTGCCGGACTCGGAGGGGGTTACTATCCCTCTGTCGTGGACGTCGGTGGTGGTTGCGTTCGTAGTATCCTGCTCGACGGGACTGGTGTTCGGGTACCTGCCGGCCAGCCGGGCGGCCAAACTTCAGCCGACGGAATCGCTGCACTATGAATAGTAAGGTCATGCGAAAACTTGGGAATTGGAGGGCAATGGCGGGGCTTCTCGCCATCTTGCTTTGCGCCTGGGGCGCGAAGGCACAGGATGACCAGAAGTTGACGCTGCGCGAAGCCGTGACGCTGGCGCTGCAAAACAGCCGGGACCTGCGGCTGGCTCGCGTGCAGTACAGCGTGGCACAGAATGAGGTGGGCGTGGACCGCGCGGCATTCATGCCCAACGTTTACACGGGATCCGGCATTGCCTATACGTACGGATTTCCGGGACTGCCGGGCAACGGGGCGCCGGCCGTCTTCCAACTGGATTACCAGGAGTCCGTGTTTAATCCATTGCTGAAGGCGCAGCAGCGAGCCGCGGAGGACCGCGCGAAGAATCAGAAGCTGGAATTGGATCAGGCGCGCGACAACGTGATCGTCCGAACGGCGACGGCTTATCTGGGCCTGGCCGAGGTGAGGCACTCGCTCGACCTGATGCGCAGCGAGCAAGCCAGCGCGGAAAAAATTCTGCAGGTGACGCGCGACCGCGTGACGGCGAATCAGGAACTCCCTATCGAAGAAACCAAGAGCGAATTGATCGCGGCGCGCATCCAACAGCGCATCGTGATGCTCGAGGACAGGAACGAGGCTTTGACGCTGCAGATTCGGGATCTGACGGGGCTTCCCGAGACCCGGGACGTGGAAGTGGAGGACGAAGAGCCTTCGTTTGCCAGCGATTTGCAGATGAACGCCATGGCCGATATGGCCGTGAAAAACGATCGAGGGATTCAAGAGGCGGAAAACGAGCGCGAAGCGCGGCAACGCCTGCTGCGCGGGGCACATCTAAGTTACTGGCCCACCGTGGATCTGCTGGGGCAGTACAGCGTGCTGAGCAAAATCAACAATTACAACCAGTACTACTTGAATTTTCAGCGCAACAATTTCAATTTTGGAGTGCAGGTCACCATTCCGCTGTTCAGCGCGAAGACGAAATCGAATGTAGCGCTGGCGAAAAGCGAACTCGACGCCGCGGAACTCATGCTCGGCAGCAAGCGGCAGGTCGTCCGCGTTGAGGTCCAGCAGAAAGCACGAAACGTGAGGGAATTGGAAGCCGGGCGGGAAGTGGCGCGGCTTGATTTGAAACTGGCGCAAGAGCAGTTGCAGTTGATGCAGGCGAAATTCGACGAGGGCCACGCGACATTGCGAGACGTGGAACAGGCGCAACTGGATCAGAGCGACAAGTGGGTGGCTTTTCTGGATGCGGATTTTGCGCGCCAGCAGGGCCAGTTGACGCTGCTGCAGGCGACCGGAGAGCTGGGGAAAGTGTTCCAGCAGGAAACTAAGTGAAGCAAAGCTTGTATTGGGCGGGCCAAAGAATTCAAGTAAGATAGAGATGGAAAGATTTGCAGGATTTTTGGTAATGGAAATCTGAGGGGGTACTTGTAGATGTCGTCTGTGATGAAAACGCTGCTCTTGAATCCGCCGAGCTTCGAGAAATTCGATGGTGGCGCAGGTTCCCGATGGCCCGCGACTCGCGAGATTGAATCTTATTGGTATCCCGTGTGGCTTACCTACCCCGCAGGAATGCTGCCCGGCAGCCGCCTGCTCGACGGGCCTCCCGACCATATATCCCCGGCGCAAGTCGTGGAAATCGCCAAGGATTATGAGTTTGTGGTTCTGTTTACATCCACCGTTGGCTTCAACAGCGACCTGCGCATGGCGCGGGCGATGAAAGACAAGAAGCCCGGCATCAAGATCGCGTTCGTAGGACCACAGGTGCAAATCAAGCCGGCCGAAAGCCTGCTGGCGAGCTCGGCGCTCGATTTTGTAGTACGCGGAGAATTCGACCACGCGGTGGTGGACTACGCGAACGGCAAGCCTCTTTCGGAAATTTTGAACGCGAGTTACATCAAAGACGGGAAGGTGGTACACAATCCGCCGCGGCCTCTGTTGCAAACAGCCGAGCTGGACGAACTGCCTTTCGCGACCGACGTCTACAAGCGCGACTTGACGATCGAGAATTACAACGTGCCATTCCTGCTGCATCCTTTCGTGTCGTTTTATACCACTCGGGGATGCCCGGCGCTTTGTACCTTCTGCTTGTGGCCGCAGACGCTTTCGGGGCATTCGTGGCGCACGCGTTCGGTGGAAAATGTGGCGCGGGAATTCAAGCAGGCGCACAAGATGTTTCCGCAGGCGAAGGAATTTTTCTTCGACGACGATACCTTTAACATTCGCAAGGACCGCGTCCTGGCGTTGTGCAAGGAATTCAAGCCGGTGGGCTTCCGCTGGTCCTGCACGTCACGCGTGCACAGCGATTACGAGACGTTGAGCGCGATGGCCGATGCGGGGGCGCGCTTGTTGATTGTGGGCTTTGAATCGGGCGACTCGCAAATTCTAAAAAACATCAAGAAGGGCGCGACGGTGGAGATGGGCCGCGCGTTCATGAAGAATTGCAAAAAAGCGGGCATCCACGTCCACGGCGATTTCATCATCGGGCTGCCGGGGGAGACGAAGGAAACCATCGAGAAGACCATCAATTACGCAAAAGAGCTGGATTGCGAAACGATTCAGGTTTCGATGGCCCACGCGTATCCGGGCACGGAACTCTACGAACAGGGCATGCGCGAGGGATTTCTTGCCGGCGAGGCGGTCACGGACGAGGGCGGCCACCAGCTTCCGCACCTCGAATATCCCGGACTGAGCCGCGAGTACATGGTTGAGTCAGTGAATCGCTTCTACGACAGCTACTATCTGCGCCCGCGCGTGGCGTGGCGAATTGTGCGCGAAGCGTTGTGGGACGGGCATGAGCGCAAGCGCCTGTATCATGAAGCCGTTGATTTCCTGAAACTGCGCGCGGATCGCAAGCGAGTGGCGCGGAAGCAAAATGGAGTGGAAAAGAAAACTCTCGTGACGGTCCCGATGGATCCGCGACCGGCCGTGGGAACGACGGGGGATTCGCCGAGCGCATGAAGTCTTCGGCGGGCCTGCGCTTCAAGACCTACCTTTTAATTCTGATCATGGTGATATTCGGCCCCGTGGGAGACGTGTTGCTGCGCGAGGGGATGCGGCGCACGGGGAAACTAGCCACGTGGGCGCCCGCGGGCCTGGTTCATTTTTTCATTCGAGTGTTCTCTTCCGCGACAATCTGGCTGGGAATCGGATCTCTGATCGTTTTCTTCGTTGCGTACATGCTCGTACTCTCCTGGGCGGATTTCAGTTATGTGCAGCCGGCGTCCACACTTTCGTATGGAGTTGTGGCGCTGATGGGGTACTTTCTGCTGGGCGAAGCGGTTTCGGTGACGCAGTGGGCCGGCGTGGGAATTATTTGCCTCGGCGTTTTTGTGGTGGGGCACACGCATCCACGCACAACAGAGCCTGAAGTGGAGAAAGCATGATGCTGCGCGAGGTTTTATTTTTTTTGTGGATTATTTTCGGCGGCACGGCGGGGGAGCTGTGCCTTTCGCGGGCGATGAAGACGGTGGGCGAAGTGACGGATTTCCGGCCGCGGGCGCTGGTTCGCGTGATGCTGCGCGCCATGCAGGTGAAGTGGATGTGGATCGGGCTGACGCTGATGACGCTGGCGTTTTTTGGATTTCTCGGCGTACTCTCGCTGGATAATGTGAGCTTCGTGGTGCCGGTGACGGCGTTGAGCTACGCGGCAAGCGCGCTGGGCAGCGGGATATTTCTGGGCGAGCGCGTGGGGCGGCAGCGTTGGGCGGGCGTTGGGCTGGTATGCGTGGGCGTCGCGCTTGTGTTTATCGGCAAAGGGTAGGCGGCGATGATCTGGCCGGAGATTCGCTACGCGGTGCTGGGGCTTGCGTTTGCGCCGCTGGCTTACTACGTGGTGGCCATCGTCGCTGCCGGGAAATTTTTCCGCAAACGGCCGCAAGAGAGCCCTGATTTCACACCTCCGATCAGCATCCTGAAACCGGTTCGAGGCCTGGACCGCGAGGCGTATGAGAATTTTGCAAGTTTCTGCCGGCAGGATTACCCGGAGTTTGAAATTCTCTTTTGCGCGTCGGACAGGGAAGACGCCGCGGTTTCCGTGATCGAGCAGGTGATTCACGATTTCCCCTCACGCCGCATTCGACTGCTGATTGGGGCCGAGCCAATCGGCGCGAGCGACAAAGTAAACAAGCTGTGCCGGATGGTTCGCGAAGCGGCGCACGAAATAATTCTGGTGAGCGATAGCGACGTGCGCGTGGAGCCGGGATTTTTGCGGACGGTCGCAGCGCCATTCCGCGATGCGAAGGTGGGAGGCGTGACGTGCCTCTACCGCGGGATCACGGACGGGTCGTTTGCCGCAGATTTGCAGGCGCTGGGAAACAGCACGGATTTTTCCGCGGGCGTTCTGGTGGCGTGGCTTTTCGGGGGAGTGAAATTCATGCTCGGCGCGGTGATGGCGACGACGAAAGCCCGCCTGGCGGACATCGGCGGGTTCGAGTCCATGGCCGACCATTTTTCCGATGATTACGAATTGGGCAGCCGGATCGCGGCGCGCGGGTATCGCATCGAGCTGAGCACGTTTCCGGTCTCGATTGTTTATCCGCGGATGACGCTGCGCGACGCGCTGCGCCAGCAGGTTCGCTGGAATCTGAGCGTTCGGTACTCGCGCCCGTGGGGGCATTTGGGATTGATCTTCACGCAGGGGCTGGCGTGGATTGTGGCGGCATTATGCCTGGTGCATTCGGGACTTGCGGCGGTGGGATACGCGGCGGCCTACGTGCTGCTGCAGAGCGACATGGCGTTGAGCGTTGGCGCGCGCGGGATGGGAGATAAATTAGTCCGGGAAAAGCCATGGATGATGCCATTGCGGGAGGCGTTTGGTTTTATGGCGTGGTTGATCAGCTTTTTCCCGCAGCGAATCCACTGGCGAGGGCAGGAATATCGCGTGCGCGAAAGGCGACTGGAGCTGGTGCGGCCAAGAAATTCGGGGTAACAAATCCGCAGAAGCCGTTTCTTCTTTCCTTATTGCCGGCCTGCCCGAGGCACGAAATCCACCATCGCGGGACGATTGACGTCAATAGACTGGCCCGTCGGAGTCAGCTTGCCCGATTCCTGATTCACGCGAAACGCGACAACTGAATTCGAGCCTTGGTTTGCGGCGAGTAGCCACCGGCCAGCGGGATCGATGGCAAACGAGCGCGGCGTCTTTCCTTCTGTGGAAACGTGCCCGATCAGCGCAAGCGTGCCCTTGCCGGGATCGACTGCGAAAGCGGCGATGCTGTCGTCGCCGCGATTGGATGCATAGAGAAACTTTCCGGAAGGATGCAACGCAATCTCCGCGGAAGTATTCGTGACGGCTAACTTTGCGGGAAGCGAAGAAATTGTTTGCAGGGGAGCCATCGCGCCATCGCCGGGATGAAAAGAATAAACGGTGATGGATGATTGCAATTCGTTGATCACGTAAACGAATTTGCCGTTTCCGCTGAACGTGAGGTGCCGCGGCCCCACGCCAGGTTCGGTTTTCACGATGCGCGGCTGGCCGAGAGTTCCGCGAGACGCATCGAAGGGATAAACGAATACCTGGTCGAGGCCAAGGTCGGCGACAAGCGCAAAGCGATTGTCAGGCGACATCGCAATCGCATGCGCATGCGGGCCTTCCTGCCGGTCGTGGTTGACGCTGTGGCCGATGTGCTGGTCAAAGGCGGTTGAATCGCCAATCTTGCCGTCGGGCAACAATCGAAACACCGCGACGCTGCCGCCGGTGTAGTTCGCCACGATCACAAATTGGCCGGATCGATCGAGAATAATATGCGCGGGACCCGGGCCCCTGGCAGACACCGTGTTCTGCAGGTTCAATTTTCCCGTAGCGGAATCAATCGAGAATGCGCTCAGTGCTCCTGTCGCCTGCCCATTAAATTGATCGAACTCACCGACCGCATAAAGAGACTTTCCGCTGGGAGGGGCCACAAGAAAAGAGGCCTGGGGAGCGTCCACCGCGAACTCAGGTGGAGCGAGGCGGCCGGTGGCTGCATCAAATCGGGAAACATAAATACCCCCGCCTCCCGTCCCCGTGTACGTCCCGAAGTAAACAAAGTCCGGCGCGGAGGCCGCCGCGCGGAGGGAAATAACAATCCCTGCCGCCAGAATCGAAAGAGGAATCCATCGCGCCATTCTGTTTCCAAAATTAATATTCATTTTCATTTGAACTTCCACCTTTGCATCATGCCCGAATTCTTCCCCTCAGATTTCGGCATAAATAGCTCCGGCCGTATCGGGCCATGTGGGTTACCGTGGCGCGCCCCGTGCGGAGGAGAAATTCAGGGTAACAAATCTGTAGAAGCCGGGTTGACGAAATTCATCTCTCCCAGTAAAGTACAAAAGGGTCGTGCGAACGGCCCTTTTTTTGTCTCCCAACGGCTGGGAGGTCGTACAATTGGCAGTACATCAGATTCTGGATCTGATTATCTAGGTTCGAGTCCTAGCCTCCCAGCCAAACTTCCCGAACGGGTCACAGGTAAATTCACTAGTTTGCTAGCTCGGAATTTCGGGCCCTTTGCAACCGGCTCCGGTTGGCTCCCACTGGTTTTGAATGGTATGGGGACAATTTGCGTTCATTCGATTTGGTGAGTTCTAGCACGCCAATTGTCCGGTAATCCGACTGCTCGTCCAATTGGTCGCTGGTAACCACGAAGTTTTGATTCGCGACGGGTTGCTTTTGCCTGATATGCTTCGCGAAATATGAATCCTCCCCCGCGCCCAAAAGGACTTACCGAAACAGCAGCCATAATGTCGCTGACAAACGCGCTGGGTTGGCTAATCGTTGACTGGTCCAAACCTCATGCGGCGCTGATCTTTTCGTTGTTTACGTTCTTCATTGTAGCTGGGTACGTAGTCATCTAGTTCTACTGGAAGGGCCATAACTGGGCAAGGATTTTGGTTCTTCTTACATCACTCCTTTGTCTGTACAACCTGCGTTACATCCTCCGTTTGGGAACGGCCAACCAGCTTATGATCGGGACCGAAGCAATGCTCGCAGTTTTTCTTTTGTTCTGGCTGAACACACGCCCCCTGAAAACGTTCTTTCGCGCCTCACAAAAGGGGTAACGTCGCCAAGCCTCGACAAACGAGTGCGCAGCAACGCCGGCAAGTGCCCGATAATCCGGGTGGATTCAATAGGTCGATGCAACACTCGCATCGAGGTCTAAGTTCCTGAGTTTCAACGGCGAATCTCCGTTGGATCCCTCATTCAAAGAAAAGACTGCCCTGTTTGGGTATAAATAGAATCGAGCCGAGAGATCGGTCCCCTGTGAAAAATCTGCAGAAGCGGCCAACTAAAGGGGTGTTGCGTCGACCGCCTGATCCGACACGACTTTGCAGGGGCTGACTGGCTGAGATCGCCGGGTGTACGGAGTCGGTATCGGGACAGCCAACTTCCGATAACGGTTGATTCGGGCGAAACGCGCGACCCAGGGCCTGATTCCAAATGGAGACCTTCGCGGTTTTTGCTCGTGCGCAAGCGATTCGCGACGAATACGTGCCAGTCACCCTAAACGACGTTGTCAGATGCCGGCGTACCAGGCATAGCCGGCCTCTGGAGACGCGGAGCCGAGACCCTTGCCGAAGCGTTTCAGACTGTCGGTAACTGTCAGGTGCGTGATGAATTTCACGCTCTTGTAACCGAGCTGACGGGGAACGCGCATTCGAAGCGGCCCGCCGTTGCCCACCGGAAGTTCATCGCCATTCATGCCGTAAGTGAGGAAAGTCTGCGGATGCAGGGCATCCGCCATGTCCATGCTGTCCCACCAGTCGGGCTCGATCGAGAAATAGACAACGTATCGGGCTAGCGGCTGCGCCCCGACGGCATCGAGGACGTGGGAGAGTGGCACGCCGATCCACTCCGCGATGTACGACCAGCCCTCTTCGCACTGAACCATCGTGATCTGGCTGCGAGACGGGTAGCTCTTCAGCTGCGCCAGCGAAAACGTGCCGGGACGGGCGACCAAGCCGTCGACGGTGAGCCGCCAGTCTGCGAAGCCTCCGGCCTGAAGGCGCTTGAACGCGTCACCTAGTGGCGCCATTTCGTTTGGGAAAGGAGGCTTTGAAATCTGGCCGCGAGAGAATTCACGCGCCATCGAGTGGCGAGTCAGGAGCCGCTGGGAAGCGTAGGTGAGCGTTTCGCCGAAGCCGTACATTCCGCCGCAATCGGGCGGGACGAGGCCGAACCGTTTTGCGATGTGCGTGGCGACGCCAAGGCCCGATACGCCCGCCGCGGTCGCGAGCCCCGTGACGATGAGTTTGCGACGCGAGAGATCGGTCATGTGCGCTCCTTATTTGTCGCGATGCGGCCCGTGATCATCGCCCGCATGCGGCTCCTGAATC
>Ga0070765_100003217_pt1 | contig 10449 bp, 7 predicted proteins | sample HubBroMetageWFT5_FD_71516 | JGI IMG/M metagenome (GOLD analysis project Ga0070765, IMG submission 71516) | Warmed and freeze-thawed soil microbial communities from the Hubbard Brook experimental Forest, New Hampshire - Hubbard Brook CCASE Soil... | ecosystem: Environmental > Terrestrial > Soil... | reverse complement strand
CCCTCGCATTTTCGCTTGGGCTTCGCGGCTGCCGGAGACAATTTCTCCAAGGCACTCGACCGCTTCGGAACATTCGTCGAAAGCTGGTCTGCGAAGATGGTCACCGCGTAACCGAATCCCGCTGCGTAGCGAGTTCACGAGCGGAAAACATCCTGCGCCACTGACCGACCGGTCGTTTTGAACCCGCGCCTGCAGCTTGCTCCGCCGCGCTTGCTTCCCTATCATCGAGGCAGAGCACTGGGGTTTGTCCTACCACCTATGGAAAAGAAGCCGTATTTGCCGTTCACGCCGCCGCAAGTCGCCGAGAGTCCTGTCGCCGATGTGTTTGAGAATCGGCATCCCTCAGAAGCGGAAAAAGATTGGGCGGAGAAAACGCTAGGGCCGACGATCGAGAAGTCCCCGGAACGCCCGATCGGCAAGGCAAGCGGCGTCAATCTCGACGAGCATGGCCATGCGCGCTTCACCACAATCTCCGGCGTGCCGATCCGGCGGCTTTATACGAATGCTGACCTGCCCACCGACTGGAGCGAAGAACAGTATCTTGGCTACCCGGGCCAGGCGCCCTTCACGCGCGGCATTCACGCCACCGGGTATCGCGGCAAGCTGTATACCATGCGCCAGTTCTCGGGTTTTGCGTCCCCCGAGGAAACTAACCAGCGCTACAAATATCTACTCGAGCACGGCGGCAGCGGGCTGTCGGTCGCTTTCGATCTTCCTACGTTGATGGGATACGACTCCGACCATCCGGCCAGCGAAGGCGAGGTCGGCAAGTGCGGTGTCGCGATAGATTCTCTGGAAGACATGGAAATTCTTTTCAACGGCATCGATCTCGAGAAAACAACCGTGTCGATGACCATCAATTCGCCGGCATCGGTGCTGTGGGCCATGTACCTGGTGGTTGCCGAAAAGCAGGGCGCGGACTGGAAGAAGATTTCTGGCACGATCCAGAACGACATTCTCAAGGAATACATCGCGCAGAAGGAATACATCTATCCGCCAGCACCGTCGATGCGGCTGGTCATCGACACCTTCGAGTTCGGATCGATATTCACTCCGCGCTTCAACACGATTTCTATCAGCGGATATCACATTCGCGAGGCCGGATCGACAGCCTTGCAGGAACTGGCGTTCACACTTTATGACGGCGTGGAGTATGTGGAATGGGCACGACGGCGCGGGCTTGATGTCGACGAGTTCGGTCCGCGGCTGAGTTTTTTCTTCAACGCGCACAACGATTTCTTCGAGGAGATCGCGAAATATCGCGCCGCGCGGAAGATCTGGTATCGCGTAATGAAAGACCGCTTTGGCGCGAAGAACCAGCGCACCTGGCTGATGCGCTTCCACACCCAGACTGCGGGCGTTTCGCTCCCGGCGCAACAACCGATGAACAACATCGCGCGTGTCGCGCTGCAGGCGCTGGCCGCTGTGCTCGGCGGTACGCAATCTCTGCATACCGATTCCTACGACGAAGCGCTGGCTCTTCCCACAGAAGAAGCGGCGCGCATCGCGCTGCGCACGCAGCAGATCATCGCCTACGAATCTGGCGTAACACAGACGGTCGATCCATTGGGCGGGTCGTATTTTCTCGAAAATTTAACCTTGCAAATGGAAAACGGCGCGTTCGACTACTTCGGCAAGATGGACGCGATGGGCGGCATGGTGAAGGCGATCGAGCGTGGATACCCGCAAAAGGAAATTGCGGAATCATCGTACCAGTACCAGCGCGCGGTCGAGGCCAAGGAAAAGATTATCGTCGGCGTCAACGACTTTGCTGTTGAAGAGGAGTCACCGCACATCCTCTATATCGGTGAGAGTGTGGCGCGCCAGCAATCGGCGAAATTGAAGACGCTGCGCGCGCGGCGCTCGAACGAAGAAGTGAAGCGCACTCTCGACGTGCTGAAGAAAGCGGCAGCCCAGGAGCCGAACGCCGGCACCAACGGCAACGTGTCCCCGGCGAACACCATGCCCTACATCGTGGATGCAGTACGAGCGTATGCGACCGTGGGCGAAATCTGCGAAGCGCTGCGGCAGGTGTACGGCACGTACACAGAAGTTAGCATCACGTAAGCGGCCGCGCGGATCATAATTGGAATTGATCTTCATTACCCTCGTAATCCCGATATACCTTCGCACCCTATAGTCTTTGTTCGCCTTGTCGAAGTTCCCAGTAATGGGAATGCTGTCTCATCGGCAAGGCTGGTCGTTGGCGGTGATACTGGCCATTTTCCCTTGTGTTTTCTACGCCAGCGATACGAGCGACGCTCCACCGACAACTTTTCGCACCGGCACTTCGGAAGTTCGCATCGCCTTCTACGCGACAGATGAAAACAACCACCTGATCGAGCATGTGAGCGCAGATGACTTCGCGGTCGTAGATAGCGGCATAGTGATTCGCGACTTTCGCAGCCTCACGCGAACCAGCGAAACGACGCTCGATGTCATCGTTCTCGTGGATGCAAGCGACTCTGTGACTCCGTGTTTTCAGCAGACTCTGCGCGATGTATTGCGGTTGGTCTCGGAAAGCGCGTCGAGCATTCCGGAGGACAATGTTTCGGTCGTGACGTTCGCCGGACTTCAGTCGCAAGTGCTATGCGCCGGCGATTGCCGCGTCGCGACGAAGCAAGAGAGACTGCTGTCGCTGCAACCTCGAGGAATGACGCCGCTATTTGACGCGCTGACGTTCACGGCGAGGTTCATGTCGCATCGCCGGACGTCCAGCGTGCGGCAGGTGGTGATTCTGTTCTCGGATGGCAATGACAACATCAGCATGACCTCGGCGCAAGAGGCTATGTCGAAGCTCATTGCCGCGGGCGCGCTGCTCTACACCGTCGATCTCAATTCATCCCATCCAAACGCGGGCCCAAATTCTTTATTGCAACAAATGACCGAGGCCACCGGAGGGAGATCGATCATCCCGCATGACGACACCGTCGATGTTCTCGAGTCGATTCTTGCGGACCTGCGAGCGTCTTATGTTGTGACGTATTCTCTTCCCAGCCGAGCGGCTGGATTCCACTCACTCCGCCTTCTTCCCAAACACAATCTGAATCTGCGATTCCATTGCCGGAGAGGATATTTCTATGAAGAAAGTCGAACACAGTAATTTTCTCAAGCGCGCCATGTGGCTGGCGCTGGCGTGTTGCTGCGTCTCCAATGCCTGGGCTGGAATCTATCAGCATGGAACCGTCGTGCGGATGCGCATGGGAGATTGCCTGCCCGTGCGCCATGGATTCATGGTTTCGTTTGGAGGACAAGCCGCGCAGGCGGGACCCGAAGTTTGCCCGGAGTACACGCTGGTATCAGAGAAAGTAGTGTTCGTAATCGTGGGAAGATCATCGGATCAACTAGTCCCGCTGGCCGATGTTGTGGACTTTCGTTTTCATAACAACGAGATGGACGTACGTGTCGACGACGCACGCCGCGAAAGCAAGTTCAGCATTAAAGAAATGGTTTTGCGGTCGGAGTGGGATCTAGTGCAGAAGCACATTGCTGATGAGTTGAGCGGCACTCCGCGCGTGACCGACGGCGGCATCGCGATGCGAACCCGCGAATAACGGTCTCGTTCCGGATTCGTGGCCTTCAAGAATAGTTTATTCGCTTTGCGGCAGCGGCTTTCCTGGATGAGTCTTGGCGTCGGCAATCAGTTTTTCGAGCGCTGGTTTATTCTCGTAACTCGGATTCAGCTTGAGCAGTTGCTGCCAAGCGGCAACCGCTCCGGATGCGTCACCCTTTCCCTTCCATCGGATAATGCCGAGATTGAACAGTGTTCCCGCATGTTTGGGATCGTAGGTCAACGATTTTTCCAACTGCGCGATCGCTCCGTCGACGTCCCCCTGATAGTAGAGGCAGGAGGCCAGATCGGTGCGCACACCGACGTTCTTAGGGTTGGCATCCAGCGACTGCTGGTAGTACGAGGCTGCCGTCTTGAACTGATGCGTCATGCGATAAACGTTTGCCACCTGGTTGAGCAAGTCGGCGTTCTTCGGATCGGTTTGCAACTTCGCTAGTAGCGGCTCGACCTGCTTGTCGGCCATGCGCTTCATATCTTCGAGCGACGGCATTTGCTGTGGCTGTTGCGGCGCCGGAGCTGGCGCTGCGCTGCTGACCGCAGCTGCGGGTTGGGCACTGGGAATGGCGCGTACGGGCGCCGATCCGCGCGCGAGATATCCGACCAATACTCCAATCACCAGGCAGACTGCGGCCATGGCGTACATCTGCCAGGGCTGCCATCCAGCTTTGCCGTTTGCCAATTCCTGCGTGTCGTTTGTCATAGCAGAAGAGTGCTCATACCAGAAAATAGAAACGCACGCGAGTTACCAGACGATTAGGCGGCTAAGTACATGAATTGGAAGCTCTGAGAGCACCGACCTGCCGCTGGCAGAAGCGTTTTCGCGCCAAAAGACACCGCTGTTGCGGGAAAAAACCCAGTAACAAAGTAGATGGAAACCGGCTGTGGTGTCTCGGCCTCAATGCCGGCAGCCTTGTTTCCGGAAGTCCGCTCACAGCACGGGTTTTGAGACTGCGGAGCCCACATTTCTCGGATTCTGACTCGTTCTCGCCCGGGGCGATTTGGCATCCGGCTTGCCGGTAAGACTCCCTATGACCCGAAAGACAGTTGGATGGTATGCGGTTCTCATCGTCATCAGCGGAGTGGCGGCCGTTGCCGCGCCACAGTCCCTGCCAAATGCGGAGTTCATTTCCTTTGAAGCCGCAAAGCCTTCCTTGGCAGCGTATTCCGACACGCTTCCCTTGGAACTGAAGCCTGCCGCCGCACTCGACGCCGGCAAATGGACAGCATGGGTGCAGAGAGCCGACCACAGCGTACGCGATCGCCTGAATCAGGGCGAGGAAGACACATTGACGAATCTGCTGCGATTCGGGGTTACCTTCACCAAAGAGTTCCGGATCGACGACGACTATCTGATGCGCTACGGGAAAAGTTCTTTGGTTGATTCGTTTGCCGAGCATCGCGCCAACGACTTGATCCGGACGCTCGCCGCGCCCGGCAGTTGGACAACGAATTCGAGCGAAGGCTTGGCGCGCATGAGCGATTTTCTCGAAAAGAAGGGCTTCGCTGTCAAAACTTCTGAGGATCGGGCGAAGCTGAAGAAATACTTGCTCGCCAACCTGGCCCGCATGAGGGATGACGTCCTGCGCTACCGTGCTCCAGCAGATGAAACCACGCGAGCCCAGTTGTTCAAGGACCGCGGCATTTCGCTCGACACCAATTTATGGCCAGATTTCCTGCTCGATCAGCATTTCCGGCGCATGAAGGAAAACGGCCTGCTCAAGCCGGGCAGCGTGGTGAAGATCGCGATCGTAGGTCCCGGGTTGGATTTCGCCAATAAAGAAAAGGGCAATGACTTCTATCCGCCGCAAACGATACAGCCTTTTGCTGTCGTCGATTCGCTGCTACGGCTCGGTCTGGCGCAGGCAGATACCGTGCAGGTCTATACGTTTGACATTAGCTCTGAGGTTAACTTTCACGTCTCGCACGCGCGGAAGAATGCGCTGGCGGGGCGCGCTTACACTATCCAATTGCCGTGGAATACGGCGGCTCGTCAGACTGACGAGTATCGCAATGGCTTTGTCGAATATTGGAACCGTTTAGGGGATCAGATCGGGCAGGCAGTTCCGCCGATCCAAGTGCCGAGCGCAGCCGCCGAGACGCAAACCCGAGCAGTCCGGATTCGCGCGGATGTTGTGAAGCATCTCACGCCGGTCGATATGAACATTGTCTATCAGCGGGCTCCGCTGCCGTCGCCGCAGGAATTTGATCTGATCATCGGCACAAATATCTTTGTTTATTACGATGCATTCGAGCAGTCGCTGGCACGGGCCAACATCGCGGCGATGCTGAAGCCCGGCGGATATCTCCTGTCGAACGACAAGTTCCCGGATGCGGTTCCATCCGAGCTAACGCATGCAGTCGATACCACGCTGGTAGTCGCGCGCGACCCGGAGCGCACCGATACCATGTACTGCTACCGCAAGCAGTAATCGCGCTGCGACCTAATCGCCGGACACCTCTTCTGGCTGGAATTTGTAGGCAGGGGAAAGGATTTTTTCGCGAGATACCTTCCTGCGGCACAAAGCGTAAGCGGGAAGTCCGGTGGCGATCAGCAGCACTCCGACCAGCGCAATCTTCGGTGCATCCAACATCGTATCGATGACCATCGCGGCACAGGCGATCACAAAGATCGCGGGAATCACAAGCTGAGTCCATCGTCTTGCGCTCGCATCTTCATCTCCGTGGGCGAAGAAGAGTCCCGCAACTGCCGCGCCCGAAGAAAGGACCACCGCGAAACCCGTGTACATCAGGATCTGTTCGAATCCACCCACCAGCACGAGTGCAATGCTCCACGCAGCTTGCAGGGCTATGGCAAGTGCGGGCGTCTGATACCTTACGTTGACTTTGCCAAATGCCGGAATGAATACGCCGTCGCGAGCCATAGCGAAGTAGATGCGCGGACCGGCAATCGTCATCGCGCTCGCAGCCCCCAGCAGAGCAACGATCATCACCGGGGTAATGACGTCCGCCTTCATCCCCAGCAGCACACGGGCTGCGGTTTCGGCAATGTTTGATGAGGCCAGCATCTGCGCAGGAGTCATTGCATACAGATAAAGCGAATTAAGTGCGAAATAGAGGACAACCACTGCGGCAGTTCCGCCGAGAAGTATCGGCCGTATTGATTTGCGGCTCGCATGGATTTCCTCGGAGACATATACCGCCGCATTCCATCCGCTGTAGGCAAACATTACCGGAACGAGTGCCAGCAGCCAGTTCATCGTCCCAAAGTGCACCGGCGATGCCTGGAAGTGCGTCCACGAACCGTGCTTCGACGCAAATCCGGCAGCGACGAGGGCAACGATCATTCCGACTAGCAGAACTGCGAGCAGATTCTGCACGTGCTTGCCCGCAGCCATACTCCGCATATGCAACAGCGTTAAGAATGCGATCACCAACGCGGCTGCAATTGAACGCGAAGTCAACGCGGCTCTGAAACCGAGCATATCTGTAGCGACCAAGAGTTGATTCGCAGCTAGGCTCGGAAAATAATGCCCTGCGAACAAAACGAGGGCGACGGCATTCACGGCGACGCTACCCGAAAATCCAGCGATAAGTGAGGTCCAGCCGGATAAAAATCCGGCAGCCGGGCCGTAGGTCTTCGAAAGATAGACGTACTCGCCACCAGCCGAAGGCCATCGGCGAGCCAGCCGAGCATAGCAACTTGCGCCGGCGAGTGCGAGAAATCCACCCACGAGCCACAGCGACAGGATTCCAGCGGCGTGCGGAACAAGCGCGGCAACCACACACGGCGTTGTGAAGATACCAACGCCCACGACATTGGACACAATTAACGCGATGCCGTCTCTCTTGCGGAAAGTATGGCGGAGCTGCGGCTCGTTAGAAGCGAGTTCGCAACGGGGCGCCGGCAATGCCCGTGGCGTTGTGCGCGTGTCCATGGCAGGTCAGACTGCACGAACTGGTCGCCCTGCGGTAGGTGATGGGACTCTTGCCATCCGGCGCGACCACGTTGATGTCGAAGTTCACAAGACGCTCGGTCGAAACGGCCGCCACCTGCGCGCCTCCTCCGTGCGCGCTGTGGCATACCGAGCAGGAGAAGCCGTCGTTGATATGGCGCGCGTGCTCCTTGAAGCTGCTGTTGGTCATGATGCTGGCCAGGTCGTGACACTTGGCGCACAGCGCGTAATTGCCGGTCGTCGTGAGGTTCGGCGGAAAATTCAGATTGGTGATCGGCTGTCCGGGGACAGGGGCCTCGCTCATATCGTAGCGGCGCTCGAGAATGTGAGAATACTTCGATCCATGAGGACCGTTCGGCCCCGTGCCCCCGAACTCGCGGTTGTCGTCGCTGTTGTGGCAATCGGTGCAAAGGATGCGCACGCCCATGGCGCGTCCTTGCCGGGTGCCATCGAGATCGAGCATGTTCGCGCGCAGGCTGGGCTGCGGGAACGGGCTGCTGCTGTCGTGCATCACCGGATGGCTCGACGCTGACGTCGTTCCGAACTGCAGAAGAATATTCAGTGGATCGCCACCCGACGCCAGACGATTTGGCAAATATCCAAATTGCGTGGGAGTGGTTTTTCCGGTACTCGCCCCATGGCAGCGCAAACAATTTTCATACTGATTGTTTGCCGGATAGACGACGCTGCGTCCGTCAGTGGCGCTGATTCCCACTACGCCGGATTGCGAAGCGCGGATGAGAGGCGGAGCAGAGAAGGCTAGCTCAACGCGCTTAGTCGCGTGCGCATTGTGGCAATCCACACAATTCGCGTGCCGGTTGTGATTCAGCAGGTCGCTCTCGTGCGCCGAATGCGCATTGTTTCCCACCGGATTCGTCGGCGTATGACTGACCTTGGGTAGGGACATTTCGGCATAAATATTCGGCGCGGGTGGCGTGACGTTGGAGCCGCCGTTGTGGCAGATGAGGCAAGCCTGGTCGTCCGCACCTCGCAACAGCCCTTTGGAAGAATTGTGCGACTCGTGACACGACAGGCAGCCATTCTTTCGCATCGAGGTGTACGGCCCAAGAGTTGCGGACCGGTTCGACCGGCGAATGTCACCCACGACCAGCGACGGTTGCGTCGCAACGCGGTTGGTCGACGTGGCATGAATGCTCGCAGTCCAATTGGCCAGCGGATTTCTCGCGTTCAGCGCTGTGCTGGCACCTGTGGCCGCCGGGGCCGAGCCAAGTCCCATGCCGCTGCCGCTGGGAATCGTGTTATGGCAGGCGAGGCAAAGCGCGCTCTGCGAGTTGTCGATCACCAAGAAATCGGAGCTCGAGTCGATGTTCTCCACGTGCGGATTGTGACAGCTTCCACACTCCACGTTTCCCTTGATGAGCGTGACGACTCCGGTCGCGTCTTGCGTGGTCGGAGGACTCGCACTGAGCGACGGCCAAAGATCTGACGAAGGCTGCAACGGAGTAATGAAGCTGAAAGGATGCGTCGTCTGCAGGTTCGTGCCAAGATCCGCAGGCGTACCAGCCAGCGTACCCGACATCGCTACCTGGCCGTAGGGAGTCGTCGTGCCCAGAGCCACCGTGCCGTCATGGCAACTCAGGCAGAGTGTGCTGTTCGAGCCCAGTGGTGGTGACGACGTCGTTTTGTTCACCATCGTCGTGCTGGAGTACACCTGATACGACTGCACGCTCGAGAGTTTCTGGCTCCAGAGAGGAGTTCCGCTGACCCCAGGCGTTCCTTCAATGCCCGAGTGTGGGGCATGGCAGTACAGGCAGGCGCTGCCGAGATTGCCGCTGATGGGAGATCCGCTGGCCGGCGCCATGTTGTGCGAGCCTAAGACGTCAGCATTGATTTGCGCGGATGCCAACCCGGCGCTCCCGAGCAAGACGACTACCGCCGCTATCAGCCTTGATTTCAATGCTGGCCTCCCGCGGCAGACTTGTCCAAACCAAAATAGTGAAAGACTTGCACGCGCCGGTTATAAGAATCGACGACCATCACGCGATCGTGGCTGTCGATCCAGAGGCCGGTGGGCAGCTGAAACTCGCCGAATCCGGTGCCCTTTTGTCCAAAGTAATAAAGAAGATTTCCGGCATCGTCGAATACCTGCACCATGCCGCGAATCGCTTCCACCACGTAGAGATGTCCTTCGGAGTCGACGCCGATTCCCTTCGGTCGGAAGAACAATCCGCGATCCTCTCCGATGCGCCCTATGGCGTAGCGGAAACTTCCGGAGCGGTCGAGCACCTGCACGCGGAAATTCATCGCGTCGACCACGATCAGGTTGTTGCCGGAAAGACGAAGTTCTGTTGGATAATTGAATTCGCCATTGCCGCTTCCGGTCTTCCCTATCGTCTGCAGAACGCTTCCCTGCATGTCGAGGACGAACACCTGATTGCGCAAGGTGTCAGTGACGTAAACTCGCTGCGCCTTCGAATCGACCGCGATGCCCGTGGGTCGCTTGAAATAACCTTCTCCGCCCTTCAGGCTGCCGATGATGCGATGGAATTTTCCGCTGGGTTCGAAGACAAAGATCTTGCCCGAGTCAGAGTCGGTCACATAAATGTTGTCGTCGGCGTCGACGGCGACGCATTGCGGCGTAATGAGGCCATCCACGTCGCGATCGCGCGTAATGAATTTGTATTTCTGTTTTTCGAAATCGAAGATGTGAATTCCGGCCGCCCCAGGATCGGTAACGATGATGCGTCCGTGAGAATCCTCAACCACCGCATAGGGACTGACCAGCGCGTGAAAGTCGGGAGCGCCCGCAACAATGTCGACCAGCTTGTTCCAGAAGCCGCGCTTAAGTCGCACATCGGGCTCCGACCAAAACGTGCGCTCAAACGTCAGGAGCCGGCCGCCTTCGAGTTCGAGCTCGGGCACGCTGACTGGCTGAGGCTTGGAGTCCTTGCTCGCCGCGAAGCACACGGGCCCCAGGCTGAGCATCAGCGCAAAGATCAAACT
>Ga0070765_100003216_pt1 | contig 10451 bp, 9 predicted proteins | sample HubBroMetageWFT5_FD_71516 | JGI IMG/M metagenome (GOLD analysis project Ga0070765, IMG submission 71516) | Warmed and freeze-thawed soil microbial communities from the Hubbard Brook experimental Forest, New Hampshire - Hubbard Brook CCASE Soil... | ecosystem: Environmental > Terrestrial > Soil... | reverse complement strand
CTGCCAACCGCTCAGCAGCGAAGGTTCCAGAGGTTCGAACACGCTGCCGCGTTCATCGCTGTGCACCTTGAGCTTGCGGATCTTGACGCGTGGGACTGCGATCGTCATGGGATTTGCATCATAGGATGATGGCGCGATAGTAGCGAGGCCGGGATGCGGCGCTGTGGATCAGATCACAAAGGGAATCAGGGCCGCGGTGTGTTCGCGGTAGCGGCGGTACTCCTCGCCGAACGTCTCGCACATCAGCGATTCCTCCAGCCGCAGCTTGCGCCAGAACGACACCACCATCAGCGCGGTGGCGACCAGGCCGCGCCACTCGCCCACGACTAAAGCAGTGCCAAAGATAGCGAGCAGCAGGCCCGTATAGATGGGATGACGTACCCAGTGGTAGGGTCCGGTGCGGATGAGTTCATGATTCTGCTTGAGAGTGACGCGACCGCTCCAGTTGGAGCCCAGATGCACCCTCGCCCAGATCGCAAACGACAGTCCAGCCAGCACCAGGATGCTTCCTGCCAGCTTCGGCGGCGCACCAACCGGTACAAAGCGTGCGAACAGCCACCCGTTGTATGAATCATGTGGGGACGCCAGCAGACCGAAGGCAATGACCATGGGTAGAAGATGCGATGCCCGTGACCAGAGCGGCTCACGGCGAGCTGTGCGTTTGACGTGAGCGGCGCAGATTATCCAGTAGAGCACCCAAAGCGCCCAGGACGCCCCGATCAGCCCTTCGTAGGAATCGATCACTGACGCAGTCCTCGACTATGTTCTGGTAAAAGCCGCGCACCTGCTTCCCCGAGTGTAATAATTCCGACGTCTCCGCGTGTTTGAATTCAAAGGTTGCGAAGGCTGCCAATTCAACGGCGGCAGCGCGCTTGTTGAGGACACGCATGAGAATTGCGATCGTTTCCGACGCCTGGCGACCGCAGATCAACGGTGTGGTCACGACCCTGGGGAAAACCGCCGAGGCTGCAGAGCACCTCGGTCATTCGATCGAGGTGATCAGCGCAGATGGGACCCCGTCCATCGCCTGTCCCAGCTACCCCGAGATACGGCTCGCGATCCGTCCAGGGCGCGTTGTGCGCGAGCGCCTGCGCCGCTTTGCGCCCGAGCGGATTCATATTGCGACCGAAGGACCGCTGGGTCTTGCGGCCCGCAATCACTGCGTGCGCAACAAGCTGTCCTTTACCACCTCCTATCACACGCAGTTTCCCGACTACGCGCACGCGCGCTGGCGGGTGCCGGCATCGTGGGGTTATGCGTATCTGCGCTGGTTTCATCAGCCGGCGGTACGCACCCTGGTGGGAACCGAAACCGTGCGCACCAATCTCCACGCGCGAGGGTTCAATCACCTCGTGCCGTGGTCGCGCGGAGTGGACACGGCGCTGTTTCGACCGCATGCGCAGGCACGCGCAGTAGCCGCGACGCGTTGGGCGCGGCCCATCATGCTCTACTCGGGCCGCGTTGCAGTCGAGAAGAATCTCGAGGCGTTTCTGCGCCTGCCCTTGCCGGGCACCAAACTGATTGTCGGCGACGGTCCGGCGCGCGCGGCTCTGCAAAGCAGCTATCCGGACGCCGTGTTTCTGGGATATCGCTTTGGCGCCGAACTTGCCTGGCACATGGCGGCGGCCGACGTTTTCGTGTTTCCGAGTCGCACTGACACGTTCGGCATCGTGATGCTCGAATCGATGGCCTGTGGCGTGCCGGTGGCTGCCTATCCGGTGCAGGGTCCGCTCGACGTTGTGCAGAACGGAGTCACTGGAATACTGGATGAGGATTTAGGCGTAGCGGTGAAGCGGGCTCTTGAGCTCGACTCCGCGCAATGCCTCGCTTTCGCGCAGCTGCAAAGCTGGGAACGCTGCACCCGGCAGTTCATCGGCCATCTGGCACCGGCGCTCGAGCGGCAGGCACTGCAGCGCGCACGCACTCAGGAGCAGGGCGCCGCAGTGGCGCAGCTGAAGAAGGGCTAACGCCGCACTCAAGCGGGGCGCGGGCGATTGGGGTAGGCTCTCGGCCCCATGAGAAAACCATCGTTGCTGATACCGCTCCTGGCCGGGGCCACTTGCGTTGCCTCCGCCGCTTCGCCGTCACCGCTTGTCGATCCGGCGCGTCTGTTGCAACACATCCAGATGCTGGCCTCCGATGAATTCGAAGGACGTCTGCCGGGCACCGTCGGCGAAGACAAAAGCGTCGCCTATATCAGCGGGCAATTCAAGAAACTCGGGCTGGCGCCCGGCAATCCGAATGGGACTTATGTGCAGGATGTGCCGCTGGAGGGCATCGCCGGATCCCCTACGATGACCTTGACCTCCGGGGGGAAGCCAATCGCGATGGAGCACGGGCACGATTTTGTGGCCAGTACTTATCGCATCGTACCGGAAGTCTCGATCAGCAATTCGCCGCTGGTGTTCGTCGGCTATGGCGTGCAGGCACCTGAATACCAGTGGGATGACTACAAGGGCCTGGATGCGCATGGCAAGACACTGGTGATGCTGATCAACGATCCTCCGGTGGAAGATCCGTTGCATCCCGGTCAGTTGGACGACAAGGTCTTCAAAGGCAAGGCCATGACCTACTATGGCCGCTGGACCTACAAATTCGAAATCGCATCCCGTCTCGGCGCGGATGCAGTCCTGATCGTCCATGAGACCATTCCGGCCGCGTACGACTGGTCGGTCGTCGAACACTCCTGGAGCGGTGAGGCGTTCGTGCTGGCGGATCCCAGCAGTGCCGCGCACAACGTGCCGGTTCAGGGTTGGATTACGCTCGACAAGGCCAAGGCACTCTTTGCGCAGGCCGGTCAGAACTTCGAGGCGCTGAAAGCCCGTGCCGCCACGCGCGAGTTCCACCCGGTGGCGCTGAACGCCGCCGTCAGCGTCACGATACACAACAAACTGCGCGAAGTGCATTCGCACAACGTCGTGGCAGCAATTCCCGGACGCGATCCGAAGCTGTCGCGTGAATGGATCATCTATACCGCGCACTGGGACCATTTCGGCCGCAACCCGGCGCTGTCAGGCGATCCGATTTTTCACGGTGCGGTCGACAATGGTTCCGGTGTCGCAAGCATTCTGGAGATCGCACGAGCGTTCAGTGAAACCAGGCCCAAACCTGCGCGCTCGATCCTGTTCATGTCGGTCACGGCCGAAGAGCAGGGACTGCTCGGTTCGAAGTACTACTCCGAGCATCCGCTTTATCCGCTGAACCGTACGCTGGCAGATCTGAATATCGATAGCGTTGGCACCTGGGGTCGTGCCCGCGATGTGCAGGCGATCGGCTACGGTCAGAGCAGCCTGGACGGTGAACTGGCGTCGGTGCTCAAAAGCGAGGGCCGCACGGTGGTGCCGGATCAGGAGCCCGAGCGCGGAGGGTATTTTCGTTCCGATCAGTTCAGCTTCGCGCGTGTGGGCGTTCCGGGACTATTTTTGAAACCGGGGGTGGACGTGATCGGGAAGCCCGCGGGCTACGGCCAGGCGCAGAGCGATGAGTTCGTTGCCCACCGCTATCACTCGCCTGCCGACAGGGTATATCCCGATTGGGATCTCTCCGGAGCCGCGCAGGATGACACCGATCTTTACCGCGTTGGACTTGCATTGTCATCCACCACTCACTGGCCGGAGTGGGCTGCGGATTCCGAGTTTCGTGCGATTCGCGCGCAATCGCTGGCAACGCGCCAGTAGCCCTCTAATAGGCGTAGTAGGGTCCGGTAGGCCCGCCAACTCCGGCGGACTCTCCGACGATGCCGGTATAGACGCTTCGGCCGAAGAAGAACGGCAAGCCGAAATCGAAGTAGCCCGTGATCGAGTCGTCCCCTCCGGTGGCCGGAGCCGTCAGACCGATATCATCGAAAGCCGTGTTGCTGTTGGACAAGGAGTCGAAATCCGCGACCAGGAACTGCACAGTGTTCATGGCACCGGCCGGCGTACCGTTCGGCAGGTTGCCCTGGTTGACGGTCGAGAGCATGACAGTCGATGTCGGGCAGTAGAACTCGGGCTGGCCGCTTTTCTGGTTGGGACAGAGGGTCAGTGAATTGTCAGGGAAGAAATAATCAGTCGAACCTGAATCGATGAAAGCCGTTAACGCGGTTCCATTGAAGGTCGAGGTAAAGAAACCCTCATCATCCAGCGTCAGCACAGACGCCGAGCCCAGCGCATTGTTGGACTCGGTACTGATGCCGAAGATGAGGTTGCCGGTGACATTTGCAGCTCCGGCTTCGGGAATTGAAGGAAACTGCAGGATCACGCCGTTGTTGTCGGTGGTGAACTTCGCCACCGGATTCACCACCTGGCTGGCGAGTGCCACCTGCACGGAACTGCAGGTGTTGGTGCCCGCGTTGCAGCTGTAATACATGTCATTGTTGGCGGTGCATCCGCCTGCCACGTCATTACAGGTCGAGCAGGACGGACCGCAGTCCTGCGCCAGGAAGTTAACCCCGATTACCCCGTTGGCACCAAATACCGCGATCGAATCCTCATTCACATTGGCGGTCTGCTGGGTACAGGAAGTCGGCACGCTCGGCACGTACGAGTTGTTGTCGTTGAAGATCTGCACGGACAGGCTGCTCACCGATTCGCCGCCCACCGTGAGCGCCGCCGTGACGATCGGTCCCCACGCGTAGCCGTCGAGAAACGGCAAACACTCAGCGACCGTGTTGGCAGGATTGTTCGGATCGTTCATCACGGGCAGGTTCAATCCGGCTGAGGTCAGCACCGAAGCGAACACCCGCAGGCCAGCCGATCCGGTGTCGACGGCAATGTAGGGAATGGTGGCGCAGGTCGTGCTCCCTGGCTGGCAGAGGGTCACGCTGATGAACGGCGTGTTGTAGGTGCCGCCTTGCGACGCGAGAGCGGCAGGGCCCGAGTTGATGATCATCGATACGACGTTTGCGGTACCGCTGCTCGAAGCGCCCGAGCTGGAGCTGCTGCTCGACGACGAGCCGCCGCTGGAGCTACTGCTCGAGCTGCTGCTCGAGCTGGAGGAGCTGGGCGGCGCACTGCCACCCCCGCCGCCTCCGCAGCCGGCCAATGCGATCGCGAGCAGCGCAATCGTGCTATAGAGTTTAGTACGCGTAGTAGGGCCCCGTGATTCCGCCGGCGTTTGCGCCATCGATGCCAATGAACACGTTTCTGCCAAAGAAGAAAGGCAGACCAAAATCGAAGTCATTGTTGACCATATTGGTGCCGCTGCTGGTCACAGCCGTGCCAGCGAGATCATTGAAAGCAAAATTCTTGTTGGAAAATGAATCCAGACTGTCGACCTGAAACGACACGGCGCTGATGGTCCCGTTGGCGCCCTGGTTACTCGCTTGGAGCGACACGGGCGATGCCGGGCAGTAGAAGTCGGCCGCCTGGGAACAGGTTGCGATCGAACTATCATTGAAATAGAGCGCGTTCGACCCGGAATCGATGAAGCTCATGTTCAGGACCTGGCCGTTGAAGGTTGTCGAGATGAAAGGAATCTCATTCACCGTCAGCACTGCGGCGCTGCCAAGCGAGTTGTTGCTTTGGGTGCCGATGCCAAAGATCAGAGAGCCGGTGGCAACCATAGACCCGGTGCTGGGAATCGACGGCAGCTCGAGAATGACACCGTTGTTGTCAACTGCGAATGCCGTGACTGGATTTCGCGCCTGCGCGGTCTCCGCCACCTCCACTGGGTTGCAAACGCCGGAGCTGGCATTGCAGCTGTAGTAGATGTCATTGCTCGCGGTACAGCCGCCGCTGGCCGCGGCGCACTGTGCGCAACTCTGCCCGCAATCGTAAGGCACGAGCCCAACGCCCAGTAAACCGTTGGCATGCAGCGCACTGACGGAACTGAGCGACGTGTTCGAGGTTGCCTGTGTGCACGCGGTGGGTACAGGAGGGGTATAGCTGCCGTTATCGTTCAACACATTGATCGGAATGTTGGTCGCCGTTTCGCCATTGATCTTGATGGTGGCGGAGGCTAGTGGCCCCCAGGTGTAGCCACCCAACAGCGGTATGCATTCTGCGATCGTGTTGCTCGAGTTGTTGGGATCGGTCGTGTTCTGGAGCGTGAGGCCTGCCGTCGCCAGCACCGATGCCATGACGCGTATGCCATAGGATCCGGTATCGACGATGAGTCCATCGATAGTCACACAGTTGCTGCCGTCGGGCTGACAGACCGTGATACTGGCAAAAGGCATGTTGATGTTGTTCTGGTTGCTCGGGCCCGGTCCGACTGTCACGGCAGTCAGATTGGTCGCTGCCGCCGGGTTCGGAGTGGTCGTGGAGCTACCGCCGCCACCACCACCGCCACCGCATGCTGTCAGCATGCAGATGCCGAGCAGTGCGCTCAAGCCTGGAAGTCGCATCGTGGTCTCGCCTAATGACTATTGAAGAGTGCCGACCGATACCCCCGTGGGTACCAGACTGGGAACATAGGCACTACCGTGGTAGCTGCGCATCAGTCCCACGGCGTGCATGACGAAGTCGGGCTGCGCGATGGTCATCACGCGGTGCATGCCGGGAGCACTGCCGGCGACACCCTTTTGAAACTGCTGATAGTAGCTGCCAAACAGCTGTTGCAGGTTCGGCGCAAAAGGACCCCGCCAGGTTACCGCGAACACCGTACCTTGGCGTGTCATGTATTCGTGAATCACGGTGCCACCGCTGGTGGTGATCTCGTGCAGGTCGTATTGCTGCATCGATGTGCTGCGCAGCTGACCGGACATCACGGTGCGATCGGCATCGAGCGAGTGCGCATCACCTCCGAGCGCTGCGAACACCGGCGCCTGCCATAAAAGCATGGACAGAGCGGCACCTAGATGACGGGGGTTGATTGCCATGCTGGGGTTACCCGCTGACAGAGGTTAAGGAGGGATAGCTTGCCAAAGTTGTGCTGTAGGACATGAGACGGAAGTCACTCCGCGGAAGTTCCGCCCAGGGGAGTGACGCCACCTGGCGACACCGGACGCTTAACAGATATCATATTTTATTCACCGATGCGGATCACGCTTTTGCCGCGGGTATGGCCGGCCTGGCTATAGGCCCAGGCCTGCAGCACGTCTGTCAGTTTGAACGTCCGGTCGATATTGACTATAAATCGTTTGTCAGCGCTCCAACCGGCTAACTGCTCGAGTCCTTCGCGCGCCGCAGCCGAGGCCGGATCGCGCGCCACACACACCACGCCCCTGCCGGCACATTGTGCAGCCGTGGGCACTCCAGCGACGGACAGCAGGTAACCACCCCGTTTCACCACGGCCAATCCCCGATAAGCGTTGTCGGCGTCCACCGCGTTGACAACGACGTCCATATTTCGAACCTGCTCTTCAAAATGCGCTGTGGTGTAGTCGATGACGGCATCCACCCCGAGCCGGTGCAGATAGTCCGCATTGTCCGCCGCGGCCGTCGCAATGACGTGCGCACCCCGGATTCTTGCAATCTGCACGGCGGCCGAGCCGACACCGCCGGCCCCTCCCAACACCAGCACATTCTGTCCTGTGTGGACCTTGGCTAACTCCATCAGGCGCAAGGCGGCGAGGCCAGCGTGAGGAATTGCGGCCGCCTGTGCCATGGGAAGAGCCGCGGGCATCGGCGCCACATCGTTGGCGGCGACGGCCGCATATTGCGCGTAAGTGCCCCCGTGTCTGGACCACAGCAGCACGGCATCTCCGATCTTCAAGTCGCGGACGCCGCTCCCGAGCGCGGCAATGGTTCCAGCACCATCCAATCCCGGAATTGCAGGGCGTCCCTCGCGGGGCTCGCCAATGCTGGGGTCTTCAGGTCTGCCGCTGGCGCGCTTCCAGTCTGCAGGATTGACCGAAGCAAACTGCAGCCGGATCAACACCTCGTCGGCCGCCGGTACGGGACGCGGCACGGTCTGGATGCTGACCCTGGCACCGGAGACGACCGCTGCCTGCATGCTTGCGGCGTTCGCGACATGCGCGCTCATCGTCACCTGTGTCAGGCACAGGGCGCCGGCAATGGCAGTCATTCGCAAGGATGCAAGCCTCCCGCGACATCCTGCCACGGGGAGGTTGCGCCCGCATCAGAAGCGGAAGCCTGCTGTCAGCCATAGCGCGTTGGAGTGGTTGGTATTCTGAATGTTGAACTCCTGATACTCGAGGCGGATCGGTATCACCTGTGCGACCACGACGCCCAGTCCGGCACCCCACTCGATGTGGTTGAATGTGTCGCTGGAGGAGCTGAAGCTGGTTCCGGGCACCTCCAGACTGCGCTGATAGCGATAGATGTAGTCGCCGCCCTCGGCAAACGCCTCAAACCAGCCGAGCGGAAGCGTCGCCACGAGTTCCGGTGACCAACCGTCGATTTTGCTGCGCGCCACGACACCCGGCGCTATCACATCCTTGTTGGTGCCGAGATTGATGTAGCTGCCTTCCAGCGCGATGAACGGCGCAAACCGGTAGCCAGCGAAGAATTTGAAGGCGGTATCGTTGGTGGAGTAGTGGTTGATGACGCTGCCAAACTCCTGGGCGTTGTCGATGCGTACGTTGTATTGACCCACGCCGCCGCCAACATACGGTCCCATGTAAGGACCCTCGCCGTAGATGGGACCCGCGCTTGGGTCCGCACTTTGCTGCGCATGGACTGGCATCGTTGCTAGCATCAGCGTACCGGCAAGCCCCGCGGCAATCGAGGCGGTTGAGAGCATATGACGCATGACCGTTCCTCTTTCGATGGTAACGGCTGAAGTGTTGGCAAGCCGGTTGGTGCGGAAAATGCGCGGGTGGCCGCTTGAAAGCGTCGGAAGTTGCCAATGGAGGTGTAGGTGCCCGGTGTAGGTGATCGGTCGGTAGGAGGATGCTGATGGAGAAAGGGGATACCGAAGACGCGCATTCCGACTGGCGCGCGCTGCACGTGATGGCATGAACGCCCCTTCCTTAGGCGTCATGAGCTTATGAGACACGCGACCGGGGACGCCTGACACTCCGCGTTAGAATACGGGCCGATGAGCGCACAGCCAGCTGCCAGTCTGTTCGGCGCAAACACGGCAGTGGAAGACGCCGGTGCGACGACGCGCCTGCGTGAGATTCCCTACAACTACACGTCTTTCTCGGACCGGGAAGTTGTCGTGCGCCTGCTCGGCGAGAGCATGTGGAGCCTGCTCGATGAGCTGCGCCACGAGCGCCGCACCGGTCGCTCAGCCCGCATGCTGTACGAAGTGCTGGGCGACATCTGGGTCGTCCAGCGCAATCCCTACCTGCAGGATGACCTGATCGACAATCCGAAGCGCCGCCGCCTGCTGGTATCGGCATTGAACCATCGGCTCACCGAGGTGGATCGGCGCCGTGATGCGGCGGATGCCGAACGCTACACGCGGGTCGGCGAACTGCTGGATGCAGTACGCACTGCGGTGCGTACCTTCGAGATGCAGTTCGCCGCATGGGTGCAGCTGCGCCGTCGGGCACGGCGGGTGTTGGCTCGTCATACGCATCCAGACAACATTCGTTTCGACGCCTATGCGCGTGCCTGCCACGTTACCGATGCCACCGACTGGCGAGTTGAGTATCCGTTCGTGGTGCTGATGCCGGACGCCGAGACCCAGATTCCCGGATTGGTGCGCGACTGCATCGAGCTGGGGTTTACGCTCATACCGCGTGGGGGCGGTACTGGTTACACCGGGGGCGCTGTGCCGCTGACGGCGCTGTCGGCAATCATCAACACCGAGAAGCTCGAGCGACTGGGCGATGTGGAAACGATGAGCTTGCCTGGCGTCAGTACGCCCGTAGCAACCGTATTTTCCGAGGCCGGGGTCGTCACGCGTCGCGTGGCCACCGCGGCAGAGAAGGCCGGCCTCATATTCGCGGTGGATCCCACGTCCGCAGATGCGTCCTGCATCGGCGGGAACATCGCAATGAATGCGGGCGGCAAGAAGGCGGTGCTCTGGGGCACCGCGGTGGACAATCTGGCCTGGTGGCGCATGGTTGACCCGCACGGCAACTGGCTCGAGGTCACTCGTGTCGGACACAACCTCGGCAAGATTCATGAAGTCGATGCCGCCTACTTCGAACTGGTCTGGAAGGACGGTGAGCAGCCTCCGGATCGCGCGCGGGTTCTGCGCCAGGAACACCTGACGATCCCGGGCCAGCGTTTTCGCAAAGTTGGACTCGGCAAGGACGTCACCGATAAGTTCCTGGGCGGACTGCCAGGAGTGCAGAAGGAGGGGTGCGACGGAGTAATCACCTCGGCGCGCTGGATACTGCATCGCAGCCGCGCGTTCACTCGCACCTTCTGTCTGGAGTTTTTTGGACAGGCACGCGATGCCATTCCGGCGATCGTAGAGATCAAGCAGCATCTGGACCAGCAATCGGCTCGCGGCGTGCAGCTGGCGGGGCTCGAGCATATGGACGAGCGCTACCTGCGAGCGGTCGGCTACAGCACCAAGTCAAAACGCGGCGCGCTGCCCAAGATGGCCCTGTTCGGTGACATTGTCGGTGACGACGACAGCGCAGTGGCGCGGGTAACGTCCGAGGTCGT
>Ga0070765_100003214_pt1 | contig 10452 bp, 8 predicted proteins | sample HubBroMetageWFT5_FD_71516 | JGI IMG/M metagenome (GOLD analysis project Ga0070765, IMG submission 71516) | Warmed and freeze-thawed soil microbial communities from the Hubbard Brook experimental Forest, New Hampshire - Hubbard Brook CCASE Soil... | ecosystem: Environmental > Terrestrial > Soil... | reverse complement strand
CTGCTCCACACCCGCGCCTTCGTCGGCGGCAAATGGCTCGATGCCGCAAGCGGCGCGACCGTGCAGGTACTGAACCCCGCCACGCGCGAGCCGATCGGCACCGTGCCCGACATGGGCGCCGCCGAGGCGCGCCGGGCGATCGAGGCGGCGGCGCAGGCCCTCCCCGCCTGGGCCGCGCAGACCGCGCGCGAGCGGGCAGTGGTGCTGCGCCGCTGGTACGACCTCATGATGGCGAACCAGGAGGACCTCGCGACCCTCATGACCGCCGAGCAGGGCAAGCCTCTCGCCGAGTCCAAAGGGGAGATCGCCTACGCGGCCTCCTTCATCGAGTGGTTCGCCGAAGAGGGCAAGCGGCTCTACGGCGACGTGATCCCCGGCCACCAGGCCGACAAGCGCATCCTGGTGCTGCGCCAGCCCATCGGCGTGGTGGCGGCGATCACGCCGTGGAATTTCCCCGCCGCCATGATCACCCGCAAGGTCGGCCCGGCGCTCGCCGCCGGCTGCACCGTGGTGGTGAAGCCGGCGCACCAGACGCCCTACTCGGCGCTCGCGCTCGCGGCCCTCGCGGCGCGCGCCGGGCTCCCGGCGGGCGTGCTCAACATCGTCACGGGCGATGCGACCGCCATCGGCGGGGAAATGACTTCCAACCCCATCGTGCGCAAGCTCAGCTTCACCGGCTCGACCGCCATCGGCAAGAAGCTGATGGCGCAATGCTCGGGCACGGTGAAGAAGCTCTCGCTCGAGCTCGGCGGCAACGCACCCTTCATCGTGTTCGAGGACGCGGATCTCGATGCCGCGGTCGCCGGCGCCATCGCCAGCAAGTACCGCAACACCGGCCAGACCTGCGTGTGCGCCAACCGCCTGCTGGTGCAGGCGCCCGTGTACGAGGAATTCACCCGCAAGCTCACCCACGCGGTGGCGCAGCTGCGCATCGGCGACGGCTTGAAGGGTCCCACCGACCAGGGTCCGCTGATCGACACCAAGGCGCTCGCCAAGGTGGAGGAGCACATCGCCGATGCCCTCGCCAAGGGCGCGCGCGTCGCCGCCGGCGGCAAGCGCCACGCACTCGGCGGCACCTTCTTCCAGCCGACCATACTCACCGAAGTAACTCCGGCCATGCAGGTGGCGCGCGAGGAAACCTTCGGCCCGGTCGCGCCGCTGTTCCGCTTCGCCACCGAGGCGGATGCGGTGCGTATGGCGAACGACACCGAGTTCGGCCTCGCGGCCTACTTCTACACGCGCGACCTGTCGCGCTCGTGGCGCGTCGCCGAGGCGCTCGAGTACGGCATCGTCGGCCTCAACACCGGCATCATCTCCACCGAGGTCGCCCCTTTCGGCGGCGTGAAGGAGTCCGGCATCGGCCGCGAAGGCTCGCGCTACGGCATCCTCGACTACACCGAGCTCAAGTACCTGTGCGTGGGCCTGTGACCCGATGCGCTACGTAAGCTCGCCCGATTTCCAGCACGACGGCGCCGAGCGCATCGGCATCCTGCTGGTGAACTCAGGCACCCCCGAGGCCCCGACCGCGGCCGGAGTGCGGCGCTTCCTGCGGCGCTTCCTCTCCGATCCGCGCGTGGTGGAGCTGCCGCGGCTCGTGTGGCTGCCGCTGCTCTACGGCGTGATCCTGCCGCTGCGCCCGGCGCGCATCGCACCGAAGTACCGCCGCATCTGGACCGAGGCGGGCTCGCCGCTGCGCGATCTCTCCGAGCAGCTGCGCAAGGAGTTGAGCGGCACGCTGGCGCGGCAGGTGCTGGCGCCGCTGTCGGTGGAGCTCGGCATGCTCTACAGCCCGCCATCGGTGCGCGAGGCGCTCGGCCGGCTGCGCGCGAGCGGCGCGCAGCGCATCCTGGTGGTGCCGCTGTTTCCGCAATACTGCGGCGCGACCACCGGGGCGGTGTTCGACCAGGTGAGCGCGGAGCTCTCCACCTGGCGCTGGCTGCCGGAGCTGCGCATGGTGGCCGAATACCACGATCATCCCGGCTACATCGAGGCGCTGCGCGAGAGCGTCACCGGGCACTGGAGCCGCGCCGGGCGCACCTCGCACCTGCTCATGTCGTTTCACGGAATTCCCGAGCGCTACTTCCGCCAGGGCGATCCGTACTTCTGCAAGTGCCAGAAAACCGCACGTCTGCTGGCGGACGAGCTGATGCTGCGCGAGAACGAGTGGAGCGTGACCTTCCAGTCGCGCTTCGGCCCGAGCGGGTGGCTCAAGCCCTACACGCGCCAAGTGCTCGAGGGCCTGCCGGCGCGCGGCCTGCGCACGGTGACGGTCGTGTGCCCGGGCTTCGCGGTCGACTGCCTCGAGACGCTCGAGGAGATCGCCATCGAGAACCGCGACGCCTTCCTGCGCGCGGGCGGCGAGCGCTTCGACTACGTGCCGGCGCTGAACGCACGTCTGAGCCACGCGCAGTGCCTCGCCGAGCTCATCGTCGAGCACTGTCAGGGGTGGACGCATCTCGAGCACGGGCGGGCCCCGAGCGCCGCGCGCGGCACCTCCGCCTGATGGTGCGCGGGCCGCTGCCACCGCCGGGGCGCTTTCACGAGCTGAGCCTAGCGACCCGTGACATCCGCGCCTCGATCGAATTCTACGAGCGCCTCGGCTTCACCCAGACCGCGACCGCCGACACTTACTCGCATCCCTACGGCGTGCTCACCGACGGGCGGCTGTACCTCGGTCTGCACGAGCGCGCCGCGCCCTCCCCGATCCTCACCTTCGTGCGCCCCGGGATCGCCGCCTGCCTCGATGAGTTCGCCGCGCTCGGGATCGAGCTCACGCTGTGCCGCGTGGGGGAGGAGGTGTTCAACGAGATCGGCTTCGAGGGGCCGCACGGCGAGGCGGTGCGGGTGCTCGAAGCGCGCACTTTCTCACCCGCCGTGCGCGGTGTGGGCGAGGTGTCCCTGTGCGGCGACTTCGCGGAAGTCTCGCTGCCGGCAGGCGACTTCGCCCGCGCGCAGGCTTTCTGGGAGCCGCTCGGCTTCGTCGCCACCGGCGAGACCGAGGCCCCGCATGTGCATCTGCCCCTCACCAGCGATGCGGTCGATCTGGCCTTTCATCGCCCGCGCACCAGCGACGCGCCGCTCGTCGTGTTCCGCGCCCCCGACATGCGCGAGCGCATCGCGCGGCTGCGTGCGCTCGGGGTGACCGAGGAGGCACTGCCGCGCGGCATCGCGCGCGATGCCAACGCGCTCCTCACGAGCCCCGAGGGCACCTGTCTGCTGCTGCTCGAGGGCGAGCAGTAGCTTCAACGCGGCGCTGCGTGCGCCACGATGCGAAAACTGACGCGCATCTCGTCCTGCACGGCGAGCGCGCCCATCAGCGCGGTGAACGGCGTCAGCCCGAGCTCGCTCTGCCTGAGGGGCGCCGCGCCCGTGACGGTCAGCGTGTCGCCGGCGAGCGCGTAGCGCACCGGCGCGTCGATCGTCCGATGCTGGCCACGTACCTCCGTGTCGATGTGCGCGCTCACAGAGCCGAGTGCGCCGCCCGGGTCGGGCGCGAGCTCGAGCGAGCGCAGCACGATCTCCGGGTAATCCGCGGCATCGAGCAGCGCGGGCCCGAGCATGTTGTGCCGGGTACCTTCACGCGCCGACTCGGACACGTCGGGCGGGAAGTCGCCACCGCCCTGCTCGGCGCGCAAACCGGGTTCATCTACCGTGAGCGCATCGACCGCGACCCGGACCTCGAAGCTCGCCGCGCGCACGTCTTCGGGCACGTAGATCGTCCCGGCGAGGGTGTGCGAGGCGATGACGTGGTTGTGGCCCGCGGCGGCGAGCGCCCCGGCGCGATACACCAGCACCGTGAGCAGCGATTCCGCGGGAGCGACGTCGTAGGGCTTACCCACGTGCGCGGCCGGCTGCGCTGGGGGCGCGCCGTGCACCTCGGCGGGCGGCGGTGGCGGGCGCGTTGGGCACCCGGCGAGCGCGCCGGCGAGGAACAGCACCGGCAGCGCCCGGACCTTGCAACCGCGGCGCATCGCTTTAAGCTTAAGCTCCATGACCCTCCGTAACACGACCCGACGCTGGGGCGTGATCGCCCAGCTGTTTCACTGGCTCATCGTGGCGCTCATTCTCGTACAGGTGTGGCTGGCCGTGAGAGCGGACGACCTGACCGGCATGGGCAAGCTGAGGGAGCTCGCGAAGCACAAGTCGGTCGGCATCACGATCCTCATGCTGGTCATCCTGCGCCTGTTATGGCGTTCCCAGAATCCGCACCCGCCGCTGCCGGATAACCTCAAGCCCTACGAGCGCAGCCTGGCGCGCTTCACCCATGGAGCGCTGTATACGCTGCTGTTCGCCATCCCGCTCTCAGGCTGGACGATGTCCTCGGCACGTGGGTTCCCGGTGAGCTGGTTCGGGTTCTTCACGCTGCCCGACCTGGTGCCGAAGAACCACACGCTGTACGAGTGGCTGGTCACGACGCACCTGGCACTCGTGTGCGTGCTCGGGGTCATCGTGGCGCTGCATGTCGCCGGCGCGCTCAAGCATCACTTCGTGCACAAGGACGACGTGCTGCGCCGTATGTTGCCCTTCACCTAAGGACGGAATCATGCGCTACTCATCGCTCGGCCCGGCACTCGCCGCCGCGGCGCTGCTCGCCGGCGCGGCTTTCGCGGCCGCGCCGCCCGCGGCCGCACCCGCACCTGCCGCGGCCCCCGCGTCCGCCGGCCGCCATTACACGCTCGATGCCGCCAAGAGCTCGCTGCAGTTCACCTTCCTCCAGGCCGGCGCGCAGAACTCCGGACGCTTCCCGCGTTTCGCGGTCGCGCTCGATTTCCCGGGCGCCGATCCGGCTGGCGGGCGGCTCGATGTGATGGTGGAAGTCGCCGCGCTCGACACCGGCGACAAGGACCGCGACGACACCCTGAAGAGCGATGACCTGTTCGCGGTGAAGAAATTCCCGCAGGCGCACTTCAGCGCCACGCAGATCGCGAGGACGGCCGCCGGCTTCGAGGCCGCCGGCAACCTCACCATCCGCGGCGTGACGCGCCCGGCCAGTGTGCCGTTCACTTTCCGCGAAGCCACCGAGGGCGGCGCTACGGTCGGCTACATGGCCGGCAAGACCGTCGTACGCCGGCTCGACTACGGCGTCGGCCAGGGCGAGTGGAAGGCGACCGACCAGGCCGGGAACGAGGTCACCGTGTCCTTTTCGCTGCGCCTCACAGCGGCGACCCGTCCCGGCGCGTGAAGCGGCCGCGGGCGTGCGGCGGGCTCCACATGAGATCGACGTCGGGATCGCTATAGAGCGCGGCGTCCTCGGCGTCGCGGTTGCTGATCTCCAGGTACACCGCCGGGCGGTCGCTGCGGTTGACGAGCTGATGCCCGTCCTCGACGCCGGCCGCGAAGCCGGCGCACATGCCGGCCGTGAGGCGTTGCTCGCCCGCCCCGCTGCGCAACACCACCTCGCCCTCGAGCACGTACACGAACTCGTCCTCGCGGGTATGCCAGTGCCGCATCGAGGATTCCTTGCCGGGCGCGAGCGTCGAGTGATTGATGCCGATGCGCGTGAGGCCGAAGGCATCGCCGAGGCCGCGCTTCTCCCGCGGCAGCACCCGCGAGCGGTAGGGCTCGGGGTAGCCTGAGCGGTTGAGGGGGGCGACGCTACGCGGTTCGAGAGCGGGCTCATGTGATGCCATGCTGCGTTTCCTCGGGAGTGGGCGGCCGCGCGATTGACGCGCAACAGTTGCTTCGGGGAGCATGCCACAAGCTGCATGCCTGAAATATTCAACGACGTCGGCCACTGTGTCGATGCGGTGCTGCGCCGCGTCGGGCCGCGCGTGGTGCTGGCGCTGCCGCTCGGCATCGGCAAGCCGAACCCCTTCGCCAACGAGCTCTACCGCCGTGCGCTGCGCGATCCCGGTATCGACCTGACGATCATGACGGCGCTGTCGCTGCTGAAGCCGGTGGCGCACGCGCCGCTCGAGGCGCGCCTGCTCGGCCCCCTGGTGACGCGCATCTTCGGCAGCTACGTCGAGCCCGAGTACGCGCGCGCCCTGCTCGCCAACCGCCTGCCGCCCAACGTGCGCGTGATCGAGTTCTTCCTCACCCCCGGCGCCTTCCTCAACTCGCCCCACGCACAGCGCAACTACCTGTCCGCCAACTACACGCACGTGGCGCGCGAGGTACTGGCGCGCGGCGTCAACGTGGTGGCGCAGCTCGTGGCGCGACGTACGGTGAACGGCCAGACGGCACTCAGCTTCGGCTCCAACGCCGACGTAATTCCGGACCTCCTGCCGCAGCTCGAGGCGCTGCGCCGCGGCGGACGCGAGGTCGTGGTGGTCGGCGAGGTTCACGCGCAGATGCCGTTCATGACCGGGTACGCGCAGGTCGAGCCCGAGCGCTTCGATTTTCTCATCGACGATGCGCGCTATGACTTCGATCTGTTCGGCCCGCCCAACGCGCCGATCGGCGACGTCGAGCACGCGATCGGCGTGTACGCGAGCGCCCTGGTGCGCGACGGCGGCACGCTGCAGATCGGCATCGGAGAGCTCGGCGACTCACTCGCCTACGCGCTGCTGCTGCGCCATCAGCAGAACGCCGCCTGGGGAAACGCCCTGGGCGCGCTCGGCACGCGCGCGGCCGAGGACCTGGTGCGCGCCGACGGCGGCCGCGAGCCCTTCGCCCGCGGCCTGTTCGCATCGAGCGAGATGTTCGTCGACCAGCTGCTCGAGCTGTACCGCGCCGGGATCCTGCGGCGGCGCGTCTATGACTCGCTCGCGCTCGAGCGGCTGCTGGCGGCGGGCGCGATCGCCGAACGCTTCGATGAAAGGATCCTCGAACTGCTCGTCACGGCCGGTGTCGGCCCGCAGCTCGGAGCCGCCGAGTTCGCCGAGCTCAGATTCCACGGCGTGTTCCGCGAGGACGTCGAATTCGCCGACGGCCGCCTGCGCGCGCGCGGCGGGGACTGGATCCGCGCCGACCTCGCCGATGCGCCGAGCCGTGCGGCGCTCGCGCGCGAGTGCCTCGGGCGCGAGCTGCGGCGCGGCCAGGTGTTGCACGCCAGCTTCTTCCTCGGGCCACGCGGCTTCTACGCGGCGCTACGCGACCTGCCCGAGAGCGACCGTGCGCAGATCGGCATGCGCGGCGTCGCCTGGGTCAATCAGCTCTACGGCCCCGATCAGGAGCTGCGCATGCTGCAGCGGCGCGACGCGCGCTTCGTCAACACCACCATGATGGTCACGCTGCTCGGAGCTGCGGTGTCGGATGCCCTCGAGAGCGGCCAGGTGGTCTCGGGCGTCGGCGGCCAGTACAACTTCGTCGCCATGGCGCACGCGCTCCCCGGCGCGCGCTCGATCCTGTGCGTGCGCGCCACGCGCACCCGCCACGGCCGCACCACTTCCAACATCATCTGGCGCTACGGCCACGAGACCATCCCGCGGCACCTGCGCGACGTCGTGATCTCCGAGTACGGCATCGCGGACCTGCGTGGGCGCACCGACGAGGAGATCATCATGGCGCTGCTCGGGATCGCCGACTCGCGCTTCCAGGAGCAGCTGCTCGCGCAGGCACGCGCCGCCGGCAAGATCCGTCCCGACTACCGCATCCCGGACGGCTGCCGCGACAACACGCCGGCGCGCCTCGCGCGTGCCTTCGCGGCACATCGCGAGCAGGGGTTCTTCAGTGAGTATCCATTCGGCACCGATCTCACCGCCGACGAGGTGGCGCTCGCGGGCGCACTGCGCTATCTCGATGCGCGCAGCACCGGTACCTGGGGAAAGCTCGCCACCGCCGCGGCTGCGCTGATCGGCGGCCGTCCGGCCGCGCGCCACGCGGCGCCGCTTGCGCGTATGGGGCTCGAGCGCCCGGCGACGCTCGGCGAACGGCTCGAGCAGCGCCTCGTCGTGCTCGCGCTCGATGCGACCGCGCGCGCGGGCGCGGGCGCAGTGCCTGGCTAGCGCTTGCGCCGTGGCGCCGCGCGTCGCGGTGCCTGGCGCGCTTTAGCTCGTTTGCGTTTCGGCGCCTTGCGGGTCTTCGCGGCCTTGCGTTTCGCAGTCTGGCGCTCAGGTGCCCGCGGGCGCTTGGGCTTCGGTTTGGCGGCCTTGCGCGGTTTGGCTTTCGCGGCGCCTTTCGCTTTGGTCGCGGCGGGTTTGGCGGTCGCCGCGACCGGCGCCTTGCCACTGGCGCCGCCGCCGCGCAGCTGATCGAGGATCGCCGGGTTCTCGAGCGTCGAGACGTCCTGGGTCACTTCCTCGCCGTTCGCCACGGCACGCAGCAGGCGCCGCATGATCTTGCCGGAGCGCGTCTTCGGCAGGTTGTCGGCGTAGCGGATGTCGTCGGGCTTGGCGATGGGACCTAACTGCTCGCCCACCCAGTCGCGCAGCTCCTTGGTGAGCGCGCTGGTGTCGCCCGTCGGACGCGGGCCGCGCAGCACCACGTAAGCGAACACCGACTCGCCCTTGATGTCGTGATGCTTGCCGACGACCGCGGCCTCGGCGACGCGCGGATTCGCCACCAGCGCCGACTCGATCTCCATCGTCCCGAGGCGGTGCCCCGACACTTTGAGCACGTCGTCGATGCGCCCCATGATCCAGTAGTAGCCGTCCTTGTCGCGGTGGGCGCTGTCGCCCGCCACGTAGAGGCGGTTGTGGAACTTCGACCAGTAGCCCTCGATGTAGCGCGGGTTGTTGCGCCAGATGGTGCGCAGCATCGACGGCCAGGGCTTGCGGATCACGAGATAGCCGCCGGCGTCGGGACGTTTCACCGACTCGCCGTGGTCGTTGACGATGTCGGCATCGATCCCGGGCAGCGGCTGCGTGCAGGAGCCGGGCTTGGTGGCGGTCACGCCGGGAAGCGGCGCGATGAGGATCGCGCCGGTCTCGGTCTGCCACCAGGTATCGACGATCGGGCAGCGTCCCTTGCCGATCACGCGGTGATACCACATCCAGGCTTCCGGATTGATCGGCTCGCCGACGCTGCCAAGCAGGCGCAGCTTCGACAGGTCGTACTTCGCCGGGATGTCGTCGCCGAGCTTCATGAGCGCGCGGATCGCGGTCGGCGCGGTGTAGAACACCGTCACTCCGTGAGTCTGGCAGTTCTTCCAGAAACGGCCGCCGTCGGGGTAGGTAGGTCCCCCCTCGTACATGACGATGGTGGCGCCGGCGGCGAGCGGTCCGTAGGCGATGTAGGAGTGCCCGGTCACCCAGCCGACATCCGCCGTGCACCAGAACACGTCGTCGTCGCGCAGATCGAATACCCACTGGGTCGTGACCTTGGCGCCGAGCAGGTAGCCGCCGGTGGCGTGCTGGATGCCCTTCGGCTTACCGGTGGAGCCCGAGGTATAGAGGATGAAGAGCGGGTGCTCTGCCTCGACCCACTCGGCCTCACACGACGGCGGCTGCCCCTCGATGGCGTCGTGCCACCACACGTCACGCCCGGCAGTCATCGCCACCGGGCGACCGGTGCGCTTCAGCACGATCACGCGCTTGACGCTCGGACAGCCGGCCGCGAGCGCGTGATCGGTGCCGGTCTTGAGGTCGACCGCCTGTCCACCGCGCCAGCCGCCGTCGGCGGTGATGACGAGCTTCGCCTCGGTGTCTTCGATCCGGTCCCTGAGCGCCGGCGCCGAGAAGCCGCCGAACACCACCGAGTGGATCGCGCCGATGCGGTTGCAGGCGTGCATGGCGACCAGCACCTCCGGCACCATCGGCATGTAGATGACGATCCGGTCGCCCTTGGCGATGCCGGAGGCCTTGAGCGCGTTGGCGAAGCGGCACACGTCGGCATGCAGCTCGCGGTAGGAGAGCCGGCGCACGTCGCCCGGCTCGCCCTCGAAAATGATGGCGGTCTTGTGGCCGCGCTCGTTCAGGTGCACGTCCAGGCAGTTCCACGAGGCATTGAGGCGCCCGTCGCTGAACCAGCGGTAGTTGGGTGCACGCGTCTCATCGAGCGCCACCGTGAACGGCCGGTGCCAGCTGAGCTCCTGGGAGGCCAGATCCGCCCAGAATCCAACATGATCGTCGGCGGCGCGTTTGCGCAGACTCTCCAGGTCGTGGGGTTTGATGCGCGCGCGCGCGGTGAACTCGGGTGCGGGCGGGAAGGAGCGCTGCTCGATGAGTACCGACTCGATGTTCTTTTCCGTCGTCCCGGCCGCCATAACTACCCCTCAGGACTGATCTGCCCCGGCACCAGCCGGGTGCGCAGCATAGCCTCTAACCGTGGAGCTCCGCGAGCGGCCGCGCGGCGCTGGCGCGCGCGTCAGGCGGCCGGCAGCTGCGCGAGGCGCGCGCCCTGCTGGCGCAGGAAGGGTCCGAAGCCGAGCACGTCGTACAGGCGCCCGAGCCCCGGGAGGTCGGGCTTGCGGCGCGCGAGCCCGGCTGCGCCGACACCGAGGGGCAGGTCGCAGCTGATGCGCGTCAGCCGCCGCGCGAGGAACACCGCCTCGCGATGCTCGGCGAGCCGTGCACCGAGCGTACCGGCGCCACGGATCTTCAGACTCGCGACGCCGTCGAGATCCTCGTA
>Ga0070765_100003211_pt1 | contig 10453 bp, 10 predicted proteins | sample HubBroMetageWFT5_FD_71516 | JGI IMG/M metagenome (GOLD analysis project Ga0070765, IMG submission 71516) | Warmed and freeze-thawed soil microbial communities from the Hubbard Brook experimental Forest, New Hampshire - Hubbard Brook CCASE Soil... | ecosystem: Environmental > Terrestrial > Soil... | reverse complement strand
ATCAGCCCGGCCACGATCTTGCCAAACGGCCCGTTGAACGCGTCGATCAAGCTCCGCACTCGAAACCGCAGGGACTGTTCCGCGGTCAGGGCGGTCGGCTTCTCCAATTTCGGCGCCATCCGCTCACAGAGCATCGCCAACATCAAGGTCGCTTTGGTCGGCCACCATTTATATAGGGTGGGTTTGCCGACGCCTGCCGGCTTGACAACCGCCTCAATGGTCAAGTCGCGCACCGACGTTTCCTGAAGCAGGGCGTAGACCGCATACATTATGACGGCACGCGACGCCGCCGTTTCACTCGAAGGCCGGCCCTTACGGACAGCCAGAGGCGCTTCTTTCTTCATGTTTCATGTTTTAACGGAACGTAGCGTAAAGTCATCCGCGGTGAAAGTTACTGGTTGAAGGACCGGCGCAAAGCGGGTCTCTTCCCGCGAGCTGAGGAGCAAGACCGACCAGCCCCTTTTCTTTCCTCTCCAACCTTGCAGAACGGTCCTCGCCGGCAAGGGTCCACTGCGTCGCGCAAAACCAGCGCGTCCTTGCCTGCACCGGCGCTGACAGACTCGACCTAATTTGAAGGAAAGGAGGCAGAATGGAGAGGTTCTCCGGCACCGGCCGGAGACCCTTGGTGTGGGGATTCTTCAACCGGCGAAGGGCATTGACGGGGCGTCGGCTCTTAAGGAGGACGCATCATTTAAAATGCCGCGGCCTTGAAGAGTGGGCCAGGGTCAATGAACATCGTGCTCCCACACATTTGCAACCCCGGATGAGCCTCCGATTGCCAGTCGCGCACACGATAAATTTGGAGCACGGACGGACGCCCTGAGCAGGAAGAATGAGCGGCGGACTGACGGCCGGCTGGGCGGTTGGTTTATACTAGGGACATCGTTGCTTGCTCTCCTGCGCGCAAGGCACGATTCCCGCTATTAGCTGGGTTGAATATCGGTAAGCCGGTGTTCGGTCCTCAGTTTGAGCGCCCGGTTTATCGAGAACGAGAGCAAAAGCTTAATCTTTGCCGGGGTGGTACAAGAGTGGCTGAGTATCCACAACCTGAAGTCGACCGAATCGATGGCGTTAATGGGAACGGCGCTTTAGACGAGCACCCATCGATCAAAGCCCACCTGCGCGCCACCGCCAATCTGATTCCGGGCCATGTCTGGTATGCAACTCCTTCAGGAGCGCTCGTCTTCGTGAATTCACGAAGCGCCGATTACCTCGGGCTACCTGAGGATCATCCTCTTCGTTTCGGAATCGACCTCAGCGGTGAATGGGACTCTCACATCCCCTTTCTACACCCCGATGATCACGAAGAGACTCGCAGGGTCTGGTCGACTTGTCTTCGCACTGGAAGCGCGGGCGAGGTAGCCTTCCGAGCTTGTAACAAGGAAGGGATATACAGGTGGTTCCTGAGCCGAGCCGAGCCTTTGCGAGCCAGCGATGGAACGCTCATATGCTGGGTTGGGATTGACTTCGATATCGAAGAACGCAAGCAAGCCGAGCTTGAACTTAGGCGCAACAAAGCTCATTTAGCGGATGCGCAGAGCCTCGGCCGCATTGGTTTCGTCGGAATGGACCGACGTACCAACCGGATATTTTGGTCCGAGGAAGCAGCTAAGATTTACGGGTATTCTCCCGAGACGGAACCAACACCCGAGCTGATTCTGCAGCGCTCGCATCCTGCAGATGTAGACCTGGTCAAGGACGCTCTTGAACGTGCGGCGCAGGGCGGATGTGACTTTGATTACGAGCACAGGTTGCTGATGCCCGATGGTTCGATAAAGCATCTACATGATCTCGCGCACCGCTTTCGGGATCAGACCGGAAGTGACGAGATTGTCGGCGCAATAATGGACATTACGAAGCATAAAGTTGCAGAAGAAGCGATCCGGCGTAGTGCCGCGTATCTGGCCGAAGCTCAAGGGCTCAGTCACACGGGCAGCTTCGGTTGGAAACCGGAAACAGACGAGATTATTTGGTCAGACGAAACTTATCGCATCTTCGAATATCCCCTGTCAGCGAAACCAACAATGGATTCCGTTGTGCATCGCGTCCATCCGGAAGACCGAGCTGCTTTCCAGGCGGTCATCGATGATGTTTCTAAGGGCGCGACCGATTTCGAGCATACCTTTCGCTTGCTGCTGCCTGACGGACGAGTCAAGCACATCCGCGCAATCGCTCGCGATTTACAGGATGCATCCGGCAGTCACGAGTTTATCGGCGCGGTGACCGATACTACCGAGCAATATCAAGCAGAAGCGTCGATCAAGGAGAAGGAAACAGAGCTTCGGCAAATATTGGACTTCGCACCGCAGCTCATTGCCGTCTTTGGGCCCCGCCGGGAGCGTCTTTATGCCAATCGCACGAGTCTTGATTACTTCGGCATCACTCTCGAGGAGTGGTGCGATTCCCGGCCCGGCGCCCTCGGCCATCCGGATGACTCAGGAAGGCTCCTGTCTCACTGGAATAATGCAATGTCGAGTGGTTCTGCTTTTGAGATCGAAGTCCGGATGCGAAAGAGTGATGGAAGCTATCGTTGGTTTCTGAATCGCTTCAACCCCGTGCGCGACGGCCGGGAACAAATCCTCCGCTGGTATGCTGCGTGTACTGATATTGACGACCGCAAAAGAGCCGAGGAGAACCTGCAACGAGAAAACGCTGCCTTGCGCGAAGAGCTTAACCAATCGCCTATGTTTGAGGAGATTGTCGGTTCTTCGGAACCTTTGCGCAAAGTTTTGTCCCAAATCAACAAAGTGGCGCCCTCAGACTCAACGGTTCTTATTTTGGGGCAAACCGGTACAGGCAAGGAGTTAATTGCCCGCGCCATTCACAAGCGCTCCAGGCGGGCGGCAAGAGCATTCATCGCCGTGAATTGTGCTGCGATCCCAACGTCGCTGATTGCTTCCGAGCTCTTCGGGCACGAGAAGGGAGCATTCACGGGCGCTACGCAACGTCGTTTGGGACGCTTTGAAGCGGCTAGTGGTGGCACCATTTTCCTGGACGAAGTCGGGGATCTGCCTCAGGATATTCAGATCGCATTGCTGCGGGTGCTGCAGGAGCGCGAGATTGAACGTATTGGCAGCGACAAATCCATTCCCGTAGACGTTCGAGTCTTGGCCGCAACCCATCGCGATCTCGATAAGCTCGTAACCGAGGGCAAATTTCGTCAGGATCTCCTGTACAGGCTGAACGTGGTGCCGATCACGATGCCTTCGCTCCGCGAGCGAGCCGCGGACATTCCCATCCTTGTGGAATACTTCATCGCTCGATATGGAAAGAAGATGGGAAAGAAGTTTCAAACCATCGAGAAGAAGACACTAAAGACTCTGCAAGACTATCGGTGGCCAGGAAACGTCCGCGAGTTGCAGAATGTGATTGAGCGAGCGGTCACGTTGAGTGACTCAGATACGTTTGCTGTGGATGAAGCTTGGCTCAAGCGCGACCTATCTGAAGTTTCTCATTCGAGCGTGACTCCTAATGACGTGCTGCAAGCACACGAAAAGGAAGTCATTGAAGCAGCACTCGCCCAGAGTCACGGACGGATATCAGGACCAGCAGGTGCCGCAGCCAAGTTGGGCATCCCAGACTCTACCCTCGAAGGCAAGATCAAGCGTCTGGGAGTCGACAAATATCGATTTAAGTCGCAGGTAGGCTGATTCTGACGACGTAGTTTTAGGGTATTCCTCCCGCGTTTTAGCCGTCCTGAAAGAAATCCCGAAAGCCGAGACCGAAGCGAAACTCAGCCGTCTCGGACTCGGCAGAACTCGACTAAACTTCCGGATAGCTGCCGCTGTTTCCGCGACAACCCTACCGGGTTTTCCCCGTCAAACGGGAAATCCCGAAAGGCCGAGATCCGCATCAGCCCTAAATCTTTACGGCTGAACACATTGTCCATGGCCTTCTCTTTGCATCTCTCACGCAGCGAATTTGGGACCGAGCATGACGTTGAGAATTAGACGGATTAGAGAGGAACACGGAACTCGAATCTACTTGTCGGGTGAACTTCTGTGCCCCCATCTTGTCGATGTACGAGCAGAGCTCGAACAGGCTGTTCAAACGGTGACTTTGGATCTCGATGAAGTCAACGTTGTCGACATTGAGGGAATTTGCCTACTGAATGAGTACCAAGCGCGGGGCATCCAAGTAGTAAACTGCTCGCCGTACATCCGCGAATGGATGCTTCAGGAGAAGCGAATTAGTGGCGGCGAGAAGTAGCGGCCTCGCTTCTCGCGGGTAGGTGACATCGACGTTTGTGCATCTGCGAAGCTCAGTCCGCCTACCCCCTCTACTGAAATTCAGCCGCGGCATAGAGCGACATCATCCGCGCCGAAGGCGCGCATCGGTCCGATCATCAGTGGGCCGGAACCAATCCTCCGCCTCAAGATCTGTCACTCGCCTGAATGCCGCGCCAGCTTCACGGTTTGTATAAGTTGCGACCGTGGCCAGCGATATTGCAGCCTGTCGTGTCGTGAGAACGTGTCGTGAGAACGTGCGCCCTAAGCAACGGCGTGCGGACAAGCGATACCAGCAGAGCGAACACGGGCGTCGTCGACCGACGCTTCGTAAACTGTAATCCTTCCACCGAATGGTAAGCGGTTCTTTAACGCCGAGATTCTGGGCGCTATCGGCGCGTCATTAGAACCTCCCTGCCGAAACCCATCTGGAGGTCAATGCGCGCCACGTCTACGTCCCATTCCCTTTTCCCGGTCTGCAACGAAATCCCGCGCGAAATCTCGAACTGGGGGACCCTACATGGGATTAATGCTCATGGAATCAATAGGTTCAAATGGCCCAGGTCGTGCAAATCAGACTATGGTTCGGACGGCACAACAGCTCGACGGCTGTCTTCGCCACCGATCCGCCCTCGCGCGAAGGCAAAAAACGATCATGAGGTTGCCGCTAGCCGTACAAGTCGTTCGAGAAACCACCCACAAGGAGAAACCATGCCCCAGCATCAACCGAAGACAGCCGAAGAACAAACAAACTCTTCAACCATTCGCGCACTATACGCATCGGCCGAAGCCGCAGCAAAAGACACGGCCAAATTTGTGTCCTACTTCGCAGAAGGTGGCTATTTCTATGACGTGGGTGCAGGAGAGAAGTACTACGGAAAAGAAATCGGAGTCACCGTGGACATTTATGCCGCCGCTTTCCCTGACATGCATCGCGAAGTCTACAACTTTTATTTCAACGACGACGTCGTGGTTGCAGAGCTCTCCTTGAACGGTACGCACAACGGAAACCTCGTGCTGCCCGCCGGAGTGATTCCGCCGACGCACAAGGAAATTCACGCCCCATGCTGCGACGTATTTCATCTGAAGGACGGAAAGGTCGTGTCCTTCCACTGCTACGTCGCAGTACCGATCCTTCTGGAGCAGCTCGGTGTGTTCGGGAACTTGAGCGCGGCTCTTAAGAAGAAGTAACAACGCAGGACCAGTATGCCGTCGCGCCAAGAGTTAGCAAAGCAAACTTAGCAATGCACACATAGAGCTTCAGGGTGGCGCCAGCAAACCGCGCCTGCCCTGGCGCTAAATGCTGAACCAAGGAGACAGATTCATATGGATACATCGTTCCTCAAAATCGGATATTGCCTGTCGCTCTCTGGCGGTCTCGCGTCAAATGGCAAAACAGCACAACTCGCACATCAGATTTGGCAAGAGAACCTCAATCAAAACGGCGGACTCCTCGGCCGGCCTGTGAAGCTCGTCTGTCTCGACGATCAGACCAACCCGAATCTTGTCGCTGGCCTGTACCAGCGTCTCTTCGAAGTGGAGAAAGTCGATCTCGTTATCGGCGGCTACGGAGATAATTCAGTAGCACCAGCGATGCCTTTAGTTATGCAGCACAAGAAATTCTTTCTTGGCCTAATGGCGCTCGCTGTCAACGCGAAGTTCAACTACCCGCAATATTTCGTGATGATTCCAACCGGGCCACGCCCAAACCTGGCCTTGACCGAAGGGTTTTTCCAGATCGCAGGACAACAGAACCCGAAGCCCGAAACAGTGGCCATCCTGATCGCTGACGCACCTTTCTCGCAAAGCCCTGCTCAGGGAGCCAAGGAAAATCTTGCGCGGCAGGGCATGCGAGTGATCTGGGAAGGCAAGTATCCCTTGTCGACAACTGACTTCAGCACGTACATGGAAGACCTGAAGCGGATCAATCCGGACGTTGTCTTTTTCTGCTCGTATATCAACGATTCGATCGGGCTCGTCAAAGCGATGAACGCAGCCGGCCTTACGCCCAAAGTGGTGGGTGGAGCAATGATCGGTCCTCAGAACGGGGTCGTGAAGGCCGAACTCGGCCCGCTTCTCAACGGCCTCGTGAACTACGAATACTGGCTTCCCGTGCCGAGCTTAATGAATCCGCAAATCCAGTCGTTCATAGCAACTTACCAATCCCGCGCAGAAACAGCGGGCGCAGATCCTCTTGGCTACTACGTAGCACCGCTAGCATACGCCCAACTGCAGGTGCTGGAGCAAGCGGTCAAGGCGGTGGGCAGTCTGGATGATGCGGCACTGGCGGAATACACACGAACAGCGACATTCGAAACGGTGGTCGGCAAAGTGAAGTTCGGAGAGGGCGGTGGGTGGGCACAGCCTCGTGTGCTGACCGTGCAGTTCCAGAACATTGCGAGCAATGACATCTCGGAATTCAGGAAGCCCAACACTCAAGCCGTGGTGTATCCGCGTGAGACTGCCTCTGCCACCTTGATCTTTCCCTATGCGAAGGCGTGACAGTAATTGCCATTTACTCCACTCGCCTAGAGAGAAACTCTAGAGAGAGGAGAGTCAAGGGATTCTGGAGAACTCCGGGTTGACACATTTGGAGAAGCGCGCCGATCGGGAGGCGATGCGGCGCGCGGTTCCGCCTTGAGTTTTCGCCGGCTTGCCGGCACAGCAAGGAGATTGGTATATGAGCGAAGATGTCCCGACCGCTTCGTCCAAGGTCGCCACACAAGGATCGATCGCAGACTCCACATCGACAAGTCAAGTCGCGATACATCCGCTTGATCCTGAAGACGCAGCGATCACCGCTGCTATGCGCGCAATGGTCAGTTCCAGAAAGGGCGTGCGATCAGGAATTGAAGCTCGCGGACAGTTCGACGCTCTCATGGAAAACGTGTCCCCGCTCCGCGACGTGACATTCGAAACGGACACGGTTGGTGGCGTGCCGGGACTCTGGGTACTTCCGGCGGCGGAGCAGCCAGGCGAGGCGATCATTCACCTGCACGGCGGCTGGTTTAACTTTGGCTCCGCTAAAGCATACCGGCATCTTGTCGGACAGATCGCAGCGAGGGTAGGAGCGAAGGCGTTTATCCCGGACTATCGGCTTGCTCCTGAATATCCGTTTCCGGCTGCCACCGATGACGTGCTGTCGTGTTACCGAGGACTTGTCGAAGGGGGTGTTCCACGGATCGTTCTTACGGGAGATTCCGCTGGAGGCAATCTGGCACTCGGACTCGCGTCGCGGGTTACAAACGAAGCCTCTTCCAGCAGTGCAGTTCTCGTCGGAGTTGCGGTGTTATCGCCGGTTACCGACCTAACTCTTTCGGGTGCGACTTATGTGACGCGTGCGGATGCCGATCCCCTTTTTACTCGCCCGCAAGTTGCGGAACTCGTGCATTCCTACTTAGAGAGCGCCAATGCAGAGGCCCCCCTAGCTTCGCCTCTATATGGCCGACACGCCGGCATGCCCGCCACCCGCATTCATGTCGGTGACGATGAAGTGCTGTTGGACGACTCGCTTCGATATGTTGAGCGTGCAGTTGCCGCAGGCGTTGATGCCCGAGCCGACGTGTGGATGGGGATGCCACATGGGTTTCCTGGAAGCGTCGGGAGATTGAAGGCGGCAACACAGGCGCTATATGCCGTCGGCGCTTTCCTCGCCGGAAGGTTGAAAGCGCATAGGAAAGAGCGGAGCCAAAGCTGATAAGTGCGGCACATCCCATCCCTCACAAGTGAGGAGATGAGCGTTTATGAGGGCTGGCGTCGGGCTTTGGCTTCGCAGAGCAAGAGCCGGCCAACCGGTCTCAACGTGATCGTTTCGACGGTTGGGAAGATCGATGCGTTGTAGGCATTTCCCCACTTTGTTGAGAAATGAGCATAAGGAAAGGACTCATATGTCAGTCAAGTTCGCACTCATCGTTCGTTTCAAAGTGCAGGACACCGCGAAGGCTAAGCTTATCACCAGGCTCAAAGAGGTATTTGGTCACATCGAACAGGAAGAGACGTTCATTGAAGCATCACTGCTGCAAGATCGCGAGGATCCCACATCTCTCCTGGCTTACGAATTGTGGCGTGAGACTCCCGAGTCAATCCTTAAGAATCAGTTGACGAAGGACTACCGCAAAGGTTTCGAACAGGCGATCGTGGACCTCAAGGTCGAGCGCACCCCCACTTGGTACGAGGCCCTCGCCGAATGGAAAAAAGCCTGATCGACATAGCCGTCCATTTATGGCGGAGTTCAGCGCAAGACGATGAGCCTGACCGGATTGCCGGACATCTTTGGCAACGGTCGGGAGCAAATGCGGCAGCAGCCCGACACCGAGAAGGACGAACTCTACAAGCAGATCGGCCAACTGAAAGTGGAGTTGGACTTTCTCAAAAGAACAGCTGGCCTCATCGATTGAAAACCGACGACGATGGATCGATCCACAACATCCGGACCTGAGTGTTCAGCAGCAGTGCGAACTGCTCGTCGTGCCTCGCTCGACCTACAATCACCGGCCACGGCCGGAGAGCGCGGAGAACCTGCGTCTGCTGCGGGGGCTCGACGAGCTGTACTTGAATTGCCCGTTCTTCGGCAGCCGTCGCATGGCCGTCACGCTGGAGGACCGCAAACGCACCCAGCGGCTGATGCGCATCTAGGTCTCTCCAGGGATGGAACCCGAGCACCGATGCAAGTCTGGAATGGAGGGCGGCCTCACGGCCGCCTCTTGGTCAGCCCGCTACACCATCAAAAAACAGACGGAGTTTTGTCCAACCGAGGGGTCCACCTCACTGCTGGAATTGCCCATTGGGAACCATACGTCCGACCGGCAACCAATTCCATTCACAGTAATCTGGAAGTTCATTTTTAAAAGGAGACTGAACATGGCGTCGAAAGCACAGATGATCGGCAGTACTGCGGCGACGCAACCCGAAACAGCCGCTGAAGAAAGAGAGGTGTTACTGCGCTCAACGCGTGAGGAAGAAATAAGAAATCTCGCATACGAGATTTATCTACAGCGCGGGGGACAACCTGGCTATGAATTGGAGGATTGGCTTCAGGCTGAACGGGACCTCACGAAATGAGTCCAGCGCACCGCTTCAGTAAGTTACAAACGAGGGGGCGCATATTCTTTACCTCCGCTGGGACGACAAGTACCTGCGTGAATTGGCTTGGCGGTCAGTACACTTCAACGCTGGCGAGATTGGCGGGATGGTTGGCTATTTTTTGGCTCTGCCTGTTTGCCGCCAACTCACTGAAGGCACAGACACCGGACCCATCGCCCACGGATGCGCCACAGCCAGGAGTCCGGCCTCCGCTTGGCCCTTTTCCCAGGTATGAAGATTGGAGCTTTCTGCGAGACCCGGCCAAACGAGTCGATCCTTATGACCGATTGAAATTCATTCCACTGAACTCGTCGGGAACAATCTACCTGACCCTCGGCCTTGAGAACCGCACGGAGTTCCAATATCTCAACAACAATGACTGGGGCGCCGGACCACAAGATCACAACGGTTACGTTCTTGAACGGTTGATGCCCGACCTCGACGTGCGCCTGGGAGATCATGCGCGTGTTTTTATTACACTAGCCTTCGACGAGATTGGAGGGAAAAATGCCGTGCCCCGGCCGGGGATCGACAAAGATGCTGCCGATGGACACGAAGGTTTCGTCGAGTTCGGCGGCAATCTCCATGATCCGCACCCCGGCTGGGATGTCATCATTGGACGCCAGGAAATTGTCCTCGGAACAGGGCGTCTGCTCGATGATAACGAGGGAGTGAACGTAAGAAGCGCCTTCGACGGCGTCCGCATCGGGTATGACAAGCCAGAGGGACGCATTGATCTCATCGCTGTCAAGCCGGTGGAGATCAATCCAGGCGCCTGGGACGACATACCTAATCCAAAGATCACGCTGTGGGGCCTATACGCCTCGAATGTGCGCTGGAGCCCCCGGTTCATGACAGATGTCTACTTTCTTGACTACGATGCGAAGTCCGCGACGTACGGCAACGAATCCGCGCGAGAGCAGCGTCGCATGGTTGGCGCGCGGTATTTCAACCGCTTACCCGGCGAGCCACCCAGAGCAGGTTTTGATTACAACGTTGAGACTGGGTTCCAGTGGGGCACCTTCGGGAATCGTCAGATTCGCGCGTGGGGCGCAGGAGGGAATCTCGGCTGGACGCTTCCCGGCCCCGTTTGGCCCGTGCGATTCGGTTTCCAGGCCGATGCCATCAGCGGAGACAACGGACAG
>Ga0070765_100003210_pt1 | contig 10455 bp, 9 predicted proteins | sample HubBroMetageWFT5_FD_71516 | JGI IMG/M metagenome (GOLD analysis project Ga0070765, IMG submission 71516) | Warmed and freeze-thawed soil microbial communities from the Hubbard Brook experimental Forest, New Hampshire - Hubbard Brook CCASE Soil... | ecosystem: Environmental > Terrestrial > Soil... | reverse complement strand
TCGCCCATCTCGGGCGTCATCCGGAGGCACAAAACGGCGCCGTCAATCCACCAGTCTATCACGCCTCGACGATCCTGTCGGCGAATATGGCGGAGTGGGAAACCAACCGCGAGCCCAGCAAGCGCTTCGACATCGTCCGCTACGGATTGTTGGGCACGCCGACGACCTTCGCGCTGGAGGAGGCGGTGGCCGCCATCGAGGGCGGTCATCGCGCGATGCTGATGTCATCGGGGCTCGCTGCGATCACCGCACCGCTGCAGGCGTGCCTCAAATGCGGCGACCATGTCTTGATGGTCGACTCCTGTTACGGCCCGGCGCGAAACTTCTGTGAGAGGGTACTGACCCGCTGCGGCGTGGAAACGACCTATTACGACCCGCTTATCGGCGGTGACATTGCCCGGCTGATGCGTCCGAACACCCGGGTCGTCTATGTCGAATCCCCAGGCTCGCTGACGTTCGAGGTGCAGGACGTGCCTGCGATCGCCAAGGCGGCGCACGAGTCCGGCGCCAAGGTGCTGATGGATAACACCTGGGCCTCGCCCTACCTGTTCCGTTCCTTCGAGCACGGCGTGGATGTCTCGATCCACGCGGCGACCAAATACATCGTCGGCCATTCCGACGTCATTCTCGGGGCGGTCATCACCAATGAGGAGATGTACTTGCCGGTGCGCACGATGGCCGCCGATCTCGGCCATTGCGCGGGCCCCGATGACGCCTATTTCGCATTGCGCGGGCTGCGCACTTTGTCGGTCCGGCTCGAGCGGCACGAGAAGAATGCGCTTGCCGTGGCGCGTTGGCTGCAGACCCGGCCCGAGGTCTCGCGTGTGCTCTACCCCGCTTTGCCCGACGATCCAGGCTACGAATTGTGGAAGCGCGATTTTCTCGGGGCCAGCGGGTTGTTCGGCGTCGTGCTCAAACCAGCCTCCAAATCGGCGGTATACGCAATGATCGATGCGCTCGATTTGTTCGGGATCGGGTCGAGCTGGGGTGGTTATGAGAGCCTGATCTTGCCGACCAATCCAGTACGCGGCCGCACCGCGACGCGCTGGGAGGCGGAAGGTCCTACCCTGCGCCTCCACATCGGCCTCGAAGACCCGCAGGACCTGATCGAGGACCTGGAACGCGGCTTCCACCAGCTCCGCACCGTTGCCGCAGCGGCCTGATCCACCAGGCAGCGATACTGTGCGAAGCGCCTTGCGCAGTTCTGGCATCGACCCGAAATCAGGCCGATAACAACACTGATCGCCGAGGTCTATCACCGCTTCCAGGTGATGTGATGAGCGGCGAGAAGATCAATCTGGAATGGCTCGGCAACCGCGTCATGGCGATGAGCGCCGAGGTTCGCGACCTGCAATTGCGCTTTACGGCGCTGGAGGGCCGGTTTTCCGCGATGGAAGCGCGGATAGCCGCGTTGGAGCGGATGGCCGTGGTGCAGTTCGACGCGCTCGCGTCACGGTTTGAACGCGATCGCGCGTCGGCAGGCAGAGCAGGAGGAGCGGATGTCGCGGATGCTGGCTCTGTTGGTCCGCATCGCCGAACGGCTCGACAGTAAGCCGGAGGCCGCCCGCAATGAGCGATTTCGGTCGATTTTGGGCCGGTTTATGGCCATCGATCAGCGCCTGGCCAAGATAGAGGGCGATTTCAATCAGCGTTTTGCCAGCATAGGAGGCGATCTCAAGCTATCGACCTGGATGATCGGATTCAATCTCGCCGCCACCGTTGGCGTCTTCTCCATGGTGCTGCGGCATTGAGGCCGCTTCTACTGTCGGTCAGGCGATGCCGAAGTTTGTGATCACCGTCTCGTCGAATTTCAGTCCGAGGCCGGGAGCGGTCGGCATCGCGAGTTCGCCATTCACCGGCGTCGGGACTTCCTCCCACAAGTGGAACAGGCGGGGCATGTACTCGACGGTGAGGCCGTTCGGTACCGCGCCGACGAGGTGGACGTGGATCTCCGGCACGCCATGGCTGACCACCGGCAGGTTGAACGCTTCCGCCATGCCGGCAATCTTGAGCCAGGGGGTGATGCCGCCCGAGCGCACCTGGTCGATCATCACGATATCGACCGAGCGGGCTTCGAGCATGTGCCGGAACGGACCGATGCCATAGAGGTATTCGCCCCCCGCGACAGGCGTCGCCAGCGCCGCGGTTACCCGCGCGAGCCCGGCATAATCGTCATGTGCGGTCACGTCCTCGAGCCAATAGAGGCCGACCCCGGCGTCTTCGACCCGCCGCCCGATATCGATGGCTTGCTCGACCCGCCAGCGCTGATTGATGTCGCACATCAAATCCATGTCAGGGCCCACCGCCTCGCGGATCAGCCGCGCTTGCTCCACTTCGCGAGCGGGCGAGGTGACCCCCGGCAGGCCGAGCTGCATCTTGGCCTGGCGATGGCCTTTTTCGCGCAGCCTTCCCGCTGCGGTGACCGCCTCCTCGAGTTTGAGGCCGCGCCGCAGCGCGCCGCTCGCATAGGTAGCGATGCGATCGCACCCGCCGCCGAGCAGCTTCCACAGCGGTAGGCCGAGCCCCTTGCCCTTGATGTCCCACAACGCGACATCTATCGCCGACAGTGCCATCGTAAGGATACCCGCCGGGCCGGACCCGCCCGCCGCAGCGTGCAGTTTCGCTGCAATCGCCTCGACCCGCAGCGGATCTTCGCCAACCGTCAGTGCTCCGAGTTCATCGACAGCGCGTCTCAAGGTGCGTGTCAGTGCGCCGCCGAAATAGGTCACTCCAATTCCTTCGACTCCTTCATCGGTGTGCACCCGCAGGGTGACGATCGGGTTTGTCGCATTGGGGTTTTCGGAGAATCCGGCGAGCGGCTCGTCGTTCGGGAGGAGGACGATCCCAGTCTCGATCGACGTTATCCTCATTGGCCTTCTTCCGTCATTGATGAACAGCCTCGAGCTTATAGCCGTCGGGATCGAGCACGAAGGCAGCATAGTAGGTCGCGCCATATTGCAGGCGCGGCCCCGGCCTGCCGCAATCGATGCCGCCGGCGCGTAGGGCCGCCGCATGGAACCTGTCTACCGCATCGCGACTCGGTGCGTTGAAAGCGAGATGAAATCCAGGACCGGGGGCCCTAACTTCGCCCGCTTTCGCAAACAGAGCCAGCTTGTCTCCCCCGCCCTTTTCTCCAAAGCCGACGGCGTGTTGCTTTGACCAAATCCTGACATATCCAAGGGGGGCGAAAATCTCGTCGTAAGATTCCGCCGAACGCGCGAGATCATCGACGCCAAATGACATGTGCCCAAGCATCATCACGCCGCAAAACGCTTGATGCAGTCTTGGTTGAAACTCAGACCAAGACCCGGGCGGTCCGACAGCACGAGCTCGCCGCTATCTAATGCCGATACCCCTTCGAACAATTTCAGCATCCAGCCCATGTATTCGACAGTGAGACCATTCGGCACCGCGGCGACGAGGTGGGTGTGGATTTCCGGGATCACATGGCTGACGACCGGGAGATTGAAGGCCTCGGCCATGCCGGCAACCTTCATCCATTGCGTAATTCCGCCGACCCTGATCAAGTCGATCATTACGATGTCGACCGAACGCGCCTCGATCATGTGGCGGAACGGAACGATGCCGTAGACGAGTTCGCCACCGCAGATTGGCGTCGCTAAGGCCGCATTGACCCGCGCGAGACCCGCATAATCATCGTGTGCCGTCAAATCTTCTAGCCAGAAGAGACCCACCCCGGCGTCTTCGACCCGCTTACCGATGTCGATTGCTTGCTCGACCCGCCAGCGCTGATTGATGTCGCACATCAGCTTGATGTCGGGTCCGATCGCTTCGCGAACCCGCCGCATACGCTCAACCTCCTTTGTGGGCGAGGTGTCACCGGGCAAGGCAAGCTGGGTCTTCATCTCGCGAAAGCCCTTTTCCTTGAGCCGCCCGGCCGCGGCTACGACTTCGTCGAGCGACAGGTTGCGCCGCAACGCGCCGCTCGCATAGGTCGGGACTTGCTGCCGCGCCCCGCCCAGAAGCTTCCACAGCGGCTGGTTCAGCGCCTTGCCGCGGATGTCCCACAAAGCGATGTCGATCGCCGACAGTGCCAGGGTGAACATCCCCGCCGGCCCGGAGCCACCGGCCGCGCCGCGCAGCTTGGCGATAACCGCCTCGTGACGGAGCGGGTCTTCGCCGATCGCCAGCGCGCCGAGATCGTCGACCGCGCGCTTCAGTGAGGCGGTGATTGCGCCGCCATAGAAGGTCACCCCGATACCTTCGATCCCGTCATCGGTGTCGAGCCGCAGGATCACTATCGGACGTGCGGCACTCATGTCTTCAGGAGTGTTGGCGAGCGGATCCTCTTGCGGAAGAACCAGGATCTGCGAATGGATGTGCGATATCTTCATTGGATTACCGTCGGCTCGAGTTCGACGCTCACACGTGCATTAGGCGATCATCATCGGCGCCTGGGGCACGGTCTTCCAGAATTCGCCGTCATGCCCGAAAAAAATCCGGGCGCCGGCTGCCTCGCAGCGGGTCAGCTCTTCGAGCGAGGCGAGCATGGCCTCGCGGTCGAAGACGCGCTGCGGTAATCGGCGCTCACGCAGGGTCCGGCAGAAGTAGCAGGCATCGGCGGCGAGCACGACGTCGCCCGAAGCGAGCCTTACCTTCAGCGACTGGTGGCCCGGGGTATGACCGTAGGTGGGCAGACAGACGACACTGCCGTCGCCGAAGAGATCGTGCTCGCCATCGATTTGGATCACTTTGTGCCCGAGATCGAAATCGGCTCGGTTGAACCCGCGCTGTGCGGCGATGTCGGGGTCCATCCCTGCTGCCCACTCGCGTCGCTGAACGACCATTACTGCGTTGGGAACGAGCGCATTGCCGCCAACGTGGTCGAAGTGAAAATGGGAATTGATGATGATGTCGATCCGCGCTGGGTCGCGGTCGATCGCTTCGAGCCGCGCGCTGATTTCCTCGCCCGGCCGGAAGTGGAACGAGAAGAGGCCGGCAGCCCGCTGCCCGACGCGCCCGGCGGGGTCGCGCTGGCAGTCGCGATGCATCCCAGTGTCAAAGAGGGCCGTCCCCTTGGGATGCTCGATCAGATAAGCCGGGATCGGCAACTCGACCTTGCCCTCCCCACCCTCCATCAGATAGCCGAGATCCCCGGTTAGATGGCCGCAAGTCAGAGCGAAGAGCTTCAAATTCAATTCAGCCTCCTAGCCTAGAACACAGGTTGATTCACGCGGCACGATAGCGATCTATCGTCGCCTGATTGAATTTGAGGCCGAGCCCTGGCGCCGTCGGCATCGCGAGTTCCCCATCCTGCGGTTGCGGCACCTCTTCGAAGAGGCGCATTAGCCACGGCATGTATTCGACGGTCAGCCCGTTGGGGATCGCGCCGATCAGGTGGACATGGACCTCGGGGATCAGGTGGCTGACGACCGGCAGGTTGAAGGCTTCGGCCATGCCGGCGACCTTCATCCATTGTGTGATTCCGCCGACCCGTACCAGATCGATCATGACGATATCGACCGAGCGCGCCTCAACCATGTGACGGAAGGGCACGATGCCCCAGACATACTCGCCACCGGCGACCGGCGTCGTCAGCGCGGCGGTGACCCGCGCCAAGCCGGGATAGTCGTCCGCCGTCGTCACGTCTTCGAGCCAGAACAATCCGACCCCGGCATCCTCGACCCGGTGGCCGACGTCGATTGCCTGCTCGACCCGCCAGCGCTGGTTGATGTCGCACATCAACTTGATGTCGGGTCCGATCGCCTCGCGCACCCGCTGCATGCGCTCGACCTCCTTGGCGGGTGTGGTCTCGCCGGGCAGCGCCAACTGCGTTTTCATTTCGCGGAAGCCCTTTTCTTTCAGGCGCCCGGCGGCGGTAACCACCCGGTCGAGCGAGAGCCCGCGCATCAACGCGCCGCTCGCGTAGGTGGGAACCCGCTCGCGGGCGCCGCCGAGAAGCTTCCATAGTGGCAGGTTCAGCGCCTTGCCGCGGATGTCCCACAGCGCCATGTCGAGCGCCGAGAGCGCCAAGTGGAAGAGGCCGCCCGGTCCGGCGGAACCGGCGGCGGCCCGCAATTTTGCGACGACCGCCTCGACGCGAAACGGATCGTCACCCACGATCAGCCCGCCGAGTTCGTCGACCGCCATCCGCAACGCTCCGGTCAGCGCGCCCCCGAAATAAGTCACGCCGACACCGGCGACCCCCTCGTCGGTTTCAACCTCCAAAGTAACGATCGGGCGTGTTGCGTTCGGGTTTTCCGCGGCGTCGGCGAGCGGCTCGTCGGCGGGCAGCGCAACGATTTGAGAGCGAATACCGGAAATCTTCATCGGATCACCATCGCGGGTTTGAGGTCGGGGCGATGCCCTAGCCTCTCCGATGAGGACGGGTTCGACAAGAGATGTGGCGCCGCATAAGGGCGGCGCGCCCGAAGCAGAAGTTAGAACGACCGCGCCGTCGTTCCGGTGAGCATGTCGGCCTTGCGGTTGAGGGCGGCGATGAGGCCGTCGACGCCGTCGGTTCGCAGGATCGCGGCGAATTCGGAGCGGCGGGTTGCGACCTCGCTGATAGCGCCGTCGAGGTAGATGTCGGAGATCAGCCAACCCTCGCCGTTGCGGCGCATCAGGTAGTCGACCTTGACCGGTTCGCCATTGGCCTTGACGATCTGGCTCTTGACCATGACGCCGGCCGGATTGGGCTGTTCGCCGGTGACCTGCAATTTCTGACCGGCATAGCTGTCGAAGCGGTCGGCATAGATCGCCGAGATGTAGCGTCCGAAGCTCTCGGTGAGTTGCTGGCGTTGCGCCTCGTTCAACCCAGCCCAGTACGACACACCGACCGATAGGCGCGTCATCGAGGGGATGTCGAAGGTCCGGCGGATGACCGGCTCGATCTGCGTGAACCGCCCGCTCTGCCCGAGGATGCGGCCGTTCTTCATCGTGCCGAGCAGCGTATCGTAGAGCCCTTGAACCGTGTCGCCGCCGCTCGCCGGCGCCGCATGAGCGGGATGGGCGAACGCCGATGCCGCAAGCATGGCGACCAGGCAAAACGCTTTCCGCGCCGGCGCTTTTGGCACGATCGACTTCCTCATAGCTTGGACACCCTGACTCTCCTCAGCCTTCAGTTCCTACAAATTTAGATATTCGCTTCTAGGTGTTCGCATCCCTGCGGCTTTCAAGCGCATGGCTGCGCTGCGATCCGGTTCTTCCCGTCGCACGAGGCGCACCCTCGAAATTTGCCGAGCATTCCCTTTACGCATTAGTTGGTTTCTCCGCTCGGGAGACAACGTGCAGTAGCAATACTGATGGGTATGAGCTAAGGAAACGTTTCCGGCTACGGACTATTCCAAATCGATGGTGCGGCCCGGGTCCGTCGGGGCCATTATAATTCGCGGTAGCTGTGCGCGAGATAAGGGCTAAGGCGCTCATGGATCCGACGGATAGGAAATCCCACATAAATTTTTGGTATGTCATTGCCGCAGTGCTCGGCATGTTGCTCATCCAGGACCTTTATCTGGAGAGTAGAAAGCTGAAGCCGATCCCGTACAGCCAGTTCGAAAACCTGGTCAATGAGGACAAGGTTAAAGAGGTCGCAGTCTCGCAGAATCAGATCCAAGGGACCTTGAAAGAGGCCCTGCCCAACGGCACCAAGGATTTCATCACGACGCGAGTGCAGCCGCCCGAGTTGGCCGAGAACTTGACAAAGCATGGAGTTACTTACAGCGGCGTCGTGGAGAGCCACTGGATCGCCGATCTCCTGTCCTGGATTCTGCCGGCGGTGTTTTTTGTCGGGATCTGGATGTTTGCGATCCGGCGCATGGGGCAAGGCGGGCTCGGCGGGCTGATGCAAATTGGCAAGAGCCGCGCTCGGATCTATGTCGAAAAGGAAACCAAGGTCACCTTTGCCGACGTCGCCGGCGTCGACGAAGCCAAGGACGAGCTGGTCGAGATCGTCAATTTTCTCAAGGACCCCGTCAGGTACGGCCGCCTCGGCGGACGTGCGCCCAAGGGCGTCTTGCTGGTCGGCCCGCCGGGGACCGGCAAAACGTTGCTGGCCCGCGCCGTTGCTGGCGAAGCCGGGGTCCCGTTCTTCTCGATCTCAGGATCGGAATTTATCGAGATGTTTGTCGGCGTCGGGGCCGCTCGGGTACGGGACCTATTCGAGCAGGCGCGCCAGCACGCCCCGGCGATCATCTTCATCGACGAACTCGATGCTCTCGGCCGCGCCCGTGGACCCTTTGTCGGGGGAGGGCATGACGAGAAAGACCAGACCTTGAACCAGCTGCTGGCCGAGCTCGACGGTTTCGACCCGTCGAGCGGTCTCGTGTTGCTCGGCGCGACCAACCGGCCCGAAGTTCTCGATCCGGCATTGCTGCGTGCGGGAAGGTTCGACCGGCAAATCCTGGTCGACCGGCCGGACAAGAGAGGGCGGGAAGAGATCCTGGCGGTGCATCTGAAAAAAGTCTCGAAGCTCGCTGGCGACGTGAAACCGGAGCAGATCGCGGCGTTGACGCCGGGCTTTACCGGCGCCGATCTGGCGAATCTGGTCAACGAGGCGACGTTGCTGGCGACGAGGCGCAACGCCGAGTCGGTCATGATGACCGACTTCACGGCCGCGATCGAGCGCATGGTCGCCGGGTTAGAGAAGCGCAATCGCCTGCTCAATCCGCTCGAACGGCGGGTGGTGGCATACCACGAGCTCGGTCACGCGATGGTGGCGCTGGCGCTGCCGGGCACCGATTCCGTGCACAAGGTCTCGATCATCCCGCATGGCGTCGGCGCGCTCGGCTATACGATACAACGGCCGACCGAGGACCGGTACCTGATGACCCGTCCCGAGCTCGAGTACAAGATGTCGGGTCTGCTCGGTGGCCGCGCCGCTGAGCAGCTGGTCTTTCGCGAGATATCGACCGGGGCTGCGGACGATCTCGCCCGGGCGACCGACATCGCCCGCGCGATGGTCCTGCGCTATGGCATGAGCGATGCCCTCGGCAATGTAACCTATGACCGAGACCGCTCCCCATTTCTGCAGCCCAACGTGCCGGCGCCGCAGGAGCGCAACTACAGCGAAGAGACCGCAGAAGCCGTGGACAGAGCGGTTCGCCAGCTCGTCGACGGCGCATTCCAGACGGCCTTTGGCATTTTGCAGCAGAACCGCTCGCTGCTCGACCGTACCGCGGCGGCTCTGCTCGAAACCGAGACGCTGGACGAACCTGCCATCGATCGGCTGAAGGGCGAGATCGTCACCGCCCCGAAGCTGCCGGCCGCGGCGGCGGTAGCGGCGGCGGGATCTTCCGATTAAAAAAGAGGCATACCTTTGTCGAAATCTGAGAGTGGGGGGCGCGCACGGCTCCGCTACCCCACCCTAAATATAACCGAACTACCGCCTATTCTGCGGCCTCCCTCACGGTGATGGCATAGGCGGTCTCGCCGTGGACCGCGTCGTCCCCGACCGCCAGCTGCGCGTCACTCATGCGCAACGGGACGAAGATCGAGATCACCTTCAGGATGATAAACGTGGCGATGGCGTTGTAGACGATGATGAACGCCGCGCCTTCGAGCTGCAGCAGAAGCTGATTTCCCGTGTCGCCGTAGAGCAGGCCGGTCACGCTGACGCCGGGCGCCTCCTTCTCGGTGCCGATGTATTCGAGCATGTCCGGGTTGGCGAGGATGCCCACGAGCAGACCACCGCACAAGCCAGCAACCCCGTGGGTGGAAAACACCCCCAATGTATCGTCAACTCTCATCATGAAGCCGGTCTTCTGGAACTTGTTCATCGAGAGCCACGGAATGATGCCGGCGACGATACCGATGATGATGGCGCCCCAGCCATTGACGAAACCGGCGGCGGGAGTGATTGCCACCAAGCCGGCGATCATGCCGTTAACCGCGCCGATGATCGACGGCTTGCCGTACGCCATCTTGTCCATCAGCGTCCAGACGAGGAGGCCTACGGCGGTGGCCGTGTTGGTGTTGAGCACGGCCGCGCCCGCGTCGTGGTTGGCGAAATAAGGATCGCCGCCGTTGAAGCCGTTCCAACCCAGCCACAAGAGACCGGCGCCGATCAAAGTGACCAGTAGGCTGTTGGGCGGGAACAGCTCGCGATCCGCTCGCAGGCGTGGGCCAACCACGGCTGCGGCGACAAACCCGGACGTGCCGGCGGCGAGATGGATGACATAGCCGCCGGAAAAGTCCTGGACACCCAACTGTGAGAGCCAGCCACCGCCCCAGAGGCTGAACGCCCCGACGGTGTAGACCAGGGTCATCCACACCGGGCAGAAGATCACCCACGCAGTGAAGTTCATGCGGCCGAGCACCGAGCCCCCGAGAATAATCACCGTGATCGCAGCGAACACGAACTGAAAGAAAATCAGGGTAGCCATTGGGAACGTCAGTTCCGGCATGCCGGAGGATGCGGCCGGTATCACCGCCTGGCCCGTGAGGAAGTTTGCGGAGGTCGCCAACGCCGGTTTGCCGAGGAACGGAAACCACTGT
>Ga0070765_100003207_pt1 | contig 10460 bp, 8 predicted proteins | sample HubBroMetageWFT5_FD_71516 | JGI IMG/M metagenome (GOLD analysis project Ga0070765, IMG submission 71516) | Warmed and freeze-thawed soil microbial communities from the Hubbard Brook experimental Forest, New Hampshire - Hubbard Brook CCASE Soil... | ecosystem: Environmental > Terrestrial > Soil... | reverse complement strand
TGGACACGCACAGCGCTCTTTTCCTATCTGTGCCTTTTTTGCACCAAAGAACTGCGCGGCAAGCCGCAACGGTAATAACGCCGTGAAAAGAAACTGCCTCACCCGACGCGTTTTCCCTTCGCCAGCTCAGTTTCAGCGACGTCCGCGCCACCGGCGATCCTCCGGACCTTTCCGCCCGCAGCCAACCGATCTCGTGCGCCTACTCCTGGTAATATTGATCTTTCTCCTGATCGCCCACTCGATCGCGCGTGCGAACCCGCCCGACTACCTCACCAACGACCACGAACCGGCAGTTCGCGCCGGCGAGTTGGCATCGCCCTTCACAGAGTTCGTGACGGAGCAACCACCCACACCCTTGGGAACATTCTCCAGCGAACCGTTTTTCCGATACGCCGCGTTCAGCCTACAACCACGGCTCTACTATCGCTATCTTCAAAACAGCTCTGGTGCGCAAGAGGCCTTTGCTGCGGGCGGGTCGCTAAGTTTCACTACCGGCTGGTGGCGCGATACCCTCCAACTGGGAGTCGCCGGCTATACGACGCAACCCGTCGTTGCGCCAGACCGCGCCGGCAACACCGGTCTCCTGCAACCCAACGGCGACGGGTTTTCCGTGCTCGGGCAGGCTTGGGCGAAGGTGAGAGCCGGACCGGCGACGGCCACGCTTTTTCGTCAGGCTCTCCAACTGCCTTTCATCAATGGCAACGATTCCCGCATGATTCCGAACACTTTCGAGGCCTATCAGCTCGAAGTGGAACCGTGGCCAGTCCTCCGTTTGAACTTTGGCTATGTGGCCGGGATGAAAGCTCGCACGAGCGCGACTTTTGAACCGATGTCGGCAATTGCCGGTGTGCCGCAAGTCAATCGGGGCACAAGCTTTGCCGGCTTTCTGATCGGCTCGGAAGAGCGCACCTATCTCGGAGCGATCGGCCAGATGACTTGGGATCTATTCAACTGTACCTATGTGCAAGGGGGCCACACCTGGCAGTTCTCCCAAGACTTGGAAATCCGCGGCGATGCTCAATTCATCGACCAACGCAGTGTCGGTAGCGAACTGCTCGGAACCTTCAACACCCAACTCTACGGCGCCCGGCTCACTGCAAGCTATGGCGGCGCCTTGCTCTCCCTGGAGTTTAACGACACGGCCAGTGGAACGGGCATCCGCAATCCCTTCGGCGGGGATCCTACCTTCAACTCGCTGATGATTTCCAACTTCAATCGAGCGGGCGAGAAATCCTATGGCATCGGAACTACTTACGACTTTACCAAGCTCGGACTCACCGGCGTCAGAGCGTTCGGCGCCTATGCCTATGGCAGCATGCCCGCCGGTCGCTGGGAAGAAGAGATCAACGCAACCGTGGACTACCGCATCACCACTGGTGCGCTGAAGAATTGCTGGTTGCGTCTCCGCTATGCCCGCAACGCTTCCAATGGTCCGGTGCCGACCGAGGATTTTCGCGTGATCTTGAACTATGCGATCAATTTTTAGCCGTTAGCAATTCGCGCAACTGCTCGATCCTTTTTTGAAACAGATCCATGGTTTTCTCAATTGGGTCGGGGGATTGCATATCGACCCCTGCGTCTCGTAGTGTGTCGATCGGGAATTTTACGTTGCCCGATTTGAGGAACCCCAAGTAGGCTTCCACCTCGGCGGGACCTCCTTTCAGGACGCGATCTGCCAGCGACATTGCAGCGGAGATCCCGGTTGCATATTTGTAGACATAAAATGCCGAGTAAAAATGCGGGATCCTGAGGCACTCGATACTGAGTTCCTCGTCGATTGCGAATCGCGGTCCGAAGTAGGCTTCAAGCAGGTCGCGGTAAACCGTGGAGAACACATTGAGGGTGAGGGGTCCGCCGTTTTCCTCGATTTCGTGCACTTGTTGTTCGAACTCGGCGAACATCGTCTGGCGAATCAGGACCTGGCGAACATCTTCGATCTGGCGGTCGATGAGGTAAGCCCGCATAGCTGGTTCCTGTGCCCGTTCCAGAAGGTACTGCGTGAGGAGTTCCTCATTAAATGTCGCGGCTACTTCGGCAAGAAAGATCGGGTAACCGTAGTTCTGGAAGAGTTGATGCTTCTGCGCAAACCAAGTGTGCATCGAATGCCCCGCTTCATGGGCAAGAGTGAACACATGGGAAAACACATCAGATTTGTAGTTCATCAGGATATACGGAGGATTGCCGTAACTGGAGGAGGCAAATGCTCCGCTTCTTTTCCCTTTCGTTTCATAGCGATCGACCCAACGAGAGCGCAGCCCGTTTCTGAGCGTTTCAACGTACTCGCCGCCGAGAGGATTGAGCGCCTGAACAACCAGGTCGATAGCCTGATCGAAATCGACATTGGCTTGAATCTTTGGGATTAACGGTACGAACGTGTCGTATTGGTGAATTTCTTCCAGCTTCAGGAGTTCCCGGCGGAGGTCGTAGTACTCGTGGAGCACAGGGAGATTTTTTCGAACCGTCGCAACCAGGTTGTCGTACACCTCCACTGGAACGTTGTCCCCGAACAGCGATGCATGGCGGGCGGATGGGTGATTGCGGACCTTTGCAGAAAAGACATCGGCTCGGATCGAGGAAGCCAGCGCGGAGGCCAAGCTGTATTTGTGATCATCAAATTCCTGGTAGAATTGGTGAAAAGCTCGGCGCCGCAAATCCCGATCCTCTTTGTGCAGAAATGACAAATATGTGCTCTGGGAAAGAGCGACTTCCTGGCCATCTTGAGCGGTCAGAACGCCAAACTTCATGTCGACGTTCGTGAGCTGGGAAAATGTTTCCGAATGACCGCGCATGGCTGGCGCACCGAGAGTCAGGAGCCGCTCCTCGGATTCGGAAAGCGTGTGAGGCCGATAGCGGCGAAGCCTGGAGAGAGAGATCTTCCAATCCGCAAGTTTCGGGTCATCCAGAAAATGTTGAAATTGATCGTCTGGAATTGCCTGGATCTCCGGATTGATGAAGGAGCAGGTTTCATGGAATTTGGTGAGCAGGTTTGTCAACTCTGCACGGCGAGCAAGATTGTTATCGTCCGAACTGTCTTCGGAATTTTTGAGCGAGGCGTAGTGGCCGAGTCGTTCGGCAATTTGCTCGAGCCGGCTCTCGAACTCCAGGCAAGAAAGGAGTGTGTCAGCCGCTTCCGAGAGATGTCCTTTGAACTCTGCGATCTTCGAATAACTATCTCTCAGGTCAGAAAATGAATTTTGGTATTCCGCCTCTGTTTTGAATAAATGCGTGAGGTCCCAGGTATCTGCTTCTGGGATTTCGGATCGGGTTGGGATCTGATGAGCTGTCGTCATAGTGCGAAATGGGTTGTCGACGTGGTAGGCTCAACAAATCACGATTTTTATTCATTTTCAGTGACTATCTCTGTATTGCCATGATAGTTATCCGAACCTTCGGCAGTCGCGTTAGAACGGTGGCCAGGCTGGCTGTGTGGGGAACTCTGCCCGGGCTGAATGACGTGAATCCACTTGTCACTCAAAATAGAGAGAATAGAAAAATATGAGTACGTTAGTCGTGGTCGGTTACGATGAACCCTATCAGGCGGACGAGGTTCTTCTTAAGCTGCGGAAGCTGCAAAGAGACTATTTGCTGGATCTTGAAGATGCGGCAGTCGCCATCAAGGACCAGCAGGGCAAGCTTAAATTGCACCAAACTGTTAACCTAACCGCGGAGGGCGCGATCCGCGGCGGCTTTTGGGGATCGCTCATCGGCCTGATTTTCCTGAATCCCCTGCTGGGCTTCGCAATGGGTGCGACGGCTGGCGCGGTTTCTGGGGCGTTGAGCGATTTTGGAATCAACGATAACTTCATGAAAGAGTTGGCGTCTACGATGACGCCCGGCAGTTCGACCCTATTCGTCCTAATAACAAAATCCACGCCGGACAAGGTCCTGGAAGAGCTGAAGGGAACGGGCGGTCGGATCTTGAAGACCTCCCTGTCGAACGAGGACGAAGCCAAAGTGCAGGCTGCCTTGAGTGCGGCAGGCTCGTCGCCCAGCACCTGACAAATTAACGTCTGTTAGCAATGAAGATTGCAGATACGTTTCCTGCTATGTAGTTCGGCTGCAACGTCTTGCTTTCCCGCGAGTACCTAGCTTCGTGGCCCTCCGGGATGAGACCTGCGACTGACCGGAAAGAATAACCTTGCTAATCGGTTGCCATACCGTTTAAAAAAATCAAATCTATGAACCGAAGAGAAGCCATTTTGGCTGGGGTGGCGGGCATAGCCGCCGCAGTCGCGGTACCACCCGCTGCTCGTGCGCAGACGTCCGTAGCCGAGAATCCCGAGTTGGAACCAATTCGTGCTCTGCTCGATGCGCACGATGCTGCTTTTGCGAACCATGACCTCGATGGGGTGATGGCTTGCATGTCCCCAAAAGCGACAATTATGGGCTGCGGTCCTGGGGAAATCTGGTCAGGTCCGGACGAAATCAAAGCGGCCCATCAGCAGTTATTTGAGGGGTTCGACTCTGGAGAACAAAATTTCGAATATGAGTTCAATATTGGCGAAGTCTCAGCGGACAAGGGTTGGATGATGACCTCCGGAAACGTCAATGGAAAGAAAGACGGAAAAGAGTTCACTTTCCCCGTCAACATATCGCTAAGCGTCACGAAAGATGGAGGGAAGTGGCTTATCGCCGCCATGCATTTTTCGACTCTGACGGGCGAAACTCAAGATGAGGAGTAAAAACCTCGCGTTCTATCGCTATGAATAATAGTCTACCATCTTCTGAAACAGGAGGCTCCGAGAAAGAACAGGAGTCCCTGGACAGACGCCTGTTCCTCCAGAGCATCGGGAAATGGTCTGGTGCGGCAATTGCTGCGGTGGGATTTGGCGGTACCTGGCTTGCACTCGCGCCAAAGGCCAATGCCGGGATTTGGATCAACCGATGGGGTCCTCGCCGCGGCGGATGGATAAACAGATGGGGTTCTGGTGGTCGCGGCAGGTGGATTAATCGATGGGGTCCTGGTCGTCGCGGAAGTCGATGGATCAATCGGTGGTAAGTCACTTACTGGATGTATTTGCGTGTCCGAGGAAGATTATCCGTCTCTCAGGATTCTACCGTCTGCTTTGGCAGAGGGACAAGGTGCCCCGCCTTTTGTTGCCATCGTCCGCAATCGGGAAGAGCTTTGTCGATGGCTGCGCGATCCGCTCCCCGGCTTGAAGTGGCTCCAGGTCGAAGGAATGTTGGGCGACTCGGATGCATGGACGGAAGCCGCGCACAGCGTTTCTGATGTTTCCCTCGATATCGTTCTTTCTGACCCATCTTCCCAGTTCTCTGAGCTTTACAAATTGGTAGATGTTAGCGGCGTCCACGACTGCCGCGTGACCATACTGGCTCGGCCCGGTTTGCTTAAGGCGGTCAAACTCGCCGCGGCATTGTCGTTCCCGGTCCGGGTATTACCAGGTCAACCGACAGCCGAGGTCCTTGCGGAGCTTAAGGAAGTTCTGGACTTCTATCTTCACGCACCGACGGTCGAGGCACCGGTGGAGTTTTTTCACTCTTTGCTCGCGATTGCATATGGCGCTGACGCAGGCTCGCTGTGGATGATCCTTGAGGAAGATCCGGCTGCATTTCTACAGTACGATATCAATGGACAGGCGAGGTTGCCTCGCTCTAACTCGTTCGAGTTCATCGAAATCTCTCCGGCGGAGTTCGTCGAGAATCACCTTAAGAGCCTTGTTGAGCAGGGCGCTGAATGCGCAACCTGTCCGTGGCAACTGTCATGCCGCGGCTATTTCAAATGGCCGGATCCGGCATACTCTTGTGAAGGAGTAAAGGAGTTATTTTCCATCATTCAGGCGGCTGCTGACGAGATTGGTCGAGACCTGGCCAGTTGCGCTTCGGTAACCGCTAACCCGACCTGACCGGAGACACACACTGAGTAGCCGAGTCTTCAGCGTTATTCTTCTTCCGACGTCGGAATGCAACGTCGCTTGCGACTACTGCTTCGAGCACAAGGAGCCGCATCGTCTTTCACCGGCCCTGTTGCCTCTGTTGACGAAGCGCTTGCTGGACCACCTGGAGAACGAGCGTATCGAGGAGTGCGAGATTTACTGGCAAGGCGGGGAGGCGATGATAATGGGGCCAGCCTGGTTCGCGGATGCCGGAGCGGTGATGGACCAGGCCGCCGCCAAGAGAGGGCGGCGGTTTGTTCATTATTTGCAAACTAACCTTATCAGTTACTCGTCCGCGTGGAACGATGTGATCCACGGGATGTTTAGCGGCTCGATTGGAACCTCCATGGACTATCCCAACGTGCACCGCAAACTGTTTAGGGGCGGGGCTGAGGCATACACCGAACTCTGGACCCAAAGGCTTCGCGAGGCGAAAGCTGCGGGGATAGAGGTTGGTGTGATTGCGGTGCTCCATCAGGCCAGTCTTGAAGCAGGCCCGGAAAGGTTCTACCGGTATTTCACAGAGGAACTTGGGCTCTGCGATTTCCAGGTCAATACCCCGTTTCCAGGTGGTCCTGCGAAGCAGCTTGAGAACGATTTTAAGCTTGATTTAAGTGACTTGGCCAGGTTTTTGGTCGGGCTTTTCGACATCTGGATAGCTCGGGGCTATCAGTCCGGAGTCTCGCTCGGTCCGTTTGACGGATTGATTGATCATTTCACTGGCAAACAGGCGCGCCTACCCTGCATCTGGAAGGAGAACTGCTCTAATCAGTTTATTTCCGTAGATTCCAAAGGGACGGTTGCCCAGTGCGACTGTTGGGTTACAAGTTATCCCGAATATTTCTTCGGCAACGTTTTTCAAGAGCCCGACCTCACGCGGATGCTAAAAACAAGCCGTGCGCGCCGGGATTTCGTCGAACGACCCAAGCGTCTGGTTGAGGACGAAGATTGCCTTTCCTGCCGCTATCTCTCAATCTGCCACGGTGGGTGCCCGGTGCGAACCTACAGCGCTCTAGGCACGATGATGGCGAAGGACCCCTATTGCGAGGTTTACAAAGCCGTCTTCGCTTGTGCCGAAGCTCATGGCCGGGAAATTTTGCGATCGAAGAAAAAACACACGGACAAGTCGCCGGCGCAAGTTTAGCTTTGGAAGGGCAAACATCTATCGAGACGCGACGTTCAGATTCGCCTCTCCTACAATTAGGTTAGTACCTACCGCAAGTCCCAAGAGCGAAAAACGCCGGAAGGGAAAAGCACAGAACATCTCAAAGATCACAAAGAACGCGGAAGAGAGGGATGTTAGACTTTCATTCGGGACAAAGCGTGCGACTGGATAATCGCCGGACCGCAAACTGCAGTGACCAGACCCAAGAGCGCCACGAGGCTTAGCGCCACTGAAAGACCAAAAAACTTCGACATCAGCCCAATCACCGCCGGTCCGATCAGAAAACCACAAAAGCCCACCGTGGTAACGGTGGCTATGCCGGGCCCAGGTCCCAAGAGCGGATCGCGTCCAGCCGCGCTAAAGAGGATGGGCACGAGGTTGGAATTGCCCAGTCCAGCCAGAGCAAAGCCGGCAATGGCCAAGAGGGGACTTGGCACCAAAAGAGCGGCTGCCAAGCCGATAATGATCAACGCGCCGCTTAAGCGCATCACAAAGCGTTCGCCGAGGACGACCACGACGCGGTCTCCGACGAACCGGCCCAAAGCCATTGCGGAGGAGTAGCTGGCGTAGGCCACCGCCGCCATCCAGATGGGAACGATAACCACCTGCCGCATGTAGACCGCCGCCCAGTCCTGCAGAACACCTTCGCTGAATAAGGCGATGAAAGTGAGGATGGCCACGAAGAGCAATTCTTTGCCAGGCAGGCGAAAGCGCTTCCCGCTCTCCGGCTCCCGCGACGATCTGTCGTCGCGCATCAAATGATAGTAACAGAGCAGGTCAAGCAGCAGTATCAGCAAGCCGACACACGTCAGATTAATTGGGGCTGTAGAGCCCAGACCGAGGGCCGCGCTTGTCAAAAAACCCCCGGCAAGACCGCCGACGCTCCAGAGTGCCTGGAACGAAGACATAATCGGTCGTCCATAAGACTGCTCAACGACAACAGCTTGGGCGTTGATCCCAACGTCGACACCGCCTTTAGCCGCGCCGAACAGGAGAGCTGCGACAACAAACAGGATCAGACTCGGCGCCAGTGCGATTGCGACAAGGCACAACCCAAGGCAAGCAATGCTAACGGCGATGCAACGTCTACTCCCAAAATGTCGCACCGTTTGGCCCGCGAGCGGCATCGAGATGATCGATCCAGCAGCGACGGCGAGCAGCACGATACTCAGCAATGAATCACTCAGCTGAAACTTCTGTTTGAACGCGGGAATGTGGCCGGCCCAGATGCCGAATCCGATCCCGTCAGCGAAGAACATCGCATAGGCTGCACGGCGGGCGGCACGCACGGTTGGCACCGAGCATTCAGCAGCATCGAAAGATTTGTCAGATCTAGAATCTTTCAGCATTGGGAACGAATACCTTCGTCAATCGCTCGCTTTCGGACCGTGCGGTTGCTGCGCCATTAAAAAGAACGCCAGTGCAAAGCGGTGAGCTCATAGGCAGTGGCCGCCGGGTGCAGAACCGCCAGCTCGTCCCATTTGGCACGATTGACCCGGCTCCACTCTTTCCATTCGAACTTGTTGAACTGCCGAACAAATGCTCTGTAAGACATATGAAGAGAGTTGAAGCTAAAATCGAAGAAAACCGAAAGGAAGATTCTGCATCGGAGCCTGATAAAGACCCGAACACCTGGCTTATTGAGGCAAAGGTCCGAAGGAAATGAAGAGGTATTTCACTCGCAACATAGAAACCGAAGGAAGGATCGTGCGGGGCCTGATTGGGGTTGTTTTGCTTGTAACCGCGATTGTTTCCTTCCAGTTTTCGGCCTCGCCAGGTCTACTGTTGATGGTCGCAGGATTATTTGTTTTGTTTGAGGCGCTTCGAGGGTGGTGTGCGCTCCGGGCATGTGGCATCAGAACAAAAATCTGAAGTCGGAGGTGCGGATTTTCAGAATGATTTCTGGCCCCTTTCCGAACAGGATGTGACATCCTGCCTCCGCTGCCGTGTCGGTAAAAACTGTGGGTTCCGTAGCGCTCGAACCGATGCTGAGCCTCGGTTTCGGCACAAGCAGAGAATGACCCCGGGGTCCTGCCTCTCTTATCAGCTATAGCTTCGTTTACAATCGACAGCAGACGTGGTTAGGTGAAGCAATCGTAAGTTGGGTGCGACAAAAGGGCTCGGCTTTGATTGAACTGTCAAGACACGTTTTCGAGCCATTGCGAAGCGATGAGGACTCAATCCTCTATCGCGGGCGCAATGACGAAGATTTATCGCAGGTTCTTGTGCTCGCGGCAGCCAAGAAGAACTCGGGCCGGAGAGTCTAAAACGATTGGAGCATGACACCGCTATCGTTTGCCGCAGCCGCCGCTCTCATTCCGGAAACATCGCAATCGAAAAAAAAATAGGATGAACAGCACACAAAAGCCGGTCGCAATTGTAACGGGTGCTTCCAGTGGAATCGGCCTCGGAATCACGCTGGCACTTCTCGAACACGGCTATGGCGTAGTCGGAACTTCTCGGACCATCAGCAACTCCAAGGAGCTCAAAACGTCGGCCGATCTCGTCCTCATCGACGGCGACGTCAGTAAGAAGGAAACCGCGGTCAAAGTAGCGGAAGCGGCAATCAAGCATTTCGGCCGTATCGACCTGCTGGTCAACAACGCAGGGGTCTTCATTCCGAAGCCGTTCACCGATTACACCGAGGATGACTACAATCTAGTAATGAACACCAATGTGGCCAGTTTCTTCTTCATGACGCAGCAAGTGATCCCGCAGATGAAGAAGCAAAATTCGGGGCACGTGGTAAACATCTCTGCGGTCCTGGCGGACCAGCCAAGCGGCAGCGTGCTTGCTCTTCTGGCCGTGCTTTCGAAATCGCCGATGCCGGCTGTGAGTAAGGCGTTGGCACTGGAGTACGCGGCGAACAACATCCGGTTCAACACGGTCTCACCCGGCAACGTCAACACGCCGATGCACGCCAATGATAATCATGCGGCGCTGGCGAAGTTTCATCCCCTCGGTCGGATGGGTGAAATTTCTGACATCGTCGACGCAGTGCTCTATCTCCAGAACGCCACGTTCGTGACGGGCGAAAACATCCGAGTGGATGGAGGGGTCCATGCCGGTCGGCAATAGTTCCACCGTCGCTAAGCCGGGTTCGCGTTTGCGCGAACTTGGCGTGAGCGCAAGAAAAAGCCCATGAGTAAATGCACTGAGACCGATATGCAATCCAGCTATATCTCTTACCCGAAGAAACCAACCATCAAAAAGGAAACTATGCGCACCTATCACGCCTACGCAGCTCCCTCGGCCAAAGCCCCGTTAGAACCCTTCACTTTCGATCCCGGTCCACTGGGACCAGAAGAAATCGAAATCGAGGTCAGTCACTGCGGCGTTTGCCACTCTGATCTGTCCATGCTCGATAACGATTGGGGCATGTCCAAATATCCCTTCGTGCC
>Ga0070765_100003204_pt1 | contig 10462 bp, 13 predicted proteins | sample HubBroMetageWFT5_FD_71516 | JGI IMG/M metagenome (GOLD analysis project Ga0070765, IMG submission 71516) | Warmed and freeze-thawed soil microbial communities from the Hubbard Brook experimental Forest, New Hampshire - Hubbard Brook CCASE Soil... | ecosystem: Environmental > Terrestrial > Soil... | reverse complement strand
AGGTCGTCGCCAGCACCGCGCATGCCGGCCTGCTCGGCGGCTTCGCCCTCGCTGAACGCGCGGCGTACGTGGAAACCGCAGTAGCCGGTCAGGTGTTCGAGGACGCTGAAATTACCGCCGGCCTGCTTACCCGGTTCGATACGCTCAGGAGCGAAGCGTTCCGGAGGTCAGAATCCCTGACCTTGATAGAGCGGATGTGCGAGGAATGGAAAGCAACTGGCGTAAAAGCAGTTACTCAGGATCCAACGGCGGGGAGTGCGTAGAGGTGGCCTCGGCTGAGGCCGTGCTGGTCCGCGACACCGCCGACCGCAACGGCCCAAGGCTCACTTTCACCGCTGATACCTGGCGAGCGTTCACGGCGACGATCAGGTAAGCCGGCAGCCCTAACCCACGCAGTTAAGGGGTGCTCTCAAGATTGAGAGCACCCCTCCGCATTCACGCTGGCTGGTTTGCCATTAGTGCGCGCTATTTGCCATCTGACTCCTGTCGTCTACCGATCGCCCGCCCGGCCGGTGCAGGCTGCCACCAGGCAAAAGCACGGAAGGGAAGCAAGCCATGGCTAGCACAGCGGTAGAAGCCGACCCGCGGCTGATCGTGTTCGTCTTTCCGAGTATTCCGGAATCAGTGCGGATAGCGCGCTTGCATGTTCGGGCCGCGCTCGGCTTCCACGGGCTGGGCGAGTACGCGGACGACGCCGAGAGCATCACGTCTGAACTGGTCGCCAACGCGGTACAGCACGTCCGCGACGACGGCACCGGCACGATCGTGGTAACACTCGCGCGCGTCTTGAATCCGGCAGCGGTGACCGTCGTGGTGTCGGACTCCTCATCACAGGGCCCTATCAGGCGCGATACATCGGCCGACAGTGACCGGGGTCGGGGTCTGCAGATCGTGGAGGCGCTGTCTGCTCACTGGGGCTGGCGCCAGGAGGACGGCGGGAAAGCGGTCTTCGCGGTACTCGCCCGGGAGGCATGAGCGATCATGGCGGACATCTCAGACCTGCCGATGCTCCACGACATCGATGCCGATTACTCACCCCAGTACGTCAAGCTCGCCCGGATCCTCCGCGCCAGGATCGAGTCCGGCCAGTACCAGCGAGGCGACATCCTGCCAGCCGCCGACCTCGCCCACCAGTACGCCGACCTCGCCCACCAGTACAAGGTGTCCATCCGGGTCACCTGCAGCGCGCTCGCCATGCTCGCGGCGAACCGGTACGTCAGCCGCCCCGGAACCTTCACGTCCTGCAGCGTCACCTGGCAGGCGGGTGCGTGATGGGAGGACGGCGCCGCCGCGTCGATGAGATCCCGGCGGAGCAGTTCGCCGTTGTCGGCGCGAACATCAGGACCCTCCGCCTGCGCAAGGGATGGACTCAGGTGAAGCTCGGCGAGTTGATGGGCTGGCCCACTACCGCCACCGTGTGCGCCGCCGAAGGCCACCGCGATGGCCGGCAACGAGGATTCACAGCCGGGGAGGTGCAACAGCTGGCCGGCATCTTCGGGATCTCCTCATGGCAGCTCACGACGCGGTGCGCGAACTGCGGCGGGCCCCCGCCGGCTGGATTCGCCTGCCTGACATGCGGAGCCCGCCTGTAGACATGAAGCCCCCTCCATCCACCGGGCCTGGTTGAGATAACGGCCGGACGGATCGGTGCTGGCTGAAGTGTTCTTGGTAGTGAAATCCGTCCGTGGGCCTTCCTGCCGTTCACTGTCCCGCGGCTTGTCCGGGAATCCGGGGTCGGGTCCGTCTCCTCCGGATCCGCCGGACATTACACGGGGTACTGCTGGCATAGGTGCATCACTGCGACCCGGCGTGCCCGGCGGTGGGCCGGATGACGAGGCCGCCCGGGCTGAACGCCACCGAGTACACGCTAGTGCCGGCGCCGGTCACGGCCTGGCCGAGCGGGCGGGGCTGCGCGGGATCGGTGACGTCCCACAGCCGGACAGGGCCGTCGCCGCCGCCAGCGGCCAGAATCCGCCCGCCAGGGCTGAACGTCAGCAAGTTTTTTGGGCCGGCGACGCCGGCGGGCAGGGGCTGGCCGAGCGGGCGGGGGTGCGCGGGATCGGTGACGTCCCACAGCCGGATCGTGCCGTCGTGGCCGCCGGTGGCCAGCGTCCGCCCGCCAGGGCTGAACGCTGCCGAGTACGCGTCGGCGCTGGCCGCAATAGGCGAGGACAGGGGGTGTTTTCGGTGTTCAGCAGGCGTGCGATGACGTCTTAGGTGGGCTGGATGCGGTAGGCGGCCAAGGTGAGCTGAGCCGCGAGCGATGTGTCGCCGGCCGTGACCTGGAGGGCTTCGGCGATCACCTGGTTGTAGATGGCCTGGTTCCGTTCCCGGACCGCTGCCGCGCCCTGATGCAGAGCGACGCCCGACGCTGCGACCGCCAGGACGGTCAGCAGGGCCAGGAGCACGAAACCGCTGCGCCGCCGGCGGCTGCTGCGGGTGGCGGCGCGTTTCGCTGGCGTGCAGGAAGCGGCGCTGCGTGCTGGTGAGGACGGGGGAGCGCGCAGGGTCGGCGGACCACCGGGTCACCGCCTACTGGAGGGTGGTCAGCTGCGCTCCCCGGTACAGGAAAGACGGGTCATCGTGGCTGTCGTGCCAGGCGGCGGCCGCGTCGGCGAGCTGGCCGTGCACGATCCAGCTGGCCTGATCCTCCTCCAGCCAGCCACGCAACCGGGGCCAGGCCCGCAGCAGCACATCGTGCGAGAGCTGGGCTCTATCGCCATCCAGGACGGTCAGCCGCTCGGCCGCGAACGCGTCCAGCACGGCGTCGATGTCCGACCGGTCCGCGCCCGGAAGCCCGGCATATAGGTCCTCCCGGGTGACCGGTCGGCGGGCCAGCCCGCCGTCGCGGCTGGCCACCGTCATGCTGCGCATGACCTCCTGGGCGATAACCTGCTGCCCGGATGGCAGGGCACCGTAGGCCCGGTCGGCCCCGGTCTGCACGGCGCTGCTGACTCCCCCGGCCTGGGCATAGCCATGGCTCGTCAGCCGGTCACCCTCACGCTGTTCCCAGGTCAGCGCCATCGCCTGCGACAGCAGCGGCAGCACCCCGGCCGAGCGGTCCGCACCCGCCGCACGCAGATCCCCCAAGATGGTGTCGGTCAGCGCCGGATCGATGCCGAGCCCGGCCGCCTCCGCCGGGCCGGTGATCGCCACCCGCAGCTCGGATTCGGTCATCGGCCCGACCACGAACTGCCCGTCCTGCAGCGCGCTGACCAGCTCGGGGACGGCGGCGCACTGGTCCCAGAAATCCCCGCGCACCGCGAGCACGACCAGCGCCGGCGGCACCTGCCCCCGGGCCGACCGGGTTCGCGGCGGCCGAGCACAACGCCGTGATGAAGGCCTGCCGGGTAACCTCCCCGCCCAGGTCCGGGTTCAGGGTGCAAACCTGCTCGAACTGAGTTACCGCCCTCGCTATTTGAACATCCAGCGGCTGAATTATCTGTGGACGATTCGACACAGCTCGGCGAGGATGGCAGGCAACCTGATCACATAGCGTGACTGCCGATGTGGCTTAGGGCGCGCGCGTACCCGCCGCTATGTACGCCACTCCCGGTATGCCGGGACGCTGCCAGGGCCGTGCCGAACGGGTTGATCTGTCCGGCCATAAGCAGTGCCGACTCGGCATGGCTGACCGACGTTCGACTCTGCATATTATGCGCGTGATCTTCCAGTCATACCGGCCATCCATGAGGGGTTGGCCGTCCGTGACGATGGGAGTCATCGTGCGGTTGGGTTGCGATTCTTTGTCGTGTATCGCCGCGGTTCTTGCGTCTCTTCATCTAGGCCGGCGGGCTGTCTCATACCAGGTGTCTAGTGACTGTCGTACCGCAGGCGGATTCTTGGACCCGAAAAATGGCTGCGCGGGCTGACGGTAAAGCCGACCGGAGCTTGACGACGTAGGTAAATGCAGCTGTCACGATCGACTTACCTAGCGGAACCGAAACGAAAGTGCTGGAGGTCCGAATGAGCAGACCCTGGAATCGAATGGCACCACTAACGGGAGTGGCGCTTGTCGTGCTCCTCATCCTTAGCCAGGTACTACTGGGTAACGAGCCGGGTGGAAACGCCTCGGCTGGGCAGGTCGTCGCTTTCTACAACGCCCATCGCGGCGGGATTCAGGTCTCGGCCTACCTGACCGGGCTCGCTCTGCTGTTCGGCTTGTTCTTTTACGGCTACCTGAGCGATCACATCCGGCGCGCCGAAAACTCCGCGCGCCTGGCGATAGCCGCGTTCGGCGGTGCGGTGCTGTTCGCGGTCGGTGGCGCGCTCGGCGCGGGCACGCAGTTCGCGTTGGCCGACATCCCGGGCAGGCTGAGCCCCGCCGCGGCGCAAGCCCTGAATCTGCTGCAGGAGGACGTCTCGGTGTTCTTCATCGCCGCCGGAGCCGCAGGACTGCTGATAGCTTCCGGCTTGGCCATCCTCCGGGGTCGGCAGCTGCCGGCGTGGGTGGGCTGGCTGGGGCTGGTGCTCGGTATCGCCTCGCTCGTTCCAATCCGGAATATCGGCGCACCCCTTGCGGGAATCTGGACACTCGTCGCGAGCATCCTGCTCTGCCTGCGGGCTGCCCGGCATGCGTCCGCGCTTGAACCTGAGGCCAGCGATCCGGTTCCGAGCATCACCCGCTGAAGGTGGTCATGGCCGAGCCCGCCAGTGCGTTCCGGGGCCGTCGCTCACAACGGCCCCGGAACGGGAAGCAGTAGGTTTGATCTGTCATGTCGCGCCTTTTGAGGATGCCCGCTGCTTACCTGCGCGGCCTGGATCGGGAACGAGTCGACCAGCTGGCCGCACTCGCACTGGGGCTCGCCACGCAGCTGCAAGTCTGGCTGAGCCCCTCAATCACCGATCGCCCCCAGGCGGCAGTCGCGGGTCTGGCGTTGTCGGCCGCGGTCGGCGTTCGTCGTCGCTGGCCGTTCGGCGCGCTCCTGGTTGGCGTGGTTGCGGTATCGGGAGAGGCCTTTTTTGGCGGGGCGATCGTAGAGCACGCGGCTGCTGCGATTCCTGCGGCGATTCTGGTGTTCTACGGGGCCGGAGCGTTTCTGGATCGAGGGCGGGCCCGGCTGGCGCTCGGGGTAGGCATCATCGGGCTATTGCCCCAGATCCTGATCACGCCACATACCGGGTCGGACCTGTTCTTCGAGCCGGTGATCCTCGCGTTCGCGCCCTGGGCCTGCGGGAGGTTTCTGCGGGAACGCTCCGAACGCGTGCGCGATCTCCGTGAACTATCCGAGCGCCTTGATGCCGAGCGTGAACAGGGCGCAATCGCCGCCATCGATCAAGAACGAATCCGGATCGCACGGGACCTGCACGATGTGCTCGGGCATTGCCTGTCGGTCATCGTGCTCCAGGCGGGAGGGGCACGGATGCTGATCGGCTCCGAGCCTGTCCGCGCCGACACCGCCATGAAAGTCATCGAGCGCGCTGGCCATGACGCGCTGGAGGAGCTGCGCCGCCTGCTCGGTGTGCTGGGTGGCGCCGGGGCAAGAAGCGGACCCGAACCCCAGCCAGGACTCGGAGACATCAGCGCGCTGGTGCAGCGCACTCGTATGGCCGGGCTGACGACGGACCTTCATATCGAGGGGCCCCCGGGGCCGGTCTCCCCGGCTCTTGGACTATGTGCCTACCGGATCGTCCAAGAGGCGCTCACCAACGCGATTAAACATGCAGGGCCTGCTCGCGCGACCGTGCGGGTGCGCTCGGAGATGGGCCGGCTGGAACTCGAGATCGCGGACAACGGCCACGGCCCGCCTGTCAGCGACGCCACCAGGGTTGGACGCGGGCTTATCGGTATGCGCGAGCGAGCTGCACTGCACGGCGGAGACGTGCGAACCGGTGCCGGGCCGAGCGGCGGCTATCTCGTCCGTGCTTCGCTGCCGTTTTCTGGCAGCGTCCCATGAGGGTGCCTTACAGGAGAGCCACCCCCTTCTGGCCGACGGCACTGACCGCCCTGGTTGCCCTGGCCCTAGCGGCCGAGATGGAACTCGAGGCGTGGCTGGCTAGCGGCCTTCCACCCTCGCATCGCCTGATCACCGCGGTCGCTGTCGTCCTGTACGCCGCACCCATCTTGTGCTGGCGTAAGTGGCCCGGCGCTGCCCTGGTCGCGTGCGCTGCTGTTGCGGCGGCTCAGGCGCCGCTCGGCGGAGACATACTCGGGGGGATGACGGGCACGTTGCTGCCGCCACTCGTGCTCAGCTACACCGCGGGCAGGCGGCTTGGCCTGCGTCCGGCGCTAATGTCGATGGCAGCGGCGGTTGCCCTGCTCGAGGCCGGAGTGGTGGTGTCGAATCAGGTAACCCAGCCGAACCACTACGGCAGCCTGGAAGGGGACATGATCGGTTTCGCCGCTGTAGTCGTCGCGCCGTGGTGTATCGGCCGGATGGTGCGCGAGCGTGCTGACCGCGCCACCGCATTCGGCGAGCTAACGGCTCGCATCGAAGAAGAACGCGCGGGACGTGAGCGCGTCGCAGTTGAGGAAGAACGGGTCCGGATCGGACGTGAGCTGCACGACATCATCGCCCAGAACGTCAGCGCGATCATCGTCCAGGCCGGCGGTGTTCGCCAGCTGATCAGCAGCGACCCCGGGCGTGCGCACGGCGCGATCCTCGCCATCGAGGAGGCGGGCCGCGAAGCGGTCACCGATCTGCGCCGCACCCTTCGGCTCCTGCACACCGACGACAATCGGGGCGAGCTGGCTCCGCAACCCGGACTTGCCCAGCTTGACAAGCTCCTCAGTTCTATCCGCGAAAGGGGCCTGGCATGCGAGCTCCGAACGCGAGGCAACCAGGTGACGGTGGCGATCGGCGTCGATCTGCTCTGCTACCGCGTGATCGAAAGAGCCCTCCTCATCGCGGCCGGACACGGCGCCAGCCATGCGATCGTCACCGTTCATTACCGGTCAAACCGACTCGAGCTCGGGGTACGCGGCGGCGAGTTGATCCCCCATCTGGACGAGGAACTGCGCCAGATCTCTGAACGCGTGACTCTCTATGATGGCACCGTGCAAGTCCTGCCCGTCAACGACGGAGGATTCGCGTTGGAGGCACAACTACCGCTGCTGGCAGCCGGCTGATGAGCATTGCTGTCGCCATCGCCGATGACCAGCCCCTGGTCAGGGCGGGGCTGCAGATGATCATCGACGCAGCCGACGGCATGCACCTGGTGGCTCAGGCCACCAACGGGTCCGAGATAATCGAGTCAATTCGCCGCACTCGTCCCGACGTCGTACTCATGGATATCCGGATGCCCGCCCTCGACGGGATCGAAGCCACTCGCCGGATCACGGCCGGCCCAGGTCGCTCGCCGCGTGTACTTATCCTCACGACCTTCGACCTCGATGACTACGTGTATGGCGCCCTGCGAGCAGGCGCGAGCGGCTTCTTGCTGAAAGACGTCCCACCCGAGCAGCTCGTAGAGGCGATCCGGATCGTCGCCGACGGCGATGGACTGCTGGCCCCTGCAGTCACGACCCGGCTGATCGAGGCATTTGTTCAGGCTTCTGCACACGCGCCGGTCCCGTCAGCATTTGGCGACCTGACTCCTCGCGAGCTGGAGATTTTCACGCTCATAGCCCGTGGCCTCTCAAACACCGAAATCGCGGAGAGGCTCGTGGTCTCCAATGCCACCGTCAAGACTCACGTCACTAAGGTCTTCTCGAAACTCGGCCTGCGTGACCGGGTCCAGGCCGTCGTCCTCGCGTACGAGACCGCCATCGTTCGCCCCGGAACACAAAATTAGGGCATGACATCGCGCAGCACACATGGCGGACCAAGCCACCCGAAGCCCCGGCAGCGACGGGCAGACCACGTGGAACGCGTCGGCCGCGTCCCCGCCGTCGGCCACCGGGTCGGCCAGCGGCTCGATGACCTTAGCGAACTCGGCCACCGATCCGGGCCAGCCGTGCGTGATGACCAGCGGGATCGCTTCTGCATGGGGCGACCGGAGATGGATGAAATGGCGGTCCAGGCCATCGACCTCGGTCACGAATTGGGGAAGCGGTTCAGCCGCGCTTGCGCCGCCGGCCAGTCGTAGTCCTGCAGCCAGTAACGGCACAGGTCGCGGACGCAGGCCAGGGATGTCCAGTCCCACCGTGGCGCGGCGCGGTGCCGTGACGTGCACGGTGACGGCGGCGCAACTGGACATGGCAGGGCCACGGCCGGCCCGGTGCCAGCGGTCCTGCCGTCCGGGCTAGGTGCCCGGACACGATCATCGGCCGGCGTCAGCGGAGGTGTTCTGCGGCTACGCGGCGCGCGAGCCGGGGTGGTCCCGGATCATTGATGGGCATCAGGGACAAGGGAAACCGGACCGAGCGAGAGGTGGCAGACATGGAGAACCGGAACCTGGGCCGGGGCCAGGTCAGCGTGCCGGTGGTGGGGCTGGGCACCTGGCGGCGGCTCGAGGCCGCCGCGGCCGTGGACCGGCACCGCGAGCTGATCAGCGCCGCGATCGCGGCCGGCATCGCCCTGTTCGACACCTCCCCGATGTACGGCGACGCCGAGCGGCTGCTCGCCGCTGCGCTGGACGGCCGGCGCGACCAGGTGCTCATCGCCGACAAGATCTGGACCCCGTCCGCGGAGGAGGGCGCGGCGCAACTGGACCGTGCAGTGGCCTGGTACGGCGGCCGGGTCGACCTCATGCAGATCCACAACCTCGTCTCCTGGCCCGCGCGCCTGACGATGCTCGAGGCGGCCCGGGACCGGGGACTAGTCGGCCTGATCGGCGCCACCCACTACTCCCCGGCGGCCTTCGGCGAGCTTGCCGAGCTCATGAGGTCCGGGCGGATCGACGCCGTGCAAGTGCCGTACAACCCAGCCCAGCGCGAGGCCGAGCCGACCATCTTGCCGCTGGCCGACGAGCTCGGCCTGGGCGTCCTGCTGATGCGCCCGCTCGGCGAGGGGCAGCTGCTGTGCCGGCCGCCCGGCCCGGCCGCGCTGGAGCCGCTGCGCCCGTTCGGAGTCACCACCTGGGCGCAGGTGTCCCGTTCAGTCGATCTTTACGACGGATACCTCCCGCTAGCTGGGCTTCGAAGAGTTGACCTGGACGGTTGGAGCGGCGGTTGTCCAGGTCATCTCTTCGGTTTCGGAGTCGGGGCCGTATTGAGGAACGAGCAATAAATGCAGGTCTTCCCAGCCCCATGGCGCGGCCGGGGTACCGTCGGCCTCTCGTCCGGAACGGAATTGATCCGCGAGGCCTTACGACGCCAAGTCCGACGCGGCCTCGGCGAGGAACCGCTGCTCCGGTGACGCGCGCCGGAACCTCGGCGTGAGCAGCGCCGTCAGCTCCTTCTTGCGCTCCTCCGCGGCGAGTCGGTCGGCGATCCAAGCGCCTGCCGCCTTCTGAACGATTGTCTTGGCGAGGCTTAGCGCCATCGACTCCAGGGCAACCACCGTGCGCCTCCCCCCCGGTTCTGGTCAGCTTCCACCATCTTCGCCCCGGCCGACTGGAAACGGCGAGTCCTGCGGCCGACAGCGGCGGCCAGGCTCGGTGTGACTGAGCGCCGAGTTTGGCATCTCGAACGGCCACAGCTTGGCAGTTTCAGCGAGCCTGGGGCACGAAGGTTTGGCATTCGTTGGGCGAGGTGGTTGGCACCTGAGCCCTCATTGGAGCGCGGGCCTTGGTACGGGACACGCTGACAGTCGGGCACGGCCGTGCCGATCGAAGAGCGATGCCGGACCCGATGCCCACCGGCCTGACCAGCGATACGAAGTTTTCAGCTGAACGACGAAGTTTCGATCGCAAGGTTCACGCGGACAACGAAGCTTTCACCTGAACAGGACAGGGCTGTCCTGTCCGAGCAAAGACTGCGAGGAGCTGGGGCGCTGAGCTGGGCTTTGCAATGTAGCTCCGGACGTCCGGACAGGGACTGTCCAGACTTACCTTGCGAATTCGGCGGGTCGGCGGTAGACCGGCGGGCAAGGTCGACCTCACGGTCCCCGCGGTCGGGAACAAGCCATAAGTCCAGGTCTTCCCAGCCCCATGCCGCGGCTAGGGTGCCGTCAGCCTCCAGTCCGAAACGGAACTGATCCGCGAGACGTCTCCGCTCGAGGAAGATACTGAACATGCCGGTCACCGACAGACGGGCGGCGAGCGCGGCGACCTGGTCGTGCGCGTGCGCCTCCCGCAGGCTGTCCAGCAGATCGGCCACGCCGTCCGGGTAGTCGAGAAAGGCGTCGTCCGGGTGGTCGAGGTTGACGTGGGCGGCGGGATTACGGGCCAGCAGCGCGGCGGCCTGCTTGTGCGCGCCCGCCTCCTGAAGTTTGTCCAGGAGGAAGGCCACGGTGTCCGTGTCGTCGAGGGCGGCCCGGTCAGCGGCCCGGGCGGCCAGCACGGCGGCCTGCTTGTGCGCGCCCCCCTCCCGCAGATTGGCCAGGAGGCGGACTACGGCACCCGTGTGGTCGAGGTCGACGTGGGCAGCGGCCCGGGCGGCCAGCACGGCGGCCTGCTTGTGCGCGCCCCCCTCCCGCAG